>MDTE01165733.1_pt1 | contig 21370 bp, 23 predicted proteins | sample 811231 | NCBI WGS metagenome assembly MDTE01 (sample SAMN05326651, study PRJNA326480) | marine metagenome | isolation source: seawater | place: Indian Ocean: Red Sea | collected 2010
ATGAGTTATTTATAAGAGCTTTCTCAATTTTTTCTCTTATTTCTTCATTTAATTGTTTATTAATAAATATATTCGAATTTAAAAGTTTGGATGTTTTCTCATGAATAATGCCATCAATAGTTTTATTTTTAAGCCAATGTAAGTGATCCGTATGTATTAACCCAACCAAGGTCAGGAGATTATTTTTAAATACATTGGTACTATCAAATTGAAAAAACAGCCCTGCCTCCACAATATTTACATTATCTTTAAAATTTTCTGCATATTTCAGAAAAGCACATGTTAGGATTTCAAAAAGGCTTGCGTTATCATTTCCCAATACTTTTTCTATGTCATTTAATAATTCAATAAGTTCTTCCTCTTTTATTTCTTTATCATCAAAAATAAATCTTTCAGTAAAAGATTGAAGATGAGGAGATGTATACAAATTACACTTATAACCTGCCTCGTTTAAAATAGATTTAAGACTGTAAGACATACTTGCCTTTGCATTTGTACCTACAACATTTATAACATTTTTGATCTTATCTTGTGGATTACCTAATTTTTTCAAAAGATTAAACGTTCTATCTAAAGTAAGGTCTATCTTGCGCTTATGATGCTTCTCTAGTTTTGATACTAAGTTCTGAAGTTTGTTCATTATTTTTTAAATCTAACCCAGAATTTTTGTTTAGCAATATTGATAATATTTTTCCTATTTCATCTCCTAAATTTTTTCTCTCTACTATTCTGTCAACGAATCCGTGCTTTAATAGAAATTCTGCAGTTTGAAAGTCTGATGGCAACTCCTCTTTTACAGTTGCCTGAACGACCCTTCGACCAGCAAAGGCAATTAATGCTCCAGGTTCAGAATATTGAATATCACCCAACATAGCAAAGCTTGCAGTTATTCCTCCTGCGGTTGGGTCTGTGAAACAGACTAAATATGGTAAATTATTTTTTTTTAACTCATTAATAGCTAATGTTGTTTTAGTCATTCCCGCTAAGGCTATTGGGCTCTCAAACATTCGTTGACCCCCGCCACATGGAAAAAAAATAAAAGGTGTTTTGTTATCAATTGCATGTTGTACGCCATATATAATAGCCTCAGTTTCAGCAGCTCCACTTGATCCTCCAATAAATTCAAAGTTAGTTGCACCAACAGTCACATCTATTCCTTTTAATTGTCCCTTGGCAATAACAACTGCACAATCCTGATTAGTTTTTTTTCTCGCATCTTTGAGTCTTTCTTTGTAAGACTTTGTATCTACCCATTCAAGAGGATCATCTTGTGGAATTGGAGTTTTTAAAATTTCATAATTAGAAAATCCAATTATTTCAAATCTTTGACTAGGACTAATTCTGTGATGCTTGTTGCAATGAGGACATACAAATAAATTTTCTTTTAGATCCGTTTTTAAGATTGGTCCTTTACAACAACTTGTCCAAGCACTAGATTCTCTCTCAGATTTAGTTGGAAATTTTTTATTGATATTTCTTTTTATACTTTCACCAAGTTTTTTAAATTTGTTTATCCAATTCATGAAATTAATTTTTTTAAATTTATCACATTTTTACGAACATTTGTGACCGGATTTTGTCCTTTTTTTATACTTTTAGTTATTTCTTTACATATTGCGCTACCAACAACTAAACCATCGGCAGATTTTAATTTTTCTATTGATTTTTTTGTAATACCAAAACCTATTACATAACTTTTATTTGGGTTAATTCTTTTTATTTTTTGGTAATTTTTTAATATTTCTTTAGTAGAAACTTTTAATTTTCCACCAGTTGTTGATAACATTGATATATAATAAATCATTTCATGTGAATCTTTTATAATTTTCTTTGCTCTTTGATGGGATGTTGTTGGAGAAATTAGTTGAATAAAACAAATATTCTTTTTTTTACACTTTTTTGAGAAACTTTTATTTTCAGGCCAAGGTAGATCAACAACTATAATTCCATCAACTCCTGAACGTCTACAGCTATTTAAAAAATTATTTTCACCAAATTGATAAATCATATTGTAGTATCCCATCAATATTACAGGTTTGGCATTTCTATTTTTTTTGAATTTTTTGACAATATTAAATATATCTCTAATTTTAATTCCATTTTTAATTGCTCGGTAAGCACTTGTCTGTATTTCTCCTCCATCTGCAATTGGAGTATTGTGTGGAAATCCAAGTTCACATATATCAACATAATTGCATATAGAATTCAAAATATTTAGAGATATTTTTTTTGTACTATCTCCACCCACTGTGTAAGTTAGAAGCGCTGGCCTTTTTTGCATTTTTGCTTTTTTAAAAGCTAAACTAATTAAATTGGGCATATTTATAACCTAACTTTGCTTTTAAAATATTTTTGTCTTTATGTGCATCTCCACAACTATTAACAATAATTATTGTCTCTCTGTCAAATTTTTTTGCTTCTTTAATTGCTACTGAGAAAGCATGACTTGGTTCAAGTGATGGTCTTAAACTCTCAAATTTTGTAACCAGCTTGTATGCGTTTAAAGCTTCTTCGTCACTTGCTGCAGTATATCTGGCCCTTTTAGTATCTTTTAAAAAACAATGAAGGGGTGAAACACCACTATAATCAAGTCCCGCAGATATAGACTCGGTTTCCTCAATTTGACCCTCTTTACTTTGAACCACATATTGCATTGCTCCGTGTAAAACTCCAACTTTAGATCCATATGTAAGAGGAGCAGCGTGTCTCTTTGATTTTTTTGGTCCTCCAGCTTCAACTCCAATGAATTCTACTTGTTTTTTTTCATAATCCATAAATTCATTCCAAAAACCAAAACTTGAACTACCTCCACCAACACAATTATATAATTTTAATTTTTTAGGTATTTTTCCAAATTCTTCTAAAATTTGTTTTTTAAGTTCTCTAGAAATCTGAGATGTACTCCATCCACAAATTTTGACAAAAATATTTGGTCCAACTGTTGAGCCTACACACATGTGTGTTGTATCACAGTTTGAAACCCAATATCGCATACATTCACTTACTGCATCTATAAGAGTTTGACTCCCTGTATAAACAGGTATTACTTCGGCACCATTTTCTTTCATTGCTTTTACATTAGGTCGTTGTCTTTTTATATCTTTTGCTCCCATGAAAATTTTACATTTCAATCCAAACTTTTTTGCAGCCATACTAAGCATTTTTCCTGCATAACCAGCACCAGTATCACCTACTATAAATTTTTTCCCAGCTTTTTTAGCTAATAGACAGTGTACTGTAGCATTATAAATTTTATGTGCACCTCCGTTTGCGTCTGAAACGACCTTGGCCCAAATTTGAGCACCACAAATATGATTAGTTAAATTATTTAGATGAACAAATCTAGTAGGTGACCCGACCCAATTTTTAAAATAATCGTCTCTTTCTTGTATAAATTTTTTATCATTTCTTAACTTGTTAAAAAGTATTTCCAAATCATGTATTGGTTTTTTAAGGGTTTCTGGAACAAAATTACCACCAAATTTATTACCCCACATGCCGTATTTATTATGTTGATCGATTAATGCTATTTTTTTTTTAAGCTTCATAATGAATTATATTACTTAAAAAATAATCTATTTTTTGTAAATCTTTTTTTCCTTGTTCATTTTCTAGAGAACCGCTTAAATCAATAAAAAAGTCAATATTTTCTAATTTAGGTATATTTTTTATATCTAAATTACCTGCTATCATTTTTGTTATATTTATCGGTACATTGCTTAAAAATTTATGATCAAAGCCAATAGATTTTTCATATCCCTTACCATCGAATAAAATTATGTCAGATATATCTTTATATAATAAATATTTATTTACATCTTCCCTTTTTTCAATTGTCAAAGCAGAAATAATCTTTTTTCCATAATTTTTTTTTATAAATTTTGTTTGATTTGGATCTACATCGTATAATTGATAGTAATCAAAATTTAATTTACTGATTTTTTCTAAAGTTTGATTATCTGGATTTACTAATACGGACACAAAATTTATATTTTTTCTATCAACATTAATTAATTTTTTTAAGTATTCATAAGAAACATATCTTTTGCTTTTCTTAAAATTACAAATGAAACCTACGAATTTTGGTGGATGGGGATGATTAATAATATAGTCTAAAGTTTTAATATCTGAGACGCCGCAAATTTTTACACCTTTGATCATTGATTTAAATGATCAATTAATCTTTTTATATTTTTTTTAATATTATTTCTGGTTAAAGATCTACCAATTACAATTGCATCAGATTGATATTTATATAAAGCTTCAAGTGGAGAAACTACTCTAGATTGTTCATCTTTTCTATCTCCTGGCAATCTAATTCCTGGTGTTATAGTGAATAAATTTTTGTATTTTTTTTTAATAATTTTTGCCTCATGTGCAGAGGCTACAATTCCATAACACCCTGATTTTTTTATTATACCAGCTTGTTTTAAGACTAATTTATTAATATTATTTGTGTGTCCAATTTCTTTAATACCTTTATTGTCTAAGCTAGTTAAGATTGTGACACCTAACACTTTGAGATTTTTATTAGTCGCTTTTGCTTTTTGCACAACTGACCTCATCATTTTAAATCCTCCATGAGCATGAACTGTTGTATACTCGCATCCTTTTAGGTCTTTTATCGAGTCAATAGCGGAAACTGCTGTATTGGCTACATCCATTATTTTTAAATCAAGAAAATATGTTCCTTTAAATTTTTCTAAAAATCTTCTACCATTTTTACTATAAAACAGCTGATATCCAAATTTTGGTATTATTTTTAAATTTTTATTTAATGTATCTTTTAGTATTTTTTTTACCTGATTAATATTTGAAGTATCACAAGCAACAAAGATAATTTTATTTTTTTTCATTTATCTTACTTTTCCAGTCTTTAGAGCATTTATACATAATGTTCTTTTTTTCAGGAACTTCAACCTTTTCTAATGTTTTTGGATTTAAAGATATTCTTTTTTTTTGTATCCGAGCTTCAAATGTACCTAAAGAATCTCTCAATTCTACTCTTTCCCCATTTTTTAATGCTTTAATAATTTCCTGAAGGAATATGTCAAATAATTTATTTAAATCTTTTTTTAATAAGTTTGGAAAATTTTTTGCAACTTTGTTTAATATTTCTGGTTTTGATACAGACAATTTATTATTTATTTATCTTCTTTCTTTTTATCTAATTTTTCTGAAAGTGATGAAAATGGTAGATTTTTTCCACTTAAAGGACTAGAAAATTTTGAAACAGCCTCTTTATTTTGTATTTCCTCAAGCAATTTTATACTAAGGGCAAGCTTCTTTTTTTCAAAACTTATTTCAGATATAGCTGCATCAATTCTATCACCTTTGACAAATCTATTACTTCTGCAGTCCTCTGGGTTTATAGCTATTTGATTTTTTTTAATCAAAAATTCTATCTCGCTTCCCTCAGGGGAAACCATAATACCTTTAGGGCTGGTAGATTTTACTTTAACTGTAATAATATCTTTAATTTTTTTATCTTTAAATATATTGAATGGGTCCTCTTGTAACTGTTTAACTCCAAATTTAATTTTTTGTTCATTCGATTTGATTTCTAAAACTTTAACTTTGATTTCATCTCCCTTTTTATATTTTTTAACTTCATCTTCTCCTTTAGATGTATATGAAAGGTCATTAACATGCAAAAAACCATCTAAATTAAATTCATCTACATTAACGTATATTGAATAGTCTTTTATGTTTGAAATTTTGCCAGTTAGTATTGAGCCAACAGGATATTTTTTTTCAAAACTTAAGTAAGGATTTTCTTTGGATAATTTATGAGATATTGCTATTCTTTTTTTTTCTAAATCAATATCTGTTATTACACAGTCAATTTCATCATTTATATTCAAAAATTTACTTGGAATAACATTTTTTTTTGTCCATGAAATTTCACTTGAATGAAGTAGACATGTTAATCCTGGCTGAAGTTCACAAAAGGCTCCATAATCTACAACTTTAATAACTTTAGCTTTATAGCTTTTGCCGATTTCATAGTTTGAAATATTTTCAAATGGATCTGGAGTTAAAGCTTTAATTGAACAAGAAATTTGCATTTTTTCTTTATCAATGCCTATTATTTTTAATTGATGAGTTTCACCTATAGTAAATATCTCGTCGGGGTGATTAATTCTTGAATAAGAAATTTCTTGCAAGTGAACAAGGACATCTATTTCATTATTAACTTCGAAGAAACAACCAAAGCTACTGTAACCCTTTACTACACCTGATATAATTTGATCAATGCTATACTTATCAAGGATCTTTGCTTTATCCTCTTTTTTGAACGAGCTTATAACCTCTCTTCTAGATACACATGCATTTCCTCTAAATTTATCTAGTTTAATTATTTTAAAATCTTGTTCGACTCCGAATAGGTGATCAAAGGATTTTAGTGGCTTCGAATCTATTTGAGAGCCTGGGCAAAACATTAGTGATTTTGTATCTAAATGCTCAACTATAACTCCACCTTTACATTTCGAAATTATTTTTCCTTTTATATTTTCATTACTCTCAAAGGCTTTTTCTAGAGCATACCAACCTTTAATTTTTTGAGCACGTGAAGCTGATACAATTACTTCTCCGTTTTTATCTTCTATTTTTTCTAAAAAAACTTCTAAATTGTCATTTTCTTTAAATTCTTTATTATTATAAACTGATTTTACCTCACTTATATCTATCATGGCTTCACTTTTCATACCATGTATCAGTAGGTAAACATGTTTGTCTGTAATTTTTGTAATTTTACCAGAAAGTATTTTTCCTTCTTCAACTTTTGTTTTTGAAAAATTGTCAATTAAAAGTTTTTCAAATTCTTTATTTTGGCTGTTTGAAATATCTTTATATATTTCCATTAATAATCTAATTTCCTATCCATAATCGCTTTAATTTTTTTAAAGCACGCTTTCTTACTTAATTTAGTTGTATTAATCAATATTGAATCTTTTGTTTTTTTTAATGGACTATACTTTCTATTACGATCAGATTTATCCCTATTTTTCAGGCTTTTTAGTACCTTTTTATATGAAATTTTTTTGTTTGAGACTAAAAATTCCTTATATCTTCTTTTCGCACGCGTTTTTATATTTGCAGTTATATAGAATTTAAACATTGCATCTTTTAAAATCACACTAGTTATATCTCTTCCATCTAGCACAGAACCATCATATTTTTTTGGTGGAGTGTAAGCACATTTCTGTTGAAACTTATGAACAATCTTTCTTATTTTAATATCTTTGGCAACAATAGAAGCAGATACAGCAACGTTATCATAAAGCAATTTTTTACTTCTTAAATGATCTACTTTTAATTTTTTTATTTTTTTTTTAATAAAATTATAATTAAATTTTTTTGGATTTTCTAATCTCATTTTACCAACTAGACGATATATTAGTCCAGTATCAAGTTGAAAAAGATTATAATGTTTTGCAATTAATTTGGCCTGAGTTCCGGCACCTGCTGCTGCTGGCGAGTCTATAGCAACCGTTATAATTTTTTTTCTTTTAATCAATTTATCTTAGCCCCAAGTTTTTTAATAATATTTAAAAAGTTTGGAAATGATGTTTTAATTGAATCTCGATCATTTATCCAATACTCTCCTCCTATTGTAAGAGCGGCGACTACTGACATCATAAAAACCCGATGGTCTTTCATAAAATTTGATACATGAAACTTATTTTTTAATTTTAAATTAGGATTTCCAAAAATACTTATATTATTATTCTTTCTTAATACTTTAACACCCAACATTTTGAGAAAATTTATCGCTATATCTAATCTTGGGCTTTCTTTTTTATTTAGCTCGTCAAGATTTTTAAATTTAGAAATACCTTTTGATCTTGCGGCAACTAAAAATATTAGTAAAAATTCATCTATCGCAGAAGTATTTAAGCTTACAGGACAATTAATTGAATTTAAATTTTTTGTACTTTTAATCTGTATATCTCCTATTAATTCTCCATTATATTTTTTTTTATTGATTATACTAATTCTTGCATTCATTTTTTTTAGAATTTTTATAATTCCAACTCTTGATGGATTGACTAAAATATTTTTTACAATAAGTTCTGATTTTTCAGATAACAAAGTTAATACTATAAAGAAAGCTGCCGAACTAATGTCGCCTGGTATATTATATTGAAATGCTTTGAAATCACTAAGTCCTTTAATCTCAATTATATCATATTTTTTTGTTTTTTTAATTTTGATCGGGTAATTTAAATATTTTAACAAAACCTCAGTATGATCCCTTGATTTTTTTGCTTTTATTTTTGTAGTGCCAATTGTATTTAATGCACTTAAAATTATACTAGTTTTAATTTGGGCACTTCCTTTGTTTTCAATATAGCTTATGGGTCTTAATAGAGTAGTGCCTTTAAACTCTAATGGTAACAAATTTTTATTTGATTTAATGTTTACACCAAACAAACTGATTGGTTCGACTATTCTTGAAAAATCCCTCTTTGATAAACTTTTATCGCCTATCAGTTTAATTTTTTTATTATTTCCAGAACATAAACCGATTATACATCTAGCAAGAGTTCCTGAATTTCCTGCATTAATTGTGATATTTTTATTACTAAATCCATTTATTCCAACCCCATAAATATACAAATAATTTTTTTTGAAGATATACCTTACGCCTAGTTTTTTTATTGCTTTAAGAGCACTAAAGGTATCTTCAGATTTAAGAACATTGATTATTTTTGACTTTCCAACAGCAATTGAAGATAATAAAATGCATCTAATGCTTAAGCTTTTATCACCAGAAACAAAAATTTTTTTTTTAAATGGTTTAATCTTTTCGTAAATTTTTATTTGATTTTTCAAAGTATTTAATATTGAAATCCTTCTCCAAAATATTTTGCTATTGCCTGAGAATCTTTAACAAGTTCATTTGGACTCCCTTTAGCAACAATTTTACCCTCTGAAAGTACCATTGAGTAATCAACTGTAGATAAAAGATCTCTAAAATTGTGATCCGAGATTACTATAGATATCCTTTCAAACATTTGGAGACTTACTATTAGTTGTTGTATCATTTTTACCGAAACCGGATCCAAGGCAGAATATGGCTCATCCAAAATTAATATTTTTGTATCTTTTATTAGTGCCATAGCTAAAATTAATTTACGTTGTTGGCCACCAGATAGAATTCTAGACGGCAATTTAACAACATTTTCTAATTCAAATCTTCTAATTAAACTGTTAATTTTAGATAATCTTTTTTCTTTGTCTTTTATATGTAACTCTGCAATTGCCATTAGGTTTTCAAATACGGATAAATCTGCAAATGCTCCACCGTACTGCGGGCACCAACTGATCCCACACATAGATGTTCTTTTGTGGGTAGGAATATTTGTTACTTCAACACCATCAACAAATATTTTACCAAATGTGGGTTTTACAATACCAAGAATAGAATGAAAAATACTTGATTTACCTGCTCCATTAGGCCCTAATAACCCGCAGACAGTATTTTTTTGGATTTTTAAATTTAGTTTTTCTACAATTTGTCTATTTCCATATGAAATTGTTAAATTTTGAAGTTCTATTATTGGTTTGTCGTCTTTAAATGATTTAATTCTGAATTTTTTAATTAGCATAATTATATTTCGAGACTAATCTTACTTTTTCGTTAACATTGTCCATCTCTAGTTTAATGTCCCCAGTTTTAGTATCAATTATTATATTGTCTGTGCTCAAATTTATTATTTCATTTTTATAATTAACATTATTGTAAATTTTTGATACTTTTTCGGTAAATATTACATCTAAATTTTGTGATGTAATTAAATTATCTAAATACTCAATCTTAACATCTCCATAAAAAAAGGTGTTATTATTTCCTCTATTATAATCAGCATATTTAGAAAAAATATTTATTAATCCTTTGTTTTTGATTGTTATAATAGAAATAACATCCTCTAATAAAACATTATTTTGATCATTGTTTTCATTTGATTTAACAATAGCCTTTTTTGCGTATATATAATACGTATTTCCATTTTCATCAAAGGCGTTATATTCAATGTTTGACAGTTCATTTGAAACATTCTCATCGATTTTAGAAATGGTCTCCAGCTCACTTTTTGAGACAAGATCAACATTTTCTTTGTTTTTGAAAAAAAAATTATAATAAAAAACACCAATTATTGTTACAATTATAAAAATCAAAATTATCTGAAAAAAAAACTTCAAAGTCATTTTATCCTATATTTTCTTTTAAGATATTGTGCATGTGAATTAAGCCTACTACTTTATTTTTTTTCTTTTTAGAAACACATAAAGCGGTTATTTTTTTGGTATTCATTATAGATAAAGCTTCAACTGCGAGCATATTTTCATTAACTATAATTGGGTTTTTTTTCATCACATTTTTGATAATCAGATTATTTATATTCTCTAATTTATAATTTATTCTTTTGAAATCTCCATCAGAAATTATTCCTTTTGTAACACCCTTAGAATTTCTAGCAATTAATACTCCTAAATTCTTTTTATTAAATATTTTTAAAGCAGATTCAATATTAGAATTTTCATTAACAAATGGAATATCTTTTCCTTTAAACATTAATTCACCTACAGTTTTCAATTTTGAACCAAGACTTCCACTCGGATGATATTTTTTAAAATCAAGTTTTGAAAATTTTCTTTGTCTTATTGTAGAGAGGGCTAAAGCATCGCCCAAACACATTTGCAAGGTTGTACTTGATGTAGGAATATAATTTCCTGGCCCTGCTTCTGTAATAGTTGGTAATAAAAATTTTAATTCACTTGACTTATATAGTAGTGAGTTCTTTTTTGAGGTTATACCTATTAATGTTAAATTTCTATTCCTCTTTGCATATTTAATTATATTCTTAAGCTCTTCAGACTCTCCACTGTGACTAATTAGAATAATAACATCATTTGAACTAATCATACCCAAATCTCCATGTGAACAAGATCCAGCATCAACATAAAATGTTGGTATCCCGATCGATGCTAGAGTTGATGATATTTTTTTTGATACTATCCCTGATTTTCCTACTCCAGAAAATACAATCTTACCTTTACATTTAAGTATTACATTAACGATTTTATCAAAATCTTTATTAATAGATTTTTTTAATTTTTTTAATGCATCAATTTCTGTTTGAACAACATTTTTTCCTATTGCAGCAAAACTATTTTTCATAATTTAATTAATGAGACCAAATATCTTCAGTAAATAAAGCTAAATCTAAATCAACTCTTGTATGAATACAGCTTATTGCTTTAATGTAAAGATCATATCTATTCTCTCTTATTAATATTTCCTTTAGACTTGAATATATCTTATGAAGATGAATTACATCATTAGCACAATATTTTAATTGTTTATCATTTAATTCTCCACCAAAATCGGTACTTTGGAACTGCTTACTTATTTCTATACCTAAAAACTCTTTGACTAAATCTTTTAGACCATGTTTATCAGAATAACTCCGTGCAAGTTTGCTCATTATTTTTGTACAATGTACATTTTGAACATCTACGTTTAAGTATTTTTTTATAAATGTCATATCTGCACGAGAAAAATGAAATATTTTTTTAATTTCTTTATTTTGAAGGATTTTTTTTAAATTTGGTGCATCATAATTTTCTCTATTTAATTGAATTATATGAGCATCATTATTTCCAGAGGAAATCTGGACTAAATAAAGCTTATCTCTATTGACATTAAGTCCTGAAAATTCAGAGTCAATAGCTATTGACTTTTTGTCATCTAGCTTTATTTCATCTGGCAAATCATTTTTATGTAATTTAATATCAATTTGCATAACTTATTTATATATGAAACCAAAAGAAATTCTAGTGTTTGGAGCATCAGGTCAGATCGGCAGACATTTACTTAGAAAATTAACAAAAAAAAATTTTAAATTAACTGTTGTAACAAGAAATATCCATAGAAACGCGTACAAGTTAAAAAGTCAGGGAAACGCAGGATGGATAAATTTTGTAGAATTTCCAACTTTAAATGATGATAAAATTAATCAAATTTTTAAAAATAAAGATGTATGTATAAATCTGATAGGGGTGCTTAATGAAAAAAATAAATCTACATTTAACTCTATTCATAGTATTTTACCTAAAAAATTAGCAGAACTGTCAAAAAAAAATAATTTAAAGCAATTTATTCATATCTCTGCACTTGGTATTGATGATGCAAAAGATAGCAAGTATGCTTCAAGTAAAATAAGTGGAGAAATTGAAATAAAAAAAGCTTTCGACAAATATATTATTTTAAAACCATCCATAGTCTATAGCGTAAACGATAATTTCACAACAATGCTTATGACTATGTTAAAATATCTTCCTTTATTTCCACTTTACTACCAGGGTAAAACATCTTTTTATCCTATTCATGTAACAGATATTTGTGAAATAATTGAAAAAATAGTAATCGCCGAGATGTCTAACGAAACAATAGAATGCATTGGTCCTGAAAAAATTAAATTTATAGAAATAGTTCAAACTATTTTAAAATCATTGGATATAAAAAGATTGTTAATACCATTTCCACTATTCTTAGGAAGGTTTACCGCATCCTTTTTCGAATTTTTTATGAAAAATCCAATTCTAACAAACGATCAACTTAATTTGTTGAAATATGATAATGTTCCTAGTGGAAAATATAAAACTAATATTGACTTAGAATTAAATTCGAACTTAAAAAACTTTGAAGAGGAAATTTTTAAATATTCATATATGTGGAAAGATGGAGGTGAATTTTCTCGAGATTGAAATTTTCTAAATTAAATTTTTTTAATTATTTTAAGCTGACTTAACTTTTTTCTCTAAAAATTTTGGAACTTCATCATCTTTAATTGATATTTCTTCTTTCTTACCTTTGGGCTGATAAACTACCATAAGATGTAAAGGACAATATGAGAATTTTTCAACAGTTTTTCTTCCACAAAATGAAGCGTCTTTTTCATTAGGATGCCCTTCCATATATTTACATGTTACTTCTGTTAGTTCCTCTAGAGATATATTTTTGGCCTCTTCAAAATTTTTATCTAAAAGTAAACTTCTGAATTTTACTCTTCTCGATGAATTATTTGTTTTTTTACCAAAATTTTCTTTTTTAATTTTTGAGGTATAAGAATTAAATTTAGCTTTAATTTTAATTGATAAGTTTAGTCTATGTGCTTTTCCAATAACTGCATTTCGACTAACTCCTCCAATCATTTCAGCTATTTGAGATGCTGTTTTGCCTTTGCCCCACTCATTTTTTAATATTTCTATTTTTTTTTGGTCCCAGCTCATAATTTACTAAATGTAGTATATTAATAAAAAATTTATACTATATTATGTAACTCATAAATACATATTATTAGCAAGTTTTTTTTTGGTTTTTTTAACAGTTATTTTAAAAAGAACTAAAATTTAACCATTGGTTGCATTTTATTTAAGTCAATATGATTTTAATGTGTATAAGATAAAAAAAATTATGAGCTCATTAGCAAATAACTACAATAGAAGAAAAATATCCTTTAAATATGGGAAAGGAAGTTTTTTATATTCAACTAATGGTAAAAAATATTTAGATTTTGTACAAGGAATTGCTGTAAATTCACTTGGACATTCAAATCCATATTTAATTAAAGCATTGAATAAACAGTCAAAAAAAGTTTGGCACGTATCAAACGCTTTTGAAATACCTGAAGCAGAAAAGCTTGCAAGATTATTAACCAAAAAAACGTTTGCAGATAAAGTTTTTTTTCAAAATAGTGGAGCAGAAGCAACAGAGGCTGCCATTAAAGTTGCAAGAAGATATTTTTTTTCAATAGGCAAACCTCATAAAAATAGAATTCTCTGTATAAAGAATTCATTTCATGGAAGAACAATTGCTGCAATTTATGCAAGTGGTTCAAAAAAAATGGTAGAAGGTTTTGGACCCACTGTACCAGGTTTTGATCATATTGAGTTCAGAAATTTTAAGCCAAGATTTCCAAATATTAGAAAAAAAATTAAGAAAACTACCGCAGCAATAATGGTTGAAAGCGTAATGGGTGAGGGAGGAATCAAACCTATTCCTGATAAATGTCTTAAATACTTAAGAAAAATTTGTAGAGAAAAAAAAATATTGTTAATTTTAGATGAGGTACAATCAGGAATTGGTAGATCTGGAGATTTTTTTGCATTTGAAAGTTCTAAAATTAAGCCCGACATTGTACCAATTGCGAAAGGTATTGGGGGAGGTTTTCCTATCGGAGCAGTTTTGATGACCAATAAAGTTTCGAAGGCAATGAAACCAGGCAGTCATGGTTCAACATTTGGAGGCAATCCGAACGCATGCGCGGTCGGTATAGAAGTTATGAATCAAATATTTAAGCCTGGATTTTTAAACAATGTAAAAAAATTATCTAAATATTTTATGTTAAGATTAGAAAAATTAAAAAAAAATTATCCAGAAATAATTAAGGAAATTAGGGGAAAAGGAATGTTAATTGGTATACAGTTACATTTTGATCAATTAAAATTTATCAAATTACTAGAAAAAAATAATTTATTAACAATTAGAGCTGGGGAAAATGTTGTTAGAATATTACCACCATTAAATGTAAATAAGAAAGAAATAGATTTAGCTTTGAAGGTTTTAAATAAAGTTTGTAATGAGTATAAATAAGTATGAAAAATTTTATAAATCTTAAAGATATCCCAGCAAGTGATCTTAGAAAAATTCTTAATGACGCAAAAAAAAGAAAATTCAAAAGAAGAAATTTAAATACCTTAGAAGTAGATAAAGATAAACCTTTAAATGGAAGACTAATTATACAAATGTATGAAAAGGAAAGCTCAAGAACTCGGTTGAGCTTTTTCGTATCTATTAATCAATTAGGTGCAGCATCTATAACCGTTAAATCAAACGAATTACATCTGGGGAAAGGAGGAGAAAGTTTGGCAGATACAGCAAGAATTTTATCAACTTATGGAGATGGTTTTTTGCTTAGAACTGACAGTGACAAAAAAATTGAGGATTTTAGTAAAAGTCTTAAAATTCCTATTATAAATTTATTAAGTCCAAGCTCTCATCCCTGCCAAGTACTTTCGGATATATTTACCGTTGAGGAAATAAAGAAGAAACCAGTAACAAAATTAAATATATGTTGGATTGGTGATTGTAATAATGTTTTGAATTCATTAATTGCAGCATCAGTAAAATTTAAGTTTAAATTAAGCATTGGATGTCCGAAGAGTTATAAACCACCCAAGTTTGTTATAGAATGGGTAAAAAAAAATAATAGAAAAATTTATATTTTTAGTGATCCAAAAAAAGCTGTTAAAAATGCAGATGTAGTATTTTCTGATAAAGTAGTATCTTTGAATGACAAGGGCGATAAGATAAAAAAAAATAGAGACTTTAAGAATTTTAAAGTTAGTAAAAGTCTTATGAGTTTAGCTCATCCTAAAAGTATTTTCCTTCATTGTCTACCTAGAGGAAATGAAGTTTCAGAAGATGTATTTTCAGGAAAACAATCTCGAGTTTGGCAGCAAGCCCAAAATAGAGTTCACGTTCAAAAAAGTATTTTGTTATATAGTTTTGGAAAATTAAGGTAATGGAAGTGGATTGTCTGAAAATTGATTTAAATATAAAATAACTGAGGCTCTATCTTTCTCTTTTCTTAATCCAGCAAAACTCATCTTTGTGCCTTTAATCCATGCTTGAGGTTTTTTAAGATAGCCATTCATTTCCTCAAAAGTCCACTCTTTACTATATTCGGCTAGAGCTTGAGAATATTTATAATCATCGATCGCAGCGACTTTTCTTCCTAAAACTCCATATAGTGCTGGTCCTATTTTGTTTGCCCCACCTTTTTCAACCACATGACACGCTGAACATTTTTTAAATACTTTTTCTCCATGAGCTAGATCTCCTAAAGATAACAAAGCAGCAATATCTACTTGTTCTACTGTTTCACTTTTAGATTCTGATATTTGATTTACAGTACCACTATCTGGTAATTCTACCTTATATACATCAGTTTTAGGTTTATCCACATAGAAAATCAAATCAGATATTTTGCCTATACCAATAAACAAAAGAGCAATTAATAATATTGAAGCTACTATTTTATTTATTTCAAATGAATCCATGGTATTTTTTTTTAAGTCGTATAACATGTAAAAGAATAAAAATAATGTATAATTATTTCTAATTAAGCGGCCGAAAGACGCATAAATACTTAATTTATGACCAAAACAATTATTTTGATACCTTCAAGACTAGGTGCATCCAGATTACCAAACAAACCTTTGCTCAAAATTAAAAATAAATCACTCATCAATCATGTTTATGAAAAGGCTAAATCAACAAATATAGGTCAAGTATATGTTGCTACTGGTGACCAAGAAATATTTGACGAGGTTGTCAATAATAATGGTAAAAGCATACTTACATTAAAGGAACATTTAACTGGCACAGACCGTATTTTCGAAGCATTTGAACAATTAAATCTAAAAGATACAGATTATATAATTAATCTACAAGGTGATGAACCCCTGATAAACGTAGATGATATAATTAATTTAAATAATCTAGCAATAAAAAATAATTCTGAAATAGCAACACTTGCGTGTAAACTTAAGGATAAATATATTGAAAATAATAACGTAGTAAAAGTAATCTGTGAAAGAAATATTGAAAAAAATAAAATTTCACCAGCACAAAATTTTTTTCGTTCAATCAAGCAAGCAAATTTAGAAAATATTTATCATCATATTGGAATTTATATATACAAAGTGCCTGTACTTAGAAAATTTATTGGATTAAATCAGTCTTTTAATGAAATTAATTTAAAACTAGAACAGCTAAGAGCTTTAGATAATAATATAAAAATAGATGTGATTTTTGCAAATTCTTCGTCTATAGGCGTAGATACGAATGAAGATTATATAGAAATAAAAAAACTTATGGAATATAAATCTTAAATTATGAAAATTGCTTATCAAGGAATTCCAGGTAGTTACAGTGAAAGCTGCGCAAAACAAAATTATCCAGAATGTGAAACCATTTCATGTAAAACCTTTGATGAATGTTTTGAAATTGCAAATAATGATAGCAATATAAAAACAATCATACCAGAGTCAAATAAGACTACAGGCAATATTGGAATAGAATATTTAATATTTAAATTTAGACTTAATATTTATGCTGAACATTTTTATAAAATTAGTCATAATTTACTATCAATTAAAGGAAATAAAATCGAAAATTTAATTGATGTATACTCTCATGCGCAAGCTTTAAGTCAATCTTCTAATTTTATAAAAAAAAATAATCTTACAGAACAGGTCAGAGCTGATACAGCTGGATCTGCCAAATATGTTTCTGAGAGTAATGACAAAACAAAAGGAGCTATAGCTTCAAATCTAAGTGCTAAGATTTACAATCTGGAAATTTTAAAAGAGAATATACAAGACAATGAAGAAAATTTTACAAGATTTTTGTTAATGGGAAAAGATATTATACAGCCAGAAAAAAAAAATAAACAGTACGTTACATCTTTTTTATTTAAATTAAAAAGTAAACCAGCAGCTCTTTATAGTGCTTTACAAGGTATGGCGATTAATGGTGTTAATATGATTAAACTTCAAAGCTTTCCAGAAAAAAATTCTTTTTTATCTTATTTTTTTCTATGTGAAGTTGAGGGGCACATAGATGAGCAAAAAATCAAAAATTCTCTCGAGGATCTAAATTATCATTGTGAAGATATGAGTGTTTTAGGGGTTTTCGAAGCTGATAAACTTAGAAAAAAATAAGATATCATATTGAAGATTTTTAATTATTACTGATATAATATGATGGGGGCCATCCAGGTGAAGGTACCATGAAATCCCCTAGGTCTTAACAGAACCAAGGGTATTGAGTATTTATTCAGGTTGGTTGGTCTCCTTAAAATTATGAACTCGTTAAGTAAAGTACTAGCTCTTAAATACAGGCCAATTACATTTGACCAATTAGTAGGTCAGAAAATTATTGCAGAGAGTATCTTTAACTCAATTAAGAAAGATAAAATTCCAAATGCTTATATGTTCTTAGGTATAAGAGGTTCTGGCAAAACAAGTACCGCAAGGATTGTTGCAAAAGCATTAAATTGTAAAAATGGAGTTGAAAATTTGTGTACAGAGAACTTTTGTGAAAGTTGTAAATCAATAATTGATGGAAATAATATTGATATACTAGAAATTGATGCCGCAAGTAAAACAAGTGTTGATGATGTAAGAGAATTAATAGAATTTTCTAGATATAAACCTACCTCTGCAAAATACAAAATTTTTATTTGTGATGAGGTACACATGTTTTCTAAGTCTGCCTTTGCAGCTTTGTTAAAAACATTAGAAGAGCCGCCGGCGTATTTAAAATTTATTTTTGCCAGCACAGATGCAAAAAAAATACCAGTGACAATTATTTCAAGATGTCAGAGATATGATCTTTCTAGAGTTAACTCAGAAGAATTGTTTAATTATTTAAAAAAAATTAAAGAATTAGAAAATGGAAGAATTACCGATGATGCGATTAAATTAATTGTAAAACTATCTGAAGGTTCTGTAAGAGACTCTTTGTCTTTACTTGATAGAGCTTTGTTAGCAGATAACAATCAAGAAGAGCTTGATCTCAAAAAAGCTCAGAAAATATTCGGATACTTTGAAAAAAGTATAATCATAGACTTAATTGAACATATAATGAATGGGAGAGAAGATAGTACTCTTAAACTATATAAAAATATTTACAATTCAGGTGTTGAACCCAAAATAATATTAAATGAATTTTTAGAAACACTTTATTATGTTAAAAATATTGATTTTATCAATCAAGATGGAACAAATTTTGATCTAAATGATGCAGAGTTTGAAAAAATTAAAACTTTATCAAACAAAATAACAAAACAGGATTCACTTTTACTTTGGCAATTTGCTTTAAATAACCTTGAAAAAATAGATTTTATTAAAAACCAACATCAATTTGTTGAAATGTTTTTAATTAGATCATTATATTTAAAAAAAAGCTTAAATGAAAAAAAAGATATTGATATTAATAATTCAACTCAAGATCTAAATTTAAAAAAAGTAGTTGAGAGCAAATTACAAGTACAGCAGGAAGCTGTGAATCAATTAAAAAACGTGGAGCAAAAAGAAAAAATTGTTACTTCACCGAAAATTAAAAATAAATCTGACAGTATCGAAATTAAAAGTTTAAATAATTTAATTGAAATATGTGAAGAGAAAAAGGAGCTGAAAATTAAATATGAACTTGAAAATAATTTAAGATTAGTAAATTTTAAAGATCAAAAAATTGAAATTTCTTTTAATTCTAATCTTGATAAGTCTTTTATAAAAGAATTAAGCTCTAAACTTTTCGAGTGGACCAACAAAAGATGGATTATTTCTTTCTCAAAAGAAAATGGTTCATCAACAATTAAAGAAAATAAGAGAAACTTACAAGCTTACTTACTGAAACAAGAGACTGCATCTGAGGTTTCCAAAGAGATAAAAAAATTATTTCCAGATGCTGAACTTTTAGATGTAGAACAGGAGAAATAATTATGACAGATTTTTCAAAAATACTTGAAAAAGCAAAAGAACTCGAAAAAAAAATGAAAGAGAGCCAAGAAGCAATAAAAAAAATTGAAGTTGTTGGTAGTTCTGGTGGAGATTTAGTTAAAGTAAAATTAAATGGAGAAGGCGATATGGTTTCTATTGAAATTTCAGAACAACTTTTTAAAGAAGAAAAAAATATTATAGAGGATTTAATTAAAGCAGCACATAATAATGCAAAATCTTCATTAAAATCAAAAACAACCGAAGAAATATCCAAATCGACTGGTAATTTCGGTATACCAGGTTTCAAGTGGCCTTTATAATTGAATGCAAAATATATCTGAAATAGAAGAATTAATTAGACTTATATCCAAACTTCCTGGACTTGGACCAAGATCCGCAAAAAGAATAGTTTTAAAAATGATAAATAATAGAGAAGATTTGATAAAACCAATGGCAAAGAATTTAACAGAGGTTTATAAAAATATATCTAGATGTAAAAATTGTGGATCACTTAAATCTAATAGCATCGGTTGTAATAATTGTGAAAATAACACAAAAAAATTTAATAAAATTTGTGTAGTAGAAAATATTGCTGATCAGTGGAGCATTGAAACCTCGAGTGTATATCAAGGATATTTCCATATTTTAGGTGGTACGATTTCATCGAATAATATTAACAAAGATGAGTTATTAATTGGTGCATTAGTTGAGAGAGTAAAAAGAGAAAAAATTGAGGAAGTAATTTTAGCTACCAGCGCTACTATCGAAGGACAAACAACTGCATTTTATATTCAAGATAGCCTCAAAGATATAAATGTAAAAATATCTAAACTTGCACAGGGTTTGCCCGTCGGTGGAGAAATAGAAAATTTAGATGATGGAACATTAATTTATGCTTTTAAAAATAGAAATTCAATTTCTAGGGATTAATTTTTTTTAATTAATCTATTCAAGTGCAACAACGGTTCTGTGTAACCCGATGGCTGGTCTTTACCTTGAAATACAAGTTCACAAGCAGTTTTAAAAGCTATAGATCGATCATAATTTGGTGACATATTTTGATAAAGTTTGTCATTTTTGTTTTGTGAATCAACAATTTTTGCCATTTTCTTCATTATCTCCAAAACTTGTTTTCTACTACAAATTCCATGATAAAGCCAATTAGCTATATGTTGAGATGAAATTCTCAATGTAGCTCTATCTTCCATTAATCCTATATTATTGATATCAGGAACTTTTGAGCAACCAACTCCTTGATCAATCCATCGTACTACATATCCAAGTATAGTTTGAGCAGAATTTGAAATTTCTTTATTTATTTCTTCTACTGACCAATTAGGTTTTCTCACAATTGGAATAGTAAGCAGATCATCTAGTTTTGCTTTTTTTCTAGTTTTTAATTTATTGTGTTTTTCAAAAATATTTATTTGATGATAGTGAAGCGAGTGAAGGGCTGCCGCAGTAGGAGAAGGTACCCAAGCACAGTTTGCACCAGCTTCTAAATGGGAAATTTTCTGTTTTAACATATCCGACATTTTATCTGGCATTGCCCACATACCTTTTCCAATTTGTGCTTTTCCGGAGAAACCACAATTCAACCCCACATCAACATTGTTATTTTCATAAGCTGTTATCCAGGGTGAAGTTTTCATATCTCCTTTTTTAATCATCGCACCAGCCTCCATAGAAGTATGCATTTCATCTCCAGTTCGATCTAAAAATCCGGTATTAATAAAAACAACTCTATTTTTTACTGCTCTAATACATTCTTTTAAGTTTACTGTTG
>MDTE01045085.1_pt1 | contig 21368 bp, 21 predicted proteins | sample 811231 | NCBI WGS metagenome assembly MDTE01 (sample SAMN05326651, study PRJNA326480) | marine metagenome | isolation source: seawater | place: Indian Ocean: Red Sea | collected 2010
AATTATTAGCGTTCAGGATGATGAACGAATAAAAGTTAATAAGGTTAATTTGGACAATGTTTCTTATAACGTCTTTACAGTTGACTCAGGAAGACTTTACACAGATACAATTCATGATACTGCAATAATATTGGAAAAAAAATTGATTAACGGTCCATCTTTTCAACTAAGAAATAATAATAATGATGTTTGTGAAAAGAATATAGTTCTAAGAAGAGGAACGCCAAGATTTAAAAAAAAAATTAATGGAGTAGTATTGTCATTGCTAACTGGTGGTGGAGGAAATGAAAATTATTGGCATTGGCTATTTGATGTTTTACCAAGAATAAAAATTACCAATGAAATATTAAAAACAAAAGAAATTGATTTTTTTTTAGTTCCCAATGACAACAAAAATTTTCAAACAGAGAGTCTACAATGCTTAGATATAGAAAAGAAAAAAATTTTATCTAGTAAAATTTATAGACACATTGAAACAGATAAGCTTCTAGTAACCAGCCATCCGTATGTTATAAATAACGATCAGTTTAACGATATGCAGAAAATCCCAATATGGATTTTTAACTGGCTAAAAGAAAAATTTTTAAATAGAAATTCACTGACAAACCAAGGTAATTTTCCAAAAAAAATTTACATAGACAGAAGTGATACAAATAAAAGTCTTAGACTTATTAAAAATGAAGATCGGGTTAAAGAATATTTAGAAAGTGTTGGTTTTAAGAGTATATGTTTAACAAATTTTCATTTTAAAGATCAGGTAAAAATTTTTAATAATGCTGATTATATTGTGGGTCTTCATGGAGCAGGTTTCGCAAATTTAGTTTTTTGTAAACCTGAGACGAATATTATTGAATTCAAGGCAACAACCACTGGAGAAGTTATAGGTAATTTAGCGAAAAAAAATAAACTTAAATATAATTTTATTTTTGGTGATTCAAAAGAATCTACATCATTTCACCAACAGGGAAGTTTAAAAATAGACTTAAATGATTTGAGAGAAAAATTGAAATTTGATTAAAAAGTTGATTGAAAGATTTCTAGAAACTATTATAAATCAAATGAAATTAAAATGGCGGGGTAGCTCAGTTGGTTAGAGCACAGGACTCATAAGCCTGGGGTCGGCGGTTCGAATCCGCCCCCCGCTACCAATATGGCAAATTATGAAATCTAAATATTTTTTTTTTATTAAAAGAATTTTATATTATTTTTACGGTGAAAAATTTTATAAAAGACTAGATTATAATTGGACAAATCACCCTCTTAGATTTCAAATAATTCAAAGGATTATAGATTTTAAAAGATATGATTCATATCTAGAAATAGGCTGTGATCAAAATAAAAATTTTTCAAAAATAGTTATTAATAAAAAAATTGGAGTTGATCCTAAATCAGGAGGAACGCACAGAATGACAAGTGATTTGTTTTTTGAACAGAATAAATCAAAATTCGATATTATTTTTATTGATGGTTTACATACTTATGAGCAAGTAAAAAAGGATATTGAAAATTCAATAGTCTCACTAAACTCAAATGGTATAATTCTAATACATGACTGTTTACCAAAAAAAATTTGGAATCAGGTTGTTCCAAGGCTTTATGGACATTGGAACGGGGATGTCTGGAAGGCTATAGTTGAGTTTAGAACTCATAAAGATTTAGATACTTATACTTGTGTTGCGGATCATGGCATAGGTATAATAATTAAAAGACCAAATCGAAGTATTTTGGAAACAAAAATTGAAAATTTTAAAAAATTAAAGTTTGAAGATTATTTTAAAAACCATGAAAAATTTATGAACTTAATTAAAAGTGAAAATTTAATAGAAATAATCAAATAAACAATGTCCAACCTATTAAAAAGAATAGCAACATCTTTAATTGTTTTACCTATTTCTTTTTATTTTTTAATTTTAGGTGGAAATGAATTAAAATTATTTTTAGTCATTATTTTATTAATTGGAGTTTATGAAATTTTTAACTCTTTTAATAAAACTTCATCAAGATTTTATCTGATTACTATTTTGATAACATCTTTGTATTCAATTTACTTTCTACAAAGCGAAACCATCTTATCAAATTTTTTGCTTTGGTTTGCAATTTCAGTAAGTATAAGTTCTGATATTGGAGGTTATATTTTTGGAAAAATATTTAAATGGAAAAAGATTTCAAAAATAAGTCCAAATAAAACATTATCTGGAGTAATTGGCTCTTACATATTTTCCATATTCATACTCCTTATCTTTAATGATTTTTTATCCAAAGCAGATTTAAATATTGATCATCTTTATTTAATACCCGGGGTGTTATTAGCGATAATATTATCTACAGTTTCTCAATTAGGAGATTTATCAATTTCTTATTTAAAAAGAAAAGAAAAGATTAAAGATACTGGAAGAATTTTGCCAGGACATGGAGGAATTTTTGATCGTATTGATGGATTGATGTTTTCAGTTATCTTGGCTTTAATAATTTATCAGCTTAGTCATTTAAAATAATGAAAAAAAGAATTGTCATACTTGGTTCAACAGGTTCTATTGGAGAAAGTTCATTAAAAATAATTTCATGTAAAAAAAAACTTTTTAAAATAATAACTTTAATAGCAAATTCAGATTATAAAAAAATTTGTTATCAAATTATCAATTACAAACCAAACCACTTTGTAATAACTGATAAAAATGTTTTTAGCAAAGTAAAGAAAAAATTTAAAAAAAGTAAAACAAAAATATTTAATCATTATTCTGAGATCTCTAAAGAAAAAAGAAAAGTTGATTTAACTATTGCGGCTATTCCTGGGATTAAAGGACTACAATTTACTATTGATTACACAAAAAAAAGTAAAAAAATTCTTATAGCGAACAAAGAGTCAATTATTTGTGGATGGAATATAATAAAAAAAATATCTCAAAAATATCATACTGAAATCATACCTTTGGACTCCGAGCATTTCTCAATTTATAAATTAACAAAAAATCATAAGGATAGTGAAATAGATAAAATATATATTACGGCTTCAGGAGGTCCTTTTTTAAATCTTCCCATCAAAAAGTTTTCTAAAATTAAACCTAAAGATGCATTAAAACACCCCAAATGGAAAATGGGAAAAAAAATTTCAATCGACTCAGCTACTTTAATGAATAAAATTTTAGAAATAGTAGAAGCTCAAAAAATTTTTCCATTTAATAGAAATAAATATGAAATTATAATTCACCCTCAATCTTTGGTTCACGCAATAGTCAAATTTAAAAATGGATTAATAAATTTTTTATACCACGAGCCAAATATGGCTATTCCTATTTCCAATGCCATTTTCAATACTAAAAACAATATAAATGATTTTTCTTATTTGAACAAAATAACAAAAAATAAGATTAAGAATCTTGAGTTTTTGAAAGCAGAAAATAAAAGATTTCCAGTTATAGGGTTGATACCCAAATTGAACAAACATCCATCGGCAGCAATAATTATAAATGCGTCAAATGAAATATTAGTTGATCAATTTTTGAAAAGAAAAATAAGTTTTAATTCGATTATTAGACACTTATTTTCTGTTTTAAGAGATAAAAATTATAAAAAATATGCTATACAGGTTCCATCAAATTTAAAAAAAATATATATGATTGACAAATGGTCAAGAGAGATAACATTACAAAAACTAAAAATTAGGAATTAAAATGAAAAGGTTTATTTGTTTTTTATTTATTTTTTTTAATAGCAATGTATTAGCTGAAGTAGTGAACAAAATTGAAATCACGGGTAACGAAAGGATAAGCAAGGAAACTATAAAAGTTTATGGCGATATAAAGTTAAATTCTGACCTTTCGAGAGGAGATATAAACAACATTTTAAATAATTTGAATTCAACTGATTTTTTTCAAGATATAAATATAAACTTGTCTGGGGGAATTTTAAAAATATCAGTTAAAGAGTACCCAATAATAAATTCAATTGTCATTGATGGTGAGCCAACTAAAAAAATTTCTGAAGCGATTTTAGAAAGAATAACTTTAAAAGAGAACGGTTCATTTATTAAAAGCAATCTTAATCAAGACATTAATTTGATAAAAAAACTTTATGCAACTATTGGGTTTAATTTTACAGAAGTAGAGCCAAAAATTGAAAATATAAGTGAAAACAGATTAAATTTAGTTTTTTTTGTTAACAAAGGAGAAAAAACTAAAATTACAAATATATACTTTATAGGTGATAAAAAAATTAAAGATAGAAGACTAAGAGATATTATTGCTTCAGAGGAGGCAAAATTTTGGAAGTTTCTCTCAAAAAATACAAATTTAAATAATGAAAACATTGAATTAGACAAAAGATTAATTAAAAACTATTATAAATCTATAGGATATTATGATGTACAGGTTCTCTCAAGTAATGCAGAAATTGTAGATAATAAAACAAGTCTTACATATAACATAAATGCAGGAAACAGATATAGGATTACAAAAATCTCTACAGATATCAGTCCTGTATTAGATAAAAAAGTTTTTAACCCAATTAATAAAGAATTTCAAAAAGTAATAGGAAAATATTATTCTCCTTTTTTAGTAAAGAAGATTTTAGAGTCTCTTGACAATTTAATAGCAACGAGCAATTTGCAGTTTATAGAACACTCAGTAAGCGAAACGCTTGAAGGCGATTCTATCGGAATAAAAATAAATATTTATGAAGGCTCTAAAGAATTAGTCGAAAGAATCAACATAAAAGGGAATACTGTCACTAACGAGTCAGTGATAAGAGGTGAATTGTTAATTGATGAGGGTGATCCTTACAATACTTTAAAATTAGATAAATCAGTCGCTAAGTTGAAAGCAAGAAAAATATTTGGTGAAGTAAAAAAAGAAGTAGTTGATGGCTCTTCTCCAGATCTAAAAGTTATTGACATACTTGTTGAAGAAAAACCTACAGGTGAAATTATGGCAGGAGCTGGCGTAGGAACAAGTGGTGGGTCCGTATCTTTTAGTATTACAGAAAATAACTGGTTGGGGGAAGGAATTAGACTTTCTGCGTTTGCCGATTTAACTGAGGAATCAATAAAAGGGGAAATTGATGTAAGAAACCCAAATTATAATTTTAGTGGAAACGAATTAAATTATAATTTTAAAAGTATTCAAAACGACAAACCAGATTCAGGGTATGAGAATACCATTATGTCTACAGGAATTGGAACTAAGTTCGAACAGTACAATAATATTTATCTTTCACCAGCGCTAAGTCTTACACACGACGACTTATCAGTAATGAATAGTGCTTCAAGCGCTCTTAAAAAACAAGCTGGTTCTTTTACAGATTTATCTTTTGATTATGGAATTCAATTAGATAATAGAGACAAAGCTTTTATGCCAACAGACGGATATATTTCATCTTTTAACCAAGCAATACCGTTATATGCTGACTCTCCTTATTTAAGAAACGCATATTCATTTAGCGCTTATAATGCATTGACACCAAACGTAATTGGTGCGTTTAAATTTTATGCTGCTACTATTAACGGTTTTAACAACAAAGATGTCAGATTGAGTAAAAGGCTGCATCTACCATCAAGTAGACTAAGAGGATTTGAAAGAGGAAAAGTTGGTCCCAAAGATGGAAATGACTATGTGGGTGGAAATTATAATACAGCAATAAATTTTGAAACAAATTTACCTAATTTGTTGCCAGAGAGCACTAAAACCGAGGTGGGTTTATTTTTAGACATCGGTAACGTTTGGGGAGTTGACTATAGTAGTGGTGTAGATGAGTCTGATAAAATAAGATCAGCAGCTGGTATAAATACGAGCTGGTTATCTCCAGTTGGCCCAATGTCATTTATATTTGCAACAAATTTAAGTAAAGCAGATACTGATGCTACAGAGTCCTTTAATTTTAGACTTGGAACTACTTTCTAAAATGAGAAAATTTTTAATAACTTTATTATTCTCTTCAATTTTTATTTTCACCAATTTATCAGCAGACTCAACATATTTTATCGATTTTTCTAGAGTTCTTAATGAAAGTGATGCAGGAAAAAAAGCTCAAGATTTTTTAAAAAAAAAATTAGAAACTGAGGCTAAAAAATTTAAAAAACAAGAAGAAGATTTAAGAAAAGAGGAGTCCCAATTAATTTCACAAAAAAAACTTATTACAAATGAAGAATATCAAAAAAAAGTTGAGTCTTTGAGAAAAAAGGTAGCTTCTTTACAAAAAAACAAACAAGCATCTTTTACCGATATTGCGAACAAGAGAAGCAAAGCAAGAACTGAGCTTTTAAAAAAACTAAATCCAATAATTAAAAAATACATGGAAGAAAAAAAAATAAGATTAGTAATTGATAAAAAGGCTGTATTGTTAGGAGATACTAATCTAGAAATTACCTCAGAAGTAATAAAAGAATTGAATAATCAGCTCAAATCTTTAAATCTGAATTAAACAATAACTGATGTCAGAAAATATCTTTTTTAAAAAAAAAGGACCATTTAAACTTAAATCACTTTTTAAAGGAAACAATTCTTTCAAAGAAGATTTTTTAGTCAGTGATTTCAAAATTTTACAAAATGCTAATAAAAAAGATTTAACTTTTTTTGACTCAGTTAGATATAAAGAACACGCATCATCAACTAAAGCATCTTGTTGTGTAACAACTGAAAGATTAAAACAATATTTACCAAAAAATTGTGTGAAAGTAATTGTTAAAAACGTATTATTAGAAACAGCTAAAGTTTTAAAGAATTTTTACCCTACAGCAGATTCGGATTTTCCAGATATGTCTCTAAAAAAAGTTAAATCAGCTAAGTTTTCCAAGGTAAAATTTGGAAATAATGTTTTAGTTGGAAAGAACGTAAAATTAGGACAAAACACAGCTATAGGTAGCAACACTATTATTGAAAGCAATGTAACCATAGGTAAAAATTGTTTGATAGGTTCACAGGTAATGATTAAAAACACTTTAATTGGAAACAATGTAGTTATACAAGATGGAAGCAAGATAGGTTTAAAAGGTTTTGGATTTATACCTATAAAAGGAAAAAATTTAAGATTTCCACATGTTGGCAAAATTATTTTAAAGGATAATGTTGAAATAGGAGCTGGATGCACAATCGACAGAGGCTCGTTAGATGACACAGTAATTGGAGAGAATACTTTCTTAGATAACCAAGTGCATATGGCTCACAATGTTAAAATCGGAAGAAACTGCATGATAGCCGGTCAAGTAGGATTCGCGGGTAGTAGTGTTATAGGTGATAATGTTTCAATAGGAGGTCAAGCAGGTATTTCAGGGCATTTAAAAATTGGAAACAATGTAAGGATTGGAGGAGGAAGTGGTGTTGTAGACGATATTTCAGATAATTCTATTGTGATGGGTTATCCAGCAGTTCCATTAAAAAACTTCTTAAGGAGAAATAAAAATGAGTAAAAATGAAATCAATAGAAAACAAATAGAAAGCCTTTTGCCTCACAGAGAGCCAATGCTTCTGATAGAAAAATTGACTAAAATTATTCATCTCAAATCTGCTACTGCGATTGTAAATGTAAGAAAAGATAGTTTTTTTGTACAAGGTCATTTTCCAGAACAACCTGTTATGCCAGGAGTACTTATAGTAGAAGCTTTTGGTCAGGCAGCAGCAGCTTTGACAGCTTATGGAATTGACCCTAAAGAATATGAAAATAAATTAGTCTATTTGATGAGTGTAGAAAAAGCAAGATTCAGAAATCCTGTAATTCCTGATTGCGAACTTCATTTAGAAATAGAGGCAGTAAGATCTCACGGTAGAGTTTGGAAGTATAAGGGAATTGCCAAAGTTGGAGAAAAAAAAATGGCCGACGCACAATGGTCAGCTACTATAGTTGATAGAAAATAAATGATACATAACTCTAGTGTAATTGACAAAAAAGCAAAAATTAAATCAGGAGTAAAGATCGGACCTTTTTGTTACGTTGGTCCTAATGTAGAACTTTCAGAAAACGTAGAATTAATTTCAAATGTTCACATAGAAGGAACTACAAAAATTGGAAAGGGAACTAAAATTTTTCCGTTTGCAAGCATAGGAACAATGCCTCAAGACCTTAAGTATAAGGGAGAAGCCAATAGAGTTATAGTCGGTGAGAACAATCAGATTAGAGAATACGTAACTATAAATCCAGGTACTTCGGGAGGAGGAGGAGAAACAGTGATTGGAAATAATTGTTTGTTTATGATTTCATCACATATAGCTCACGATTGTAAGGTTGGAAATAACGTTGTAATAGCAAATAACGTCCCTTTAGGAGGTCATGTTACTATTGAAGATTCAGTTGTTATTGGCGGAAATTCAGCCGTGCAACAATTCACTAGAATAGGGAGATTAGCCATGATCGGCGGCATGACAGGGGTATTAAAAGATGTAATACCTTTTGGACTGTCGTTTGGGAATAGAAATTATTTACAGGGAATTAATCTTATTGGATTAAGAAGAAAAAAATATGAAAATAAAAAAATTTTGGAGCTTGATGAAGCTTATAAAAAAATATTTTCTTCAAACAAACTTCATGAAAATTTAAGTAAAATAAATGGCGAATATAAAGGAAATGAGTTAGTGCTAGAGGTTACAAAATTTATTGAAAAAGACAAGAAAAGACCTATTTGTACTCCATTATCTAAATAATGATTGGGCTTATATTTGGAGAAACAAATTTTCCAAAGGAAATTTTAAAAAAAATTAAAAAAAGAAAAATCAAACATTTAATTATAGATTTAACTAAAAGTAGATTTTTTAAAAAAGAAAAACAATCCTATGGAGTTTCAGTTGGTCAATTTGGAAAAATTATCAAAATCCTTAAAGAAAATAATTGCAAAAAAGTCCTTTTTGCTGGAAAAGTAGATAAGCCAAATTTTTCTAAAATACGTTTAGATTTAAAAGGCATTTATTACATGCCAAGAATAATAAAAAGTTCTAAACTTGGAGACGCAGCTATTTTAAAAGAGATAATAAAAATATTGAGTCAAGAAAGAATTAAAACAGTAAATTCATTAATTTTTAACCCAGAGCTTACTTTAAAAAAAGGAAATTACTCTAAAATAAAACCTAACTCAGAGGATCGAGCAGATATTAATAAAGCGATAAAAACATTAAACAAATTAGGTAAATATACTTTTAGTCAAGGAGTAGTTGTAAAGAAGAAAAAAGTAGTTGCTATCGAAGGTAAAGGTGGAACTAAATTGATGTTAATGAACTGTAGAAGAAAAAAATTTAGAAATCAAGGTGTTTTGGTTAAACTTCCAAAAAAAGGGCAAGATATTAGAATTGACTTACCAACAATTGGTCTTAATACACTTGTGCAATGTAAATTGGCTGGTCTCAAAGGCGTTGTGTTAAAAAGTAAGCGAAATGTTTTTTTAGAAAGGAAAAAATGTATAAATTTTGTCAATAGAAATAAAATGTTTATAGTTTCAATATGAAAAATATATTTATTTTAATTTTTTTTTTAATTTTTTCTAAAATAAATGCTTTTGAAATCAAATTAGAAAAAATAGTTGAAGATTTAGATAAACCCTGGAGTCTATCTTTTATTAATCAAAATAATATTATTTTTACAGAAAAGTCGGGGAAATTACATAGTTTAAACTTAAAAAACAAAAAGATAACTGAAATAAAACACAACCTTTCAGTTTTGGAAGTTGGACAAGGAGGATTACTTGATGTTTTATACGATAAGGGACAAATTTATGTTTCATATTCTGAAAACAGAGGAGGTTGGAAATCAAGCACATCAGTGGCAAAAGGAAAATTTGATCAGAGCGAAATTCAATTTAAAAATATTTTTCAAGCTGAACCCCCTATAAACTCTGGTTATCACTTTGGCTCAAGGTTAGCTATCAAAGACAATCATCTTTATATTACAGCTGGTGAAAGAGGAAAAGGAATGATAGCTCAAGATGTAAAACAACATCCTGGAAGTGTAATCAGAATTAATCTCGATGGATCTGTGCCAAAAGATAATCCAAAATTCAAAAATAGAAAAAATTGGTTGCCAGAAATATATCAAATCGGTGTAAGAAACCCCCAAGGATTAGCTTTATCACCTTTTGATAATAAAATTTATATGACCAATCATGGCGCAAAAGGTGGAGATTGGTTTGGCACTGCAAATCATGGAGAAAACTATGGGTGGAAAATTTTAGGATGGGGCGGAACAAATTATTCAGGTTCCAAAATAGGACCAAAATGGAAACCGGGGTTCACAAAAGCAATTAAATATTGGGTACCATCAATAGCTGTAGGCGCAATGACAATTTATAATGGAGAAGCATTTAATGAATGGAATGGAGACGCTTTAATTACCTCTCTTAAAGATCAATCATTAAGAAAAATTAAGCATAAAGGCGATCAATTTGTGAGCGAAGAAATTATTTTCAAAGGTAATATTGGAAGAATAAGAGATATAAAAATACAAAAGGAAACAGGAGAACTTTATATGTTATCAGATAATGGTGAACTTTGGAGAATGTACAAATGAAAAAAATATTATTGATAATATTTTTTTTTGTATTTCCGCTTAATTTATACACAGATAACATATCCAAGGTATATTTTGCCGGAGGATGTTTTTGGTGTATGGAAGAGTCATTTGATAAAGTTGAAGGAGTGTTAAAAACTATTTCTGGTTATTCTGGAGGTCACGTTAAAAATCCCAAATATAAAGATGTTGTCAAAAATACAACTGGGCATTACGAAACATTAGAAATTACCTTTGATACATCTATTATTAATTTTGAAAAGTTATTAGATATTTATTGGATTAATATAGATCCATTCGATATAGATGGTCAGTTTTGCGATAAGGGAGAAAGTTACAAGTCAGTAGTTTTTTTTGAAAATAATGATCAAAAAAAAATTATTAAGGAGTCAATTAAAAATATCGAGAGAAAATTCAATAAAAAAGTTGTTACTTACGTTAAAAAATTTAAAGAGTTTTATGTGGCAGAGACGTACCACCAGGATTATTATGAAAAGAATTTTGTAAGATATTTAATGTACAAAAAAGGCTGTCAAAGAGAGGAAACGCTTAATAAAATTTGGGGATGAAGAAAATATTTATACTAACTGGCGAACCATCAGGTGATAAATTGGCCTCGAAAGTTATCTATGAACTTAAAAACTCAAGGTCAGATGTAGAATATTTATCTGTTGGAGGTGAACACTTAAAAGCTTTAGGCATTAAGTCAATTTTCAAATTAAAAGAAGTTACGTATCTTGGATTTACTAGAGTTTTACTGAACATTTTTAAAATTAAAAGCAAAATAAACGAAACAGTAAAAGAAATTCTTAAGTTTAAACCTGATATTCTTTTTTCAGTAGACAGTCCTGATTTTACTTTGCGTGTAGTGAAAGAGGTTAAAAAAAGAGATCCTAGAATCAAAACAATTCATTTCGTAGCGCCACAAGTTTGGGTTTGGAGAGAATATAGAGTCAAAAAATTAAAATCTTTTTTAGATCACATTTTACTATTATTTCCATTTGAAAAAAAATTTTTTGATAAAGAAAAAATCGAGTCAACATTTATAGGTCATCCATTACTAGAAGAGAAAAGCAAAAGTAAGGTAGATATTTCTCAAGTAATTAAAGATAACAAAAAATTATTTTCTATTTATCCTGGGAGTAGATTATCTGAAATTAACATTTTAATGCCAATTTTATTTGAATTTGTAAAAAAAATGAATTATAAACACAGAGATTTATTCTTTGTTTTTCATTCTACAGCTGAGCATGTTCAATTAATTCAAAATTTATTACTTAAAGAAGGTTTAAAAAACTGTGGTGCCATTGCTGACGAAAAGATAAAAACTCATGTGCTTCAATCATCAATTTTTGCAGTAGCAAAATCCGGGACAATTTCATTAGAAATTTGCAATGCCAAAATACCATCAGTAATTATTTATAAGATGGGTGCAATTAATTTCTTTATATTGAAGATGCTAGTAAAAGTAAGATTTGCAAATATTATCAATATTGCGGCTAACGAAGAAATAATCCCAGAATTATTACAATCCAATTGCAATTCAACTAAAATATTTGAAACAGTTGATAAACTTTTAAGTGATAAAATTAAATTAGAAAACCAGTTAACAAAAACTCAATTAATAATAAGAAATTTTAAAACAAAAAGATCAACAGAAACTGCTAGTTCAGTTTTAACTCATTTTTTAGAAAGCTAGCAATAGAATCCATGCCTTTGATTTTACTTTTTTCTTCTGCAACAGAATTATAATTTGTATTAGTATTAATGTCATACGTATAGTGTAATCCATTTTTATCAACGATGTACTCAATTCCAGCTATTTCGATGTTGTTAGATTTAAGTAATTTTTCATACTTATCAATTTCTGGGTTTTTATAATTATTTATTATCATAAATTTTTTCCCATCTGGGTTTGTTGGACAAAATTTTTCTTCAATATTACATGCATCTGCTGGGCATAATTGAAAACCATCTGATGTGTCAACTTGAACAGCATATAAAAATTTTCCTTTTACGAATTCAACTCTTGTTATTAATTTTTTTTCAGAGAAAATATATTCTTGAAGCAAAGTAATCTTGTCAATTGAGTTTTCAAAATCTTCACTTTCAACGTATTTTTCAAGTTCTAACGAGTTTTCAAAATATTTTACTCCAAGTCCTCTTCCACCTCTATTATGTTTTGTAATAAAAGGTTTATTAAAATTTTTTGATTTTTTTATAATTTCAGATTTCTCTTTAGCCGAAAAAGTTTTTGGGTACCTAATATTAAATTTCTCAAGTTCTTTATACTGTTTCAATTTGCTTATCTCAAGTTCAAGAGCTCTTGAATTGTTTATCACTCTTTTTTTGTCTTTTTCAAGCCACTCTAATACATCTTTAGTCTTTTCAGGTGCATATCTATGACCTCTTGAATGAGAACTAGCACTCATTCGATTGTAAAATATGCCATCAGGACTTTTTTTAGTCAGATCAAAATCTTCTTTATTCATGTGCCATTCGACAAACGGTACACCAATTTTTTCAAAACTTTCACGCAATGGATCTAACCATTCATCATTTTCATGTATAACGTATACCTTTTTCATCGAATTTTTTTATAAATATAAGGAGAAAAATTTCAATAAACTTTATAGCCGCAGTGAAATTAAATACTTTTTAATCTTGTTACAATTTTTTCTTTATCCAAAGATAGAATAACATCATATATTCCTGGACCAAATTTAGATCCTGTGAGAACTATTCTTAAGGGTTGACCAACACCTTTAAAATTAGTTTTGTGAACTTCAATTAAATTCTTAATTATTTGCTCAATACCATTTTTTTCAATTTTTGTCATCTTTTGAAACTCAATAAGAAAATCAGCTAAAATTTTTTTAGCTGAATTGTTAATTAGTTTTAAATCATCCGAAGAAATCTGAATATCATCTTTTAAAATATATTGTGAGTTGAAATAAATATCATCAAGAGTTTTAGCTTTATTTTTTAAAAAATTTAAAGATTTTAAAATAACATCTTCTTTAATAGGATTAATCTTTTCTTTAAACTGGTCGCAATAAATTTTTAAAAAATTAAACAGTTTTTTTTCTCCCATATTTTTAATATAATGCTCGTTTAAAGAAAGAATTCTAGTCATATCTAATTTTGAAGGTGATTTTCCAACACCATCTAGATCAAATAGTTTAACACTTTCATCTAAATCAAAAATTTCTTTATCTTTGTGAGACCATCCCAATCTAAGCAAATAGTTTCTAAGTGCGTCAGCTAGAATACCTTTTTTAATATAATCTTCTATTGTTGAAGCGTTGTCCCTTTTAGAAAGTTTTTTCCCTTTTTCACTATGTATTAATGGAATGTGAGCGTAATTAGGAACCTCCCATCCCATTGCCTCAAAAATCTGTTTTTGTTTAAAAGTATTAATTTTATGATCATCACCTCTTATAACGTGTGTTACACTCATATCATGGTCATCAACTGAGGCACACAATTGGTAAGTTGGTGTTTTATCATTTCTAAGGATAACGAAATCTTCAATTGTCATATTTGAAACATTTAAATCTCCTTGCACAAGATCTTTAATTAATGTGGATCCTGAAATTTTACTTTTGAATCTCAATACAGCAGGTCCATTTTTTTTTTCTTTCAAATCTCTACATTTTCGATTATATACAAAAGGCAAACTTTTTTTCTTTGCAAGCAATTTTTGTTCTTCTAAGTCCTTTTCTGAACAGTAACAAAAGTAGGCATATCCTTTTTTAACAAGCTCATCAGCTACCTGTATATGTCTTTTTAAATTCTTTGATTGAACAAACTCTTGACCATCATGATTGATTCCTAACCAACCAAGAGATTTTATAATTTGTTTTTTAAATTCATCTTTTGATCTTTCTTTATCAGTGTCCTCTATTCTTAAATAAAATTTTCCATTATTTTTTTTTGCAAGTAACCAATTGAATAAAGCAGTTCTGACTCCACCAATATGAAGTGGGCCAGTAGGGGAGGGTGCAAACCTACAAATAAAAGTCATTAGACTTAATTAGACTATTTTAGTGAAATTTTCTATATAAAGAAATTAATTTACCTTGAATTTTTATTCTGTTAGATGCGTAAATTTTAGTATCGTAGTTTTTATTAGCACTCTCTAAAGCTATTGTTTTACCTTTTTTTCGTATTCTTTTTAAAGTTGCTTCTTGATCGTCTATTAGAACAACAGCTATTTCACCACTATCTGCAGAGGCTACTTTTTTAATAATAACTGTGTCACCATTATTGATTCCTGCTTCTATCATTGAGTCCCCCTTAATTTTGAGACCATAATATTCTCCATTGTTTTTGAGTTCTTCAGGCAAAGCTATTTTATCAACTTCCTGTTGTATTGCTTCGATTGGGGTACCAGCTGCTATGCTTCCTAAAACAGAAATTTTCGTAGATTTGTTTTCAGATTTATCAAGTCCACCTTTAATTACGCTAGGTGTAAAAGAGTTAAAAATATCGTTAGCACTGGCATTTTCTGGTAATTTAACAACTTCTAAAGCTCTAGCTTTGTGTGCTAATCTTTTCACAAAACCTCTTTCTTCCAATGCAGATATGAGACGATGAATTCCAGATTTCGACTTAAGGTTGAGAGAGTTCTTCATTTCCTCATAAGATGGAGAGACGCCCGTAGATCTAATTTTTTTGTTTATATAAATTAGTAAGTTTTTTTGTTTTTTTGTAAGCATAGAACAAACCTCGTACATCTATGTTCTATTAAAGTTCTACTTAAATTACAACTTAAAATAAGCCCTAATTTTATTGGATTATTTGAATGATTTTTTTTATTAGGTCCTCAGGATTGTCAGATTTTAGAAGTGATTCACCAATAAGAAAATTTTTAATTCCAGTATTTTCAAAAATATATTTTGCGTCATTTTCATTTTGAATTCCACTCTCCGAAATGATGGGCCCTTGGTGTGTTTTTACAACTTCAAACATTGATATAGAATTGTTAATTGAAACTTCTAAGTTTTTTAAATTTCTATTATTAATTCCAATTAAAGCTTCTTCATACTCTAAAGCTTTTTCGGCCTCTTTTGGATTATGCACCTCAACAATAACCGACATTTTATGTCTCAAAGCCTCATCATATATCTCATCAGCTTGACTACCATTTAGAGCAGAAATAATGATTAAAACACAATCACATCCATAACTTTTAGACAAAACTACTTGATATGGGTCAATAAAGAAATCTTTAGCCAAAACAGGTATTTTAAAATTACTCTTAATTTCATAAATATAATCTAATTTGCCCATGAAATATTCTTCTTCGGTTAATACAGACAAACACGTCGCACCGTTCTCAATATACATTTTGGCAATATTCAAATGATTAAAATCTTTGATTATAATTCCAGCAGAAGGACTAGCTTTTTTAATTTCTGCAATTAAAGATACCCCTTTGTTATTTTGAATAGCACTCTTAAAATTAACAAAAAAATCTAAATTCTTAATCTTTTTTTCTAGAAAATTTAAAGAATTATTTTTTTTAATAATGCTTAATTTTTTCTTTTTATTTTGAATAATTTTTTCTAAAATATTTGACATTAATTTGATTGTATTTTTTCCAAATGTTTAAAAACATTTCCGGAATTTAAATGATTATTTGCTTTATTAAAAGCAACTTTAAAATCTTTTTCTTTATTTGACACTATTAAACCAGCTGCAACATTTAAAGCTACTGATTGAGAAAATTCATTTGATTTACCTTTAAAGATTTCAATTATCTTTTCTGAATTATATTTTGCACTCTTTCCTTTCAAATTATCTTTATTTCCTCCAATAATTCCTACTTCTTTAGGATCAATTAAAAAAGTATTAATTTTGCCGTTTATTAATTCAACAACGTTGGTTTTTGCAAAAGGAGATATTTCGTCCATACCATCCTCACTGTGTACAATTAATGCATGGACAACACGATTTTCTTTTAATGCTTCTGCAAAAGGCTTCATCCATTTTTTGTCGAATACTCCTACTACCTGTCTTCTTACTTGTGCTGGATTACTTAACGGTCCAATTAAATTAAAAATAGTTTTTTTCCCCATTTTTTTTCGAGCAGGACCCACATGTTTCATCGCAGAATGATAATTTGGGGCAAACATAAAAGCAAAATTAAATTTTTTTATACTTTCTTCAGCTTCGTTAGATTTTAAATGAATATTAATTTTAAGAGCTTCTAAAACATCAGCTGAACCACAATTAGAGGAAACAGCTTTGTTACCATGCTTAGCTACTTTCACGCCCATGCTAGCTAATACTATCGCAGCTGCAGTAGAAATGTTTAATGAGTTTTGACCATCACCACCAGTTCCGCAAGTGTCAATTGTATTCGGATCAGTTTTAACTTTAATTGCTTTATTTCGTAGAACGTAAATCCCACCCGCAAGCTCATCTTTGGTTTCACCTTTTTTTATCAGCGCTTCAAGTATTTTTATGATTGAGCTTTCATCAAATTTTCCCTCCATTAAATCAGAAAATAGGACTTTGCTTTCTTCAAAGGACAGGTTTTGACCCTGTTGTAAGTTTTCAATAAAGTTAATCATTTCAATTAATTAAAAAATTTTTTATCAATTTTATACCTACTTTAGTACTAATACTCTCAGGATGGAATTGGAAGCCATGAATATTATAGTTTTTATGCATTAACGCCATAATCGTCTTATTTTTTGTCTCTGCAGTAATTATCAAATCATCCGGAAAGTTTTGGCGATCAACAACTAAACTATGATATCTTGTTGCAGAAAAATTGTTCTGTATATTCTTAAATAACCCTTTTTTATTATGTCTTATTTTACTAATTTTACCGTGCATTAAATTTTTTGCCTGTATAATCTTACCCCCAAAAACTTGACCGATTATCTGATGTCCCAGACAAACACCTAAAATAGGTACATTTTTATGTACATCTTTTACAATTTTTAAACAATTTCCACTTTGATTTGGATTCCCCGGTCCTGGAGAAATCACAATCTTTTTGTATTTTTCTTTTAAAATAATTTTTGAATTTACTTTATCATTTCTCAACACATCAACTTTACATCTTAAATGAGATAAGTAATGATAAAGATTGTATGTAAAACTATCATAATTATCTATCAACAAGGTTTTCATTTAATCCACAGCTCTCATTAATGCTTTGGCTTTATTTACTGTTTCCAGATATTCTTTGTCAGGTTTGCTATCTGCAACTATACCAGCTCCTGATTGAACATAAAAATTGTTATTTTTAATTAAAGCTGTTCGAAGTGCAATACAAGTGTCAAATTCTTGATTTGAGGTAAAATAACCAATACCACCAGCATAAAGCTTTCTTTTATTTTTTTCTAATTGATCAATAATTTCCATTGCTCGAATTTTTGGAGCGCCACTTACGGTACCCGCAGGAAAACCTGCTAAAAGAATTTCAAAAATTGAATTATTGTTATCTGCGTGCCCTACAACATTAGAAACTATATGCATTACATGAGAATATTTTTCTACATTAAATTTTTCAGTCACTTTTACTGAGTTTGATTTGGACACCTTTCCAACGTCATTTCTTCCAAGATCTAACAACATTAAATGTTCAGCAAGTTCTTTTCTATCAGAAAGAAGGTCCTTTTTAAATTTTAAGTCTTGTAGACGATCCTTACCCCTAGGTCTGGTTCCGGCAATAGGTCTAATTGTAACTTTATTATCCCTCAATCTTACTAATATTTCTGGGCTACTACCTAAAATTTTAAAATCTTCATAATTAAAGTAAAACATGAAAGGAGAGGGGTTTAGTTTACGTAATTTATTGTATATTTCTAATGGTTGTTTTTCAAATTTTCTCTCAAATCTTTGACTCAAAACTACTTGAAACACATCCCCAAGCGCAATGTGTTTTTTTGCAATTTTAACATTTGATTTAAACTTTTTTTTAGAAATATTGCTCTTGATCTTGTTTTTATTCTTTTTAAATGTAATTTTTTCAGGTAATTTAATTTTTTCATAATGCTCAAACAAAGCGAAAGTGTTTTTAATCGATTGATATTTATCGAAATAATTTTTTATTTTATAATCAGAAAATATATTTTGAATATAATAGATTTCTTTTTTTAAATTATCATAAATTATCAAATTCTGCGGTCTTGATAATCTTATATCTGGAATTTTAAGATCATCTTTACACTTATCAGGTATTTTTTCTACGTATCTGATGACATCATAAGAAAAGTAACCAACTAGAATCGAAGCCATTGATGGTATTCCATTTGGAATTTTGATTTTAAATTTTTTAATTAAATTGTTTACATAATTTAAGGGGTTTACCTTCAAAAATGATCTTTTGTTGTTTGAAATTAATACCACTTTATTTTTAGTGATATTCCATAATTTATCAGGATTTAATCCTATTATTGTGTAACGACCTCTAACTTTGCCTTTTTCAACCGACTCGAATAAAAAACTATTTTTTTCGACCAAAAGAAATCTAAAAAGATTTTCAATTCTCTCATAACTTTTACATCTTTTTTTAATGTATAAAATTTGATCTTTTTTATTTTTGTGATTTTTCTTAAAGTTCAAAAAACTAATATTTAACTTCATTAAAGTGAGTTTTTAATTCTTTCTAATACTTTTGAGTTTAAATCTATTTTATACTTATTATTAACACTTTCGTCATAGGTTTTATATATTTTATTTGATAGGTTTAGTTTAGCCTTTAATTTATATTCCTCATAAATTTTTGAATTCTTATTTAATTTTTTCTTTTGAGTTTTGTTAACAAAAATAATAAAATTCTTTGTTAAATTTCTATCTGTGATTAGATTTGTTTTTTTTTCTTTTGTTTTAAAAATTTCTCTCACTATGTCCTCATTAAAAACGTTATTTCCTTTTAAATTTTGAATTGTTGTTTCATTTACAGGCAAATTAATTTCTTTTGCATATTCCATCATTTGAGATTTATCAAATGTCCCAAGCGCAATATCTTTAGCTATCCTAGTGTTGTTTTCAAATATATTCTTAATTTTTATTTGTCTCTTGATAGATTCTTTTACATTTTTTTCGTTAATATTAGGTTTACTTTTTTTTAAAGATGTTACTTCAGCTACAAAATATTTGTTTTCAATATTATATAAATTTGGTGATTTAACTTTTTTTAAAGGATAAACTTTTTTAAATAGTTTTTCGTTAATTTCATCAAATTTTTTTCCAGAGGTATTTTTTCTTTCGTTATCAAGCTCATCTGTAACTTTAAATTTAAGATTATACTCTTTAGCCAAAGATTGAATATCAGTTTCATCAATAAGCTGGTTTTCAATTTTATCGATTTCATTAAAAAACTTTTTGTTATATTCCTTTTGCCCAGTCAAAACTAAAGGAGTCAGTTCTGTAAAGCTTAAGGTTTTTAATTCTTTAGAAAACAAATCTTTATTTTCTTCAAAAACTTTTTGAATTTCCTCTTCACTTATAATTTGTTTGTTGTAAAATTTACTTAAATCTAAATAACTTATTTCTTTAATTTGATTTTCTTTATCAAATTCTTTTTGAATTAAGAAATTAGAAATTATTGCACCACTAGACAGATAAGAAAGCAATTGTCTTTTTTTTTCTTGTTCAGAAAAATTTTTTTCAAAAGCGGGTGCTGATAAACCACTTTTTAGTAAGAATTCTTCATATTTTGTTCTTGAGAATTTTTCTTTTTTAAAAAAAGTTTTGTCATTAATAATATAATCTCGTAAAGATTTATCACTTATAACTATTCCAAGGTCATCTACCTCAAGAGTAATTATCTCTTTTCCGATAAACTCAGTAACAATCTTTTCAAGTAAATCAGTTTTTTTTAAATTTATTCTTTGATTTTCATCAAGATTTAATCTGTTCAAGTAATCAGCAAACTCAGATGTGCTTACTTTTTCAGAATTTATCGTTATTAGTACATTTTGATTACCTGTTCTAAAAACATCACCCATACCCCAAAAAATGAAAGGTAAAATTATTATACCAACAAAAATTTTAGCAAAAAATGAAGTAAATAATTTTTTTATTGATGAAATCATAATTTTAATTTATTAAAACGATCTGTATTTATTATTACACCTATAGATCAATTTTTTTATTATGGCAAATGACATTAAATACTTTATTGGTAATTGGAAAATGTTTGGGGTTCCAAAATCAATCAATATTCTAAATAAAATAAATAATTTTGTCAGATTAGACAAAAAAAATAGCAAAAAATATAAAGTCATTATTACGCCCCCTTTCACAATTCTTGAAGCATTTTCTCGATACTTTAAAAATAAAAAAATTATAATCGGAGCTCAAAATTGTTATCACAAAGACTATTTTGGGTCTTATACAGGTGCAATAAGTCCTTATATGATAAAATTAAGCGGAGCAAAATATGTTGTTATTGGACATTCTGATAACAGAGCGGATGGTGATACCGATGAAATTTTAAGAGAAAAAATTTCCTTAGCTTTAAACAACAACTTAAAAATTATCTTCTGCATAGGTGAAAATAAAAGTGAAAAGATTAAGAAAAAAACATTTGTTGTCTTAAAAAAACAATTGCAAGCAGTCTTAACTAAAAAATCCAATTTGAATAATACAATTATTGCATATGAACCTATTTGGTCTATTGGCACTGGAAAAATCCCAAGTTCGAATGATTTAAAAAAAACAATTTCATTTATTAAAAAGATTGTTAAAAAAATCAAAGTCCTCTATGGAGGGTCAGTGGATGGCCAAAGTGTACTTAATTACAAGTCAATAAATGATTTGGATGGTTTTTTAATAGGTGGAGCTTCAAAAACTTCAAAGAAATTTATTGATATAATAAAGAATTACTATAGATAGATGTTATGGAAAATATTTTAGTTGTA
>MDTE01094772.1_pt1 | contig 21368 bp, 18 predicted proteins | sample 811231 | NCBI WGS metagenome assembly MDTE01 (sample SAMN05326651, study PRJNA326480) | marine metagenome | isolation source: seawater | place: Indian Ocean: Red Sea | collected 2010
GTTCAAGGTGTGTTGATATCTTTATATAGAAACTTCAACTAAAATAGTCTACAAAATATCTATGAAAAAAGTTGCAACTCGCTTTGCACCCTCTCCTACAGGTCCACTACATATTGGGGGTGTTAGAACAGCTCTATTTAATTGGTTGTATTCTAAAAATAAAAATGGATCCTTTTACTTAAGAATTGAAGATACCGATAAAGAAAGATCAAAAGATGAATACAAAGATCAAATTATAAAATCACTTAAATGGATTGGTCTTGAAAATGATGGAGATGAATATATTCAATCAAAAAAAATTAATGATCATATAAAAGTTGCAAACGAATTGCTAAAGAATGGTCATGCTTACAAATGTTACTGTTCAAGCGAAGAAATAGAAGAGCAAAAACAAAGAGCTAAACAAAAAAAAATTCCTTATATTTATGACAGAAAATGGAGAAATAAAAGTGAATCTGAGGCGCCTAAAAGTGTTAAACCTACAATAAGATTTAAAAGCAAGATAGATGGAACTAGCGTATTAAAAGATTTGGTACAAGGAGATGTTGAAATAGACAATAATAACATCGAAGACTTCATAATTTTAAGAAATGATGGATCACCAACATATAATTTATCAGCATCAGTTGATGATCATCAAATGAATATCACACATATAATAAGAGGTGATGACCACAAAATTAATGCATTTAAACAAATGCAAATTTATATAGCAATGAAATGGGATTTGCCTTCTTTCGCTCATATACCTCTAATTCATACAACAGAAGGAAAGAAACTTTCAAAAAGAGATAAAGCATCAACTTTAGATGATTATTCCATAATAGGAATTATACCAGAGGCTTTAAGAAATTACCTTCTAAGACTAGGTTGGTCATACAAAGACAAGGAAATTTTTACTAAGGAAGAAAGTATAAAGCATTTTAATTTGGAAGGTATTGGAAAATCTCCATCAAAACTAGATATGAGTAGAATTTTATCAATGAATGAACACTATATTAAAAATATGGACGAAAATGATCTTTACGATCAATTAAGCAACTATTGTAAAAGTTATAAAGATAATATTCCTAATGATAAATCAGAAAAAATTAAGAAATCGTTAACCTTCTTAAAAAACAAAGCTAAAACATTAGAAGATATTTACAATAACTCAAAATATATAATTAACGATGTAGTTAATTTTAATAAAGATGATTTAAAATTAATAGATGATAATGCAAAAAAAATAATATTAGAATTTTTAAATAATATTTCAACTATTAATAAGTTAGAAAAAAGAACTTTAGAACCTGTAGTAAATAATTTAATCAAGTCTCATGACACAAATTTTAAAGGAGTTGGTCAGCCATTAAGAATTATATTAACAGGATCTAAATTTGGACCTGGCATATATGATATAATTACTTCACTTGGAAAAGAAGAGGTTCAAAAAAGGTTAGCTGCTAAGATAGCTTGAAACAACAGCCGCTGCTTCCTCAGATGAAGAAGTTTTAGATCTAATATCATTTAAAGTATTACTAATTTCATTTAATTGTTTGTTTATAAGATCTGGATTTTTTAACAAGTAAACAACTGATCTAAAGATTTCTTTAGCATTACACTCATTTTGAATGAGTTCTGGAATAATTTCTTTTTGATTTATAATATTAATTATATTTGCATATCTTGTTTTCACTAAAAGTTTAACAATCATAAAATTTAAGAAATTCATTTTATAGATTATGATTGATGGAATTTTTGAATTACAGATTTCTAATGAAACAGTGCCAGATTTAGCTACTGCAAATATAGAATTTGATAGTATCTGAGATTTAATATTCTCATCTGATATAACTTCGGTATTTTCTAAATTTAATTTTTTTATTTCTTCATGTATAAAAATTTTATTTTGATCTGTTGCATGAAATACAAAATGATATTGATTGAAATTTTCATTCATTAATTTGATAAAGTCTAACAAAATAGGTAAAAGAATTTTTGTTTCGGAAAAACGACTCCCAGCAAATAAAGATATTATTTTTTTATCCTTATTTATTAAATTAGACAAATCTGTTCTAACTTTTTCTTTATTTTCAAGCAATGGGTGTCCAACAAAAGTATTTTTTATATTTTCTTTATCAAAATATTTTTTTTCAAAATTAAATAATAGGAGAACATGATCTAGAAATTTTTTAAACTTTTTAATTCTTCCCTCTCTCCATACCCATATCTGTGGAGCAACATAATGAATAGTTTTTATATTAGGATTGATTTTCTTTACTTTTTCAGCGACTCTTAAAGTAAAATCGGGACTATCTACACTAAACAAAATATCGGGGTTGTATTCAATTATTTTTTTAACTGTTTCGTTTATTTTATCCTTAATTTTTAATAAATTAAAAATTACGCTCGTAAATCCTATATAAGTTATTTCTTTAAGATCATAGATTGATTTAATTCCTAGATTATTTAAATGTGTTCCACCAACGCTTAAATAATTAATATCAGGGTGATTTTGTTTTAATTTATAAATAACTGTCGAAGCCAATTTATCTCCTGAAGGTTCTCCAGTTAAAATAAAGATTTTCTTCATTTTATGTTAATAAACATATTATTTTTGTTGGCATAGTTAATGCATGCTTTTTTTTCTAAAAAAATATTTTGTTTATTTTTGAGAACTATTCCTTTAAGTCCGGCACTCATACATTGTTTGAAAGTTTTTAACCCGACTGTTGGTAAATCTATTCTTAAGTCTTGTTTTTTTTTAGGAAATTTTACTAATACACCTTTTTTTTTATTTTGTTTAAATTTACATTTTTTCAGCATTTTTTCAGTTCCACCTTTATCTTCAATGGTTATAATTTTTTTATTTCTTACAACTGTAGCCTGGCTAAAATTATATTTTCCTAAATTTGATAATGTTTTAATAGCTATTTGGATATCTTTCTTGTCCTCATTGTTAGGTTTAGTTTTAGTGTAATTTCCTTTTTTTAAGGTTAATTCAGGATTAAAAATTAACGAGCTAACAGTTTTAATTTTTTGTTCTCTTAAAATTTTAATTACTTCCTTAAGTATAGCTGCATCGCCTAATTTTGATGCTTTTATTATTCTTGGCAAGTAATAAATACCCTTTAAATCTAGTTTAAGCCTAGAAAAATTAGGTTTTGATACTTTTCCTGCAAATAATACTTTTTTACAGTTATTTTCTTTAAGAATATTAAGTATTTTGCCAAACTGACCTATAGAAACTGAAAAAGATTTTTTATCTTTTTTAAATTTCTTAGATTTTGTTAAATCTATAATTATGTATTTCCTTTTTTTCTTTTTTATTTTTTCAAGTACTTCTATTGGAAAGCTATTTTCTCCAAATATTAAACCAATCATGCTACTCCTTTAAAAAAGGTGTACAAATGGATCTTTTTTTATCTTTATCAATAAATTCTATAACATTTTTTACTAATGGATTTTTTTTGAATGATCCATTTAGTTTGCTAAGATTTTCTGTAAGATTTTTTGTAGCAAATATTTCTTTATAGGCTTCAGAAAGACCCAAAATATCTTTATTTTCAAAGTTAGCTCTTCTTAATCCTATTAAATTTAGACCCTGGAGATAATTTCTATTTCCAACGGACAAACCATAGGGAATTACATCGTGCAAAACTCCAGTCATACCACCAATCATTGCCATTTGGCCTATTCTAGTAAATTGTTGTACTGCAGAGTTTCCACCTATGACAACATTATCTTCTATTGTTACGTGACCTCCTAAAGGAACATTGTTAGCTATAATTACATTGTCGCCAACATTACAATCGTGTGCTACATGAGAGGAAACCATAAACAGACAGTTATTCCCTATTTTTGTTAAACCTCCTCCACCAGCTGTACCTGGATTAATTGTAACATATTCTCTAAACTTATTGTTATCACCAATTTCTAATAATGTTTTTTCACCATTATATTTTAAATCCTGAGGATCATTACCTATTGATACAAAAGGATAAATTTTATTTCCGCTTCCTATTTTAGTATGACCAGAGATATTTACATGTGAATGAATTACTACATTCTCACCAATTTCCACATTTGGGCCAATTACTGTGTAAGGACCAATTTTAACATTGGAATGAACTTTGGCATTTTTGTCTACAATTGCTGATTTATCTATCATTTATTTTCTCTAATAAAATTTTTTAAACCTTTTGCTGGATAACCCATAACTTTAGAGTTATCTGGAATATCTTTTATTACACCACTTCCACCACCAATTTGTACATTACTTCCAATTTTAAGATGTCCTGAAATTCCAGCTTGTCCGCCTATCATTACATTGTTACCCAAAATTGAACTGCCTGCAAATCCAACTTGTCCGGCAATAATGCAATTTTGACCTATTTTAACGTTATGAGCTATATGTATTTGATTATCTAAGTATGTATTTTTTCCAATTATAGTATTTGAGAGAGAGCCTCTGTCTATTGTAGATCCACACCCTATTTCTGCATTATCTTCTATGATCACTATGCCAATTTGAGGATATCTAAAATTAGATTTTTTATCTGGCATGAAACCAAATCCTTTTTTTCCTATAATGCATCCATCTAATATATGAACATCATTTTGGATTAATGTATTTCTAATAATTACATTTGAACCAATAGAACAATTATTCCCTATAGATACATTTTTTTCTATAATTGAATTATGACCAATTAGACAATTTGAACCAATTTTAACATTTTTACCAATTAAAACATTTTTACCAAATTTAACTTTTTCATTAAATTCAGTTTTATTTATCTCCTCAACACTATTATCAAAATCGTCTGTTACAGAATCTGGGTAAAATATTTTAGTTATCATTGCAGTATGCAATAATACTTTATCAGAAATAATAGGTTTACAAGAATTAGACAAGACTGATTTGAGATTGTCTGTGGTTATACAATATGATGCTTTAGTAGTTTTAGCCAAATGATTATATTTTTTTGAATGAAAGAAGGTTATATCTCCATTCTGAGATGAATTAAGATCTTTAATATCTTTAATTTTTTCATCTGAATTTTTTTGATTGATTAAATCAATTGACTCGAGCAAATAACCTATCTTGTGTGGTCCTGTATTTTTAAAAAAAGGGTTAATCATCAATAAGTTTAATATCAAAACTTATTTCAAATGCTTATCAAGATTTATTGCTAATTATTTCCTGTCAACAATAGTGGCAGACCATTGTGCATCAGCCATTTTTTTACCCTCAACAAAAGCTTCTCCTTTATATTTCCAGACTCTGCCATGAGATCTTAAAGCTTCAATATTTAATTCAAGTTTACAATCTGGTATTACAGGATTTCTGAATCTGGCCTTTTCAACACTCATCAAATAAACTAGTTTATTTTCATACTCAGATTTATCTATACCCACAGCTGTAAGTGCAGCAGCTGCTTGTCCAAATGCTTCAACAATTAAAACTCCAGGCATTACTGGTTGACCAGGGAAATGCCCTTGAACAAAAAAACTATCTTTTTTAACATTTACTATAGCTGTTGCAGAAAATAATTTTTTTATATTAATAAGCTCATCAATAAGAAGCATTGGTTCTCTATGTGGCAAAAGGTTAATAATTTCTGTTTTATTCAATTTATCCATTATTTTTAATTTCAAATTTTTTTATTTTATCATTAACTAATTTTAAAATTTCATTTGTAACATCTAAATTACTTTTTCCTATTAAAATATGATTTGAAGATAAAATCATTTCTATATTATTTTTTTCGGCAAATTCTTTTATAATTCTATTTACTTCCACCATGAATTTTTTGGATATTTCATCTTTTTCTTTATTAAGTTGTTTTAATTTATTAGAGTTATTATTATTAAATTGATCAATTTCTTCTTTTAAAATATTTACTTTTTTTGAATACTCTTCTGTATCTAAAATATTTTTTTGTGTTATTAAAGATTTTTCTTTATTTTTTATTTTTATTTCTTCATTTTTAATTTCTTCAATTAAATTTTCATTTTTTTTAGAAAAATGAAAAATAATTTTTTTTCCTACATCAGAATTTTTAATAATACTATCCAAATCAGCATATACTATATTTTCCGCAATAGAAAAATTGAAAAATAGATAGTTGATTAATATAAAAAATAAGAATTTTGTTTTAATCACTAGAACGTTGTACCAATATTAAATCTAATTGTTTCTGTTTTATCAGTAGAGTTTTTTGTTATCGGAAAAGAATAAGATAAACTCAGTGGACCAATTGGAGTAAACCAATCTAAGGCTAGTCCTGTTGCTGATCTAATTTTACTATTTTCGTCAATAGAAGAGCTATAATCTACACCCCAAACATTAGCAGCGTCATAAAATAAACTAACATCAAGGTTTTGAACTTCAGTCAAAACATTTGGCAATGTCGTTGCTAAATTAATAGACGTTCCAAAATTACCACCTATAAAATCATCTCCATCTTTTGGACCAATTTTACCTGGCTCAAAACCTCTTAATTTTCTTTGCGGTATATAAATTCTTTTTGTAATTCTAGCATCATCATTAGATAAAGAATTAGCTGCTGCGGTATAAAAACCAAGTGATACAACTAAATTATTTTTAGTTTCAAAAAATTTTGAATAATCTAACCTATTTATTAAAGTATAGTCTTCTGAATATAATGGTAATTCTTGTGAAAATACAAGTTTATATCCATCAGTTGGGTTAAAATTTTGGTTAAGTTTATTTAAAGAAATACTATAGTTAAAAAGTAAGTCTAAATAAGAACCTTCTTGTTTTCTTTTTGAGGCTGAGGCTTTCGAATTTGTTGTAATTTTTTCGTAAAAGTTAGATATTGAAGGTGAAAAAAAGATGTCTTTATATTGCTCATATGATGTACCAAAGTTATAACCCGTTTTTTCTGTTTTATAACCGTAGGTGTCTAGATGGTCAAATTCTGCTCTTTCAATACCTCTATTAAATGATCTATTAGTATTTTTATAATTTGGCTCATTTAGAAATAATCTACCTGATATTTGTTTATCAGAAATTAAAAAATCAGTACCTAGTTTGTTGCCTTCTCCTAGGTAGTTGTTTTCTGATATTCCAAAACTTAGTGAAGAACCGCTAGTTCCTGTTCCAGCACCAGCAAATATTTCTCCTGTGGGTTTTTCTTCAACATGAATATTAATTATTTTTTCTTTTTTATTTGATATAGTTTCAACATCAAAATCTACATTTTTAAATAATCCTGAAGCTCTAATATTGTTAATGGATTTATTAACTAGTATTTGATTATATGCATCGCCTTCATCTGCAACTAGCTTATTTCGTATTGCTTTTTCTGACGTTATGTTATTACCAAAAATATTAATTTTGCTAATATATAATTTTTCAGTATCTTTTAAACTTATTGTTAAATTTATTTTATTATTATTAACAATATTTTCATTATAAGTAGCACTTATAAATTCATAGTCGTTATTTAGAGCAATAATATCAATTTCATCAAGAATATCTTCTATTCGATTTAATGAATACGGTTTTAATTTTAATTTTAATAATACTTTTTCAAGATCTTGAAAATCTTTTTTATTATATTCAGCTGGAATATTAAAATTTAGTTGATTAAAGTAATATTTTTGTCCGGCATCAATATTAAAGACTATTTCAAAATATTCGTCTTCAATAATTTGAGCAAAAGAACTGTTTATTTTAACATTATAATATCCATTATTTTTATAAAAATTTTTTAGTAAATTTTCATCTAATCTAAATCTCTTAACATCAACAACTTTTTTTCGTGATAAAAATTTCCAAAATTTTGCTTCTTCAGACACAATAACTTTCCTAAGTTTGGAATCTTTGAAAACTTTATTGCCTATAAATTTGATATTCTTTATCAGTGATTTTTTACCTAATTCAACATTGTAAATAATATCAACTGTATTATTGTCATTGTTTTTTATTTTAGTTGAAACTTCTGAAAAATAATAACCGCTAACTCTTAAAGAATTTTGAATTCTATCTTGATCTTCTTTAATTTTGCTTTGAACATAAGATGATTTTTCTTTTAACAATAAAATATCTTTAATTTGTTCAACTAATGATTGTCTTTTTATACCTTCAATGACTATTGTCTGAACTAAAGGATTTTCATTTATATTAATTGTTAAAATATTGTTTTCAAATAATACAGAAAGATCTTTGAAAAAATTAGTATTATATAATCTTTTTGTTATTTCGTTTAATTCATTTTCGTCAATATTCTGATTGATATTTACACCACTAAATAAAATAATTGTTTCATTAGTTATTCTTTTATTTCCAGTTATTTTGATTTCGTTAATGGTATCAGCAAATGAAAAAGTATAATTTATATTAAAAAGAAGAAAAAATAATATTAAAATTTTTTTAATTAATTTATATTTTTTTACTAACATAATTTCTCACACTTTTTATTGCTAATTCTCTTGCAGTTAAAATTTCTTTAATCGAACTTGGTTTGATTTTACAATATTTTTTAAATGTTTTAAAATTAATTATTTTCAATAAATAAATAGAAATTTTCTTAAATTCAATTGTTTTATTTAAAAATAATTTTACCAATTCATCATTTACAGAAATAAGAATTGTCTCAAAAAGACTATCTTTATCCGGAATTAACTTTAATGATCTTAATGAATTAAAATACTTAGTGTCTGGTTTTGAAAGGTTAAGATTGTTTATTTTATTTATGTTAAGATTTTTGGTTTTATAATAATTTCTGAGTGATAAATAAGAATAAATTGAGTTATAAATTGGTATATCCATTTTAGTTTCGTGTGCTAATATTTTGATTGTTCCGTTGTTGAATATAATAATTGCATGCAAATATGAATTTGGATTTATTAAGATTTCAATTTTTTTTATATTAATTTTAAATATTTTTTTTGCTTCTATTACTTCAAAAACTTTATTCATCATGGTCGATGAATCTATAGAAATTTTTTTCCCCATTTTCCATGTCGGGTGTTTTAAAGCTTCTTTGACTCTTATTTTATCAAAACTTTTTTTTTTTAAAAACGGACCGCCAGAAGCAGTAATAATAATTTTTTTTATTAAATTAGGATTTTGATTTTTGATAAGTTGGAAAATTGAAAAGTGCTCTGAATCAACAGGAATAAATTGAGTTTTATATTTTAATAATGCATTATTAATCAAATTCCATCCGCATATTATTGATTCTTTGTTTGCAATAGCTATTTTTTTAGTAAATTTAATTATATTTAATGTTGGCTCTAAACCATCAATACCTGAAATTCCATTAATCACATAATCTAATTTTTTTTTAATTATTTTTTTAAAAATATTAAAATCGTTATATATATTGATTTTGTTTATTTTGAATTTTTTTTTCCATGTTTTATTAATATTTTTTTTTAATATAATTACATTTTTTACTTTAAATTCTTTAGCCTGATTAAATATTTTTTTAATATTGGAATTTGTTGATAGTAATCTAATTTTAAAATTTTTTTTATTTTGTCTTACAATGCTAAGTGTAGTTTTACCTATTGAACCTGTGGATCCCAAAATTGCAATATTATTCATATTGAAAGATTATAAAAAAAAATATTTATTGGTACAGAAATAATAATTCCATCAACCCTATCTAATAAACCGCCGTGACCTGGTAAAATGTTTCCAGAATCTTTAACTTTTGCCAATCTTTTTATATAAGAAAAGAAAAGATCTCCTAGTTGGGATAACAAACATGCAGATATAGTTAAAATAAAAACAATAAAATTACTCATATTTAAGTATTCAAAAAACATAAACATGCTAAGTAATGAAATTAGAAATGCGCCGTAAAATCCAGCATATGTTTTTTTTGGACTAATTTTAGTTAGTTTTTTTCCTTTAAAAATTTTTCCGAAAACAAATCCTCCTATATCAGATGAAATGCAAATTATTATAAAATAAAATAATAAAATTTTAATTTCTTCTAAATTTGAAATGTGTACAAAAACAAAAAATAAATAACATATCCAAGAAAATATAATTAATATTCTATATTTGATCAGTTTTTTTATTTTAGATATTAGTTGAGTAAACTCTATTGAAGTAAAAAAAAATACCACAAATAAAATTGCAATAAATATTTGGTTATATTTATATGATAAAAATAATATCAAAATTAGCAACAAAGATGTAAATAGTCTATAAAAATACTCAGTCATTTTATATATTCCCATATTTTCGTTTTGTTTTTTTATATTTATTTAGAATTGAATAATAATCTTTTTTAGTAAAATCTGGCCACAATTTTTTTATAAAGAAAATTTCAGCATAAGAGATTTGCCATAATAAGAAATTACTTAATCTTTTTGTATCACCAGTTCTAATTAAAATATCTGGGTCTGGCAAACTTGATGTATATAAGTTTTTTTCGAAATTTTTTATGTTTGGATATATTTTTTTTTTTATTATTAATTTTATTGATCTAATAATCTCACTTTTCGATCCATAATTTAATGCCAAATTTATCTGCAGATTCTTATTTTTAGATGTTTTGTTAGCTGCATTAATTAAAGTTTTTTTGAGTTTTTTAGGAAATTTATTAATGTTGCCTATAATATTTAATTTTAAATTATTTTTAATTAAATTGTTTAAATTTTTAACTAAATATTCATCTAACATTTTAAAAAGAAAATTAATTTCATGATTTGGTCTTTTCCAATTTTCAGTTGAAAATGTATATAGTGTTAAATATTTAATTTTTTTTTTATAGACGCTTCTACAATTTTTTTAACAGTCTCAATACCTTTTTTGTGACCAAATTTTCTTGAATTATACCTTTTTAAGCCCCATCGACCATTGCCATCCATTATTATGGCAACGTGAGTAATTTTGTTCATATTGTCATTATTTCTTTTTCTTTTGAAATAACTTTCTCTTCAATTAATTTAATATTTGTATCAGTAATATTTTGTATATTTTTTTCAAATTTTTTTTCCTCGTCTTCAGATATTTCTTTTGATTTTAATAATTTTTTTAAATCATCATTCCCTTCTCTTCTTATGTTTCTAATAGATACTTTGCATTTTTCACCAGTTGATTTTATAATTTTTTTTAATTCTGATCTCCTTTCTTCATTAAGGTCAGGTATAGGCAGTCTTATTAATTGACCGTCAATTTGAGGATTAAGTCCAAGTTCAGACTTTCTAATTGATGATTCTATTAATGGAACATTATTTGCATCCCATACTTGAACATTAATTGTTCGTGGCTCTGGCACTGAAATTGTAGCCAATTGATTAATTGGCATTTTTTGACCATATACATCAACTTTAATTAGATCCAACATACTTGCATTAGCTCTTCCTGTCCTTAGTGATGACAATTCTTTAGAAAATAATTCTAAAGTTTTGTTCATTTTATCTTTATAGATTTCTACTTTAAACATTAATTGTTATTCTCCAATTTTAACTCTAGTAAATTCTTTTATTTTTAGACTTGGCATATTCATTTCAGATAAAATATCTTTAACTTTTTTTTTTGGTTCCATTACCCAAGCTTGAGTCATTAAACTATTCTCTTCTTTAAATTTATTCAGTTTACCTAAACTTATTTTTTTTGCAATTTCTTCAGGTTTCCCTAATTTTTTTAGTTCTTCAGTAATAAGATTCTGTTCTTTTACTAATACATCTTTGTCAATTTCATCATTATTTAATGCTAATGGATTTGACGCAGCAATATGCATTGAAAGTTGTTTACCAAATAAATTAATTTTTTCGTTATTTTCTGTTGTTTCTAAAGAAACTACTACACCTAATTTAGACACATTATCTTTAATAACTGAGTGCTGGTATACAAAATTTTGTGAATTAATATTTTTTATAGTTTGAGTTTTTCCTATTGTTATTTTTTCACCAATTTTAGCTATTAAATCAACTAAATTTTCTTCTACAGTGTTACCATTTAACATTTTTGATTTATTTAATTTTTCTAAATCAGACGAACATTGATTATTGATCTCACTTAATTCTTTTACAAAATTTATAAAATCATCATTTTTTGCAACAAAGTCGGTTTCACAATTCACCTCAATTAAAGAAGTTTTTTTATCATCACCACTAACAACTATGACTCCTTCTTTAGCATCTCTCGACATTTTTTTTGATGCCTTGGCAACACCTTTTATTCTTAAAATTTCTACAGCTTTATCTAAATCTCCAGCAGATTCTTTTAAAGCAGCATTGCAATCTTTAAAGCCAGCACCTGTTGATTGTCTTAGTTTTTTTATTTTTTTAACATCATTCATTATATGCTTTTATATTTTTAAGATTATTAATTTAACTTATTAATTTTTTTTTCTTTTGGTTTTTCAGTACCAACATCTTTTTTTTTATCATCAGATTTATTATCTGTCTTTTTATCGACTTCATTGGTAATATTTTTTTTTGCATTATTAATTGTCTCTTTGATTAAATTGCAATAAAGTTCAATTGATCTTCTGGCATCATCATTTCCGGGAATTGGGTAATCAATATCATCTGGGTCTGAATTTGTATCTAAAATAGCAACTATAGGAATATTTAATTTAATCGCCTCTTTAATTGCAAGAGACTCGTAAATGGTGTCTATTACGAAAATTAAATCAGGTGTTTTCTTCATATCTTTAATGCCACCTAAAGATCTTTGCAATTTATCTCTTTGAGTGCTCATTTTAAGAAGTTCTTTTTTGGTAAATCCTCTATTCTCTGAGGATAAATTTTTATTTAAATCATCCAATTTTCTTATTGAATTAGAAATTGTGTCCCAATTAGTTAACATGCCACCTAACCATCTGTGGTTTACATAGTGTTGTTCAGTATCTTTTGCGATCATTGCAATATTTTCTGAAGCTTGTTTCTTTGTTGATACAAATAATATTTTTCCTCTATTAGAAATAGTTTCATATATTTTTTCCAAAGCTTTTTTAAATAATTCTACTGTTTGCGTTAAATCAATAATATGAATTGAGTCTCTTCTTCCAAAAATATATTTTTTCATTTTTGGATTCCATCTTAATGTTTTATGTCCAAGGTGAACTCCAGCTTCTAAAAGCTGTTCAACTGTTATATTAGGTATCGTCATATGCCTTTCCGGTTGTGCCTCCACAGTAATTGCCCAAAGGGACCGGAGGTTTTTCAACCAAATACTGTGTGCGTTTTAATTTTGAAGTTTTTTACAATTATTTTTAATTAATACAAGGATTTTTTTAATATATTTTTAAAGAAACACCGGTATTTTTTAGCTGAGATATTATTTTTTGATCAATTTTTCTTTTTTGACTTAATTTATAATGATGAATAATAGTATTTTTTTTTATTTTCAATGTTACATTCGTTTCTCCTGGCAATGATATTAGCTCTTTTATTTGATTTAATATTTTAAGATTTAAATCATTTATTTCTATTGAATTAATAGCGAGATTCATAAGGTCTTTTATTTTAGTTATAGATCTTACATTTATTCTATAGTTTTTTACATCAGATGATGTATTTTTAATTATATTTAAAAAAACTGAATTTCCTTCTTTTAAGATATTTCTTTTTTGTTCAAAAAGTTCTGAAAATACAAAAAGTTCAAATACTCCTCCTAGATCAGTAAATTTGATTATTGCATAGGATAATCCTTTTTGATTTTTCTTTTCTTGAATTTTTAATATAGTACACGCTATCACTCCATCTTTGAGATTATCATTAGTGCTAAAATCACTAAAATTAATAATGTTATATTTTGGAAACAAATCTTTAAATTGATTTAAAGGATGATCAGAAATAAAGAATCCAAGTGTTTCAAATTCTTTTGATAATCTCTCTTCAAATATGTAATCTTTTGTATTTACAATTAATTCAAAATCGTTTTGATCTTTATTTTCTTCAAATAAGCTAATTTGACTAATTGATTTATTTTCATGTAAATTTTTTGATTTTAAAATTAAATTAGGGATAGAATCAATAAGTGATTTTCTATTTTTGTTAAAGCAGTCAAAAGCACCTGCTTTAACTAATCCTTCTAATTGAAGTTTGTTAATATCTTTTGGGTTAGTTCTGTCTATAAAATCATATAAGTTTTTAAATTTTCCATTTTTACTTCTTTCTTTGATCACATTGGATATAGATTCAAACCCAACATTTTTTATGGCTCCTAAAGCATAATAAAAGTTATTTTTATCAGAAGTAAAATCAGCAAAACATTCGTTAATATTTGGTCTAATAACTTTAATCTTCATTCGTTTTAATTCTTCATAAAACTCGCTCATTTTTTTTTGGTTAGATAGCTCCATTGACATTGATGCTGAAAAAAAATCATTTGGAAAATATGTTTTTAAATATGCTGTTTGGTAAGCTATTACAGCATAAGCTGCGGCATGACTTTTGTTAAAACCGTACTCAGCAAAAGGTTCTATTTTCATAAAAATTCCTGCTGCTATATCTTGTGCTATTCCATTTTTTTCAGCTCCATCTATAAATCTTTTTTTTTGTTTTTCTAATTCTGCTCTCTTTTTTTTTCCCATTGCTCTTCTAAGTATATCGGCCTCTCCGGCTGTAAATCCCGATAATATTTGAGCAATCTGCATAACTTGCTCTTGGTAAATAATGACTCCATAAGTCGGTTCTAAAATTTTTTTTAACTTTGGATGTAAATAATCAGGTTCTTTTCTTCCATGCTTGCAGTCGTTATAAACAGATATATTGCTCATTGGGCCTGGTCTATATAAGGCAACAAGTGCAATTATATCTTCTAATCTATTTGGTTTCATATTAATTAAAGCATCTTTCATCCCGGAACTTTCTAATTGAAATAGTCCTACTGTTTTGCCTTCAGACAAAAGTTGAAAAACCCTTTGATCTTCATAGTTAATATTTTTAATATTAAAATCTTTATTTATTTTCTCTTTAATAATTTTTTGAGCACGATTAATAACTGTTAATGTTTTTAATCCTAAGAAATCAAACTTAACAAGCCCTGCATTTTCGGCAGAATACATATCAAATTGAGTTGATGGTAATAAAAGATTTGATGATTGGTCTTTATATAATGGAACGATCGTATTCAATTTTTTATCAGCTATTACTACGCCTGCGGCATGAGTGGCAAAATTTCTATTTAGTCCTTCTAATTTTAAAGATAAATCTACTAGCTTTTTTACTCTATTATCTTCACGAATTAATTTTTGTAGCCTAGGTTCAGAATTAATACATTCATTTAATTTCATAGGTCTTGATGGATCAAACGGAATCATTTTACAAATCATATCAACAAAACCATATGGTAAACCAATAACTCTTCCAACATCTCTAATTACCATTCTAGCTTTAAGTTTTCCAAAGGTGATTATGTGCGCAACACTACCATTGTACTTTTTGTTAAGATATTCAAAAACCAAATCTCTTTTTTCTTCACAAAAATCAATATCAAAATCAGGCATTGAAATTCGATCAGGATTTAAAAATCTTTCAAAAATAAGGTTAAATTTTATAGGATCAATATCTGTTATAGACAAACACCAAGCAACTAAAGATCCTGCTCCAGATCCTCTGCCAGGTCCAACTGGTATATCGTTTTTTTTTGCCCATTTAATATAATCAGAAACAATCAAAAAATAACTTGAGTAATTCATTTGTGTAATAATTGAGATTTCATGTTCAAGTCTTAGTTTATATTTATTAAATATCTCATCTTTTTTATTTAGATCATTGGTTAATATAACTAAATCATTATTAAACTTTTCCTTTAGTCCAATTAATGCTTGTTCATTTAGTATTTGATCTGGTCCAATTTCATTATCAGAAGATATTTCAGGTAATAATGGTTTTGAATAATTTGCTTTAAAATTACATTTAAATGGTAGATAAAAATTATTTTTTAATGCTTCCGGCAAATCAGAAAATAACTTCATCATTTCTTCATTAGATTTTAAATTATGATTATTTGATAATTTAAATCTATTTTTATCATTAATGTATGTTTTGTTTTTAATGCAAAGAAGTGCGTCATGAGCTTCGTGCATAGATTGATCTAAATAGTATACTTCGTGTGTTGCAATTATAGGTGCTTTAATTTTATGAGATAAATTTAGATTTATTTTTTCAAATTCTTTTTCTCTTTCGTCGTTGTGTCTCTGAATTTCAATATAAAAATCATTTCTAAAATTTTTATATATATCTCTATAAAAATTAGCCAAATCTTGCAGTTTGTTTTTTTTAAAAAGGCTTCCTGATAAAGAGCCTAGTGAGCCTGATAAAACAATAAGACCTTCTGGTTTGTCGATTAATTTTTGAAAGTCACAATATGGTAAAAAATCATCTTTGTTTAACAAATATGAATTCGAAGATAGTTCTAAAATTCTTTCATAGCCATAGCGATTTTTTGCAATTAATGGAATAATACCAATCTCATTATTAAATTTAAAATTTATTTGTGTGCCGATAATAGGTTGGGTACCTGATTTTGAAATCTCTTCAGAAAACTCTAAAGCACCACATAGATTGCTAGTATCAGATAGGCCAACAGATTTTATTTTTTTTTCTTTACAAAAATTTTTTAAATCATCTATTTTAATTGCACCTTCACAAATAGAATATTGTGTGTGTATTTTTAGATGATTAAAATTTTGATTATTTTCTTGCATTAATAGATTTTAATTTACCATTAATTAACTGCAATCTACAATCAGCTAAATTAGAAAAATATCTATTATGAGTTGCAAAAATAATTATTCTATTTTTAGATTTTAAATTAAATAGTATTTTAAAGAATTCTTTTGCATTTTTATGATCTAAGTTACCAGAAGGTTCGTCAGCAATAATAATTTTTGGGGAATTTATTAATGCTCTTCCAATAGCGATTCGTTGATTTTCACCTCCGGATAGTTCAGACGGTAAATGGTTAGAACGGTTATAAAGCTTTAATTTTTTTAAAATTTTTTTTGATTCTTTTAAGCTTTGGCTTAATGACTTACCATTAGCTATTCCTGCTAATGAAATATTTTCTAAAGCAGTAAAATCATTTAGTAAATTTTTTTCTTGATAAATTATTCCAAAATTATTCGATCTAAAAATATCATTCTTATTATTTTTTTTGAAATTTATTTTTTTTTTATCAATTATTAAATTACCATTTGATGGTCGATCTATTAGTGATAAAATATTTAATAAGGTTGATTTGCCTGATCCAGAAGGTCCAACCAAAGAATATATTTTTCCTATTTTAAATTTGTAGTTAAGATTCTTTAATACGCTTATTTGCTTTTTATTTTGATAATTTTTACTAAGGTTTTGGAGTTCAATAAAATTATTCATATTTAAGTGATTTAATTGTGTCTAGTTTTGATGCTTTCATTGCAGGGTATACTGATACTAAACAAGTAATAATGATAGAAAATAAAATAATTATAAGAATAGAAATAGGTTCTATTTCTGATGGCATTTTGCTTAAAAAATAAATTTCTTCAGGAAATAATCTAACGTTAAAAAAATTACTGATTAATAATCTTATGCTTTCAATATTTTTTGAAAATATTATTCCAATTATAGTTCCAAAAATTGTCGCAAGTGTACCAATTGAAAAACCTACTAAAAAAAATATTTTAGTTATTGAAGTATTTTGAACACCAATTGTTTTTAAAATTGCAATATCTCTAGTTTTATTTTTTACTAAAATTGTTAACCCAGAAATAATATTAAAAGCAGCTATTAAAATAATTAAAGATAAAATAATAAACATTACATTTCGCTCAATTTTTAAAGCAGAAAAAAGTGACTTGTTAAGATCGGCCCATGAATTTATAAGTCGATCTTTAAAGACATTTTGAAATATTTGTTTTTTTTCTTCAATTTTTTTTGGATCTTTTAAAAATATCTCTAAATATCTATTATTTTTTTCTAAATCAAAAAAATCCTCTAAATCAATTAGATTTAAAAATGCTATATTTTGATTAAATTCATTTATTTCACTTTCAAAAATAGATTCTACAATAAATGATTTTTGTTTAGGAAGACTTCCAACTATTGACATTACACTAGTAGGAGAAATAATGTTTATTTTATCACCAATATCAACGTTTAAGATAAAACTAAGTTCCTTGCCAATCGATATATGATTATATGATATTGATTTATTCCCAAAAAAATTTTTATTTTTTATGACTTTTAATTTTCTAAAGTCATCTTTTAAATAACCTCTTAAAATAATTCCTTTTGTATATGAGTTATGAATTATAACTGCTTCACCACTATTACTTAAGAAAAAGTCATTTGATATATTTATAATCTTTTTATTATTTAATTTTTTTAAGTCTATTTTGCTCGTATCATCAGCAAATATTTTTAAATGAGGGTTAAATCCATTAATTTTATTAATTAACTCGGTTCTAAAACCATTCATGACTGACATAACAACAATTAGAACTGCCACACCTAAAGCAATTCCTAAAAATGAAAAAATGGTAATTATATTTATAAATCCATCTTTTTTTTTGGTAAAAAGATATCTAAATGCTATCTTTCTTTCTAATAGAGTAATCAATTTATTTTTTTATTTTTTATTACTTTAACTATTTTTTCAAGAGAAATAAAAACAGGCTTATTATCAATTTCTTTAAATTCAATTTTTTGTTCATTAAAATTTTTTCCAATAATTATTTGAAAAGGTATTCCTAATAAATTAAATTTTTTTACTTTAGATGATAGATTCTCATCAGTATCATCAATTAAAACATCAATATTATTTTTTTTTAGGTAATTATAAATATTGGTGGCTTTTTCTAAATTTGAATTATCATTTTTATTTACAATTGGAAGTATAGAGCACTCATAAGGCGCAACCGACATTGGCCATTTCATTATTTCATTTTTATCATCATATTTTGCCTCTATTATGGCTCCAACTAACCTTGAAACTCCAATTCCATAAGATCCCATTTTAACGAATTCTTTTTTTCCATTATAATCAACACTTGCATTCATTGGTTTTGAATATTTATCACCAAAATAAAAAATATGACCAACTTCTATACCTTTAGTTTGTAATCTAAATTTCTCTGAAACATTTTTTTCAAATTCAGTCTTATTAAATTTTTCATCTGTTACAGAATAGTATTTTTCAAAATCATTTCTTAATTTAGTAAGAGATTTTTTTTCAATATTTGTTTTAGAACTATCCACTTCAAATATTCTTTTATCGGTATATATTTTACTTTCTCCAGTATCTGCTAAAATTACAAACTCATGAGACAAGTTACCTCCTATTGGTCCAGTATCTGCTGCCATAGGTATTGCTGAAAGATCCATTCTTTTAAATGTTTTCAAATAGGAAAGAAAAAATTTATTATAAGAGTAAATTGCTTCATCATCAGAGATATCAAAGGAGTAAGCATCTTTCATATAAAATTCTCTACATCTCATTATTCCAAATCTTGGTCTTAGCTCGTCTCTAAATTTCCATTGAATATGATACAATAATTGTGGCAATGATTTGTAAGACTTAATTGATGACCTAAATATTTCAGTAACAAGCTCTTCGTTGGTTGGTCCATATAGCATTTCTCTATTTTGACGATCTTTAATTCTTAACATTTCTTCTCCATAGTCTTCGTATCTACCACTTTCTTTCCAAATTTCGCTTGACTGAATTGTTGGCATTAATATTTCTTGAACTCCAACATTATTTTGCTCTTCTCTTACAATCTGTTCAATTTTTTTCATTACTTTGAAACCTAAAGGAAGCCAGGAGTAAATCCCCGCTGATGATTGTTTTATCATGCCCACTCTAAGCATTAATTGATGTGATTTAATTTTTGCCTCTGTAGGGTTATTTTTTAATATAGGTATAAAAGATTTTGAAAAATACATAATATATATAAATTACATCAAAAAATTTCTTATTTAAATCCTTATTAATTTAATGCTTGTAAGAGGTTTTTTGCCAGTTATCTCTTTGGTTATTTTTCTACATGATATCTTAATTGCATCAATTATATTATCTTTTTGTTTTTGGTTATTTAAAGAAAAAGTTCTAGCAATTTTTTCAATCATATTTTCTAATTCAAATTTATATTCTTCATCATCATTAATTGGCAATCCGCTATAATTTAGTATTGGTTTATTATGAATATTTCCTTTAGATGTGATCAAAATAGTAACATCCAGAAAACCATTTGCTGAAATATTTTTTCTTTCTTTTATAGATTTTGAATCTTCATCTACTGCTATATTTCCATCAACATATAGTCTGCCGCTTGGTGCTTTATCAAAAACTTCTGGTTTATCTCCAGGAGATAATTTAACTATATCGCCATTTTCTACTTTTACTGTGTAAGGTATTTGCATTTCTTTTGCAAATTTGACATGCTCAATCATGTGCCTATGTTCACCATGAACAGGAATAATAGATTTGGGTCTTACCCATTTATACATATCTTTAAGATCTTCTCTATTCGGATGTCCAGACACATGGATAAATGCATTTTCTTCTGAAATGACTTCTATACCCTCTCTTACAAGTTGATTGTGTAATTTATAAAGTTTTTTTTCATTACCTGGAATAATTTTTGAAGAAAATATAACTGCATCGTCTCTTTCAATAAAAACATCCGGATGAATATAGTTAGCAATTCTCGACATTGCACCCATGGGTTCGCCTTGGCTGCCAGTACATAGGTAGATTATTTTTTCACGTCTTATATTTTTTGCATCTCTAGAATCTATTGGTTCAACGACATTTTTTAAGTATCCACACTCTCTTGCAGCCTTAAATATTCTATGCATAGATCTTCCAACTAGTGATATTTGCCTGCTTGTTTTTTCAGCACAATAAAATACACTCTCCATTCTAGCTACATTTGATGCAAAAGAAGTAACAATAATTCTTTTTTTTAATCCTTCGATAATGTTGAGCATATTTTTTCTTACATCCATTTCTGATCCTGCTCTTCCAATGCTAAAAACGTTGGTAGAGTCACAAATCATTGCTAGAACACCTTCATCCCCTATTTGTTTCAATTTATTCTCGTCAATTTTGTTACCTATAAGTGGATTAGGGTCACATTTCCAATCTCCCGTGTGAAGAATAGTACCAGAAGGAGTATTTATTTTTAATCCGTTTGGCTCAAGTATCGAATGAGTTAAAGTTACAAATTCAATATTAAATGAATCAAGAATTAAAGATCCATTTAATTCAACTATTTTTAAATTAGAACTTATATCAATTTTTTTTTCTTTAAATTTTTCTCTAACTAACACTGCCGTAAAAGGAGTTGCATAAATGTTACATTTTAATTTTGGCCATATGTGAGCAATAGCGCCTATGTGATCTTCATGTGCATGAGTTAAAATAATCCCCAGGACATCATCCTTTTTATCTA
>MDTE01061221.1_pt1 | contig 21365 bp, 15 predicted proteins | sample 811231 | NCBI WGS metagenome assembly MDTE01 (sample SAMN05326651, study PRJNA326480) | marine metagenome | isolation source: seawater | place: Indian Ocean: Red Sea | collected 2010
ACCTGCCCGACGTCGACCGTAATATTGGGATGCGCATTGACGTATTCGGCGAGCGGTTCGACTCGGGAACAGAAGGTGGTTTCGTCCCCTTCGCCGCCACCGTAGCTGTGGAACTGGATGTGGGTGATGTGGCCGCGATGCCCTTCCAGGGCTTTCATTGTTTCCAGGGTGGTTTCCCAGTTACCGGGTAGTCCCAGGTTGTTGGCGTGGATGTGGACGGAGTGCGGCAGACAGAGTTCGTCGACGGTACGCGACATTTCGCGAATGATTTGCCGCGGAGTGACGTCAAAAAAGTCGACTACCTGATCGATCCGATTGACGTTTCCCGCCTGTTGTTGCTTCCAGACTTCAACGCCACCGGGATTGACCAGCTTCGTCGCATAGCCTTTGGCCGCACCCAGTAGCCAGCCGACAAACGCCTTGAGACGCTCCGGTTCGTTCTCCTGGATCGCCTTCATCACGTAGTGGTTGTTACCCATCAGGACGTAGAAGCCCTTGTCGAGGCAAGGGGTGTCGGCGAACTCTTCGTGTGCGTGCCGTGCCGAAAGCGGCGGGACCGCCGCATCGAAAGCGGTGGTGTACCCCAGTCCTGCGTATTTGTAGCCCGTGGCAAACGTACTCGGCACACTCCCCATTGTGCCACTGTGGGTGATGTCGGTGCGCCGAATGGGTTCGGCGACCCGCTTTTCCTCGGGTCGCATTTTTCGGGCCACATTGACTTTGGGGCCGGCGATATGGCAGTGCATATCGATCCCACCGGGCATGACGACCAGCCCAGCCGCATCCAAGTTGTGACTGGGCCGGATCTGCGGATCGGTGGGCGGCTCGATCACCTTGCCGTCCTGGATCCAGATATCGTGCACTTGACCGTCAAGGCCGTTGGCCGGGTCGTACACATAGCCACCAGTGATTTTCAACAGTGATTCAGACATACGGTCGCCGCTGCGAACAGGGAAACAGGGAGCCAGCAGATTCGAGGAGCCGCGGAAACCGGAGGGTGTCGCAGGAGCGCTGTACCGTTGGCGGTGGCGCGGGGCGATTCCCAGGTCGTTCTAGCCCGTACGGCTACTGGCTCCTATCATGGAGGGAAACAGGCAACCCGACAACCGGGAGGGGGGGATGGATCAAGGCAGCCGGCTGGAAATGGCAATTCGACAGATCGAATTTGCCCGGCAGTATACAGAGAGTCTGCTGGTAGACCTGACCGACGAGGAGTGGTTGTGGCAACCCAGCGGCGCTGTCAGCCACATTGCCTGGCAGGTGGGTCACCTGGCCATGGCCCAGTACGGGCTGTGTTTGTTTCGTATTCGCGGCCGCCGGGAAGTCGATTTAGACCTGATGTCATCGCGGTTTCGCAAGCGTTTTAGCCGTGGCACGACACCGTCACAGGACGGCCAGCCATCGGTCCAGGAGGTGCGCGACGTGTTTCATCGCGTCCATGCCCAAGCGCTCGCCGAGTTGCCAGCGTACACCGAACAAATGCTCGCCGAACCGATCGACGAACCCTACGCGGTTTCCGCCGATAAATGGGGGGCCCTCTGGTTTTGCTCGCATCACGAGATGTTGCACGCCGGCCAGATTGGTTTGCTGCGTCGCCAACTGGGGAAGTCACCGCTGCGTTGACGCGACGGCCGGTCAGGGAGGGGACTGGAGCGTTGCCCGCAGGTGGGCATCGAGAAACTCGATCGTGCCGACAGCGTGGATTTCGTGGCGGCCGTCGAAAAATTCGATCCGTGTCCGGTCCGCAAGGCCCAGTTCCACGTAGCGGCGGCGGACGCGGGCGTATTCGTAAGCCACCCATTCGTCGAGTCCGACGCCGTCGTGGTGACCGCGTTCGACCATAAACGGCCGTGGCGCGATCAACCAGGCGATTTCGGCGTAGTTGAACCGATCGGCGAAGTCGAATTCGGTGTGTTCGTGTTCCAGGGTGAACATGAAACTGAAACCATCGTCGATACTGGTATGTTTCCAGACTTCTTCATTGAAGTCTCCCGAGCAGATTGATAACGCGTAACCGGGCAAGACAGCCGGGATTAACATGGCAGATTTGCCGCCATAGGAGAGTCCATAAAACCCGATCCGTTGTGCGTCGACGGTGGGTAAACTGGACAGCCACTTCAGAATCTGTTCATGCTGTCGCACCATCGGCGCAAAAAAGGTCATTCCCAGGGCGAATGCTTTGCGTTGCAAAGTCCGGTATTTTTCTTCGCCCAGATAGAGATTTTGCGGGGCAAAAACGATGTAACCTCGGTCCGCCAGTCGCGCGCCGAGCGAATGGTACGGGGCGCTGTCTTGTTCGGGGGAACAGATGTCCTGGGGCCGCCCTCCACGGCCGTGCTGGACGACGACCACAGGGCGGCGCTCGCCGGGCGGGATGGCGTGGGGAAGCAGCAATACGCCGCAGGCAAACACGCCCGGGTAGACATCCAGTTTGACTTCGAAACCATCCCAGCGGTCGTTCTGGTAAATCCGCCGCGTGTGGGCTGCCGGGGGCAGGCTGGCGGGCGGCAGACGGCCAATGACTTCGTCCCAGAACAGTTTGCGATAACGCCTGGTACTCTCTTGCCACTGCTTGATGGAAGTGGCGTCTGCTGCAGACCAGAAAGCGCGGCGGCGAAAACGACTTTGTCGTAGATGTTTCTGTACGTGCGTGACCCACTGGCGAAACATCTGACGCTGCCGTTCTTGGGCATCATAGCCTCGACGGTGGTCACGGAGAGGCTTGGGTTTGCTGGATCGTGCCTGGGAAATTCCCAGTCGCTGCAGAAAGTGGTCGAGTGCCGCGGCGGAGCCGGCCGGTCCAGCACCCTGGTCACTGGCGACGAGCGCGAGCTGATTGGCGCGCTGGAGCTGTCGGTAGTAACCGGCCGCTTTACTGAATTCAGCGCGGACTTCATCCAGCGAGGGAGTTTGCAGGGTTCCCCTGGCGGCGTCGCCCTGGCCCTGGGTGACTTCGGGTCCACGACAGGCTTCGATGACCAGGCTGCGCGGGGCGATCAGACTGGCGATTTCGGCGTCGCCGAATTCCCGCAATTGCCCGTAAATGTTGCGGTCGACCGTTTCTTCAAACACCCGTTCACGCGGCTGAAAATAGCCGCTCACCAGTGTCCCCTCAATCCGTCGATCCAGGGCTGCAGCATACAGCGCCAGTAATCCACCTTCACCGACCCCCAGACAACCAATCGGCAGTGGCTCGGTCCGTTGCGCGTTGGCGTGTTCAAAGTAATCGACAGCGGCCAGCAGACTTTGCACCTCCAAACCAATCAGATGACGTCCCGCGACAAAGGCCTGACGGTAGATAAATTCGCGATGCGACTGGCGGAGCATACGCACGCGGGGATTTCCCGACCAGCGATGGTCGCGGTTGACCAGTCGGGGGATCAGGACGCGACAACCACGCTGGGCTAGTTGCAGGGCGATCCCGAATTGTCCGTGTTGCGGAGGATCGAGTCCGGCCAAGGTCTCGGGTGTGGTGTCGGCATCCGCGACCGCCACAATTTCAGCGCGGGGCGCCTGGCGTGGTTCGAGCAGCAGGCCTTCCATCGAGACATCTGCGAAGACGGTCCAGCGCACCGCCCAGATACGAACCTGATCGCTGTCAGCGAGCAGGGCGGGTTCCTGCAGGGACCCATAGAGCTGGAGGTCCTGCGGAGCTGCGCGTGGATCGACCGCACCGATGGCCCGCGCCAGTCGCTGGCGATTGGCAGCCACCGAGTCACGGTAGGCGGCCAGACTGGCATACTGGTGGTGCCAGTGGGTTTTGCGGGTCACGGGTGACTGCTGAATCAGCTTGAGGAGATAGCTGTCGACTGCCTGCAGATTTGCCAGTGCCAGATCAGTTGCCCCGATCAGCGGCGCGGTTCCCGGCAAAGGTACGATATCGTCGCCGCGCACGGTGGTGGGGGCGCGGTCCAGCGTGATCAGAAAACCCAATGTGATCAGAAAACCCAGCTTGCCCAGAGGGCCCGTGGCGCTACGCAACATGGTCTGTACTGGAGAAAACAGGGAGTGGTGGAATTGATTGGTCACTCGACGACTTTCAACGGCAGGAGACAACTGCCGTGGTAGATGGCCTCATCTTCCACAACACCAACTGCGTAGCAGCGCAGGAAAGGGATCGCTCCCAGAGGCGCGTCCGAGTTGGCGACAATCTGCAGCACTCCCGATTCGGTTTGGCCGACAAATGTGACGCCACGGCAGAGCAAGCCGCCCACACTGGTGACATCGCGGGCCGTTGCCAGTTCGGTGTGGATTTTGTTGATGAAACCGTTAATACGTCGGACGGTGTATTTGACTTGGATCACCTCACCCCGTTTGATTGCCCGCGGCGCGTAGGGGTCGAGAGCGACTTGGAACGCCGGTGGATGGACCTCGAAATTCACTGCGTTACTGTGGACGGTGATCGGCTGGGTTTTCTTGTCTTCACCGGTAGGTATGGTTGTGCTGGCTTGAATTCCCAGTGTGTATTGTCCCACGGGCAGGGTTGGCGGGAGATAAAAGCTGAGATAGCCTTTGTCTCGATTGGCCGGAATGGTGACTGTTTGGTTGGCGATCTGGCCGGGGACACCGACACCGATCAATTGGACATCGGCACGGTGGCTAGGATCTCGCCGTTCCACGTGCACTGCCACATCGAGAATACCGCCCGGTGAATGCCGCACACTGAGCTCTCCGTAAAGATGGTGTTTGCGGGGTTCATGGCCGTTGGCAGTGATCCGCAGCGGCGCTTCACCGACGACCGCCAGGGGAAGCTCAGCGGTCAGGCGACTCCAGCCATTGGGAGTGCCCCCACGTACGACCACGCCACCGCGCGCTGGGCGCGGCGGGCCGCTGGCTTCAAATCCTTCCAGTTGTAGCGCACCGATATAGGGTTCGGCAGTCTCATCGGCAGAGACGACCACCTGGCCGCGTTCCATGCCGGGGCCCAACCAGACATCGGGACAGGAGACACCGCTCGGCAGACCGCGCGCGGCGATGCGGATGGAACCGGTGAGCCCCCGCCGCCGGAAGGCGACAATATCCAGCATGGAGCGTCCTCCTCGGTGTACATTCAAACCGGCGGGACCTCCATTATGGGGAATCACCGCCAGATCCAGGCGCGGCTCTTCCCGGCGGATACTTACACGGTAGACGCGGCGGGGATCGACGCGGGCACCGCCGGTCAGATTGCGTACGATCAGCAGGAACTGTCCGTCGGCCGGTACGACCCAGCGTCCCGAGGGGTCGTGGTGACTGGTTGGGAGTGTCTTGCCGCCGACGTTGCGGCTTTCGTCGTGGCATTGAAACAACACATTCTGGTTGTCCGCGTCCAGCACACCAATCGCCAAATCGACCGGAGAGCCGATCCGTTGCCCCAGGCCTTCAAAATACAGGACCTCGCCACGGCGGGCATTGAAACGATACCAGTGTCGCTCGTCTCCCCGGGAGAGCTGGCCTGTGACCTCACACGGATACTCGATCGGCTGACTGCCCTGCGCGGAGCGATTGGTGCTCTGGCTGACGATGACCGGAACGTCGCTGATCCCGATCAACACGGGGGCGTGTGCGCCGGGTAGCTGGTAAGCAAATCCTTCGACTCCCGTTTGCGCCGCCGTGAATCCGAGTGGGAGCGGCCATTGACTTTGTGCCAGTGCGGCCGAAATTTCGACGACCCGTTGATCGAGCGCCGCGCTGGCGCCTTGGTTCTCCTCGGTGCCGGTTGAGGTCGCGTCGTTCAGGTTCCAGCCCAGCAGGCGCACGGAGGCAGCTTTACCGGCTTCAATGACCGCTGGCACAGCCACCGCGACGCGCGGCCCGTGATCGATGTCCAATCGGTAAAAGTGGTTGGCACTACCGGAGAAGACGACGTCGTGAACACGGGCTACGTAACGTCCATCCTGCGGTACCTGAAAGTCCATGACCGTATCAATACCGACGTGGGAGCGGCTGGCCACCAGCTGTTTACCACTGGCATCGAACAGTTCCAGGACCGGGTGCAAGGTCGAATCGATTCTCTGCGCCCAGCATTCCAGTACAATCCGCTGGCCTTTGGTTGCGGAAAACTGGAAGTAATCCTGGTCCCCGCCGGCCGCGATGACACCATTGACCACACTGCCGGTCACCACCGCACTGGCCATGGTCAGTGCGTCGTTGGGTTCCAGTTCGTGTTGTTCAGTCCGGTGGCTGATTTGAAAAGTGCGTGCGGAACTCAGTCCGTTCTGGCCCACGGCTCGCAGGTCGTATAAACCGGGAGGTGTTGTGGCGGGAATCGTAGCGCGGAACTTGCCATCTCCCAGAGGTTCGAATTGAACGCCCGGGGCTGTGCAACGCAACGCACGAAGACCTTCCAGACCGCTTCCTTTGACCGTGATTTCCAGAGAGCTACCTGCGCGACCACCGGCCGGAGCAACGGTGTTGAGTACCGGGTTCGGCAGCTGACCGTGACCGCTTTGCCAGAGCAGGAGCCACCCGGCGAGTGCGACACTCCAGGACCATGCAGGGATCGAACTTCTGTGTTTCATGAGCCAGGTCATCCGGACAGAGGAGACGCGGATCGCGCCAGGGGGCCAGCTTTGGCGTCCGCGGTTGGGGGATTCGTTCTACACGGGGTTTCCGTGCTACGCCGTGTCCAGTGTACACGCAATCGAGAGGTGAACTCAATTCAAGCCACGTACGGCTACGTGGGATACGGGTTACAATCGGCGACTGGCCTGGCTGTTTGTGAGGGCGTTACCTTCCATCGGCCTGAGTGGTGAGTGCCTCGCGCAGGCGCTGGGCTACGATTTGATCTTCACCCGGTTCGAGCATGAAGACCGAGATCAAGAACCCTGCACTACCTGTTCCATGAACGCGGGCGGTACGGATGGGCGGTTTGCCGGCGGCGAGTCGCTGGCCGACCTGCGCGGGAGTCACGTCAATCTGCTCGCGATCCCAGTCGATCAACAGGTGGGGTACCGCGTTGGCAATCGGCGGGACGATTGTGTTGGTTGTCAGGGTCGGCAGATCGCGGATGGCGGCGGCGATCGTCTCGATGCGTGCCAGCCAGGAGTTCCACTCGGCGTCGTGGTCGAGCTGGACAAACCGTTTGACGGCAGCCCACATCGCGACCATATCTTCTTTACTGACTTTCATGCCGCGGCCAATATTGCTGCAATAGGGGGCGGTATTTCGTTTGGCAGCGTCGATCAGTTCCCGCCGGCCGAGCAGCAGGCCGGCATCCTGGGGTCCTCGAATCGCCTTGCCGCCGCTGAAGACGACCAGATCAAATCCCATGCGGTTGTATTCCGAAAGCCGCTCCAAGGGAGGTGTGTCTGCCGCCGCGTCGAGTAGCGTGGGAATGTTCCGACTGCGGGCGACCTGGATCCACTCGGTCCGACTAATTTGGCCCGCTTCTTCGTTGACGTTGTAGGAGAACATCAGCGCGGTGCGTTCATTGATTGCCCGTTCCAGATCTTCACGGGACTCGACATCGACCAGTCGCACTCCACATGCCTCGACCAGGTGATCGTAGCAGGCGCGATGACTCTTTTGCCGGATGACTTCGATGCCCTGATCGGGGTGCAAGGGTAGCTGCGCAACACGTTCCGGGTCTTTCCATGTCAGGGCGGCCGCGGTGCCGACCAGAATGCCGCCTGCCGCACCTGTCGTGACCAGCGCGCTTTCCACCTGCAGGAGTTTGGCGATTTCCTGGCCCACTCGCTCCTGCAAGGCCAGCAAATCGACGAAATGCCGGGCAGCGGATTGCCAGGCGGCCTGCACTTCGGGTGGCATCAGAGAGCCGCCCATGGTGGTAATGGTTCCGGCGGCGTTGATCAGGGTCTCGACGCCCAATTCCGCGTAGATGTCGCTATGCACGTCCGCTTGCCCTTGTGCCTCTGAGGTTGAGGTGCTGAGTAAACCGCCGACTGCAGTTCCTGCTCCAGCTTGCAGGACGCGCCGCCGGGAAACATCGCGTTCATCGGTCACGAGATCACCTCCAGTGGTTTCTGGTCAAACGGTCGAACCGGGTTCGGGACGGCTCAGCAACAACCTGCATTGTAGGCGATCGGCAACCGCCGGGAGACAGTGTGGCAGAGAGCGGGTACGGACTGCCAGGCCGGGCGTGCTGGAACCGATTTTCTAGGCTGCTGAGCGGGGCTTGCGCGGGGGCATCCGCAGATTGAACAGGCCGAAGATTTCGTCCTGGTTAAGACCCGCGCTAGCAGGGGTTCCGGCGACCGAGAAAATGGTCTCAAAGAGCTCCCGCTTTTCCTGCAACACCTGATCGATGTGTTCTTCGATGGTGTTGATGGTCATCATGCGAGTGACGGTTACCGGGCCGCTGGCACCGATGCGATGCGCGCGGTTGATTGCTTGATCTTCGACGGCCGGATTCCACCAGCGGTCAAACAGAAACACATAGCGACAGAATTGCAGGTTCAGACCGACACTTCCGGCACCGTAGCTCATTAACATCAGATGACAGGACGGGTCGTCGCGAAACTGATCGATCACCTGGTCTCGCTTGCGGGCAGGAATCTTGCCGTGGTACTCCAGGACCGGTAGCGGTTGCAGCGCCGTGCGGATTCGTTTGAGGGAATCAACCCATTGACTGAATACGATCGCCTTCTGACCGCTGGCAATAACTTCTTCGAGGTCAGCGCGCAATCTTTCCAGTTTGCTGCTGCTGCCCTCAGCGGGGTCAAAGTTACAGATTTGTTTCAGACGTAACACCAGTTCGAAGACGTGTTGAATCGTCAGTTCGTCGCCCATTTGGGTCAAACGTACTACGCCGTGTTCTTCTGCTTCACGATAAGAAATCCATTGTTCGGGTGTCAGGTCCAGCTCAGCGTCGCGGAACATCTTGGGGGGCAGGTCGGTCAGGACTTCCTCTTTCCGCCGGCGGAGGATATAGTCGCGCGCAGCCAGGCCCATACGCCGTGCCTTCATATTGCTCGAGAGATGCCCGGGCGAGAGAAACTCAAAAATACCGACCAGGTCTTCGGGGCTGTTCTCGACCGGCGTACCGGTAAGTGCCCAACTGCGAGTGCGACGAATGGAGCGGGTCACCTGGCTGGTGGCGCTGTGGCGGTTCTTGATCCGCTGCGCTTCGTCCAGCAGGACGAGATCGAAATGTAGCCCCTCGTTGACGGCAATTTGATAGTCTCGGACGAGCAACTCGTAGTTTGCCAGCAGTACCGGTGTGGCCGGTTGTTGCCATTGCCAGTTGCGTCGCGCTTGATTCCCTTCAATAACGCCGACGGGAATTTCGGGCGCCCAGAGTTGGAATTCGCGCTTCCAGTTGGTGACCAGCGGTTTGGGGCAAATCAGCAGGACGCGTCGTAGTTCGCGCGCGTGGAGTAGCAGGCGAATCGCGGTGATTGCTTGCATCGTCTTTCCCAGTCCCATTTCATCGGCCAGAATGGCGGCGTGCCGCGGAAACAAGAAGGCGATGCCCTCGAGCTGGTAGGGAAACGGCTGAAAGGGGAAACGGAGCTCGCCGGTAAGGGCCTCCAGTGGGGGCTGGAGGACGTAATACAATCGATCCTGCAGCTTGATGATGTCCTGTGGTGGCTTAATGCGGGTTGTTCGCTTGGCGTTGTTGGACTTCTCCTCGACTGCGGCACGCTGTGAAGGTCGCTTGGGTTGCGTGTCGAGCACTCCCAGATCGGCTGCGGGAAGTTCCGGGAAGGTGAATCCAAACGTGCGGATTGCGGGCTGTCGGAGTGGGACATTGATCGTGGCTGGCGACGGGTTTTGCACCGGCAGCGGTTTCAGGACGATCCGCGGCGCCCGTGCCAGCGCCGTTTGCCAGCCGCTGGGAAACAACTCAGCCGGCAGCGACAGATTGATTGCCTGGCAAGTGGGCAGCCCATCCAACAGGGCGTTCCCATCCGCGGCGGGCAGCGCTGCTGCTGCTGGCCTAGGCGGCAGCTCCGGAAGCGGGGCCGGCGGCGGTTCGCTGAGCTTCGGTAATGGCTTCTCGAATGCGCTCAAAAGGTTCTCTCAGGTGCAAATCGTCCAGGTGTGTTTTCCAGGCCCGTTCGACGGTGGCCCTGTCGGTCAGGTGGCTGCCCGACAGGGCACAGGAATAACGGCCCAAAGTCAACCGCTCCGCAGGCTCGGCGCTCGATGTGGCGGTAATGTTGTGTTTCGGGGGCGCGCCGCCGGACGGTTTGGCCGCTGGCAGAACCTGAATCACGGGAAGATCGACGGCCGCGCGCACGGCGAGCGTGTGGGACTGATCGGTGCAGACAAACAAGGGGCGCGTGCGGGCCTTGGAGATCAGCGCGCCACCGATTTGTTCTCCCCACAGGTAGGGGTGCAATGTCGGTCCATAGAGGATTTCCTGGGCCCGGTTGGCTTTCACCGGAGCAGTACATTGGAATTCCAAGGGCCGTCCGCTGGCATTCAAAACCAGATAGCCACCCAGGAACGAACCGCCACCGCTGTCCACGACGGTGAGGAATCCGACGCTGGGTACAGAGTTGGGTTTGCGGGTGGATGGCATACGGACCGAGGTGTCAGTTTCAGGAGATGAAATGGAGGCCGCGATCGGGAACCGGCCCCTCGCCACTCCATCGGGTCCAGAGTGGGAAGAACTTTAGCGGTCGCTGTCACGGAATTGGTTGATCCTGGCGGTTGACAAGGGAGCGGATTTGCCAGAAGTTGTGTGCTGTGCGGCCTCTGGGCCGCTGCCGCCGCAGGTTCCTGTCTGTGTGCGGCGCCATGACCGTGAAGGTCGCGGCCAGTCCAAGCCAGAGTGGCGGAATTGGCAGACGCGCGGGATTCAAAATCCCGTGCCCGCAAGGGCGTGTGGGTTCGATTCCCACCTCTGGTACTTCGGTAGATTGGATATCGGGTGGCCTGTGCTGGCGGTCGCCGCCGTGTTCCGGGCGGTAGCCTCGGTCCAGCGGGCAGCCAGTGGCATGCTGGCACGGCAGGTGCTAGCGGATCGAACCGGTTGCTCCACCCGTTCGGCAGCCGCGCGTTGACAGCCGCTGTCGCGCCGCCGACCCGGCTGAAAATATCGAGAAGAACCGATCATGTCTGCACGCGGTGGGGTCTCTGTGTTGTTGTTTGACGGAGTCGAGTTACTCGATTTCGCGGGTCCCATCGAGGTCTTCAGTGTTGCCGCCCGCTACGTAGAGCCCTCGTTTGGGGTGCAGACCGTGAGCCAACACAGTGAGGTCGTGACGACCCACAATGGGCTGCGCGTGCTACCGGACTTGCCATATGAAGATTGCCTGTCCCCGCAAGTCCTGGTGATTCCTGGGGGCAGAGGAACCCGACAACAACTGGAAAACCGGCACCTGTTGGCCTGGCTGCCCGCCGCGGTCCAGAGCGCGGAACTGGTGATTTCGGTTTGTACGGGATCGTTGTTGTTAGCGGCGGTGGGCGTGTTGGACGGTCTCCGCGTTACGACACATCACGCGTCACTGGAAGCCCTCCGACAGCTGGCACCGGCAGCGACTCTTTGTGCGGGCGAGCGGTTCATCGACAATGGCAAGATCATCGTTGGCGCAGGGATCGCGGCAGGGCTCGATGCGTCGCTCTGCGGCGTGCGGAAGTGGTTGGGTCGCCAGGCGGCCGAACAGACGGCCACCCATATGGAATACCCGGTACCCTGGAAGACGTCTGATCCCTAGTGCCCAAGGCGTCCACGGCTTTGGTGTGGGATCCCCGTGGCACCCGGCGCGTGCCCGCCTGGTGTTGCAAAAACTGCTATGTTGTGTTGCGCTGGTGTGACATGGTCAGCGGGTGCGATGCGGCGCATACGGGCCGCACACGTTTTCGATTGGCGGGATCGACCTGACGCTTTTGTTGCCTGCAGCCTGTCTGTGCACCGAATACCGCCTGTGGATCAGATGCTCCTGTTGTGAAGGCCGTTGTCATGCCACTGTCGTCCGACCAGGTCACCGAGTATCACGATACGGGTGTGGCGACACCCATTGCGATCGCTTCGTCCCAGGAGATCGAGTACTACCGCAACGAGTTTGACCGATTGGAGTCCGAGGAGGGCGTACAGCGCGCGCAGAACCGACTTTTTGACCGGCATTTTGACCAGCCCTTTATCTGGGAGATTGCCAGTCATCCGGCCATTCTGGATAGTGTGGCCGCACTCTATGGCGAGCACCTGTTGGTGTTGTCGACGCATGTGTTTTGCAAGTACGGATCCAATGATCATTTCGTGGCCTGGCATCAGGATCTGACGTACTGGGGCCTGGAACCCCTTGAGGAGGTCACCGCGTGGTATGCCATTGACGATAGCGACCTTGAAAATGGCTGCATGCGCGTGATACCGGGACGGCACCCACAGCAGCTGTTAGAGCACGGGCGTTCTGACCAGGCGGGGAACTTGTTGAGTGTCAATCAAGCAGTCGCGGTTACCCCGGAGGATGAAGCGCAAGCCATTGATTGCGTATTGCGGGCGGGCGAAATTTCCTTGCACGAGGGAACTGTGGTGCATGGGTCGCTTCCTAATCGATCCCAGCGCCGGAGGTGTGGTGTGGCGGTGCGCTATATTCCGGCGCACGTGCGGCCACTGGGTGCCGGTCCTCTTGGTACCGACTGGAAATGGCGGCCAATCCTGGTCCGTGGCAAGTCACAGCACGAGCATTTTGACCTCGTGCCGCCACCTTTTTCAGCCAGTTCCTGAAGTCAGGTCGCCCGCCGCCGGCTGCGCATCAGTCCTGCTTCGCGGGGGCCGGCTGAATCTCGTCTCCTACCTGGAGGTGACCACCCTGGACGACTTCGGCGCGGAGTCCCCCACGGTGTAGCAGTGACTGTTTGATGTTCGGGTATGTCAGTTTTTCCAGATGGCCACACGGTTCGCATAATTCGACACCACGCAGAATCACTTCCCCGACGCAAAAATCCTTGCCGACGAGGTGGTTCAGCGGTACGTCTGCTGTCAACAGATTGCGCCGCGTATCGAGATGCGTGATGTTGACCGAGTAATCACGCGCCGCGGATTGAAGCGCTTCGCGTTCAATCAAGGTGACCTGTTCTAGTGGTTTGGCAGGACCTTTCTGAAAGGTGCCTTGACCGGTCGCATAGCGATCACCCTCCAGTCCCTGGCCCGTGATCGCTGTGACCCGCTGCCGGGCTTCCATGGGCTGACTGCCCGTGGTGGTGATGCCAATGGCGAGCAAGCTTCCTGTAAACATCAACGGGTCCTCGTCGCGAGTCCAAGTGTGTGGATAATAGAGCTTATCTCTCCTGGCACCGGCTGAAAACAGGAACGCCCGGAATCGCTGGATCCAGTGGTGATCTGGTAACGTTTGACGGCATTAGAAACGGCACGAACCAATTCGTGAGAGCTTATGGACCGGGGTGAATTTCGCGCCGAATTACAGCAACGCGTGGTGGCGCATGTTCAGGCGACCGATTATCGGCCGGTCAAACCGCGTGTGATCTTGAAGCAACTCGGTTTGCATGCGGACCACCGCGCCGATTTGAAGCGGGTCCTCAAGCGTCTGGTCAAGCAGGGACAAATCGCCTACGGTCCGGATCATCTGGTGTTGCCGGTGCAGGCCGCGCCGCAACAAAGCACATCGGTGACAGGTATTTTCCGCCGCGCCGCGGGGGGCTATGGATTTGTCCGTCCGCAAGCGGCCAAACCGGAGGTGGGCCGCGAGTTAGATATCTTCGTTCCCCTGCGGCGTTCGGGTGATGCCGCCAGTGGCGACCGGGTGCGGGTGGCGGTGACCACGCGGACCCAGCATGGTGAGGTGCGCAGAACCGGGCGCATTCTGGAAGTCCTGGAGCGCCAGACCCACACCTTTGTCGGTGTCTACCGCGAACGCCAGGGATCAGCACACGTGCGGGTGGATGGGAATCTGTTTCCCGATCCTGTCCCGGTGGGTGATCCGGGCGCCAAAGGGGCGCAAGGTGGCGATAAAGTGGTGATCGAGATGGTTCGTTTTCCCTCCCACTGGCAACCGGGCGAGGGCGTGGTGGTCGAAATTCTGGGTCCCCGCGGCGCACCGGGTGTCGAGACGCTGTCAATCTTGCGGGAATTTGGTCTCGATGAAACCTTTTCGGAAACGGTGCTGGAGTCCGCACGGGAGCAGGCCGAGCGGTTTGACGAGGCGATCGGAGACCGCCTCGATTTGACGCAGCTGACCGTAGTGACCATTGATCCAGCAGATGCCCGTGACTTCGATGATGCGATTTCGCTTGAGCGTTTGCCGGGTGGGAATTGGCGATTGGGAATTCACATCGCGGATGTGGCCCATTTTGTGCCGGTGGATTCGCCGCTGGATCAGGAAGCCCGATTGCGAGGGACCAGCGTCTATCTGACGGATCGTGTTGTCCCCATGCTGCCCGAGATCATTTCGAACAATCTGGCCAGCTTGCAGCCAGAACGCGTCCGCTATGCGCGAACGGTGTTTGTGGAACTGGATGCAGAGGGAGTCCGCCTAGCCAGTGAGGTACATCGATCTGCGATTTGCAGTGATCGCCGGTTTACCTACGAGGAAGTCGATGATTTCCTGGCGGACCGAGCGATCTGGTCGAATCGCCTCCGGCCGGATGTGCACCGCTTGCTCGGTGAGATGCATGAGCTGGGCATGCAGTTGCGCCGCCGTCGCCTGGACCAAGGTGCGATAGAGTTGACGTTGCCGGAAATCAAGATCGAGCTGGACCGCCAAGGCAAGATGACCGGTGCGCGGCTGTTACGGCAGACCGAAAGCCACCAGCTGATTGAGGAGTTCATGCTGGTCGCCAATCAGGCCGTTGCCGAACAGCTCGCGGATGACCAGCGGCTGTTCCTGCGGCGGGTTCATCCACCGCCGACGCCGCGCAAGCTGCATAGCTTGACGCGCTTCGTGCGGTCTCTGGGAATTGAATGCGATAGCCTGGAAAGTCGCTTTGAGATCAAGCGGGTGATCGCCAGTGTCCAGCAGCAACCGGCGCAGCACCCGGTCAATATGGCGGTATTGCGCAGCATGCAAAAGGCGGTGTATGGACCTCAGGACGAAGGCCATTACGCACTACATAGTCGACACTACACCCACTTCACCTCCCCCATACGGCGGTATCCCGACCTGGTTGTACACCGGCTGCTCGACGCGCTGGCCGCTGGCCAGACACCGGATCAGACATTCCCCCAGCTCGCCGAACTGGGAGGCCATTGCAGCGATCGTGAGCAACGTGCCGAAGCAGCTGAGCGACAGCACACCAAAGTCAAATTACTGGAATTTTTGAGTCACCGGATTGGCAGCACGCTGCCGGGCGTGATTACGGGTGTTGAGAAAGTCGGGTTGTTTGTCCAGGGGCTTACACTTCCTGCGGAAGGCCTGGTTCCAATTGCCACACTGGCGGATGATCACTACCGTTTTGATGCAGACTCCTACAGCCTGGTTGGCTATCGGGAAGGCAATGCATTTCGACTGGGTGACCGGATTGAGGTCTCCGTGGTCCATGTCGATGTCGATCGCCGCGAACTCGATTTTCGGCTGGCGGAAGGAGGCGGCCGGCGGGGCTCACCGCGCCGTCCGCGTCCGAAAAGCGGTGGCCGTCCACGCGCTGGTGGCAAGCCAGCACGGGGTGCCCGATCACGGCGCAAAGGAAAAAAGCGAACACGCTGATGTGGGCATCTGCAGCACCCGCCACGGCGGACGTTTACAGGTCGTGGTCGCTCGGTCGCACCCCTTTGGTAAAGCTACCGAAGCCAAACGGAGTTGGCTTGTAAGGTCCCACGTAATCGACGTTACTGGAGGGGGTGATCTGGTCTTCCAGGCGGAGTCCCCAGTAACAGGCGTTGACCAGCAGACGGCGCAGGCCAGCGCTTTGCAAATCCATCGAGGCTCCCATGGTCGTACAGACAATGCGCGCCTGTTGGCCGGACTCACTGGTGTGTAGTTTGGTCCAGACGAGTGGCATCATCGGCTTGTTCTTGGCGCCTTTGACTGGGGGATCGTCTGCTTGCATGCCGGCCACGACCTGTCCGTGAACCAGCACCTGGGCGTTCTTGGGCAGGTTGCGGACTCCGTATACGTCGGTCGGTCCCCAAATGTCCCGCACGCCAGTCAAGATAGCGTGCGTTTTGAATTTCGGGTTCAGAATGCCCCGCGTGCTTTCCCGACCATGATGTCCGTGGTGGTTGATCCAAGTGTCTCCGAGGACTTGTTGTCCAAAACCGCCCGTCCAGCCTTGACTGTTGTAACTGTAGTTTGCGTAGGGACTTTTTCGATTCTTGGTGTAATTGAATGCGTGCGTGGAGGTCCGCAGCCCGACGATTGGTTTTCCCGAATTGGTGTAGTTGACGAAGTGCTTCATCTGCGCATCGGGCAATTCGCGAAAGCGCAGAAAGACAACCATCAAGTCTGCGGAATCGAGATGGTGGAGCCCCGGGATGTTGTTTTGATAGCTGGGGGTGATCTGTTTGGTCTGGGGATCGATGGCAAACAGGACCGTGCATTTGAATCCATGCCGCACGGCCAGAATTTTGGCCAGCATCGGCATGCCCTCTTCGGAACGATATTCATCGTCGCCGGTGACAAAGACGATATGTTTTCCCTGGCCCGGCCCTTTGTTGCCTTCGTAGACTACCCAGGAATCTTCGGCAGATGCGAACGGAGACATGGCGAACAGGACTCCCAAACCCAGAAAACAGCAGGTGAGTTGGTTACGGGACATGATCGATTTCTTCCGATAAGAGTAAAATGGCCAGCGAGTGCAGTGCCGGGCTGGATCGCTGGCGTATTTTAGTCGTTCTGATTCCCCGTTGTACCCAACAACCGGTTCCGGAGACTTGTTTTCAGGGGTCCTGCTGGATCTCGGTGTCCTGCCGGGGTTCGCGAGTACCTTTTATGGCGTCGGTCTTTCTTTTCCGCTAGTATGGTAGCGTGCGGGCGGATCTGGCGATCCTCGCTTGCTGCCATTTTTCAACCAGCCTTGCTGCTATTTCCAACCAGGTCGGCACCACAGCTGGGTGCCGCCAAGGAGCGAAGCACTGTGTTAGATGTATTTGGTCCCAAGGTGGTCGATGCCAGGCAGGCATTCTGTGATCGGATTTCCCGACGGTCGTTGTTGAAAATTGGCGGCCTGGCAATGGGAGGTTTGTCGCTCCCACAGCTTTTGGAGGCGGAGGCCCGCGCAGGAGCAGGTCGTTCCCACAAGTCGGTGATCATGGTCTTTCTTTCCGGTGGCCCACCCCATCAGGACATGGTGGATCTGAAGATGGATGCGCCGGCCGAGATTCGCGGTGAATTTCAACCGATCGCGACCAATGTCGCGGGTACGCAGATCTGTGAGCATCTGCCCCGACTGTCGCAGATGATGGACCGGATTTCGGTAATCCGTTCGCTCGTCGGTAGCGAGGGACGCCATGCGGCTTTCCAGTGTCTGACGGGTCGCAACGTGAATCGTCAACCACCGGGCGGATGGCCGGCGCTGGGTTCTGCGGTTTCCAAGTTGCAGGGTGCTGTGGATGCCGGCACGCCTCCCTTTATCAGTCTCGCGCCGAAAATGAAGACGGGCACCTGGTCCGATCCTGGGCAGGCTGGCTATGCCGGGTTGGCGCATGCGCCGTTCACTCCGAATCGCGACGGGACCGTCAGCTTGCAACTCAACGGAATTACCTCGGAACAATTGGGGGATCGCCAGCAACTGGTGACTCAACTCGATCTTCTCCGTCGCGAAGTCGATGCTAACGGGGAAATCGAAGGGCTGGATGCTTTCTACCAGCAGGCGTTTGGTATTCTGACTTCCGACCGGTTGGCTGCCGCGCTGGATCTGGAAAATGAAGACCGACGCGTCCGTGATCGTTATGGTTATGGTTCTGATGAACCAGCCGGCTATGGTGACGCGGGACCTTTGAATAACCAGCATTTTCTGGCTGCCCGCAGACTGGTCGAAGCGGGGGTTCGCGTCGTCACATTGGCCTACGGTCGTTGGGATTGGCACGGGCGTCCGCACGGAACGAATTTTGAAAATGCCCGCGACCATCTGCCTATGCTGGATCAAGGTTTGACGGCACTCCTCGAAGATCTTCAGCAACGGGGCATGGATCAGGATGTGTCGGTCCTGGTATGGGGAGAGTTTGGCCGCACGCCGCGGATCAACAAAAACGGCGGTCGTGATCATTGGCCGCGCGTCGCCTGCGCCATGCTCGCTGGTGGCGGAATGCAGACAGGTCAGGTGATCGGAGCCACCAATCGACTGGGTGAATACGCCACGGATCGTCCGGTCCACTTTCAGGATGTGTTTGCGACGCTCTACCGAAACCTCGGAATCGATGTCAACACGGCGACCATTAACGATCTCAATGGTCGTCCCCAGTACCTGGTAGACCATAGCCACTACCAACCGATACACGAGCTGTTTTAGTTTCCGGTGGTTGTTCAGCGACTCCAGTCAACAGCTGCTGTCGCTCTCTGGCTTGTTTGCGTTACGGATGTTTTTCGGCTCCGGTAGCGCTGGTGTGCCTCAAGTTGCCGGGAGCAGTTACCGGATGTCAGCGGTTTCTCCCGCGGTGACTACGGGCTGGCGTTGGGAGTCCTGGTGCTGGGAGAAGGAACGTTGCCTGTCATGGAACAACCACAGTTTGACTTCCGACACAATAACGCCGTGTACTGGGCGGCGTTTGACCCCGCCGGTCAGACCCTGGTCACGGCCAGTCTGGACAATACGCTCAAGCTATGGAGCCTGGAGTCGGGTGTCTTGCTGCATCGGCTGGCAGGCCATGTGGATGGTGTTTCTAGCGCGGCGTTTTCCAGCGATGGCAGCAAAGTCGTTTCCGCCAGTATCGACCGTTCACTGAAAGTCTGGGATGCGCAAACGGGGTCTTTGATCGCCACGTTGACTGGCGGCCATCAGAATCATGTGACCTGCCTGGCGCTTGCCAAATCGGCCCCGCTGGCCGCCTCGGGTGGTTTCGACAATCTCGTTCGGTTTTGGGATGTGTTGGCCGGGACTGTGGGCGCCCCGGGCGCGGGGCACACGGGTCCGGTGAAAGCGGTCGCTTTTTCTGGTGACGACCAGACATTGGTCTCCGGCAGCGACGACAGCACCCTCAAATGGTGGGAAGTCCCGACGGGTAAAGCGTTGCGCTCCATTCGCGCCCACGAGGGATCTGTCGAGTGCGTCGCCCTCCCAGCGACCGGTACCCTGTTGGCGTCTGGTGGTGAAGACCGCCTGGTCAAACTCTGGGATGCGACCACGGGAAAACCGCTCACGGCGCTGGCCGGACACACGCGTTTTGTCAAGTCACTGGCGTTTTCACCGGACGGAAAAACGCTGGCTTCCGGTGGCTATGATTCCGTGGTGCAGTTGTGGGATGTGAATACATCGCAGTTGGTGCGCACGATTCGTGCGCACCGCAACACGGTTTACAGCGTGGCGTTTTCCACTGACGGCAAATGGCTGGCGACCGCCAGTTTTGACCGTTCGATCAAGGTCTGGAAACTGGCTTAGCGGGTCGGCGTGCCTCCCGATCCGAGCACCCTCTTATGCATCGACACCGTTGACGATGTTGGGTAAACGTTCGCCGCGGACGCGTGCAGCGACAATACCGGCAACCGTTTCACGGAGTTTTCTCGCTGCTTTGACACTGGCAGATGCAATGTGCGAGGAGAGCAGGACATTTTCCAGTTGGGTCAAAGGATGATCCGCTGGCAGGGGTTCTGGATCGAACACATCCAGTGCGGCGCCACTCAAATGACCACTTTGGAGTGCTGTGACCAGTGCGGTGGTGTCGACCAGGTCTCCGCGGGCTACGTTAATCAGGATGGCGCCGGCTGGCATCCGGTTGAGTGTTTCACGGTTGATGATTCCGCGGGTCTGGTCGGTTGAGGGACAATGCAGCGTCAGCACATCGCTGCTTTCCAAGAGGGTATCCCAGTCGGACGCCACGGCACCAAGACTCTCGATGTCACTTGATTTGACCACGGGATCAAACACCTGCACACGGCAGCCGAATGCAACCAGTCGGCGGGCAACGGCACGGCCAATGCGGCCAAAGCCAACGACGCCAACGGCCAGATCGCAGAGGCTGCGCATCTGTTCCAGAGGCGCTCCCAATCCCCAGTCTCCGCTGACGACTTTCTGATGGTTGGCGGACAATTGCCGTGTGCAGCCCAGAATGAACGCCAGCGTTTGATCGGAGACTTCTTCGATGCAGTAGTCCGGCACATTGCAGACCGGAATGCCGCGCGTCCGCGCGGCGTCCAAGTCGACATTGTCGACCCCGATTCCATAACGCACGATGACCCCTACCCGCTGCATGGCAGCGATCACCTCGGCGTCGAGGGGTGCGAATTGGGTAATTACGTGGTCCGCGTCGGCAGTGAGTTCAATTAACGACGCAGCGTCCTTGCATTGACCGGCTGCCAGTTGGCAACCGAGGGGTTCGAGGATTGCGGATTCGAGGTCCAGGTTGGGGAACGTAAAATCAGTAACGGCAACTTTGGTCATGCGAGTATTCCCAAAAGGTTTTCTGGTAAACGTCTGGTTGCTGGAAAGAGGGCAAGGTCTGTGGCCAGAGTCGGATGGTCTTGTCCGGTCACAGTGGTTTTTTGGTGATAGCGTTCTGCGATGACAGTGTGAGTGAATCGGGAGGACGGCAGATATTTCTTGTCAGGACCGGTCGGTACAACGTTCCCGCAGCGTTCCCCATTAGCTGGCAGGAATCTTTCCGAACCATTCGATGTGTTTGCGTGGGCAGTAACGATAGCCGTGTTGCTGGCACCACGGTTCCAACCACTGGCGTTTGGCGAGGAGGGTTGGCTGGTCGATTCCCTGGGGCATCAAGAAGACCCGGTTGCGTGGAATTTGTGGGTAGTTGGCAAGATAACGAACCACTTCATCACAGTCGGTTGGCTGGTCGATCACAAATTTGATTTGGTAGGTGCTGTACGTATCGATCAATTGGCGCATCACGGCGGGGCGATGTCGCCGTTGTTCATGACGATCACGCCATTCTGCAGCGCGTTCCAATGAGGGAATCGAGTTCGCCAGTTTCGGACTGATGGACATCAGATCGCAGTGCAGCGGGAGAAATCGGGTCCCCGCAGTTTCCACGGTAATGTGGTGGTCCGTGGCCCGCAATCGTTCGCAGAGTAACACCAGGTCCGCGTAGATCATCGGTTCGCCGCCGGTAATCACCACATGGCGGCAGTCCAGTGCCTGCACGCGCTGGAAGACTTCCGGGACTTCCAGGTTTTCTCCTTGCGGGTCCCACGAAGTGTACGGCGTGTCGCAAAACCAACAGCGGAGATTACACCCTGTGACGCGCACGAAACCACTGGTGGTACCAGTCAGCACCCCCTCACCCTGAATCGATTTATAAATTTCGGCGATACGCACAGCACAATTTCAGAGTAGGGCAGGATGTTGGGCCGGGATAACCACTGTTGCCCGCCCCGTTATCTTGCCAGAATGCACCCAGAGGTGAACAGGAG
>MDTE01011669.1_pt1 | contig 21359 bp, 22 predicted proteins | sample 811231 | NCBI WGS metagenome assembly MDTE01 (sample SAMN05326651, study PRJNA326480) | marine metagenome | isolation source: seawater | place: Indian Ocean: Red Sea | collected 2010
CAGAAGATTATAAAATCAACTTATCTGATGTTATAAATACAAATACGCTGAGAGAAATTACTGTTTTTCAATACATAGCTGAATTATTTAACAACACACCAAGTAACCTAAACTTAATTAATATGTTTAAAAATATAGGTGATTTATATGTCTTGAAGAATCATCTTAAAGGATTCAATAGATTATCTGATTCTCTTAATATCAACCAAACATTTTCTCAACTTGAAAATGAGATTTTAAATAAAAAGAAAATTTTTCCAATTAGTTACTTATTTGATGAGTATAAAGATTCATTGGAGCATCAAAAAAAACTAGGTACGATATACATGAAAAGAATGATTGAATTTGAAGATTTGAAATACTTAAATGATTTATTCTATTCTTCTAAATCAAGTAATCTGTATGAAATGAAAATACAAAAATTATCACAAAAGATAATTGATAATATAAGTAAATTAGACAATCAAACATCTGATCTGAAAAACCATTTAAATGAGATTCAATTGTTATGAATAATTTGAAAGATATTTTTATTGAAAATTTACGAGGAGAAAATCTTAAAAACAAAAAATGCATAGTCCGTGTTGATTTTAATGTCCCTCTTTCAAGTGAAAACAAACTATTAGATGACACAAGAATTAAAGCTGTAAAAGAAACTATTGATTTTTTAATCGCAAAAAAAGCAAAAGTAATACTAATATCCCATATGGGTAGACCTAAAGGAAAAACTAATCCAAACTTTTCTTTAACAAAAATAATAGATTCTATTGAATTAATACTCAAATATCAAATACATTTAATTGATGTAAATGAAAAAAATGAATTTATCCACAATTCAATATCCAATATAAAATCAAATCAAATAATTATGTTTGAAAATATCAGGTTCAATCCCGAAGAAGAATCTTATTCAGATAAATTTAGCAAATACCTATCTTCATTTGGAGATATATATATTAACGAAGCTTTTGCAGTATCACACAGAAACCATTCTTCAATCACTGGTATTCCTAAATTTATTCCAAGCTTTATGGGATATATGATGTACAAAGAATACATTTCCATATCAAAAGATAATTCCCAATTAAATAATAATTCGATATGTATATTTGGTGGAGCAAAAATTTCAGATAAAATTCAAATATTAAATAATTTTCTTGGAAAAGTTAAATGTATAGCCATAGGAGGAGGAATGATAAAAGAATTTGCTAACTACCTAAACTCCAAAAATCTATCACCAAAAGTTCAAGATAATCAAATAGTTCATGAAATTATAAATAATAATAAAACCAAAATATTAATCCCAAAAGATGTGATTATTAATAATGAAAATCAAAAACAAAAATATATTATTAAAAATTTAAATGAAGTTTTAACTGAAGATAATATCGTAGATATTGGTCCTAAAACAATTGATCTTTATTCAAATTGGATCAAAAATTGCTCTTATATATTATGGAATGGTCCTATGGGGATATTTGAAAACCCTGATTCCAATAAAGGAACTTCAGCTATTGCTAAAGCAATAGCTGAAAACAATAATGCTTATAGTGTAGCAGGAGGAGGATCTACTGTTCAGGCAATTAATCAATTTATATCAACAAGCGAAATCTCTCATGTTTCTACAGGAGGAGGTGCTTTTATGGAATATATAGAAAATGGAACTCTGCCAGGTATAAATGCAATAATACAAAATAAAAATTGATATGAATAACAATATCTACATAGCTAATTTTAAAATGAATGGAAACATTCAATTAATAGATAAATATATAACTTTATTCAAAAATTATAAAGGCAGTGATTTAATAATAATCTGTCCACCGTTTACTTTATTAAATTATTGTTCTGATAAAATAAAAACTCAAAAATCTTTGTTGAACTTAGGAGCACAAAACATACATCACGAAACTGAAGGGGCATACACAGGAGAAATATCTGCTAATTTAATCAAATCTTATTCTAAATATTCAATAATTGGACACTCAGAAAGAAGGCTCAATGGTGAAACAAACGAAATAATAACAAAAAAAATTATTTCCTGTTTTAAAAATAATATCAAACCAATTTTATGCGTTGGGGAATATAATTACTTAGATACTGTCAATGATACCTTTAAAATTATCGAAACTCAATTAAAACCAGTAAAAGATATAGTTTCAAATTCTAATCATTCCGTATTAATTGCATACGAACCAGTATGGGCAATAGGAAATAATAATTCCTGTGATCCTGACAGAGCAGGGGAGGTTGCAAATTATATTAAAAACTTTATTACTGATACAAAGAATAATATCAATATTTTATATGGCGGGAGTGTTGACGATAAAAACCACCAAAAATATATAAAACAAAAGAATATAAATGGTTTATTGATTGGCTCTGCCAGTCTTGACCCTGCCAAATTTTACAACATTGTAAATAATAACAGGTGATTTTGCAGTGATTTCCATAGTTGGATCAACCGGGGCCGGCAAAACTGCATTAGCTCTTAATTTATCAAAATATTTACCTATTAATGTTATAAGTGCCGATAGCAGACAAGTATATAAATATATGGATATCGGAACTGCAAAACCAAGCAAAGAACAAAGAAATCAATTAACTCATTATTTAGTTGATTATGTAAACCCTGATGAAAAATATAATCTTAATAAATTCATTATTGATTCTAATCTTTATATAGATAAAATTAACAGAGATAAAAATATCCCAATTATTGTGGGAGGCACAGGGTTATATATATGGGCATTACTAGATAATTGGTCACTACCAGATGTGCCTCCAAATGAAAAGTTTAGAGCAAATCTAGAAAATAAAATTAAAAATTTTGGATCTGAATATATAAAAAACACTTTCATAAATAAGTTAGGACCTGCTTTTTCTAAAAGTTATGATTTGAACAATACAAGAAGGCTAATCAGGTATTTGGAAATAATTAATGAAGTCGGCACTAAAAAATTTTTACAATCATCCAAATCAAAAAACGAGGAAAACATAATATATGGAATAGATTTTTCAAAAGAAGAACAACTTACTATAATTCCTGAAAGAATAGAAAAAATGTTTAAATCAGGTTGGATAGAAGAGGTCGAAAATTTAATTAAAAATGGATATAATTTAGAACATTATTCAATGAGTGGGATAGGGTATAAAGAAATTTATTCTTACTTAAGGAATGAAATTAATTATGAAGATATGAGAGAATTAATTTTAAATAGAACAAATTCTTTTATAAAAAAACAAAGAACATGGTTCAAAAAATCCGATAATAGAATAACATGGATTAACACAATTGAAGATAATAAAATAATAAAAAACATTTCTGAAAAAATTTTATATTCATATGATAGTAAAGCAAATGCAAACAATTAAATTTAGTAAATATACCGGAGCTGGAAATAACTATATTTATGTAGATGGCAGAGAAAAAAATTACAACTGGAACGATTTAGCAAAATCAATTTCTGACAAAAATTTTGGAATAGGTTCAGATGGTTTGATTGTATTAGACAAAAGCGAAATCGCTGATTTTGAAATGATTATGTTCAATGCAGATGGCTCAGAAGGAGAGATGTGTGGGAATGGAGTCAGATGCATGGCAAGGTTTGCAGAAGAGGTTGAAGTTATAAAACCAAATAAGGGAAATATAAAAGTAGCAACAAAAGCCGGGATAAAAGTAATTAATCCATATTACGAAAATAATATAATGACAAAAGCTTCAGTAGATATGGGTTCTCCAATTTTTGATGCGACTAAAATCCCTGTTCTTCCGGATACGATTGAAAATGATATTCCAATAGTTAACTTTAAGTATAACGATTTATCTCTTAAATTATATTGTGTGAATACCGGAGTGCCTCATTGTATTGCCTATATAGATGAACCGGTTTATAATTTTGATCTTGAAAAAATAGGTCCTTTGGTGGAGAAATATGAGAAATTTCCCCAAGGAGTTAATTTTGAAATTGTTAACAAAAAAGAAGATAAATATATAGTAAGAGTATGGGAAAGAGGTTCAGGAATAACACTTGCGTGCGGAACTGGTGCTACTGCAGTTGCAGCAATATCAAAAAAATTAAATCTATTTGATGATGTATTGGATATGAATTTCCCTGGTGGAGATTTAAGTTGCACTTGCAGCACTAACCCATCTATAAACATGGAAGGGCCCATAGAATATATTGGATCAGGCACTTATAACTTAAATTAACATTAAATAAAAAGGATATTATATGAAAATTTCTGACAGAATTAATAAAGTTCCACCTTATCTGTTTTTTGAAATTTCAAAAAAAATTCAAGCAAAAGAAGCAGAGGGTAAAGAAATACTTGATTTTGGGATAGGGGACCCTGACATTCCAACACCAGACTTTATACTTCAGAAACTTATAGAAGAATCGAGTAATCCTGTTAATCATAGATACCCTGAATCTGATGGTATGATAGAACTTAGGGCAACTATTGCAAACTGGTATAAGAAAAGATTTAAAGTTAATTTAAACCCTGAAAATGAAGTAATAGGATTAATAGGAGGAAAAGAAGGAATAGGACATGCCGCTTTAGCATTCCTTGACCCCGGAGATATCGCACTAGTTCCTGACCCTCATTATCCAGTATATTCCAGAGGGACGTGGTTTGCAGGTGCAGAATGCCATTTTATGCCATTAAAAGAAGAAAACAATTTTCTTCCAGATCTAGAAAGCATACCGTCAGATGTATTAATAAAAGCCAAAATTATGTGGATTAATTATCCAAATAACCCTACCGGAGCTATAGCTGACTTAGATTTCTTTAATAAAGCAATAGAATTTGGGATAAAACATGACATAGCCATACTACATGATGCAGCTTATTCTGAAATAACTTATGACGGATATAGAGCTCCAAGTATTATGGAAATACCAAATTCAAAAGAAATAGCTATAGAATTTCATTCTTTGTCAAAAGCATATAATATGACTGGATGGAGGGTAGGTTCTGCTGTAGGTAATAAAGATTTAATTTCTGCTATAACAACTATTAAATCTAATCTTGATTCAGGCATTCCTCAGGCAATACAACATATGGCTATAGAAGCTTTAAAAAGCGATGATTCTGTAATTTCAAACAATATTGAAATTTATAAAACTCGTAGAGATAGACTTATATCAGCATTAGAACTTATTGGCTTAGAAATCAAATCTCCAAAAGCAGGTTTATATCTTTGGGCAAAAGTGCCTAACGGATATGATTCAGCAAGTTTTACAGAATTGCTTTTAGAGGAACTAGATATAGTTGTAACTCCTGGAAATGGTTTTGGAGATAGCGGAGAAGGATATGTCAGACTTTCTTTAACAACACCTGATAAAGATATTGAAAAAGCTATTGAAAGGTTAGAATCTTCTAAATTAAACATTTAATCTATAATCTATGGGAAAAACTGAAAAAGTAATCATTGCAGGGTTAAAGAATAATAATTCAAAATATTATTACAAAAATAGTTCTATAGAAGAACTGGCCGAACTGGTAAAGTCAGTTAATGGAACAGTAGTGGGAGAAGTAACACAATCATTAAAAAATCCCACAACACACTACCTAGGTAAAGGTAAAATTAATCAAATAATTGAACTCAGAGACAAAATAAAATTTGATACAGTAATATGTAATGATGAATTATCTCCCTCACAGCAAAAGAATCTGGAAAAGGAATTAGACCCTGTTAAAGTTATTGACAGAACTGCTTTAATTTTAGATTTGTTTGCAAAAAATGCCAGGACAAAAGAAGGTAGATTACAGGTTGAACTAGCTCAACATCAGTACTTACTACCAAGGATAGCAGGACAATGGAGCCACCTAGAAAGATTAGGAGGAGGAATTGGGACGAGAGGTCCGGGCGAAACACAAATAGAAACAGATCGTAGATTAATAAGAAATAGAATAAAAACAATCAAAGATCAAATAGAAAAGGTCAGAAAACACAGAAAAAATTACAGAAAAAACAGAGATAGATCAGGATATTTAACTGCATCAATTATTGGTTATACAAACGCAGGTAAAAGCCAATTATTAAATACATTAACTAATTCAAATATTGAATCTAAAAACAGATTGTTCTCAACATTGGATCCAACAACCAGAAAACTTTCAAATAAATATAAATTAAATAATAATTTATTACTTTCAGATACAGTGGGATTTATTGATAAATTGCCGACAACTTTAGTTGCAGCTTTCCGAGCTACTTTAGAAGAAATAGAAGATTCAAATTTAATAATCCATGTGCTAGATATTAGTGATAAAGAATTAAGCAAAAAATTTGAGACATCTAATAAAATTTTAGAAGATTTAGGATACGATAAAAAACCGACACTTATTGTTTTAAATAAAATAGATAAATTGAAAAATTATAAAAAGAATATAAATGAATTAGATACAGATCAAAATTCAAATATCGTAGCTATATCAGCATTAAAAAGAATCAATATAAAAGACTTAGTAATCAAATTATCCTATATGACTGATCAAATAGGGTAAATAGCATTTATAAAATCTAACACATATGTTCGCACTATAAATATTATGTAAAGTACTATTTGATACTTACTTCTATTACATTTCTTTCGATTAAACTTAAGATAAGCAATAGCTTAGATTCGCTTATATCATTGTCATCAAGTTTTAATACTTCAGAATCTAAAACATCAATCTCTATATTGGAATTTAATTTAGAATCAATAAATATACATTTTTCATTTAAATGCCCAAACACCATGCCAATATGCATCCAATATTTTTTATTTTCAATATTTAAATTATTGTTATTCAAAATAAATATAGAATTTAGTTCCGATTGTGATTTAATAAAATTAAAATCAAAACCACTTTCACCAAATACAATTTTTTGCAAAGAAAATTGTATTCCTAATAAATTCAATGTAGATTTAACAATATCAAAAGTATCAGTATCTTCAAAATACATCAAATTTATTTGATTAGTTTTTGGAAGTAAAGTGGGCCTATTATCTAACCTGGATATTTTATTAGTAGACAAACCTGAGTCGCCAACATTATTGCCTGATTCTTCACTAAAAGATAAATCTATATTATCTATCCTAGGAGATGAATTAATATTATCATCAAATTGGTTAACAAATTTATCATCACCATCCTCAGATATTAAATTTGAAAACAAGCCATTAGAAATAACAATATCTAAAAATTCATCTATAGTATTTTTAGTAATAATGTCAATATTTTCTAATACAAGTCTTTTCATACTATCATATGAAGGTAATTTTTTTGCTTGATACAATGCATAAAATTCTCTGAATGGTGGATGAATCAAAGCAGATTCTTTCAAAACTCTAGATAATTGCGCCTGATCAGCATGATCTACAATTTCACTACCAAGCTTTGTCAAACTTATGATTTCGGTATCTCTTTTAGCATCAGCAAGACCGTATAAACGCATATTATTAATTTTTTCAGTATAATAGCTACTTCTTACAGAAACACCCCATAGTTTACCCAATTGTCTCTTTTTTATAGAAAAACCTGCATTTTGCTCATCAATAATTTTTGCATCTGCAATCGTTTTTTCTAATGTTTCCTTTGGATATCCTCTGAATATTCGTTTTCTTTTTTTCAAATTTTTATTCATATTTTATTCATTTTTTTTTCAATTGAATAAATAAAGTATAATAAAATTACATTTTTATTTCAAATTAAGTAGTTAAATATTTAATCTATGAATAAATTTTATTTTAATCCAAACAAATCTCTATCTTAAGCATTTATCTTAATTTTATATTTGAAAATAATAACTTTAGATAATTAAATTAAAGAATGATAAAATTAAATTTTATTATTTAAATACATATGATTAACATGAATTTTTCAAAGATTTCAAAACCCATATTATTTTTATTTATAATTTGCATTGTAATTTCAGGATGCTCAGATTCCAGTTCAGAAAATTCAGAACAAAACGAAGATCTTAATATTTTACAGAATTATGAAATAAAAGTACCTGAAACACCTCTTGAAGTACCTTCTGAATATTCAAAAAATTTATCACCTATATGGGAAACTTGGGCTTATTTATTAAGAGATTATGTTAACAGATCCGATCTCAATGAAGATGAAATCACTGAATTAATTATTAAAACAATGATGAATTCATTAGAAGACAAACATTCAAATTATATAAGTCCTGAATTTTTCAATGTAGAAAATACCGATATGCAAGGCAAGTACCAAGGAATAGGTGCAAGTGTTGAAATGAATGCAAATGGAGATGTTGTAATAGTATCCCCTTTTGAAGGAAGTCCTGCAAAAGAAGCAGGAATACGTCCAGGTGATATTATAATTGAAGTAAACGGAGAATCTTTGGAAGGATATAGCTTAATGGAAGCTATAAATATTATTCGTGGCCCTGAAGGAACATCTGTTGAACTATTAGTAAAACATTTACTATCAAAAGATACAGAGTTAATTACTATCATCAGAAGTTCAATAAAACTGGAAAGTGTTTTACTTAGATCTAAACCCAAATCTAAAATTGCTCATATTCGAGTCACTAATTTTTATCCCGAAACAGCAGAAGATCTAAGTAAGATGATCGATAAGACTAAAAAGGACGGTGCAGAAGCAATATTACTGGACTTAAGAAACAATCCTGGTGGATTGCTAAGTTCAGTTATTGATGTAACAAGCCTTTTCTTAAATGATGGAATCGTAATTAAAGAAATTGATGGATATGACAGAGAACAAATATGGAAAGTAAAAAAATCAGGAACTAAATATATAGATTTACCTTTAGTTCTATTAATAAACAATTATAGTGCCAGTGCTAGTGAAGTGCTTGCTGGCGCATTAAAAGATTATAAAAGAGCTACAATAGTCGGAGAAACTTCTTATGGGAAAGGCAGTGTCGGTATATTAAGGCCATTGAGTAATGGAGGAGGAATTTCAGTTACAATAGCAAAATGGTATACTCCAAACAATAATCTTATAGATAATAAAGGAATTCTCCCGGATGTCGAAATTAAATCATCTGATCCCTCAGATACATCTGGTGTACAAACTGAATCAACTTTAGAATATATAAACAAAAATATATTAAATAAATAATATGTCAAAATCTATCGCTAAAAATAGAAATGCATACCGAAATTTTGCAATAGATGACAAATATGAGTGCGGGATTTCCCTTCTTGGAAGCGAAGTGAAATCAATTAAAGCCAACAGAATAAATATAAATAACAGTTATGTGAGAATAGTAAACAATAATATGCTATTGCTAAACGCTCATATATCTCCCCTACCAAGTAGCATAAATTTTGATCCAACCAGATCGAGGAATTTATTGATGCACAAGTATCAAATAATCAAAATAAAACAACAATTAGATACAAAAGGATATACTGCAGTACCAATAAATGTGTACATTAAAAAATCTCTGATAAAAATTGAAATAGGAATAGGTAAAGGAAAAACAATTTACGATAAAAGGCAGACTATTATTGAAAGAGACAGGAAAAGAGAAGCTTCTCGCGAACTGAAGAGAAAAAACAGCTAACATAAACACAAAAGGCCTGTTATTTGAAGATCAACGGCCAGCAGATCAAATATATTAACAGACCATTTGTATTTTTAGTTATCTAGTACTAATTTCAAGGCTATCACCTGGTCTTAATGCCACTCTTCTTACACTAATACCAAATTTTAACAGCCAATAATTCAATGTTGCCTTACCGAGCCCCAATTTATTAGCAGCACCGGTTAATCCCAGCTCTGTAACAAGGCTTGGCAACGCATCTTCCAAGGGTTTCCCTATACTTCCCTCGACTTCTAGCATTTTTTTACTCTTTTTTAACATAGTTCAAATATATTAGTACCTATAATTCAACGAGTCAATATATATTTATACTTATTTTAAACTTATTTAATTTTTTTTATTTATATTTATTTCTTTTTGATTCGTTTCAAATTATTTCAAATTATTTCAATATCCCTTTATAAAAACATATTACAATGCTATAATTTATTATGCAAGAAAAATTAAAATACGCTCATCCGGGAAATATTCGTAAAGGTATATCGGAATTAAAATTGATTGGGCCTACCTCTTCGTATGCTTATGGTTATATTCAGGCTAATCTAGTAATTCTTGATAAAGCCCACGCTTTTGATTTTTTAAGCTTTTCTATGCTAAATCCTTCTCCCTGCCCTATTTTGGAAGTTTTAGACCCCGGAAACCCATATCCTGTTAAATCAGCCTCTGATTCTGATATTAGGTATGATTTAGGTAAATATTTAATATTCCAGAACAATAAATCTAAAATTGTTCAAAATATTAAATATTATTGGACAAACTCTAAAGTAACATTTTTAATAGGATGCTTATTTAGTATGCAAAAACATTTTGAAGAATCGGGAATGATTATAAATCATTTAAATGAAAATAAAGTTGACCCTACGTTTATAACAAATATTCCTACAAATTCTTTTGGAATATTTGATGGTCCTATGATAGTTTCGATGTGGCCAATACATAAAAATTATATTTCCAAAGCAATTACAATTTCCTCTAAATTACCTTCAGTGCATGGCAAGCCCGTACATGTTGGAGATCCCTCACTTATTGGAATAAAAGATATTGAAAAACCTGATTATGGTGACATAATCAAATTAAAACCTGACGAGATACCTGTATTTTGGGGTTGTGGGATTACACCGCAATTAATAGCACAGCAGAAAAATATTGATATGATTACGCATCATCCTGGAAATATGTATATAACTGATCTAAAAACAAATGAAATGGAGATAATATGAAAAATATAGATAAAAAAGCTTTCATTGAAATACAAAATATCATATTAGAGCATGATTATAGAGAGCTTTCATTACTTTCTAACATAATGAAACCTTTATATATTAAAGAATCTGCAGAAATGATATTAGAAAATATTAATAAAGGGAAAATCATTATTTCAACAGGGTTTTTTGAAATAATCCCCAAAACTATCGAAACTGACGGGCCTCCAGGTGCGTTTTCTATTGGGAATGCTATAACTGAACTTGGAGGTGAAGTTATATACTTGATAGAAAGTCATACAAAAAGTTTTATTGGCAATGATCAAAAAACTATTCTTTTCCCTAATACTTCTAAAGAGGAAAGTTTAAAATTTGCAAAAAAAATAATAATAGATTACGAACCCTCAGCTTTAATCTCGATAGAAAGATGTGGGCTTACTGAAAATGATAGATATCTCAATATATCTAGACAGGATATAAGCAATTACAACGCTTATATAGATGTATTATTTGATTTACATAACAATACAATAGGCATAGGAGATGGTGGGAATGAAATTGGAATGGGAAATTTATATGACCATTTATCAAGTTCAGATAAATACATCAACGAACCAACCATTTCAAAAACTAAACATCTTATAATTACAACTGTTTCCAATTGGGGAGGATGGGGTTTAGTTGCAGCATTATCGTTACTATCAAATAAAAATTTACTTGAAACAACTGAAATTGCAACAGACATTATGCAAAATCAATTAAATTTAGGCGCAGTAGATGGTGCAAACTTCAAATCTGAACTATCTGTAGATGGTTTCGATTGGAAAACAAATAAAAATATCCTATTAAAGCTACATAAAATTATAAACAAATATTTAAATCTCTAAAATAAGAGAATATAATATAAATTATTTTATGCCCGCGTAGCTCAGGGGACAGAGCAATGGGTTTCTAACCCATTGGCCGCAGGTTCGAATCCTGCCGCGGGTGTTCTAGAATACTTAATAAGCTTATGAAAATACTTGTAGTTGGAGAAGGTGGAAGAGAAAGTGCAATAGTAAAAAAAATTTCTGACTCCCCTTCTATCCTTAAATTATATATCGCCCCTGGTAATGGCGGTACTAGCAAGTATGCCACAAATATAAACATTAAATCTAATGATATAAATTCTTTATTAAATTTTGCCATAAATAAGAATATAGACCTTACTATTGTTGGCCCTGAAATCCCTTTGAGCATGGGTATTGTGGATTTGTTTGAAAAAAATAATTTGAATATTTTTGGACCAGACAAAAAAGCTTCCAAAATTGAAAGTAGTAAAATATTTGCAAAAAAATTAATGAAAAAATATAAAATACCTACTGCTGACTTCCATGTTTTCACTAATTCAAAAAATGCAATTGAATATTTAAAATCTACAAAATTTCCTACAGTTATAAAAGCAGATGGCCTTGCAGGAGGCAAAGGAGTGCTAATAGCAAAAAATTTTAAAGAAGCAGAAAATGCTGTTAAAAATATTATGGATAAAAAGATATTTGGGCAATCAGGGGCAAAAATTATAGTTGAGGAATTTTTACAAGGTAAAGAATTTAGTGTATTTGTTTTTACTGATGGTAAAAAAATTCTTCATATGTTATCTGCTTGTGATTATAAAAAAGCATTTAACAATGATGAAGGTCCTAATACAGGTGGAATGGGAAGCTTTTCTCCTGCACCTCAATTTAATAAAACAAATGAAGAATATATAGTGAACAAAATAATTAATCCTACTTTGAAAGGGCTTCAAGAACAGAATCATACCTTTAAAGGAGTTTTGTATTGCGGCCTAATTGAAACAAAAGAAGGAATATTTGTAATTGAATATAATTGCCGATTAGGAGACCCTGAAACTCAGGTTGTTTTACCTACTCTTGAATATGATTTGTTAACACTCATTCAGTCATGCATACAATCCAAGTCAATAATAGATATCCCTAAACAAAAATCTAACGCAGTTGGTGTTGTGCTAGTATCAAATGGATATCCTGGAAAATATGATACAGGAGAAAAAATAAATATAAGCAAAAATTTTAATAAAATTAATAATTCTTATATATATCATGCTGGTACTAAAATTGAAAATGAACAATTAGTAACATCAGGTGGCAGAGTATTAACAGCTGTTGGAGTTGGAAAAAATATAAATGAAGCAAGAAAAATAGCATATCAGGTATCAAATACTGTAGAATATAAAAATAAATTTATGCGAACAGATATAGCTTTAAACTATAAGGAGAAAAAATGAATAAAGTATCAATAATTATTGGAAGTAAATCAGATTCTAGTACCATGGAAAAAACTAAAGAAATATTAGATGAATTGGAAGTCCCCTATGAATTTAATGTTATATCTGCACATAGAGATCTTGAAAAACTCAGGGATTATGTTTCAAATGCATCAAAAGAAAATATAAAAGTATTTATTACAGCAGCAGGCGGAGCAGCAGCTCTTCCTGGAGTAGTAGCTGCAATGACTAATTTACCTGTAATAGGAGTACCTATCGGATCAAGTTCTTTGAAAGGAATAGATGCCCTGATGTCTATAGTCCAAATGCCACCTGGAATACCAGTGGGTTGTGTTGCTTTAGATAGTTGGGGTGCTCGAAATTCTGCAATATATGCCGCATCTATTTTAGCACTATCAGACTCTAAAATTAATGAAAACATTACAAAATACAAAAATAAATTAAAGCAAAAATAAATGATTTCTAGATACACATTACCTGAAATGGAAAAAGTTTGGTCTGATACAAACAAATATGATAATTGGCTAAAAGTAGAAATTGCAGTGTGCTGGGCTTTGAAGGAAGTAGGGACTATACCTCCGGAAGACTTCAATAAAATAGAAAAATCAAATTACGATTACGATCGGTTGAATGAAATTCTAGAAGATACAAAACATGACATGACAGCATTTCTGTTATCTATAACAGAAAAAATGGGAAATGAAGGGAGATGGATTCATTTTGGTTTGACCACAAGTGATGTTTGGGACACAGCCACAAGCATGCAAATTGTTCAAGCTGCGAATATTATACTTGATCAAATTAAGAACCTTAAAAAATTACTTGCCAATCTATCTGTCAAATATAAAGACACAGTAATGATGGGAAGAACACATGGGATTCATGCGGAACCAATGACTTTAGGTTTGAAATTATTATTATGGACAGAAGAAATAAGCAGATCAGAGTTAAGACTAAAGCAATCTATAGAACAAATAAATGTAGGCAAAATATCTGGTCCAGTAGGAACAAACGCCACTGTAAGTCCAGAAGTCGAAAAACTTACATGTGATAAACTCAAAATAAAAGTTGCACCTGTATCAAATCAAATTATCCAACGTGATAGATATGCTGATTTCATGACAACCTTAGCAATATGTGGAGGTTCTTTAGAAAAATTTGCAACTGAGATTCGATCTTTACAAAGAACAGAAATAGGTGAATTACAAGAACCTTTCGGAGACCTTCAAACAGGCTCTTCATCTATGCCTCATAAAAAAAATCCAGACATAACCGAAAGAATTTGTGGACTTTCTAGAGTGTTAAGAGGAAATGCTTTAGTATCATTAGAAAATATATCACTTTGGGGAGAAAGAGATATCAGTCATTCTTCTGCTGAAAGAATAACATTACCCGATTCTTGTTTTACCATAAATTATATGCTTTTCAAATTTACTGAGATCATGACAGGATTAATAGTTAACGAAGATAAAATGATTGATAATATAAATTTATCTAGAGGATTGATATATTCTCAACGATTAATGCTTACTCTTATTTCCAAAGGTATGACACGTGATACTGCTTATAGAATAGTTCAAAAAAATTCTAATGATGCCTGGAACAATAAAATTGAATTAAAAAAATTAATCTCTGAAAATGTTGAGGTTAATAAAACTTTATCAAATCAGGAAATTGAAGAGGTTTTTGATATTAATTATTATTTAAAAAATATAAATTACAAATTTGAAAATTCAAAATTAATAAAGGAAATATAATGAGTGACTCAAATAATCCAGTTATAAAAACAAATCTAGGAAATATGTGGCATCAAGGAAAAGTAAGAGATACTTACGAAATAGATGATAGTCATTTGTTGATGATTTCTTCTGATAGGATTTCAGCTTTTGATGTGGTTTTGAACGACCCAATTCCAGGCAAAGGAATAATACTTACTGAGTTATCAAAATTTTGGTTCCATAAATTATCTGATATAGTAAACAACCATTATGAAAGAGATCCAAATCAAAATGATAGAGAAAACATTTCCTCAGATGAAATAAGTAGAGGGATCATAGTAAAAAAAGCTGAAAGAATAGACATTGAATGTGTTGTTAGAGGATATCTAGCTGGCAGTGGTTGGAAAGAATACCAAGATAATCAAAGTGTATGTGGAATTAAATTAGAAAAAGGTCTTACTAATAGTTCCAAACTTAGCGAACCAATATTCACACCATCTACAAAAGAAGATGAAGGCCATGATGAGAATATATCTTTTGAAGTTATGAGTGATATGATTGGAAGAGATTTGTCAGAAAAATTAAAAGATATATCACTTAATTTATATAAAACAGCATCAGAATACGCTCTTACAAAAAATATAATTATTGCTGATACTAAATTCGAATTTGGATTTATAAAAAATGAGATAACATTGATTGACGAAGTACTCACTCCTGATTCAAGCAGATTCTGGGATGTTGATGATTATGCACCTGGAAAATCGCAGGATAGTTATGATAAACAAATTGTGCGAAATTGGCTAGAGACTACAGATTGGAACAAAGAACCCCCCTCACCTGACCTCCCTGAAGAAATAATGAAAAAAACATACAAAAGATACAAAGAAGCTTTAGAAAAATTAACGAATTAATGGAAAAAAATTTGAATAAAAATACAAAAAAATATAAAAAGAATATCAAAAAAAGAATACATAGAGATAAAAGACAAAAAACAAAAAAATTAAGAAAATATTTGGCTTTCTCTAGTATTACCGCTGTAGGTCTTTTATTTATTCTAGGATTAGTACTTCCAGGATTACCTTTACAGTTTTGGAGCAATGACATCCCTGATGGAGATTGGGAATATGTAAGTAATATGGGATGGGGAATTTTACCAAATATCGATGTACCTCATGATCCATACACAAGTAAACCTGCTACCTCTGGGCCTTTTTTAGATGAAAAATGGGGTTGTCCGGTGAGATGGGGTTTTCATGATGATGTATTCGCAGACGAATGTACATTAAGCAATCTTGCCAGGGGTGGAATAATCATTCATTATAAAAATGATGCTCCGCAAGAAGTTATTGATCAACTCAAAAATGCATTTGTAGGTGCAAATGTGAGTGAAGTCACAATAGCTCCTTACATTGATATGGATAATTTAATTACCTTAACTGCCTGGAATTATATTGATAGATTAAATGAATTTGATAGAGAAAGAATTTGGAAATTTATCGATATGTTTTTAAACAATCCATCATTATCTCCATTTTATTCGAAAAACGGACATTTAGATTAAAGCTATGAAAAAATTTTCTGTAAAAATTCAAATAACTCCTAAAAAAGCTGTAAATGATCCAAGAGGTACTCAAGTATTAAATGGCCTAAAAAATCTTGGCTATGAGCAAGTTGAAAATGTATCAGTTGGTAAATATATAGAATTATCTATTAATGCAGAAAATAAAAATGAATGCGAAATAAAAGTTAATGAAGCTTGTGAACAATTCTTAGCTAATCCTTTGATAGAGGAATACTCAATCAAAATTAAAAGTTTGTAAACGAATGTTATCTCACGAATTAGATAAACAAATATCTAAAATTAACAGGATAAAATTCGCTAATCTACCTACCCCACTTCACGAATGCGCTGCCCTGGCAAAAGAATTAAATATCAAAGAATTATTTATTAAAAGGGAAGATTTAACCGGATTAGCATTTGGTGGTAATAAAGTAAGGCATTTAGAGTTTAGACTTGGATATATAAAAAAAAATAATTTTAACATTATCATAAATGCCAATATGGGTGTTTCAAATAATGCAAGATTATGGGCAGCAGCAGCTAATTTAAATAATGTAAAACTAGTAAATATTATGAGTAAAGAATTAAAAACTGAAATGCAAGGAAATCACTTCCTAAATCATCTTATGAATGTAGAGATTATTTACTCAGATACAAGAAATGAACAAATATTGCATCAAGAAGCCATTGAGTATGGAAACAAATTAAAACAACAAGGTTATAAACCATATATTACAGTTGCTGAACAATATAACGAGATAGCTGCCGTAATCTCTTATTTAAATACAGCTTTGGAATTAAATAAACAATTTAAAAAATTAGGTTTAAAAAAAATTCATATTTTTCAAGCTTCTGGATCATCATACCTGGGATTAGCGCTAGCAAAGAAAATACTTAATCTAACTCATTGGAAAATAACTGGTATTGGCCCAAGATTACAACCAAGAATGAGAAATATAAAAGGGATAACGAATAAAGCTTTAAATTATTTGAATAAAAAATCTGGTAATAAATTTACTTTGGATTTCCTGGATTACAAAGATTTAAATTGGGATTTATCTTTTTATGGACAAGGTTACGGAATTCAAACCAAAAAAAGTATTGCAGCAATTAAACTTCTAGCAGAAAAAGAAGCTATTTTTCTTGACCCAATTTATACAGGAAAAGCGATGTCTGGGTTAATAGAATATGCTAATTCAAACAAAATAGATAAAGATAGCAGTGTGGTTTTCATTCATAGCGGGGGAACACCTAATTTATTTACATATTCTAATGAATTATTAGCTACTAACTAATTGTACCTTTAGTAGATGGTATGGAATCTTTACGAGGATCAAGCGATAACGCTTTTTTTAATGATATTCCTAAAGATTTAAACAATGCTTCTGAAATATGATGATTATTCACGCCTTCTAGTATTGTAGCAAATATATTACATTTTGATTCTCTACTTAACGTTTCAAGAAAATGTGACATCAAAGATCCACTAAGTTCTCCTAAATCTGAATCACCAATAAATCCACTTAATTTAAAATAACCCCTGCCTCCAAAATCAATTACTGTTCTTACCAAAGTTTCATCAAGGGGCACATAAGAATGACTGGTACGGGTTATACTTTTTCCATCTCCTATACATTTTGAAAACGATTGCCCTAATATAATTGCAACATCTTCCACTACATGATGCCAACCCAAAGCGTGATCTCCTTTGATTACATTAATGTTTATATCCAACAACCCATGCTTTGATAATTGAGCCAGCATATGATTAAACATTTCATTTCCTGTATTAATCTCAGAAGTACCATTGCCATCGAGGTTCAAATAAACTTCAATCACTGTTTCTTTAGTATCTCTTTTATTTTTTATTTCTCTTTTTAACATATTTAAATTATTCACTCTTTAAAACTTTTTGTAATTTTGTATAAAAATATTGATTATCATCAGAAGATCCAATAGAAACTCTAAAACATTTTTCCAAACCTTTTGTTGCAAACAATCTTACAAACACTCCTTCTCTTAACAATCCGTCATTAACAGATTGTAAATCATGATTATCTAATTTACATAATAAAAAATTAGCCTTTGAAGGATAAACTTTAACTGACGTAATTTGATCTAAAGATTTAATTAATTTTTCTCTTTCATCTATTATTTCATCAACTTTATGCATTAATTTGTCAACATATTTTAGTGAAGTAATTAAAGATTCTTCAGCCACAGTACTAACATTATAAGGATTTTTAACTCCCATAACTAATTTCGCAAGATCTTTTGACATCAACCCATACCCTACTCTCAATCCTGCAAGGCCGGCCCATTTACTCATCGAACGTATAACTACTAAATTATTATACTTTTCAACTAAATGAGCATAAGTTGATTTAGAAAATTCAAAATACGCTTCATCTACAACCAATATTTTATTTAAGCTTAATAAAAACTCTATATCTTCTAAAGTACTCTCATTGCCAGTTGGATTATTAGGTGAAGCCAAAAAGATTATTTTAGTTTTTTCAGAAACATTTTCACTTATAGCTTTATAATCCAATTCAAATTCTATATCTCTAGGGACAGGTACAATTTTAGCTCCGGCCAAACCAGCACGTACTGCATACATTCCAAAGGTTGGAGTAAAGTCTAAAACTTCATCTCCGGGTGTTACAAAAATTCTAAAAAATATATCTATTAATTCATCACTCCCGGAACTAACAACAATATTATCAATATTTAAACCAGTATATTCTGACAATGATTCCCTGGATCTAATTAATTCTGGATCTGGATATGTATTTATTGGAATATTTGTAAGGTTATCTATAACTTCTGGTACGGGACCAAAAGGATTCTCATTACCGTTTAGTTTAACAATTTTTTCAGAATCAATAGAATGCTTCTTTATTAAAGTTTCGTTAGATGGCATAGCATCATATATCTTAAATCCTTTAATAACAGGATTCATTAATTTTTCTATATCACTATAATTCATCTATTCTGCCTGCTTTTTTATTCTTTCTAAGGCAGAATTTGAATGCCCATCCATAAATTCTGCCTTACCTATTATACTTGCTAATTTTGATAATTCTATTGATTCTTCCTTGTCTATATTAACATAAGGCACGAATTTGATGAATGTGTTTATACCCACTCCTGAGCTAAATTTAGCAGTTCCTCCTGTTGGCATGGTATGGCTAGGTCCTGCAATATAATCACCTAGTACATGATGTGAATAATGACCTAAAAATATTACTCCAACATTTTTTAACAATGATAAAAGTTCATCATTATTATGTGTCATTAAACTAACATGTTCTGGGGCAAAAGTATTAACTAGTTCCGCACTATCATTTATATCTTCAACTAATACTAATAATCCATTATTTTTTATTACACTCTCAGCTATTGATTTGTTTTTTATATTTAAGTAATTAGGTATTAAATTCTGAACTTTTTTTATCAATTGCTCTGAATCAGTACAAAACAACGGCACTGAAGAGATGTCATGCTCAGCTTGTGAAACAAAATCTACTGCACAAAACTCTGGTGTAGAACTACTGTCACCAATAATAAAACTTTCTGTAGGACCATATAAGCCATCTATTCCAACTTCTCCAAAAACTTGTCTCTTAGCTTCAGTAACCCATCTATTTCCTGGGCCACAAATTATATCTACTTTAGGTATCGTATCTGTCCCGTAAGCAAATGACGCAATACTCTGTGCTCCTCCTATATTATAAACCTTATCTACTTTTGCCAAATAACACGCTGCCAATATAGAAGGATGAGGTTTACCATTAAAACTAGGTGGTGTAGATATATAAATTTCAGATACACCTGCAACTCTAGCTGGAATCGATGTCATTAATACAGTTGATAATAAAGGAGCATTGCCTCCTGGGATATATATTCCGACTTTATCAAGTGGGATATTTTTAATTCCATATTTATTATTTTGATCATACCAATCTTTAGGTTTTGAAATTTCATGAAAATTTTTTATTCTTTTTGCTGCTACTGATAAAGAATCTTTTAATGATTGATCTAAATTTTCCCAACTGTCTTTTAACAATTCATCTGGAACCGAAATATTTTGTAATTTCACATTATCAAATTCTTCAGTATATTTTTTTAAAGCTTGATCCCCATATTGTTCTACTTCAGACAGAATATTTTGAACTTTCCCCGAAAATCCTTTTTCATTCATTAGTTTCTTCTGTTTAATTCTTATATCTGATATTGCTTTTTTTGCTTCATTTAAGCCTTTTACCACTCTAATCATATTTATATTCCTTAAACATAATATTTATATCATTTTTAGTATTAGTAATGTAATTTTCCAAAGTAAGTTGCGGCAATTTATCCAAAAGATTATTTATACCGTTTGTAATATCAATCATAAAATCATCACATAATTTAAGAATTTTATCTGAATTATGTGACTTTGATAATCTTTGTGCCATAAAATTTAAACGATTCCAAGGATTTAAACCATATTTAGAATTTAAATCACATAAAAATTTAATCCAATCATTTAATGATTTTTGACTAATATTGTCTGGTAAAAAAATTAAATTTGTATCTACCTGAGTTAAATAACTATAAATATCAATATTATGTTTATTAATTTGTATATCTAAGTATATTTGCAATGCTCTATCTAATAATAAAGCTTCATCAAAGTCAGGAAATATGTTTTTATCCATAAATATTTTTCTAAACACATCTACAGTCCAATTTTCATCTGCAATAAGATGCGAAAAATAACCTTTGATAAAATTGTTTGTGTAAATATTTTTTTTTATTAATGCATCAAAATCAATGACATTTTTCCTGAATCCTCTAATCCCATCACCTTTCACACCTGAGTTTAAATCAAAATAATGATAGTCTGCTCTTGATGATTTAGTAATTACTCTCACATCAGGAGAGACTGAGCCTAATAAAGTGTATTCAAAATTTTCATTAGAATCATTTTGTAAAGAATTTAAAA
>MDTE01105939.1_pt1 | contig 21356 bp, 12 predicted proteins | sample 811231 | NCBI WGS metagenome assembly MDTE01 (sample SAMN05326651, study PRJNA326480) | marine metagenome | isolation source: seawater | place: Indian Ocean: Red Sea | collected 2010
CAACCACGGGGCCTGGAAAGGGTTGGGGGCCCCGGGATATTCACGCCAGGTGTGGATCAGTGGGAGGACTGCCGAGATGACTGAAAGAGCCAACAGTGCCCAGGAGATTGCCAACATCCTCAGCCGCGGCTGTCTCTGATCGAGATCCCCGCACGCGTCCAGGGGGGGGACCAACGCCAGCAACCACAATGGGACCAGCCACAGTGCCCATCGCAGGGCACAGGTGAGGCCACCGTAATTGTAGTTCTGGGTGCGCGTGAGGTAGAACCCGAGCACAACGACGCTCAGAAACCCGGTCCAGCCGGCCAGTCCCAGCAGTGGTGATTCCGAGCGGCGGACCCGTCGTGAAACGGAAAGCAGGCCCGCCAGGAAGATGGGTGAGAGTGAGAAGATGCCGTGGTGGCCGACCAGGCAGTGCACCAGGTAAACCGGCATCGAGTCTCCTCCCTTGTCGATGCCCTGGGGGTTCAGCCAGTAGCTGTGCTGACCGTCAACCGTCCAGAGGTACTTCTCGGTCCCGTAGTAGGCATAAAACGGTTTCCAGCCGCCGGTGGCGATCACGTTGGTCGTCACGAACGCTGCCAGCACCAGGACGACACAGGGCAGAAAAAACATCAGTGTCCGTCTGCGGTCGGTTTGCAGCAGCAACCATCCGGCCACCACGATCAGCGAGGCGGCGGGCAGGTCATTGGCGGCGGCCCAGCCGGAAAACAGTCCGGCGAAGATGAAGTGACGCGGGCAGTGGTCGTGTTCGACGGTGACTCGCAGCACCGCCGCGGCAACGAAAACGACGGCCGTGGCGGCAATCGTGTGGTTGTTCAACGCCACAAGGAATGGCAGCAAGAGTGTCCCGACCGAGGCGGTGGCCAGCACCAGGATCCGGGTCGATTGGTGGCGAGCGTGGCGTTCCAGCACCCCGGCGAGCACCACCAGGGCGATGGTCCAGGGAAGCCAGTTGACCAGCAACAAAATCGCACGCGAGATGGTCTCGGTGTTGTCGATCAGGTTCCAGCCGGTGATCCCGCCGACCAGCGTGTAGACACCGGCGACCAGGGTCGGGAACAGCGGGGGCTTGGACGAATAGAAATGGCCGTCGTGCCGGACCTTGTCGATGGTGCGGAATCTCAGCCGGCGCTTGCCGGAGGGTTTGTGGAGCACCACGAGCGAATCGATCTCGTCGATCTGGTAGGTGCCGCGTTCGGCCAGCGACCAGACGGTGGCCCACCGCGACCGGTCGTTGGCACTCAGGCAACTCTCGGCATTTCCGATCGCAACGGCCGCCACCAGTGACCCCAGTCCGATCAGTCCCCAGCGGATCCTGGGGCTCAGTGGAGGGTCGGACACCGGCGGCTCCTGGGCTGCGGTTCTAGAGACAGTCTCGCAACTGGATGTGGTGCTGGCCCAGTTGGCCCCCGTAGTTGCCTGCCCCGATCAATTCGACGCCGTCGCAATTCGAGGCCGTGTCCAGCCCGGCTCGCATGGCCTGGGTGACCGAATCGATTGTGAGCCCATCGATGACGATTTCATAGACCGCCTCGACGGTGTCTGGCAGCACCGACTCGACCTGGGCCCGCAGGGTGGGGCACCAAGCGTCGTTGGTGCTGGCTTTCAGGGCCTTGTATTGCGATCCCACCTTGCTGCCGCTGCGAACCAGGCCGCCGGGGAAGGGCAGGACGCAATCGGGAACCTGCCGCATGGAGTCGGCAGCCGCGGTGGCGGCGGCCAGGGCGTTTTCGGTGGTGGTGCCACAGATCAGGAGGTTGCCGCCAGCGACTCCCTTGGTCGATCCGAAGTGTTCCTCGCAGAGGAACTCGCCATCCATCACCGGCACTCGCCACAGCCGGCGGTCGCCGAGTTTTTTTGAGCCCTGGTATCCATCACCAAAGAATCTCAGTTGGCCACCCACGTTGAATTGCTTGTCGGGCTCGCCATCGGGCAGCCCGTTGTAACAGGCGGTGGTCGGGCAGGTCAGGACGCACTGCCCGACCCGGTCGATGACCGCGGTGGTCAGCGCGTCCCGATTGAAGGCGAAGATCAACAGCGAGACACCGGGACGTCCGTCCGGTGTCGATTCCGGTGGCACGGTGCACTCGATGGCCGCCTCGGCATTGCAGGCGATCACGCTGGTGGCAAACCCGGTCGCCTGGGTGCCAGCAATTTCGGCCCACGCGGGAGTGGCGGCGGTCACGATCACCCGGGTTCCGACCATCGTGAAGGCCTCGGCAAAGGTGTCGGCGATCGCCACTCCGTTGTGCTCGAAGGTCTCCAGTACCGCCACGGTGTTGCTCGCTTGCTCAGGTTGCGTTGTGAGTGGCCCCAATGTCCCGGCGGGACATGATGAACGATCGTCGCCGGTTTGTCACCGCCTGTGGTCGCCAGCCCTGTCAGCCGCTAGGCAATGATCTGTTGGATCGGCTTCCCGTAATCGATCTCGAGCCGTTTGTGGCCTGGGACTTCCAGTGACTTGGGGTCCAGTCCCAGTTGGTGGAGAACGGTGGCGTGCAGATCCGTGACGTAATGGCGGTGCTCGGCCGCATGGAATCCGATCTCGTCGGTGGCCCCGTGAACGGTGCCACCCTTGATGCCACCGCCGGCCAGCCAGACCGAGAACCCGTAGGGGTGATGGTCACGTCCGTCGGAGTTTTCGGCACCGGGTGTCCGTCCAAACTCTGTTCCCCAGACGACCAGGGTTTCATCGAGAAGCCCACGCTGTTTCAGGTCCTTGAGCAGCCCGGCGATGGGCTGGTCGGTCTGGCCGATCTTGGTCGAGTGATTGGAAATGAGCTTGCTGTGGGCATCCCAGCCGTTGTGATAGAGCTGCACGAAGCGGACACCCCGTTCGACGAATCGACGGGCCAGCAGGCACTGTTGCCCAAACGCCTTGGTGGTCCCCTTGTCGAGTCCGTAGAGCGATTGCGTGGCCTTGGTCTCGCCGTCGAGTGTCATCGCTTCGGGAACCGCCATTTGCATGCGGTAGGCCAATTCGTAGGACTTGATCCTGGCACGCATCGCCTTGTCGCCGGGGTATTCGATTGCGGCCAGGTGGTTGAGTTGTTTGAGCAACCCCATCTGGTCAGCGCGTTCTTCACGGAACACCGAGGAACCGGGTGACCCGAAGGGGAGCGGGTTTCGAGGATCGATTCGCATCTTCACGCCGGCGTGTTCGGGTCCGAGGTAATCGGCCCCGTGAGCGCCCACGCCGCCACAGCAGTCTCCAGGGGGGGTGCCCAGCACGATGAACCGCGGCAAGTTGCGGTTGAGGGTCCCCAGCCCATAGTGCACCCATGATCCTACCGATGGATAGAAACCGTCGAAAATGTGGCGGCCGGTGTGGAACTGCAGTTGAGCAGCGTGATCGTTGTCGGTGGTCCACATCGAGCGGACGACACTGATGTCGTCGACGCAGGTGGAGAGGTGCGGCCACCAGTCGCTGACCTCGGTGCCGCACTTGCCCCGTTTACGGTAACCGACCTGCAGGGGGTACAGCTTGTTCATCAATTTTCGCGGTGTGCCAGCGAAATCACGGACGTTCTTGCGATAAAACTGCGAGTTGATCACCTGGTCGTTGAAAGGACTCTCGTCGATCGTCAGCCCGGCGTACTTGTTCAAGGCGGGCTTGGGGTCGAATGACTCGAGGTGGCTGGTGCCACCGATCATGAACAGCCAGATCACGCTCTTGGCTTTCGGTGCCAGCCTGGCCAGGCCGTCGGGAGGTGACCACTGCCCGGGCGGGGCGGCAGCGACCGCCGATGAGGAGCCCGTGCGGCCGTCCTCGGCCAGCATGGCACCCAGTGCCAGGCCGGTGAAACCCATTCCGGCGTCGGACAGGAATGTGCGTCGGGCGATCCGGCCACAGGGGGTGACTGGTGTCGCGGTCGGTCGGAGTGTCATGGGGCTGTCCCAGGGGAGAAGGCAAGACGTTATCGGATCGTGACAAAGTCGTTGTGGCTGAAGAGCACGTGCACCAGGTTTTCCAGTGCCCTCTCGAAGGGGGTGGCGGCTGGAGGTGTCACCGAACCGGCACCGGCCGGAAACGACTCCAGCGATTTGGTGTTGGCCAGCAGCCTGGCATTGCGTGACAGGAAGTCGCGGCATGCCGAGTGCTCCTCGGGACGAGGTGCCCGTCCGAGAACCGATTCGAATGCGGCGGTGATGAAGTCGGAAACGACCGAGGTGCGATTGGTGTCGGTTGTCGGGCCGAGACGGGTTGCGATCTGCGTGGCGAGTCGGCGGGCCACCCGCCGTGACCGGTCCAATGCCAGCGGGCTGTTGGTCATCACCAGGGCCTGTTGTGGCACCACGCTCTCCTGGCGGTCGTAGCACTCGTTGGGGTTGGCCAGGTCAAAGAGTTCGAGCATCACCATCTTGTTGTCGGGGGTCGTGCGGAAGTAGAGGCTGCGTCGAGGCGAACTCTGGCCCTGTGACTCGGGGATGTCGGGACCACTGAAGGCGGGGTCGAGTGTCCCGGAGATTGCCAGCAGGCTGTCACGAACCACCTCGGCTTCCATCCGTCGCGAGTTCATTCGCCACAGCAATCGATTCTCGGGGTCGATCTCGTGATTCTTGCTCCAGTCGTCCGTCGTGCCCGGGGTGGTGGTCATGCGGTAGGTCGCGGAGGTGACGATCAGGCGGTGGATGTGCTTCATGTCCCAGCCACTGTCGATCAACTCCGCGGACAACCAGTCCATCAACTGCGGGAAGTCGCGGGGCTTGCTGCGGAGTCCGAGGTCGGCGACGGTGTTGACGAAACGCTGTCCGGTGTGCCGCAGCCAGATCTGGTTGATTGCAACCCGTGCGGTGCGGGGGTTGTCTCGCCGGGTCATCCAGCGGGCCAGCGCGGTGCGACGTCCGGTGCTGGAAGTGGGGAAGGTGGCCGGGAAGCGGGTGTAGCGGCCATCGGCGGCGTCCCGGGCGGCGCTGGCGGTGGCCACCGCCCTGGTGGCCGCGGCGATGACCTTGTTGTCGGGCTTGTTGACGGCATGGGCCTGGGCGAGTTTCAGTTGTGCCTGGACAACACCGACGTGACGTTCGGCACGACTGGCGGCCATTGCCAGTCGCTTTTTGGCCGCGGTGTCCCGGCCATGCCGGGCCTGCTCGGCTGCTATCCGGGTTGCCATCGAGTTGGTCCGCGCCCGGGCCAGTGCCAACTCGGCCTGTTTCACAGGCAGATCGCGACGGGCCTGGGCCAACGAGTGTTCGAGGCCCTTGATCGTCGGCCGGATGGCGTGGATCTGGATCTCGTCGAACTCGACATTGGCCTTGTGTGCCCACAGGGCGAACTTTCCGTTGCGCCGTTCCATCGGCAGCGAGTACTCGAGAACCGTCTTGCCATCGAGGACGATGGTCAACGAGCGGTCGATGACGGTGACCTCCAGCACGATGTCCTGGCCGATCTTCAGGCCGGGGGCCTTGCGAATTCCGGCCTGCGGGTAGGTCTCCTTGCCACCAGTGCGGTGAAAAGCCTGGACCCCGGGCACCGGGGACGTGGGGCTGATTGCGGTGTAGACGTCTTGAGACTGTTTGGGACCGACGTGATCGAAGCTGAACCCGATTGATCTCGGATTTCCCGGAGCCAGCGTGCGGTATTTCAATCGGACCTTGAAGTTCCGGGGGTGGTCGGCGGTCGAGACCAGGGTGGCGAAGGTCGCCAGGGCGGTCTGGGTCAGCATCCCGTCCCGCACAGCCCAGGTGCCCGAAACGACCTTCCAGGCCTTCTTGTCAAATGACTCGAAGGTGTCCGCGAAGGCCAGGCGGCTGCCGGTGTCGTCGGGGCGAGGTGACTTGCGGGCCTCGGACAATTGGTGCGATGTCTTCTGGATCGTCGCCTCGAGATCGGTCACCACCTTGGTGGCCAGTGCCACCTTGTCCGATTTGGTCTTGAGTTGCCGGGCGGCCACGGCCGGACGGAGGATCGGGACGTAGGCGATTGGCGGAAGCTGGATCGGGGCGATCGGCTGTGTGTCGAACCGTTTGCCTCCCAGTGCGGCTGGAACCCCCGGGGCCAGCGGTCTGCTCTTGTCGGGGTTCCTGTCGTCACCCCGGATGAACAGGAATGTCTTGGCATCGAGTTTCTCGTCGTAGACACGCGGCAACCCGTCGGTCAGGACCTCCGATTTCCTGTTGTCGACCTCGGTTTTCACGTTGGCGGTGACGATCTCGGTGCGGAAACCGTGGGGTTCAAAGAAGGCCCGGAAACGGTAATACTCCTCCTGGGTCACGGGGTCGAACTTGTGGTCGTGGCAACGGGCACAACGGAAAGTCAGTCCCAGTAGCCCCTGGCTGGTGCGTTCGACGGTTTCAAAGAGCCAGGTGTTGCGGTCGAACTTGTACCAGTTGCGACCGAGGAACCCCGTCGCCCGCAACCTCCGGTCGTCGCCGGGAGCGATCTCGTCTGCGGCCAGCATCTCGTGGAGCATCCGATCGTAACCGGAGTTGTCGTTTAGCGATTCGATGATCCAGTCGCGCCATCGCCAGATGTGCCGCTGGCTGTAACGGATCTCGTTGCTTCCCCGGCGTCCATACCAGTCGCTGTACCGCCAGACGTCCATCCAATGTCGGCCCCACCTCTGTCCATACAAGGGGCTGTGCAAAAGTTGCTCGACAAGACGTTCGTAGGCACCCGGGGCGGAGTCGGCCAGGAAACGATGCAACTGGGTCCGAGTGGGTGGGAGTCCGGTGAGATCCAGGACGACCCGTCGCAAGAGTGCCGAACGCTTGGCCTCGGGACGGGCCACCAGTTGGGTTGCCCGGTGGCGTGCGGCCACAAAGGAGTCGATGGGGTTGTGGCCCCAATTCCCGCGTGTCGTGTTCGGAACGGTCGGCCGACGGATTGGTGTGAAGGACCAGTGCGTGCGTGGATCGGTGGGAGGTTGCTCGGTCCGGGGGGCCCTGGCTCCCCGGGAGATCCACGTCTTGAGAATGGTGAGTTCCTGCCGGGTCAGTGGTTTGCCTTCCGGTGGCATCCGGTCGGGCAGCTTCGCGGTGATCCTTTGCCACAACGGGCTCTGTTCCGGTTGGCCAGCAACGATGACCGGGCCGTCGTCACCTCCCTTGCGAATCAACTGGGAGGCATCGAGCCTCAGGCCGGCTTCCTGTTTCAATGCACCATGACAGGCCCAGCAGTGCTGGCGGAAGATCGTTTTGACCTGTTTCTCGTAGTCGACTGTCGCGTCGTCGGACCGTTGGGATGCCGGGAGTCTTGTCGGCAGATTGGCCAGGATGCCCAGGGCGGTCAGTGCCAGAAGTGATCGCCATCGCAGCATCAGCGGGTCCGATTGGGTCTGACGGGTGGGGTGAGGTCCAACACGGTCGAGGGAATGGACATCTCGAAGGTTCTTTGTAGCTTCGCCGATCGACGGCGGTCAATTGGTAGACACATTGCGGAATCCGGTAGAATTCCGCTGGGTCACGGTTGACGTCAGAATTCCCAAGAATTCAGCTACGGGGACCAGTCATTTGAAACGGGGGATGATCGTGCGATTTGTGTTGATGATGGGTGTGCTGATGGGTGCCAGTATTGGGCTGGCCGATGAGCCGGTGTTCCCCAGCGAGTTGACTGCATTTGTGCCCTCGGGCCAGGGGCCGGTCTTTACGGCTCGAGGCGAGGGGCACTGGGATGTGAAGATTCGTGAACGGGGTTTCGTTCTGAAGGAAGGGCCCGTTTGGCACATGTGGTTCACCGGATACGATGGAACTCGCCCCGGCCTGAAGATGCTGGGGTATGCCAGCAGTCGTGATGGGGTGACCTGGAGGCGGCACAAGCAGAACCCCATCTACAAGGCGCACTGGGTTGAGGACATGATGGTCGTCAAGCAGGGGGCGGTGTACTTCATGTTCGCCGAGGGGCGTGATGACGTGTCCCATCTGCTGGTCTCGATTGACGGTGTCGGCTGGACACGCTGCGGCCCACTCGATGTGCGGTTGACCAATGGGAAGAAGATCCCGGATGGTCCGTACGGTACGCCAACGGGGTATTACGAGAACGGCACCTGGTACCTGTTTTACGAGCGACGGGATGCGGGCATCTGGCTGGCGACGTCCACGAACATGCGAACCTGGACCAATGCCAGTGATCAACCCGTGCTGAAGCCCGGGCCGGGGCTCTATGATCGTGATCTCGTGGCTCTCAACCAGGTGTTCAAGCACAAGGGACGGTACTACGCGTCGTACCACGGGGCGGCCAAAGGCGAGGAGACTCCGACGTTGTGGTCATCGGGACTGGCCGTCTCGGACGATTTGAAACGGTGGACCAAGTACCCGGGCAACCCGTTGCGGCCTCGGAAAGAGAACAAGTCCAGTGGCGTTTTTGTTCACGACGGAGCACGTTTTGTGTTCTACACGATGCACGGGGCTGTGCATCGGCATCTTCCCGTCACACCGAAGCGGTAGCCGATGGAACAGGAACCGGCACAGCGACCGGTGGTTGGTCCGACCGGAGTTGACGACCCGGATCGACGTCCGCCTCGATCGTTTGGCCTGGTGATCATCTCGTCGGTGGTTTTGCTGCTGGCGTACCCGTTGAGTTACGGGCCGGTGATGTACCAGGTGAGCATGGGGCGCTGGCCCGGATTGTGGTCGGTTTTTGACATGGTTTACGCCCCGATTGAATGGCTTGCCGACTCGTCACAATTGGGCCAGGAACTGGTCGACTGGTACCTGGGCGTGTGGGGGGCGTGAGTTGGTGACGGGGCTTATTTCCCGGTCACAAATCTCGCGTTGGCGGTGGTTGCGTCGTCGATGGTCAGGTTGAGGGGCTGCTTGCGGATGCCACGATCCACGACAATCGTGAGCCGGTGTCGGCCGGTGGGCAGCGTTGTCGTGGTGACCGGTTCGAGGGCAAGTGGCCTGGTGCCGATCCAGGCGGCCAGTCCGTTGCTGTCGCCGACGGAAATGGCCAGTCGGCCCGACGAAATGACCTCGATCTCGCAGCGGACCACGCTCACACTTCGCTTGCGCAGTTGCAGCCGTGGCAGGTCGGCCATCGGCAGACGTCCGCCAACAGTGGCGTAACGTGGTTGCCAGGTGAAGGCGGAATCATCGGCAGCTGCCTGGCCGTCACGAGTTCGCTGGAGCCGGAACCTGGCCGGCTGGGTGTTTGCCAACGCCCGCCACCGCCGGGCGGTCGGCCGGCGACTGGCGGCGTACGGGCCCGGTTTGCCCAGTGCCGAAAGAAACCGGATCAGGTCGATCAATTCGCCACGGGTCAGGTTCTCTATCAGCCCGGTTGGCATCAGCGAGGACCCGGCCACCTGCTCGTCGATCGACTTTCGCGGTACGGCGATCTCGCGGTCATTGGCGTCTCGCAACACCAGGTCGTTGTCTGTCTGCCTGAGCTTGATTCCGGTGACGACCTTGCCCTGCTTGGTGACGACGACCAGCGAGTGGTAGTTCTCCTTGACCTTGCTGTTGGGGTCCAGCAGCGAGTTGGCGATGTAGTCCAGCGGCGCGCTGGCTCCCAGGCTGACCAGGTCGGGGCCGACACGTCCTCCCGCCCCACCGATCGCGTGGCAGGCGAGGCACCCCAGTTTCTGGCGGCGGTACACCAGTTCTCCCCGCCCGGCGTCTCCTCGTCCCGTGACGTCGGCGACCAGCGTTTTCATTTCCTGGGTGGACAGCTTGGTCGGGCCGGTTTTCAATCCCCCGGCAGTCCGGGTCGCGGTCACCAATCCGGGCAATTTCCTGCCCGATCCATCGATTGTCCGCAGGATGAGCTTGGCGTGGTCGGGAGCCAGTTTCTTGGTGGCCAGGGATTTTTCGAGCAGTGCCGGTCCGTCCTTGCGAGCCAGGAAGGCGTCGACGACGCCCGCGGGGTTGCCCTGCCTCGGGGACTTGGCCAGAACTGCCGGCAGCAGGGCCGCCGCGCCGCCGGGGTCGACTGTGACCAGCGAGGTCAACGCCTGGAGTCGGCCCGCGGGCGTTGGGAGTTGATTGGCCAGTTTGGCCAATTGAGCACGACTGGCCTCGCCGCCCAGGGAGGACAGGCTGTCGAGGGCCGTGGCCCGCAGGTCACTGGATGAGCCGGGCTGGGAGGCAAGTTTCTGCAAGGCGGGGCGGAGTGATTCGAGTTTCCAGAGACCTGCACAACGAACGGCGGCCGATTGCACCTCCGGCGTGTCGGAGGAGAACAGGGCCTGGATGCCCTCGAGCGCACCGGATGGTTTGACACGACGGGATCGGGCAGTTCGGGCCAGTGCGTCGAGCAGGTTCCCGGCCTGTGCGGGGGGGGTCGAGTCGTTCAACGCCATGTCGAGGGCGATGCGGAGTTGGCCGGGACCACCCAGGTCGGCCAGTAGCGACACCGCGCGGTTGCGGTCGGTTTCGGACAGCGCGCCACGGCCCAGCAGGTCCAGCACGGCGGGGACCACCGCGGGGTCCTTGATGCTGGAGAAAACGAACAGTCGGCCCGGATCGGCCAGTCGCTCGTGGAGTAGCCGGTTGCCTGTCTTCAGTTTTTCGAGCCAATCACCGCGTTGCTCCCAGGCTGTCAGCCACAAGGCGTACTCCAGGGACGTGTCGCGATCCATCGCCAGGGCCGCCATTGTCAGCGGCAGGACGTCGTGGCCACGGCGGGCGATGGCGCGGACGGCTTCGAGGCGAACTCGTGGATGGGGGTCCTGGACCCTGGCCGCCAGGGTGTCGCCGGCCAGTTCGGTCCAGTAAGCCGCCACACGGCACGCGGCAGCCCGGACCCGCGGGTCGTTGGCCGAGAGCAGGCGTTGGAGCAATTGCGGGGCCGGTGTGTTCAGTGCCTGGTGGGTCCAGAGGATTTCCAGCGCGGTCGATTCGTTCGCGGGAGTGCCGGCGTTGCCGAGTTCTGCCAGGCGGTTGGCCAGGGCCTGCAGGGTCTGCGGCCGGGTGTCCCGGGGGCGTTCCTGCAGGACGCGTCGTGAGTTGCGGCGAATCCAGAGTTCCGATGCCGAGAGGTTGTTGACCAGTCGAGCGGTCGAGGCCTTGGGCAAGTCCTGTCGTTTGACCAGCGGTCGTCCCTTGGCCGTCAGCCTCCAGATCCTGCCGTGAACGTGATCGCGTCGAGGATCGCGGAAATCGACCTCACCGTGCTGGATGATCGGGTTGTACCAGTCGGCGATGTAGATGGCCCCGTCGGGCCCCATCTTGATGTCGATCGGTCGGAAGGCGACGTGCTTGGTGCGGATGACGTCGGGCATCAACTTGGCCTGGTAGCTCGAACCACTGCCGGTCACCTTGAAGCGACAGACCCGGTTGGCACGGAAGTCGTTGGTCAGGAGATCTCCTCGCCAGTCCTCAGGCAGGTGGGTGCCGCTGACAATCTCCAGTCCACAGTATTTCGGGCTGCCGGGATTGAGTCCCTTCAGTCGCCTCGGCACGCCAACCGCCGTGACGTACGCCGCGCCTGGAACCAGGTGGTTGATCCCCTCGCCGCCGGCCCCGTCAGTCACAAACGACTGTCCGAAGCGATCGTGGTGGTGTCCCCAGCTGTTGACCCATCCGCGGGCGAGCACTTCCAGCCGCATTGTCTCGGGATGGAATCGCCAGATTCCGCCGGCGTTGAGCCGCCGGATGCCCCAGGGGGTTTCGATGTGGCTGTGGATGTAGATGGACTGGTTGAGGTAAAGCCGGCCATCGGGGCCCCAGCGGAGCGTGTGCAGGATGTGATGGGTGTCCTCGGTGCCGAATCCCGAGAGGACAACTCGGGAGGTGTCGGCCCGGCCGTCGCCGTTCGAATCGCCCAGGTGCAGCAATTCGGTCGAGTTGGCCACGTAGCAGCCACCGTCACCGGGAGCCACGCCGGTGGGGATCAGCAAGCCATTGGCGAACACGGTTGTCTTTTCTGCCCGGCCGTCCCCGTCGGTGTCCTCGACCACCAGGATCCGGTCGTTGGCCTTCTGCCCCGGCTTGATCTGCGGGTAGGTCTCGGAACTGGCAATCCACAGGCGACCGGCGGCGTCGAAGTTCATCTGGATCGGCTTGGCGATCTTGGGGTCCGACGCGTAGAGATTCACCTCGAACCCCGGTGCCACCAGGAACGATTTCCTTTCGATTTCCGGGTCGGGGGGCGGGATGTTCTTGAGCCCCCGCTGGGCCATGGCTGGCAGCGCGGTGGCCAGGACCAGTGTCAGTGGCAGGAGTGTGCGGATCGGGTTGCGCATGGTGTGGGTGTCGCTTGAGGACCTTCAGTTGGCCGGCGTGATCGTGATCCGGTGCAGAACCTTGGTTTTCAGCTTGCTGATTTCCGCCTCCCGGGCTGCCACCAGTTTTTCGAACTCGGCCACTTCCTTGGCATTGTTTCCCTGCTCGTGCTTGCGGAAGCCAAACAGGTAGGTGGTGTTCTGGGGACGCCAGCGGTGGAAGTAGAGCCGGTTCTTGGCAATCACCGCCCGTCGCAGTTCGGCGTGGCCGACCGGGAGACGCGTGAAACTGGGGACGATTCCGGCGGCGAATTCTCCGGCGGTGTGGTCTCCATAATCATCCCGGTCGATGTGCAGCGAGTAACGTCCCCTGGGGAGTCCGTGCACGCGGAGGACCAATGCACCACCGGTCCGGGCCGAGAGCGTGAGGTGCTGCCGCTGGTACGACGCACCGGCGACGGCCAGGGGACCGCTCACGCGAGGTGACTGTCCCTGCTTCAACTCCACGGACAACGTCGAGGTTGGAAACAACTGGGCCATGATCCCGCCGGTCAGTACCTGGTAACCGGTCGAGTTGAGTGCCCGGCCATCGACGGTGAATTCGGAGTCGGCGAAGCGGTCTCCGGGTTTCTGGAACGGTGTGTTGATGTCGAGATGAGCGTGGTCGTGCGTGAGAGCGAAGTGAGCCAACGCGGTGTTGAATTGGTCGATCTGCCGGTTCCTCGCAACGGGGAATTCGAGGTCCGGTGGGGTGAATTGCGAGGTGGTCGCGACCGTGGTGTTGAGTCGCCTGAGGCCCGGACGTTGTTGCGGTGGGATCGAGAGAATGGCGACACGAACCCCGGGAGCACTCTTGGATTTCAGGTCGGAAATCAGCTGCGCGTACTGTTTCAGGAACGTCCGAATCCCATCGGTTCCCGTGAACGATTCGTTGCTGCCGTAGCCCAGGACCAGGACGGTCGGCTTGAGCTGGGCGACGTGGGCGAGCATCCTCTGGTAGCCCTTGGCCGGGGTGTCAAAGATGCCTCGCGATTCGGCAAGAACCGTGTCGCCGCTCCAGCCGAGGTTGCGGAATGACAACCGGATGCCACCCAGGCGAGCGACGAGTGCGGTTTCCAGGTGTCCGTACCGTTGGGCCCTTTCGATTAGGGTGTTCCCGAGCAATACGACCCGGTCACCGTCCCGGAACTGGAAGTCAACCGTGGCCGGAGGAGCCGGCGGTGGTGTTGCCGGTTCGGCCGCTGGCAACCGGGCAGCAAGGAAAATCAAGACGGACGCGAGGTGGGGCGATCCGAACCGGAGGTGGCGCATCGTATCGAACATGCGAGCATGGTATCGGCCAGATCATCTGATTGACAGTGCCGAGGAAACGGGGCTATAGTAACCTCGGCTCAACACATATGCCGATACTCTGATCTATACCGGGGTGTCACACCACGTGTGTTGTTGGCAGTGGCCTGTTTTGGGCCACGGGTATGAGACATTCACGCAGTACTGCGTCAAGGAGAGGTCCGATGCTTGGAATTACCGGACACAATGGACGGGACTTGTGCGATGGCATTTCTCGTCGTGATATCCTGAAGGTCGGCGGGTCGGCCGCATTCGGTCTCAGTCTTCCGGAGATGATGCGGTTGCAGGACGTGACGGCGGCCGAGGATGCCCGTTATGGCGGGCCCGGTTTCGGCAAGGCCAAGCACGTGATCATGCTGTACTTGCAGGGTGGTCCGAGCCACCTGGACCTGTGGGACCCGAAGGAGAACGTACCGGACAACGTCAAGAGTGTCTTCAAGCCGATCGACACGAAGTTGCCCGGCGTGCAGTTCACCGAGAACATGCCGAACCTCGCGAAGGTCAACGACAAGTTCACGATGATCCGTTCGATGAGCTACACCCCGATCGGTCTCTTCAACCACACCGCGGCGATCTACATGATGTTGACCGGTTACACGGCCGACAAAGTCTCGCCCTCGGGTCAACTCGAACCACCCAGTCCCAAGGACTTTCCCAACTTCGGTTGCAACATCATCAAGTTGCGTCCGCCGACAGTTCCGATGTTGCCTTACGTGATGATGCCTCGTCCGCTGCAGGAGAGTTCGGTCATCGGCAAGGCCGGTACCGCCGGTTTCCTCGGGCGTGCCTACGATCCCTACTACCTCTACCCATCTGGCGGCGACATGGACATGGCCAAGATGGACAGGATCAACGTCGACGACCTGAAACTTCGAAAAGACGTGCCACTGGGGCGACTGCAGCGTCGTGCGTCGTTGCGTGACAAGATCAATGCCGGACTGGGTGACCTGGAAGTTGCTGTCCAGAAGTACGCTCTCAACGAGTACTACGAGAAAGCCCTGGGGCTGGTGCTTTCGGGCCGTGCCCGCGACGCGTTCGATCTTTCGGCCGAGAAGAAGGAAGTCCGCGAGCGTTACGGGAAGAACACGTTTGGCCAGAGTTGCCTGTTGGCTCGACGTTTGGTTGAAGCCGGGACGCGGGTGGTTGAGGTCAACTGGCCGAAGGTTGCCAACTCGGACAACCACTCCTGGGACGTCCACGTTGGCTTGTCCAAGCGGATGAAGACCCAGAACAGCCCAATGCTCGATTCCGGGTTGTCGGCCCTGATCGGGGATCTCGACGAGCGTGGTTTGTTGGACGAGACACTGGTGATCGCCGTGGGCGAGTTTGGTCGTAGTCCCAAGCGTGGTGTTTCCACTTCGGGCAACACCAATTCCAATGACGGTCGTGACCACTGGCCTTACTGCTACACCTCGGTGATGGCCGGTGCGGGCGTCAAGCGTGGTTATGTTCACGGCAAGAGTGACAAGACAGCCTCGGCTCCGATCGAGAGCCCGGTGCATCCCAGGGAAGTCCTGGCGACGATCTACCACAGTGTCGGGATCAACCCCCGCACGATCGTCATGAACCACTTGAACCAGCCCCGTGACCTGGTCAAGGCTGAAGCATTGACCGGGATTCTGTCCTAGGGCTTGCTGCCAGACACGCGAGGGCCGGATTCGCCATCGGCGGGTTCGGCCCTTTTTTTGCGCCTCAGAGTACTTTTCCTGGGTTGAGTATTCCGAGTGGATCGAGAGCCTGCTTGATTGACCGCATCACGGCCACGCCGGTTTCGTGTTCTCGTTCGAGCAGGTGTCGCTTGCCCAGGCCGATACCATGCTCACCGGTTGTCGTGCCGCCCAGTGCGAGGGCGTGATTGGCGATCCGATCACTGATGGACTGCACCTCGGCCAGTTCCTCGGCGTCTCCGGGCAGGATGGGAAACACGACATGAAAGTTGCCGTCGCCAACGTGACCAAAGAGAGGGGCAGGGATTGAGCAATCACGCAGTTCGTGGCGTGTCCTGGCGATCGCCTCGGCCAATGCGGTTACCGGGACGCAGACATCAGTCACGTAGCCGGTGCTTCCCTCGCGTAATCCCAGCGTGGCGTAGTAGCCATCGTGTCGAGCCTGCCACAATCGTCTGCGTTCGGCGTCGTCGGTTGCAAAGCGAAATTCTGATCCGCCGTGTTTGGTCGTGATCCGGCCGGCGGCCTCGGATTGCTCCAGTACTGCGGATTCCGAGCCATTGAATTCGAAAAAGACAGTTGGCAGGACCGTGTTCTGCAGTCCCGAGAAGCGATTGACTGCCTCGATCTGGATCTCGTCCAGCAGTTCCATTCTTGCCAGGGGGATCCCATCGACCAGGCAGTCGATCACCGCATCTATGGCGGACTCGATCGTTTCGAAACAACACACGGCCGCGGAAATCGCTTCGGGAATCGGAGAAAGCCGCAGTGTCACCTCGGTGATGACCGCCAGCGTGCCCTCCGAGCCGACCAACAGCGCGGTGAGATCGTACCCGGCGACGCTCTTGCGGGCCCGTCCGGCGGTGCGGACGACCGAACCGTCGGCCATCACCGCCTTCAGCGAGAGGACACGGTCCCGCATGGAACCGTATCTGACGGTGTTTGAGCCGGAGGCCGACGTGGCGGCCATTCCTCCGAGGCTGGCGTCAGCGCCGGGATCGACCGGGAAAAACACCTGGTCGGGCAGAGTGGCGAGGTGCCGGTTGAGTTGTTCGCGGGTGACTCCGGCCTGAACGGTGGCATCCATGTCACGAGCCTGGACGTCGAGGATGCGGTCCATGCGAGAGGTGTCCAGGCAGAGCCCACCGGAGACGGCTACCACGCCTCCTTCGACCGCTGTTCCAGTGCCGTATGGGATCAGTGGCACACGATTCTCACGGCACGCGTTGACGGCCGAGACCACCTCATCGGTTGTCAGCGGCCAGCAGACCGCCTGTGGCGGATGGGGGCCGTGATGGGAAACATCGGCCGCGTGATCGGCCCGGTCGGCGTCGGTCGTCGAGAGTCGATCTCCGAAAATTGGAGCCAGTGTCGTGATCAGGCTCTCGATGCTGGTTGTGCTGTTCACTTTGGGGTTGTCTCCTGGATCCAATCTTTCGGAACCCGTCGGGTATGTCATCTTATCCCGTTTTACCCGGTTCTTGGCTGCTGAGATAATCCCTACAACCGGACTTTTTTGGGGTTCTTTGCGGGTGTTGGTGACTCTCCGACCTGGTCGCATCTTGTGTTTGGTACCGGATCGACCGGATGATGAGGGAGTCAAAAAACGTTGCCAGGGGTGGCTCGTGCCTCGTGGTGACATCAATCGGAGTGATCTGCTCATGACCCGCCACATGATCTCGCTGTTGACCCCGCTCGCGGTTGTTCTTTCGATGTCGATTCCGGGCTTGTCCCAAGCGGGAGACAAGCCGGCGGCTGTTCCGGCGAAGTCCGATTCGAAGCCGTATGACCCCGCGGTTCAACGCAAGGTCACCTGTGCGCGGCCGTCCCGGCACTGTTCGAAGCCGGGAAGTCCGTCGACGGCGTACATGATCCGTCCGGTGACGTATATGAAGACGGTTGTCGAGACCGTCTATGAACCCGCACAGGTCAAGGTGCCACGCACTGTTTACGAGACGGTCTACGAGGATCAGGAGGTGACCTTGTACCGGGTGGTGTGCGAAACCGAGATGCGTGAGCAACAGTATTCGGTGTGTCGGACGGTGGCCGAGACCAGTGAGCGGGAAATCACCGAGACATTTCGCCGTCCGGTCTGGGAGACGATCGAGAAGGAGTGCCAGTACCAGGAGCGGCGGCTGATTCGTGAAACATCCGAGCGAGAGATCCGGCGAAAAGTCTGCAAGCCGGTGACCGAGCAGGTGATGAGGTCGGTTCGTGTCGGGAAGGTCGAACCGGTGACCGAGACGCGGGTCGTGACCGAGGACCTGGGACGCTGGGTTCCGCGGCAGGTCTACCGTCGTGGCCTGATGCTGCCTGGACTGGGGCAAAAGCCCTGCGGACAACTGGGATTGCGATGGTCGCCGTCTGGCGTGTGCTCGACGCGACTGGAATGGTGTCCCAATCCGGTGACTCGCGAGGTGACCTGCACGCGTTACGTGACCCGTTATGAAACCAAGGAGGTGCCCGTGACGGTGAAACGGATCGCGGTTTCCGAGGAGGTCAAGACGGTGCCGGTGGAGACTTGCCGCTGGGTGGTTGAGACCAAGACTCGAAAGGTCCCTGTCCGCCGTCTGCGTTACGAGACAAAGACCCTGACGCGAAAAATTCCGGTGACGACACAGAAGGTTGTGACCGAAACCAGGACTCGCCAGGTGCCGGTGCGGGTGACCCGGCGTGTCCCGTACACGGTGACTCGTCGGGTGCCCAGGCAGGTGTCCCGGGAGATCGAAGTCACCTGCACGAAAATGCTGCCTCGCTACATCGAGCGGCAGGTGCCGTGTACGACGCAGGAACTGGTGCCCGTGGTGGTCGAGTAGTCTGGACGGGCGGGCGGCTGCCCCCTCGGGCCGCCGCCACGCCCCCCCGTTGACACTCTTTCCGGCTTTGCCCTATCATCCCGCCACAACTGGGGAACAGTTTCTTCGAACGAAACCCGAGGAACGGCAACGATGGCAGACAATATCCTGGACGTGACCAACGACAATTTTGATTCCGAGGTGCTGGGCAACTCGGATCCCGTTCTGCTCGATTTCTGGGCACCGTGGTGCGGCCCGTGTCGCATGCTGACTCCGGTGATCGAGGAACTGGCGACCGACTACGCGGGACGGGCCACGGTGGCCAAGTTGAACGTCGACGAGGCCAGCGACGTGGCACAGAAGTACAACGTGGGTAGCATTCCGACCGTTCTCGTTTTCAAGGGAGGCGAGGTCGTTTGGAGTTTCACCGGCGTGGCGGAGAAGGCGAAGTTTGCTGAGGTACTCGACCAGCATCTCGGCTGAGCCGACGTGCTGTCGCTTGCGAACTGGGAAAGGACTCCCACGATGAGCGTTCCGGCCTCAGTGCCTGGTCCCGAGCAGAATTCCGTTCCGGCGGCTCGTGCCGATGCGACACACGGGCCGGGTCCGCAGGGGCCTTCGCCGATTGCCGGTTGGCCTGGAGCGGACCAGTCTCCGACGGTTTCAGAGTCTTCCCAGGAAGTGAAACCGGACACTCCAGATGGCCAGGCTCCCACCAGCCAGAAATTGCTGGAACGGGCCAGCGAGATTGCGGGACACCTGAAGACCCAGGTCAGCGAGTTGGATCGTCGGGAGAACAGCCTGAATTCCCAACTGTCTCAACTCGACCAGGAAAGGCGGGCCGAGCGACTTGCGGTGAGACAGCAAGAGGAGGCGTTGGCGGCCCAGGCCGAGGAATTGAATTCTCAGCAGCAGCAACTGGAACAGCGTGCCGCGGAATTGTCAGCCAGTGAGCAGGAGGTCGAGTCCAGCGTCCAGGAGTTGTCGGCTCGCCGCGACTCGCTCACGGCCGACGTCCAGGCCGAGCTTGATGCGCGGGCGGAAGAACTGGAAGCCACGGCGCAGCGGCTTGATGCCCGCGCCGCTGAACTGGAATCTGCACACACCGCGCGGCTCGAACAACTTGAACAGGAATTCGTTCGTCGTGGCGACGAGTTGAGACGGGAACTGACACAGCGAGTCATCAGCGACGATTTGCGAGTTGAACGCAAGCAACTCGATCGCGACCAGGACGAATGGCACCGTCGGCGGGAGAGCCAGGCTCTGGAGTTGAAGCGAGCGCAGGCCGAGCACGAGCAGGAGGTACAGCGGTTCGAGGCGGAATGTTCTGGCCGCGAGTCGGAACAGGAGCAGGAATTGGTCCGGTCCCGCAAGACTCACGAGCGGGAAATCGCGGAGGCCCGGCAGTCGTTTCTGGCTGAACAGGAGGCGTCACGATCAGAAATGCAACAGGAACGGGCGCTGATGGAGAACCGGCACCTGTTTCAACAGGAACATCTCGCCAAGGCTCGCAACATGCTCGAAGTCGACCAGCGCGTGTTTCGACAGGAGGTCCAGGATCAACGGGCTGACCTGGCTCGCCGAATCGAAATGCTTGACGGACTCCGTCACCAACTGGCTCACGCTCGAAAACTGCTGGAGGATCGCGAATCGTTGCTCCAGCAGGGGCTCGGCAACCTCGAACGCAAGACCCGTGCTGCCCAGGAATCGCTCACCCAGCACCAGCAACGCCTGGCGACGGCGCGCGAGACCTGGAAAAAGAAACGCGAGGAACAGCGAGACGAGGTGGCGAGTCTGCGAGAGCACCTGCGGTCCGAATCTCAGTCGCTGCAAGAGCGGAAGCAGCGGATTGAAACGCTTCGCGAGGAACTCGAGGGCAGTCATCGCGAGAGTCTCGAATTGCGGTTGGCCGTTGAAGAGTCACTGGCGCAATTCCGGGAGGAGCAGGGCAGGATTGGTGACCAGGAGGCCGCGACGCGACTCGAGTCCGCTCGAGCGGCCGTGGTCGAACACTATCGGCAAATGCGGGAAACCCTGGTCACGCAACGTGCTGACCTAGAAGACGCTCAGAAACAGCTTGCCGTCCAGGTTGCCCAGCAGCAAAAAGTCTACTCCGACCACGGTGAGCGGTTGGACGACCGTGAGCAGGCGATTCGCGACAAAGAGGAAGAACTCCGGCGACACATCGCGGAGGTTCCCGATGCCGAATCGCAGTGGCAGGAGATGCAGGCCCGCTGGACAGCCGAGAAGCAGCAGGCCGAGTTGATCATCCGGGATCTGCTCAAGCAACTGGGTGAATCCGAGGCGGCGTGAGCCCGCCGCCGATGGACGCCCTGGTGCTGGGAGTTTCCGTTGTGTTGCCGCCGGCCACCCGTGGCAGGTAGAACCGTGTGGCCCCCGGAGACGAGGGCCCACAGGATTCACCGTACACCGCGAGCCTGCCACCATGACCAACGTTCGAGATTTCGGAGCTGTCGGCGATGGGAAGACCGACGACACCGATGCGATTCAACATGCTATCGACGAGGGCATTGGCCGCGTCGAATTTCCCCGGGGCGACTTCCTGATCACCCGGACATTGCTGGTCGACCTGGAAAAAAACGGTCGCACCGGAATTGATGGTTCCGGGGGGGCCGCCAAGATCGTGATGGCCGGTGCTGGCCCGGCGATTTTTCTAAAGGCAACTCACGCCCGGACGGCCGACCCGGGTGGGTTTCGGCCCGCGGAGTGGAAAAATGAGCGGATGCCGATTGTCCGAGACATCGAGATCGAGGGCCGCCACGCCCAGGCTGACGGGATCAGGATCGTTGGCGTGATGCAGCCGACTCTTGCCGGGGTGTTGATCCGAGAGGTGCACACGGCAGTGCATGTCACCAGCCGGGCCCGCAATCTGATCATCGACGGATGCCATTTCTATCACAACACTGGCGTCGGCGTGCACCTGGACAACGTCAACCTTCACCAGTCGATCATTGCCGACAGCCATATCAGTTACTGCCGGCTGGGTGGGATCAGGATCGAGAATAGCGAGATCCGGAACCTGCAGATCACCGGCAACGACATCGAGTACAACAACAACGCCTCTCATAAGGTGGCCGATGCAGATGACGAACCGACCGCCGAGATTTACATCGACGTGGGAACCGGAAGTGTCCGCGAGGGGACCATTGCCAGTAACACGATCCAGGCCACCGCGTCGGGCAACGGTGCGAATATTCGCATGGTTGGTAGCGGAGGTGAGAACCGTGGACTGATCAACCACAAGGCGGGCATGTGGACGATCAGCGGCAACCTGATCGGAAGCCAACGCACCAACGTACACCTGACCAGTGTGCGAGGGGTGGTGATCAGCGGCAACTACATCTACAGCGGCCACCATCGCAACTTGTTGGTCGAGGAATCTCGGAACATCGTCGTTGGTCCCAATTGTTTTGGTC
>MDTE01072923.1_pt1 | contig 21353 bp, 10 predicted proteins | sample 811231 | NCBI WGS metagenome assembly MDTE01 (sample SAMN05326651, study PRJNA326480) | marine metagenome | isolation source: seawater | place: Indian Ocean: Red Sea | collected 2010
CGGTGAGTCATCACGCCCACTGCGCACTTCGACAGCGATTTCCACCGGCGCGTCCGGCGCCAATATCGACTCGCTGCCGAAACCTTCAGAGCGGTAAATCTCGAAATCGAAGAACAGGCGACCTAAATTGACGGGTTCCCCCATATCGAAAAGCTGAGAAACAAAACGGGTCTGCGGCAGGAAGCCCTCGCCGTAGAACTCAACCTCGGCTATATACCCGAGCGCAGGAAAACGCAACCGCAGGAAACGCAGGAATTCGGTGCGAAAGCGCACATCGGCAATACGCTCGCCCTGATTCGAATTGCGGCCCACAACAATATCAAAATCATTGCTGGTACCGGTGAACAGGAACTCGCGCTCATTAAGCGAACCCGAAACGACATACTGCCGAGGGTACTGATCTTTTAACAAGAGTCCCGCCGAGCCAACGCGATTGAAACCCGCGTTGCCCCCAGACGTGGTCGTGCGGCCCTTATCCGGCGGGAAGAACACCACTCGGTTGAGCGGCAACGGCAGCCCCATATCGAAACTATAATGGCTCACTTCAGCGACATCAGTAGGGCGATCAATATCTCCATCTATAGTCTGAGCCCGACCACGGGACCCATAAACCCAGGGCGTTATATCCTGAACATAAGGAGGGGGAGCACCTGAAATCTCCCATACGTGCCCGAAGACATTGGTGAACTGACCACTCTCAGTCTGCAACCCCAACGCGACATTGACTTGCGGATTCAATTCGAAAGGCTGGAGACTGCCCGCGACGGCCGCATCATCTAAGCCGATAAACTCTTCGCCGACCTCCTGCCACGCCAGACCACCTATGCCCAATCTCAGAGAGTCCACCTGAGACTCCACGGCACAAGGCAGGGACAGCGCGCCAAGAATAGGCACGAATAAGAGTATGCGATTTCGCCGCATTGTGTCTACTTTCGGATCTCGCCACAGAAAACAATGAAAACTCGCCGCATGGACGGCATCCCGCCCCCTTGTTCAATAGGCGACTGCTATAGTCCGGGTCTTTTCGAAAACACCCAAATCAGTACCCACCGACACTCGGGCCAAATACAAGCCCGGCGCCACCACGCTCCGCGCATCTCGTCCATCCCAGACATCCGTGTACTTTCCCTCTCCTCGAACCTCCGACGCTACCTGCCACACCAATCGGCCACCCAGATCGTAAATCTCCACCTCCACCTCCGCTGCCAGGATTCCCTGTAGTGTGTATGAGAGTTCCAAGCCGTCGTTGACTCCATCCCCATTCGGCGTCAAAACCCCCGCACCTGATTCAAGCTCCGATAAAACCGTCAGCTGCTCCAACGGCGCAAACACCTGCAGTCCATTGGTAGACACCAAGGACGATGCATCGCCCCCATCGATCGACTGAGCTAGATTCTTGCCCTCAATCTGGAACACCTCGCCTTCGAATACTGTGTTAAAATTAAAAACCCGCGTACCAAAGGTCAGCCGCAACGGCACATTATCAGCCTGGGAGACCGACCGCGATGGGAAGTATACCACCAACTCTCTGTCGTCGACGAGCAAGCTGTCCGGCTCAACAGCAACCAGCGGGTCACCCATCTCGAAACGCTGAAAATCCACCTTATCCGGGGTACGCAAACGCACTGCATCGAAACCAGTCTGAAGGTCCGAAGTAAAATCTGCACGCACGTCGTAAGTCAATGTTACCCGTTCACCTAGCGGTACCTCAACGACACCGCTCTCCGGCTGCGGTTCTTCTACCAAAGCCACTTCGCCCAACACGGGATTGGCCAAGAGCGGCGAGTATTCAATCGAGAGCGAGTTGAGTCGACCAAAAGCGAAAACCTCTTCGCTGCTAATATAAGCGCGCACCTGTACGAACTGCCGGGCATCGGGGGCCTGGATCGGCTCGCCCGAGGCAGTGTGCGGGGCCGACCAGAAACTCCAGTTGGCCAGGTCATCTTGCACTGAGCCCTTTTGGCCTGGTGCCTTCCCTCTGTTCCGTACTGCGTCAGAGCTCGCACCAGCAGCTTCTGGTGCCCGATCCCATGCCTTAAATTCAACAACCCTTTCGGTCCCTAATTCGGTGGTAATATGGTAGACCAGCGGCGTATCGTCACGACCACTGCGCACCTCGACAGCAATCTTTACCGGCGCGTCGGGCGCTAAAACCGGTTCACTACCGAAACCAGTGGTGCGGTAGGTCTCGAAATCGTAGAGCAAGCGACCAAAATTGACCGGCTCGCCCATATCAAAAAGTTGCGAGGGGACACTAGTAAAGGGAGCAAAACCCTCACCGTAGAATTCAAGCTCGGCGATAAATCCACGCGTGGGGAAACGGACGCGCATAAAACGCGCAAAGGTAGTGGGAAAGCGCACATCTGCAACACGCGTACTGTGATTGAGGCTCTGAGCAACAACATTATCAAAATTGTTGCGAGGGTGCTTGAAAAGGAACTCGCGCTCATTAAGCGAGCTCGAAATTGCGTATTGCCGAGGATATAGATCCTTGAGCAAAAGACCGGAAGACCCCCGAGTTGTAGTACGGCCTTTCTCTGGTGCATAAAACACCACGCGATTGATCGGCAGTGCCAAACCCATGTCAAATGTGTAGTGTTCGACAGTGGTCACATCAGTCGGCGACTCACCATCACCGTCTACAGTCTGCGCTCGACCGCGGGATCCGTACACGTACGGCGCGAGGTCCTGAACATGGGGGGGCGCCGTACTGGAAATATCCCAAATCCCACCGAAGATGGTGGTGAACTGACCACTCTCAGTACGTGGTCCGACCACGAAATTGACCGAGGTATCGAGCTCGACTGGTTGCAGGCTGCCGGAGAAGACCGTATCCGTCAAACCAATAAGCTGCTCATTAGACTCGTTCCAAGGCAAACCGCCCTGACCAATCACCAAGTAATCAACCTGGGCGCTGACCACCAGCGGCAGAAGCAATATCAACGAGATCCGACAAAAGAAACTCAGCATCGCTATCCTTAATAAGCTATCTGCACCAAGCGCGTTCGACTAATCTCCCCGGTAGCTGTGGCGACAGCAACCCGAGCCAGGTACGTGCCCGGGGGCAACCGCTGGCCACCATTATCCTTACCATCCCAAAAGAGAGTGTAACGACCTGCCACCACCGGTTCTGAAACCAGATTGCGTACACGCCGACCAGATAAATCATAAATAGCTACCTGGGTATCGACCGGCTCTACCAAGTGAATCAATACATAGGTAAACGCCAACTCATCGTTGGTTCCGTCCCCATTCGGCGTAATGATCGATGAATCTACTTCGAAATTTTGCACGATGTCTTCACTGGCCTCAAATACGACCCGGAGTGAATTAGTGCCCACCTCACCGGTTGCATCACCCTCGGCCAGTGCCTGAGGCAAACTACCCTGGCTGTCCAGTAATTGCCCCGCAAAGACCGTGCTGAAAAGGAACAACCGCGTGCTAAACGTCACGCGCAGGCGCTCATCCCGCCCTTCGGTGACCCGATTCGAAGGAAAATAGACCCGCAAATCATCCGTTCCCTCTCTTACGCTATCGGGTTGGACCGGGATCAGGTCATTGCCCATTTCCATCTTGATAAAACGCGCTTCAGCCAGCGTCTCTATACGCAACCCGTCAAAACCAGTGCTGGCAGGTTCGCCCATATCAACGCGGATATCGTAGGTAAACGTGGCCTCAACCCCGGCGCGAACCGCCGGAGTACCGAACGCGGGATTAGGATGATCTGCGACGGCCAATTCCGCGACCGCCTTAGCGGCGAGAGGCGGGGAGTTCGTAATGGCCAGACTGTCGACCTGCACAGCATTGGTCGTCGTCCCTTCGAACGCCAACCGGTACTGGAAGAATGGCCTAGGACCAGGCAGATCTAGTACCGTGCCGTAAACCCCGTCGACTTCCGCAATGATCGGTTCGGTCCACGGCGACCAATTAGTCAGATCCGGGCGAATAGATCCACGTTGCAGTTCCTGCGTCGACTCGTACTCCTTCTGCGTGACGACCTCCTCAGCACCGGTTTCAAGATCAACGATCTTATAGTATTCAAGAGGTGAATCGTCGGCGCCGTTTCGCATCTCCACCGTCACACTCCCCCCACCACTTACCTCTGCATCACCACCGATCCTAGTAGCTTTGAAGGACAACTGCCCGAAATTGACCGGCTCCGGTAGCTCGATGAGCTGGGAAAGATACGAACTCTTCGGCACAAAACCCTCACCATGGACTTCTAATTCGGCAATCTCAAAAGGACTGGGGGATCTCACGGTCAGTTTGATAAAACGCAACAACTGGTCGGGAAACCGGATATCTACAACGGCATCACGATTCTGTTCGACTAGCCGTAAACTCTCGTAAATCGGCGTGCCGCTCGCATTGTAGAGTCGACCATCATTGATCGAGAGGTCGAACGCGCGAACGAAATCGCCCTGCGCCTCGGGACTGGGAAAAAACCGGATCTGGTTGGCGGGAAAAGAAGCCCCTAAGTCGAAATAGAAGATCCTCCCTGTTTGATCTATACCAAATTCCTTAAAACGTTCCCCCGTGGTGGTCGTGTTGTCCCCATCGACGATTACGATCGGCGACCCCTCTTTGGCGGCGTTGTCCCAGATGTGTCCCCCGGATTCACTGATAAAATCCTCGGTGCGCCCATCGACCCATGAGATCGACTGAATCACATTATCCGTCAACTCGAAATTGACCGGCCTTAATTCCCCATCCACTCCCTCAACCACACCTGCCATAACATCCGCCGGAGTTTCCCATGATTGCCCACCCTTACCAACGATCCAAGCCTGATTCTGTGCCTCCGCGGCAACGGCAACCCACCAGCATAAGGCAACTAAGCACAGTCTACGGCGAATAGTATGTCGCGTCATTGGTTCTCACTCAGCCACTCGGCTGGAGGATGGCTGCCTTTGTAAACTTCCCGTTGAAAGCGGAAGGACAAATCTGTCGTCTCAATCGGCTCATCGCGGTAATTGAATCGGAGCGCGATATCCTCGACATTAACCGAAAAGCCCTTAACATCAGGATCAAGTTTGGGAAACACGATAAAGCTCTCGGCCTCTTGGCCACTATAAAGGGCTTCGCCCTTGAAAAGCGTTCTGTTGAGGATATCCTCTCGCTCCGTAAAGCGGCGATACTCATTACCCGCATAGCCAACTATTTGAGAGTAATAGTACTCGAGGATTTCCGTTTGATTCAGCGTCGCATATGTGCGATAACCGCTGTCGGAAATCAACTCTATCTTGGCCGGATCAACCTGTATTTTGGGATAGGCGTAATTCTTTATTTTAAGCCGCCATACGCTGTATTTGGGCGGAATCCACTGCTCCCCCATACGCTTCCAGTTACCATAGGTGTAGGGGTTCGTCGAGACGGGCCCCTGATTAGAAAAACTCGGAAACTGGCGGTTCAGTTCTTGGTCGGACATCGGCTTCAGACCAATTTCAAGGCGTTCGAACACATAGGTGACCGACCGATCGTCTGATACCACCATATTGGGCGCCTGCTGATCCTCCGCCATCGGCTGAATCGGCCCACCGAAAAAACGACCGCATCCAGTTAATAACACAAGTGCCCATAACAACCAAATCCCCGAACATCTCATCATCTTTGCCCTCTCAGGAATAGGCGATGAGGCATACGCAACACCGCGGATAAAAGCAGCGAGGTGGAGGAATAATCTCCTCCACCCCACTCCAAGAGCGATAATTAACGGGCGAAGGTCGACTTGATCTTGCCCCAAGCTTGGGCCTCAACAGCCGTCGCATCACCACCTTGATTGTCATACTCTCCGATTCCCAACAAGGTGTACTCGGACAGGAAGTCGCCGTTACCTGAGGCACCTTCCTCACCCGCTGTCGAAATCTGGTGCGTACGACGGTCGGTCGGATTATCAGCCTCATTCAACTGATAACCAAAACCGATCAACTGCCCGACCTCGTTGATATGGCGGACACTAGCATCGGCACCATCGGGAACAGCCAGATCCCACAAAGGCATGCTGAACTCGTAGTCGATAGTGACGTCTACCGAACCCGTTCCTGCACCTTCGGGGGTCGCCTTGGTGACACCTTCAGCCAATTCGTCCAACCAATGCATTTCGGGCGCTACCTGCCAACGCAACCACCACGAGCCATCACCATAAGGCGACTCGTACCCGGGTGTGACCAAGTGCATGGTAAACTGCTGTCCCGCTACACCGCGGGTATCAAACTCACCCTCCATCGGACCACCGCTAGCATCGGGGTCAGAGACGACTTCGAGATCGTCATCGCGCCAGCCATCGTCCAGCAAGGTTTCGATAACGCACAGACTATCGTCGGTAACCCGGACAAAGCCAAAAATCTTATTGTCGCGGTCCGTACCAGTCCAAGCGGTGTACGCGGCGAGATCGATATCGCTCTTCGGCGGCATCTCACCAATGAGGATCTCAGTCATATCGTCTGGTCCGTAAATAAATGCAGGATCAAACCAAGCCCAATCGCTGAGGTCGCCATCGACACTAATCGTATGACCAGCCGGAACTTCAAGGGCGAAGTAACCGATGCCGTTAGCATTGGAACCAGCATCGCTCGTACTCGCCATAGCGAATACTAACATAGCTCCTAAAGCAAACTTTTTCATCCTTATCTCCTGTTGGATATGATTAAATCATTTGCGTGTGCAAATAGACCGATTCCACAACTTCGCTTTCGTTGGAATCGCCTAACGTAAGAGTGATCTTTAACCTCCTTTCCTTCTTTCTTGTGAGTTAGCCCGCACGCTAGTTATAAGCCATAGGTGAACTAGCGAATCTCTTGACCAAGCGTCTCTAAAACATGATCATAGACCACCACACTTGGATCGTATTTCTGGCGTATCTCTTCCAGGTAGCTATAAAAAGCGTGATTAATTTCATCGCGATGCTCGAACCGGGTCTTTCGTCGAACCTCTTTCTGAACCAAAGAGGCATCGTAAGGTAGGACCCGAGCCGGCCGAACCATCAATGACCGCACGACCAGATATCCGTTGCGGCCTTCCCCAAAATCGAGTTTTATAGGTCCTCCCATCTCACCGGACTTCAAGCTCTGTACCGTCTCGACTGCTTTGGCCCACCGCGCCCCATGCGACGCAGTTCCCGAGGTCGAGAAATTGAACACATCGTATTTCCTCCACTGATCGGAGAAAGCGGGATAGGATTTCATAATGGAAGCCAATTCATCACCCTCCCGCATCTGCTCCATCACCCGGCCAGCTTCCTCCACCGACCCCAAAAGACCCCCTTCGAAAAATACCCGTTCCGACTGCAAAAAATCTGGTTTGTGGTCCTCGTAATAGGCACGGCGGACCTCTGGGGTCAGAATGGGGTCCTCCACTTTGATGCGCCGCAGCATTTCGACCATCGCCTGAGCCCTTTTCTCGTCCATATAAGCGACGATATCCTCGGCCCGGTGCCACTCCTTCTCCTCTGCGACTATAGTCAACACCTTATCGCGCATAACCTCGCGCTCTGCGAATCGTACAACCTCGGTACTATCCACCGCCCGCGGTCTGTCTTTGATGCTAGTCCCCTGCAGCATCTCCAGATAACCTCCGAGATCCAACCTGCCCCCTTCGTAACGCACTAGCACCTGGCTATGATTTTCAGGCTCGATAGAAGGCATTTTATCTTCGGCGAATCGCCCTCTGTCGAGGAGTATTCTGAGCCCATCTCCGTCAATCGCAAGGCGGAAACGCTCTTGTTCCTCTTCGAGATACTCCATCCAGCGCTCTTTGTATTTCCTGCGTTCCAGGGTTCGCTTGATCTGCAGGTGCTGGCGTTCATATCCGAGCAGGCGATGCTCGGTAACTTTGATGAGATGATAAGCGCCACGGGCATTGCGGTACGGGGATGAGATGTCTCCGACCTCTAAATCGATGAAATGCTGGACAAAATCGCTTTTGCGAGCATCCTCCAATTGCCAGTACCCGACGTCTCCCCCCTTGTTAGCAGTGGCAGTGTCGCGAGATACTTCAGCCGCCAGCAACGAAAAATCTTCGCCAATAGCAAGCCGTTGCAAAACTGACTCGGCCTCGGGTTCGGTATCTACCAAAATATGACTGGCGCGTACTTCGTGTTTCTGATCAAGACCGTATTCGACGAAATACTGCCGGATCTCTTCTTCAGAAATCGAAACTTTTTTGGTTACCTCCTCAGTATACACCTTCTCTGCCAATTGCCGACGGCGAATCTTATCTAGCGTTTGCAGAACCTTTGGCGCATTCGCCAAACCGGCCTGAGTCGCTTCCAAATACAAAATTTCTCTATCAATAAAAGGCTGTAGTAACTCCCGCTTATCCTGATCCGCCCCATAACGGCGCAACCGCTGTTCTGCCCGTCTCAAATCATCCAGCGTAATACTCTCATCACCAATAGTAGCCACGACACCGTTACCGGTGGGCACTTGCCCGCTTGCTATACCAGGGCTAAAAAACGCTGAGGACAAGCCGCAATACGTGCAAAATAATACCAAATAAGCAAAGAGATTATATCTTCGATTCATGTGATCTTAGAACTGAGTGTAGGAAAACAGCCACATAGCTGAAGTAGGAATGGGAAATAGTGCATTGAATTATTTCCCAAGTATTTTATAGAAAAGGATCTTCTCCCAACTTCCTTTTAAAAAAGAACATTACGAGTTCACAACATTATAATAATTATACGGGAGTAACTATATTATAATAGACTGGTATATATCAAGTCAAGAGAATTCTCCTATCCAGTAGACACCTCTGATCCGAATCAAGGTACATCCGCCAGCTTTTAAAAAGCGACCATACAAGACCATACTGCAATTAGGATACCGATCGAAAAACTGAACTTGTGCCCCCCCATCGCTAGTAGGTCAAATTAATGATGCGCTGTGCTGAATGGGCACCGATATCAACGGCTAACTTAATTTGACAGATATAAATACCCGGTGCCATGAGCTGCCCAGTCTCATTCCGACCGTCCCACTTATAACCGCTCTGATCGGGAGTCACCACCCGGACTCGCCTACCCAACAGATCGTAAATCGACACCTGAGCCTTGTCTCCCTCTACTTTGGCCAATGAGAAACTGATTAATGCCTCGTCGTTGACCCCATCTCCATTAGGCGTCACCAAGGGCGTAATCGCTATCTGGCGAATCAGCGCACCACTGACCACTGATGGCACAAACACCGTCGCCGCATTCCTCTCCTCAGGTCGCACTCCCTGCTGCAGATCCTGTTCCACTCTACTCACCCACGAGTCAATGGCTGTTGCATTGGTCTTTATGCGCATCTCAAACATCACTTCGACCGAGTCTCGCAGTACTCGTTCGGGCAAATCTACCTGCAACAAATCGTCCACCATCTCTACCGCTGAGGGGAACACCTCTTTACCTCCCACTTTAAGAGCGACCTTCCCAATCGCAGTCGGCGTTTGAATAAGTATCCGGTCGAAACCCTGGTCGCCCGTGTGAAAACTCGGCTTGAGCACATATCTAAAAACCTGTAGAGAATCGAACGGTACTTCCCGCGGCAGGATCCGGCTAGTCACTCCGCCGCTAATCAATGCGTCATCAAATTGCAGTGAGAGATTGCGCAAGAGCGGCGCTACCGCAGGGTTGTGATTACCCATTTTGACCTGCAATTGCACGTAGCGGCGCGGAGACGGAGACTGAAATACGGTCTCTGGCAGGGTATAGAGCGAACTCCAACCCGACCAGTCTGGACCACGCCGCGGAATTTCCACGATGGGCGATTTTTGCGACTTGGGTAACTTCTCCCACTGTGCCTCGGTAACTTCCTCTCCATTCTTGCGATAGTACTTCTTCTCAATTGTAAAGGTATCACCAGTCTGCGAACGAATCTCCAGATACGTCCCTGCCGGTAAATCGGCGTCCCATGTGAGGGCACGAATACTTTTGCTACCACCCAAATCGATAAAATCCGAGGTCATCTCCACTTCAGCTACATAGCCCTCGCCATATAGCGCATACTCCAATATGGTGTACCAAACCCTTCGGTCAGAGAAACTGGAGCGACGAAAAAAAATGTGACGAGTTTTGCGAGAAGGGAAGCTGAGTTCGAACCACCGTTGGACAGGACTTCGGGTGGCATCTACCATTGTCAAAAACTGATAATCGAAAGGGCTACGCACTCGATCAACCGTCAATCCATCCATCACCGTGCCATCCGAAGTCGATATCTCAAAAACCTCCACGGAAAGCGTGCGGTGGCCTGGTACGCTGACCTCAATGACCATTCGATCCAACCAGTAGGAAGCCCCTAGATCCCACTCCAAGAAATGCCCTTCCTCGAGCCAATTATTTCTACCCGTCACGGTCCATTTAGTATTGTGGTCTCCATCGCTAAATGAGACGCTATTTTGCACATCGGTGCCGACGCGGATCGATCCACCCCGATCGATACTGCCCAAGGCCACATTCTCACCGAGCGCCACCACTTCGATCTCAGCCAAGGCTGCATCAGGATGGTGTTCCTCAGCAACAAAGCGCACGTATTGCACGGCGGCGAAATTCAGGGTGTCGGATACGACCAGATGGTCTCCTATGCCATTGCCCAACTCCATTGTTTGCAAGGAAAACTCGACAACGCGCTCCTGGTTGGGAAGAATCGTGCGCCCCACACGCGAAAAACTAAAAACGTCTTTCGCCGCGACATAGCGCTCGCCATTGTTGATGAATACGCTAAAATTGCGGAATGGCCTGGCATCTGTGGTATCGGGAAAGATCAGCCGGATCTTCGTCGCATAGACCATCCGACCCAGATCCACCCCAAACCACCAGTCCTCAAGTGAATCATTCTGGTCGGGTTGCCACCAGGTATCCGCGCGCCCGTCGAGGATATTCTCTACTGTTTCCGCCCCCGATCCCACAAAGCGAATCCCGCCCGGTACCGGCTCTTTGCTACTTTTGACGACATGCTTGAACTCGTGCGCATCAGCGACCGCATTGATCGCCTTTTCTATGCGTTGCAAACCGATACTGCCGTCCTCGTATCGAGCTACGGCACTGCGAGGAAAAGTCCACGTATCCCAATCGGCCTTGCGCGCAATCCGAAACTCGTCGGCAGACACAGCGGTACAAGACCACAAGGCGATGGCAGATATCGCGCACATCAATCTCAGGCTCGCGCCGTTTATCGGTGTTTTCTCCACTACGCATGTGTATCTGCTGTTGCGGTTCATGACCCTGTCCTGCAAGAAGCCGATCATCACAATATTGCTCGATTAATGAGATTGGCGATTACCGTCTTCTCTAATACGCCAGATTTATAATGCGCTGCGCTCTTTCCACACCTACATCAACCGCCAGCTTAATTTGGCAGATATACACTCCCGCCGGCAATAGCTGGCCGTACTCACCACGTCCATCCCACTTAAAACCACCCGCGTCCGCATTCAACACCAACACCTGCTGCCCCGATAGATCAAAAATCGCAACCTCTGGACCTGCTCCCTCTACCTTGGCCAGCACGAAGTGGATCAATGCCTCCTCGTTGATACCGTCTCCATTCGGTGTCAACAACGGCGTCACTTCCACTTGCCTGATCAACTCCTGGCCTATTGCCACCGACGGCACAAATACCGTCGCCGCATGCTGATCCTCAGGTTTTACTCCCTGCTGCAAGTCATCTCCAATAACACTCACCCACCCATTAAAAGCCGTTGCATTGGCCTGGATTCGCGTCTGGAATATCACCTCTACCGAATCCCGCCGTACTCGCTCAAACAGATCGATTTTCAATGAATCCCCCACCATCGCCACCCCCGCCGGAACTACCTGTTCACCGCCGACCATCAACTCCACACTCTCTGCCGGAAAGGGCATCTGAATATACACCCGGTCAAATCCCTGGTCGCCAGCGCGAAAGCTTGGCTTGAGCACATAGCTGAACACCTGCAGCGAATCGAAAACCACTTGCCGCGGCAAAATCCGGCTGCTGACCCCGCCGCTGATCAGCGCGTCATCGAAATGCAGAACGATATTGCGCAGCAAAGGCGTCACCTCCGGATTCTCGTTGCCCAGTCTGACCTGCAATTGCACAAAACCCCGCGGCGATGGCGAAAGAAAAACCCCCTCAGGTTCGGTATAGATCTGGCTCCAACCAGACCAATCCGAGCCACGCCGCTGAATCTCGACAATCGGCTGCTTTTGCGACTTCGGCAGCTTATTCCACTGGCCTTCGACGACCTCCTGGCCATTCTTGTGATAATACTTCTTCTCGATGAAAAAAGAGTCGCCGGTCTGCGAGCGAATCTGGACGTAGGTCCCTTGGGGCAAATCGGCTTCCCAGCTTAACCTGCGGATGCTCTTGGTCCCCCCGAGATCAATGAAATCGGACACCATCTCGACTTCGGCGACATAGCCCTCACCGTAGAGCGCATATTCGAACATCGTATACCACACCCAACCCTCGATATTGCTTGGATTGTGGTAGAAGATATGCCGGGCCTTACGAGGCAGAAAATTCAAGTCGTAAATCGAACGGACGGGACTGCGGATCGCATTGACCAGGGTCAGTAGCTGGTAGTCGTAGTTGCTGCGCACCCGATCGATTGTCAAACCGGCTAAGGGCGCACCGGTAGAGGTCGAAATCTCAAATTCCTTGATCGTGGGTTGGCCCCAGGGGTGGCCGTACTCTATGATCATGCGATCCAACCAGAACACCGCCCCCAAATCCCACTCAAAATAGTGCCCTTCATCGATCCAGCTACCGGTTCCAGTCGCTATCCATTTGGTGTTGTGGTCTCCATCGCTAAATGCTGCGCTGTTATTGGTATTACCTCCCGCGCGGATCTCCCCCCCACGCCGGACGCTATCCAACGCCAGATTATCGCCGACCGCGATCACATCGATTCCCGCTAAAGCCGCCGCCGAATGATTTTCTTCGGCTTTAAAACGCACATACTGCACCCGTGCGAAATTCAGGGTATCCGATATCGTCAGATGATCTCCCGTAGCCATTCCGGGATCAATCGTCATTAAATCGTATTCGACCACGCGCTCCTGATTCGGCTCAGTCGTGCGGCCAACGCGGATGAATTGGAATACGTCCTTGGCCGCCGTAGCACGCTCGCCATCATTGATATAAACGCTGAAATTGCGGAATGGCCGCAGGCCCAATGTGTCGGGAAAAATCAACCGAATTTGGGTCGCATGGACCATTCTACCCAAGTCGACCTCTATCCACCGATCCTGGAGCGCGGCATCTAGGTCAGGTTGCCACCAGGTATCCGTACGGCCATCGAGGACATTATGCGCAGTCTCTGCACCCGAGCCAACCACGCGAATCCCACCCGGAATAGGCGCTTTGCTACTCTTGACGAGGTGCACAAAATCCTGTGCGTCGCTCGTGGCGTTAATAACCTTGTTGACCCGATCCAAGCCGATACTGCCGTCCGGGTATTGCACCAGGACCCCCTGAGGATAAGTCCACGAATCCCAATCCGCTTGGCGCTCAAAACGAAATTCATCCGCCAACACGGTGCTGAAGCTCATCAGCATCCATGCCGCGACCACGCCAACCTTAACCATAACCATTATATACTTAGAGTTTCGATTCATCTGGTAACTGCAATCGGACCGTGATGATTTCAATAGGCAACGACTACGCCAGTTACTTGCTCAAAGGTACCTCGGTCTACTACTGCCGATACACGTGCCAGATACAATCCCGGCACCACTAGTACCCCATCTTTCGTCCCGTCCCAAACATCCCGATAGCGACCCTCGCTCCGCGTCTGGGCTGACAAGTGCCGCACCAGTTGTCCGCTCAAATCGTAGATGCTCACCTCCACATCTGCCGCCGTAACCCCCTGCAAAGTGAATGAAAACGCCAAGTGATCATTGACCCCATCCCCATTGGGCGTCACGATGCTCGAGCCGGTATCAACATCCGCCAATACATCCAACCGATCCAGCGGCGCAAAAACCTGTAGATCGTTGGTCGCAACCAAAGGCGTAGCATCCCCCCCATCTATGGATTGCGCCAGATTTTCGCCGCCGATCTGGAACACCTCGCCCTCGAAAACCGTGTTAAAGTTGAACACCCGCGTGCCGAAAACAAACCGCAACGGTACGTTTGAGCCACGGTTAATCGGATTCGAGGGGAAATAAACTACCAGTTCGTCGTCGCCCACCAGCACGCTATCGGGCTCAAGAGCCACTAAGGGATCACCCATTTCAAAGCGTTTTAAATCCACCGCTTCCGGCATGCTCAATCGCACCGCATCAAAACCTGCCTGTACAGCCGAAGAAAAATCCGCACGCACGTCGTAGGTCAAGAGCGCTGACTCGCCCAACGACATTTCGACCACTCCGTCTACGGGCTGAGGCTCAGACTCCAGAGCCACCTCGCCCACCACCCTATCAGCCAAGAGCGGAGAATACTCAAGCGAAAGTGAATTGAGCCGGCCGAAAGCAAAAATCTCATTACTGGATATAAAGGCCCGTACCTGAATAAACTGGCGGCCGTCGGGAGCCCTGATCTGTTCACCCGAGGAATAGTGCGGCTCCGACCAGAAACTCCAGTTGGCTACATCGTCGAGGACCTCTCCCCGCTGCCCGGGAACTCGTCCCTGAGGCGCCGCGTAACTCACGGTGAGGTTGACTCGATCTCCCGATGGCGCTCGTTCGTATTCCGCCTCGCTGACCTCTTTTTCCTCGCCGATTTCCATAGTCAGATGGTGGACCAGCGGCGTATCATCGCGTCCACTGCGGACCTCCAGGGCTATTTGCACCGGGGCATCCGTCACCAGCAGTGGCTCCCGACCTGAACCGGGGCTGCGATAGACCTCGAAATCGTAAAGTAAACGGCCGAAATTGACCGGCTCGCCCATATCAAAAAGCTGCGAGGTATAACGAGTCTCCGGCAAGAATCCCTCGCCGTAAAACTCGACCTCGGCGATAAAACCCGGGGCCGGAAAACGCACGCGTGCGAAACGCAGAAATTGGGTTGGGAAACGGACGTCCGCAACCCGTTCGTTATGATTAAAATTAGTGCCCAGAACTATACTTAAATCGTCTTTAGTACCGGTAAACAGAAACTCTTGCGGATTGAGCGATCCCGAAACTACGTATTGTCGGGGATAGAGGTCGCGGAGTAAAAGGCCAGACCCTCCATAAGAGGTGGTCCGGCCTTTTATCGGTGGAAAGAATACCACCCTGTTGAGCGCCACGGGCAAGCCCAGATCAAAGGTGTAGTGTTCGACGGTTGAGACATAGGTCGGTTGATCCACGTCCCCATCAATGACCAGTATGTGCCCCGGACTCCCATACACCCACGGCTTTTTGTCCTCTACAGAGGACGGGACGCCAAAAGACGTGCCCCATATATGCCCCAATATATTGGTGGGCTGATCCTCCTCGGTCTTCGCCCCCACCGCGATATTGACCGACGGATCGAGTTCGAACGGTTGCAAACTGCCGACGAAAGCCGAATCATCCAGACCCAGGAGATCCGCGCTGGATTCGCGCCAGTCCAAGCCACCCTGGCCGATAACCAGGCGCTCTACTTGTGCCTCAAGTGCCAGGGGGATACCCAGAACGAGGACGATCCGGGAAAGGAGGTTTCGTATCATAGTGGTCCAACGCGTGAAATGAACATCCAGTGTACAGCAGTATACCCTGTTGCCCAAACCCTAATAGGCCAGGTTAATGATCCGATGCACCCGCTCGTCACCAATATCAGCTCTAAGCTTAATTTCACAGATATATGCCCCAGGCGGCAAGATCCGCCCCCCTTCATCGCGCCCGTTCCAGCTAAAGCCGACGGTGCCTGCTTCCAATGACCTCACCACGCGGCCGGACAGATCATAAATCAATACCTCTGGGAGCAATCTCTCTACCTTGGCCAGCACGAAGTCAATCATTGCCTCATCGTTGACCCCGTCCCCATTCGGGGTCACCAGGGGCGTCACCGCCACCTTGCGGATCAACGAACCCCCACTCGCTACCGACGGCACGAAAACCGTTGCGGCGTGCTTAGCTTCAGGCTGTACTCCCTGCTGCAGATCTCCATCCGTCACACTGATCCAAGCATCAAAAGCAGTGGCATTGGCCTGAATCCGCGTGGGGAACTGTATCTCCACCGAGTCCCGCCGTACCGGCTGGGATAAGTCCACCCGCAGCGAATCGCCCAGCATCGCCACCGACGTTGGCACCACCTCTTCGCCCCCCACCATCACCCGGACTCCATCCACTGGGAACGGCGTGCGAATAAATACCCGATCGAAGCCCCGATCGCCAGAGCGAAATGTCGGCTTGAGCACAAAACTGAACACTTGCAATGAGTCAAAGTCCGCTTGCCGCGGCTGGATGCGACTGGTCACACCCCCGCTTATCAGCGGGTCGTCGAAATGGAGCGCAATACTGCGCAACAAGGGGGCAAATTCAGGATCATTATTGCCCAGCTTGACTTGCAATTGCGTAAACTGGCGCGGCGACGGCGAAAGAAAGGTCTCCTCCGGGAAATCGTAGGCCTTACTCCAACCCGACCAGTCCGGTCCTCTGAGCTGCAGCACCTCAACATCCCTCTTCTGCGACTTGGGAAGTTTGTTCCACTGGCTTTCGGAGATCTCGATGCCGTTTTTGTTGTAGTACTTATTCTCGAAGTTAAAGGTGTCTCCAGTCTGCGAGCGAATTTCAACAAAGGTGCCCGGCGGAAGCTCGGCATCCCAACTAAGCTTGCGGATATCCTTGGTGCCTCCCAGATCAATGAAGTCGGACTCCATCACCACTTCGGCCATATAGCCTTCACCGAACATCATAAACTCAGTTAGCGAGGTCAGTAGACACTGGCTGCACTCATCGAGGTTGAGTCGGCGCAAAAAGACATAGCGGACCTTCCGAGGGGGAAAATTCAACTCAAAGACCCGGCGGGGCGGGCTGGGATTATTATCCACCAACGACATGTGTAGAAAATCGAAAGGGCTGCGTATTCGACCTGTAGTCATACCGCTGGCCTGGGTTCCATCCGAGGTAGTGATCTCGAAATTGCCCATCAACCGACGAGTCCGGCTGATGTGAAAAAACGCGGTATCGATCCAATACGTCGCCCCCATATCAATTTCAAACCAGTGGCCCTCGACGATCCAATCAGCCGTGCCTGATATGGTCCAAGCGGTATTCTTGTCGCCGTCGACAATACCCTCAAGATTGCCAACATCGGCGCCACCACGCACCCCACCACCACGAGCCACGCTGCCAAGCAGGGCATTATCGCCCACCGTCTCGACTTCGACCAATGCCAACGCCGCACCCGGCTGGTGTTCTTCGGCGACAAAGCGCACATATTGCACCATTCGATAATCTAGCGTATCCCCGGTGACCAGGTTCTCACCGGTCGATGCGCCCGTCGCTATCGTTTGGAGCTCATATTCGATCACGCGCTGGACATTGGGCTCAGTTGGACGCCCTATCCGAGTGAATTTGAATACGTCTTTGGAGGCGACCGAACGGACACCGTCGTTCACATAGACGCTGAACTGGCGGAAAGGCTCGAAATCCAGCGTGTCGGCGAAGGTCAGGCGGACCTTGGTCGCCAGAGTCAGACGACCCAAATCGACCTCGATAAACCAATCTTCGAGTACCGTATCCGGATCGGGCGCCCACCAGGTATCCGTACGCCCATCGATTATATTATCCCCCATCTCAGCACTCGACCCCACCACGTGAACCCCACCCGGCTGGAGGTTTTTACTCGACTTGACCCGATGCAGGAAATTAGGCGCATTGGGTACCGCATTGATCTTCTTGTCGATCCGATTCAAACCGATGCTGCCGTCCGCATTGAACTGCAGAGTACCCTGGGGAGTGGTCCAGGTGTCCCAATCGGTCTTGCGGTCGAAGCGCAACTCGTCCGCGAACGATGCGGTGGCAAAAACAAGCGCGATGATCGAACAAAACGCATAGCCAGGATTCTTATACATGGTTATCCCTTTGCCGCAGCATTTTAATAGGCAACCGAAACGAGCCGCGTTTGATCGAAAACACCCAAATCCGTATCCACTGAGACCCGAGCCAGATAAATACCCGGCACCACCCGCCCGGCCTGTCCCCGACCATCCCATACATCTGTATAGCGACCCTCGCGCCGCGTCTGCGTGACTAATAGCCGCACCAATTGGCCCGTCAAGTCATAAATCCCCACCTCCACCACGGCCGCTTCGACGCCCTGCAGCGCATAAGAGAGTCCCAAACTGTCGTTGACCCCATCATCGTTAGGCGTCACCACGCCAGAGCCCAGTTCCAACCCCGACAACACTTCCAGCTTGTAGAGTGGAGTAAAAACCTGTAGATCATTCGTCGACACCAGGGGCGTCGCATCGCCGCCGTCTATCGACTGCGCCAGATTCTCGCCACCGATCTGGAATACTTCGCCTTCGAATACCGTGTTGAAGTTGAATACCTGCGTACCAAATGTCAGCCGCAGTGGTACATTATCGGCCTGAGTGATCGGATTGGACGGGAAGTAGACTACCAGGTCTCTATCGCCGACGACCAAGCTATCAGGCTCGACGACGCTAAGTGGGTCACCCATCTCGAAACGGTGAAAATCCACCGCTTCTGGCGTCTCTAAGCGAATCGCGTCAAAACCGACCTGATCAACCGAACTAAAGTCCGCACGCACATCGTAGGTCAGCGTCACCATCTCACCCAGTGGCACCTCGGCCACTCCGTCAACGGGCTGCGGCTCATTTATCAGCGCCACTTCGCCGACAATGGGGTCCGCCAACAATGGCGAGTATTCAATGGTCAGGGAATTGAGTCGACCAAAGGCAAAAGGTTCCGCGCTCTTGATAAATGCCCTGAGCTGAATAAACTGGCGCCCATCGGGCATCTGGAGATCCTCTCCCGACAAGGTTTGTGGCGCCGACCAGAAACTCCAGTTGCGCAAATCGTCCTGCACCGAACCCCGTTGCCCAGGGATTACATTGCTGTCGCTATTGCCAAATAAGAGCAAGGTCGCAGGAGCCCGGTTAAAAGCCTTTTCGGTAACTTCTTTCTCTCCACCTATATCGGTGATGATATGATACACCCGCGGCGTATCGTCGCGCCCACTCCGCACCTCGAACATCACTTCGACCTCGGCATCGGGTGCCAGCACTGGTTCCATACCAAAACCCGAACTGCGCAACACCTCGAAGTCAAAGTGCAACTTGCCGAAATTTACCGGCTCGCCCATGTCGAAAAGCCGCGACACATAGCGCGTCTGAGGGGCAAAGCCTTCGCCATAAAACTGGACTTCTGCAATGTAGCCCCGCATTGGAAACCGCACCCGGAAAAAGCGCAGAAACTGAGTGTCGAACTCCACATTGGCAACGCGCTCGTTTTGATTGAAATTGCTACCGAGTACTCTAGCAAGATCGCCCGAGGTGCTCGAAAACAACCAGCTTTGCGGGTCGGCCGCCCCGGAGACCACGTATTGGCGGGGATAGAGGTCCTTTATCAAGAGTCCGGAAGACCCGCGAGTGGTCGTACGACCTTTCTCCGGCGGAAAAAACACCACGCGGTTGACCGGCACCAACAAGCCGAGGTCGAAGCTGTAACCACGCACTGCCGCCACATCGGTCGGACGGTCGATATCGCCGTCGATTGACCATAGTGTACCGCGGTCGCCATAGACCCAGGGCTTCTTATCGCGCTCAACCGGCGGCGCATTAAACGAGTTCTCCCAAACGTCACCGAAGATCGTAGCAAATTGGCCGGATTCGGTCTGCGGTCCCACGGCAATATTGTCGGCGGGGTTGATCTCAAATGGCTGTAAGCTACCGACAAAGGCCGTGTCGCTTAGACCCAGCATATCTTCACTCGATTCGCGCCAATCCAGACCACCTTGGCCAATAACCAAATGATCTACCTGGGCGCCGACGGGCAAGCACAATGCCAGAGAAGGGATCAGCCAAAGAATGAGATTTAACATAGTCTCCCTCAATCCCGAAACGGGAACAGAGATGCCAGCTACTCCAAATCTCGAATGGAACTAGGCAAGGGTGCCCGCGGAGAAGACGGCAACTAAAGGGTGTACGTGTTCGGACCTCATATACTATAGGTAGCTGATATAATCTACATACTTGACAACATCAATACCAACCCTAAATACAATAAAAAAACGATATCAGAGCCCTAATAACCAATTTTCCTTATTGACCCTAAGTGCAATGAAATCAGCCTCTTTTCATCTAACAACCAGCAATTTGCGCGTCTCCGTGCGCAGATCAGTGCGAAGTCGGTAGAAAAATAAACCACTGGCCACAGCCAACCCATTGTCGTCCCGACCGTCCCAGCGCAGCGTATAGCGACCGGGCATCTGTTGCTTCATCTGCACTAATGTTCGCACCAGTCGCCCCAGTGGGTCATAAACGGTCAAGTCAACTGGTCCCTCCGTCTCTACCTCATATTGTATTGTCGTCTGCGCATTGAAGGGGTTGGGATAATTTTGTTCAAGAGCGAAGGAATCGAGTTGGTGCTGAGGAGCGCTGGCTACGAGCGTCGAAGCATCCAGGCCATCGATCCAGCGCCTGATCAATGCCGCACCCTCTTGGTCCACGATAGACGATGCCACCGGCGGCATGCGATTGGAGGTGAGACTCAAGGTGCGCAAAAGCAAGGTGGATTTTTCGGCATTACCCGGATTTATGATCTTGGCACCAGACGCATCGAGGCGCCCCAACATCGGCGACCAATCAACGGTGTTGGTCTCGGCCAGAGGCGTATCGTAGCGCAAATCGATATTGGCGCGGTCGACCCCGCCAGGACGGTGACAATGTCCGCAATTGACCGCCAGATACGAGCGAGCCCGCAATGGTAGAGGTACGATCTCGTCAAGCGGATTTTCCCAGCGGGGAAACTCGCTGTAATCCTCACCTATAGAATCGCTGAACACACCGATATGATTGAGCACACGCAACTGATTATCAAGTATTCCATCATAATCGCGCAGACCGTTCAGTTGCGCCGTCCGCATACCCAAAACCCAGCCGGCGGCCTCGGTATGGCATAGAGTACAGTCCTGGGGACCGGGGAAAAAATAGCGATACTCCGAAAAAGCATCGACCGCATCCGGGTCCTCAATAAAGAGGGGCAATATTTCGCGATCCGGGAGCAATACGGCATCACTAGCATCATCGTTCCACTTATAGCTCAATCCGCGCCATGCGTCTGTGGCACCGACCTTTACCAAAAAACGGGTTTCAACTATTTGACGACTAACAGGGTCACCTTTGATAAATTCAACATAAAAATTCTTTACCAGGACTGAATTATCGGGAAATCGCCAAATCCCGTCGCGCGAAAATTCGATTTGCGCCTCACCCGGCAGAGCGAGATAGCGCGTCTTATA
>MDTE01105265.1_pt1 | contig 21351 bp, 20 predicted proteins | sample 811231 | NCBI WGS metagenome assembly MDTE01 (sample SAMN05326651, study PRJNA326480) | marine metagenome | isolation source: seawater | place: Indian Ocean: Red Sea | collected 2010
CAAGCTGGCCATATCTGCAATTCTGGTCGCCGTGCTTTCATTCGGCATCGACTTCGGTGAAACCTTCTCGACTATCGCGCACGCAGACCTGATCGACCTAGCCCTGTCCATGGTCATTCTCATGGCATTGATCGCCTTGGGAGCGTTGCGCTGGAAACTGGTGTCCGATCTGCAGAACCCCGGGCTCCCCTTGGGACGCGCGACCGTGGTCATGTTGATCGGGTGGTTCTTCAACCAGGCATTGCCCTCAACAATCGGGGGCGATGTCGTGCGCGGGCATCTGTTGTGGAACGATTATCTGGACAAGACCAAGTTCGTGTCCGCGATCATGATCGATCGGTTGATTGGCCTGTTCGTCGTCGTTGTCTTCACGACCGTCTTTCTGTCCGATATCGACGAAACCCTGGGCGGCGGGCTTCCCTATATCGGCCTGCTGGTGCTCGTCGGCGTCGCATATGTCTGCTACGCGATCGCGATAACCAGCGATCTGCTACTGGCCCGCTGGACCCCGTTTCCCGCATTGGCCCGCTTCACGGCCGGGTTTTCGAAGGCCTTCCGGGCGGTGATTACCTCGCCCGCCCTGTTCGCGAAGATATTGGCGATCGGTCTGATCTACCAGTTGGCGTTTCTGTACTCGATCTTCCTCGTGTTCGAATCCGTGGATGCCAGTGTGAGCTTTCTGGAAGTTCTCATCCTCATGCCGGCAATTCAGCTGATTTCGAGTATTCCCGTCTCCTATTCGGGCTGGGGCGTTCGCGAACAATCCATTGTCTTCGCGTTCGGGATGGCGGGCCTTGCATCGTCGACAGCGTTCGCCGCGTCGGTACTCATGGGGCTGGTGTTTATCGTTGCCGGGTTTCCCGGCGCCATATTGTGGTTTATATTCCGGCGTTCCTAACCCGAACGGAGCCTGACACGAAGCCGGGTTTCGCCCGATACGCGCATCGGTCCGCCGCCTCCCGCAAATACAACCGTTGGTCCAATGAACAGCTCCGCCGAACACCCAGTGACGACGCAAAAGCGCATCCTGGTGACCGGCGGCGCCGGCTTCATTGGATCCCACCTTTGCGAGGATCTACTCGCACAAGGGCACGAAGTCCTCTGTGTCGACAATTTCTATACCGGCCGACGCGCCACGGTCGCGCATCTCGTCGACAACCCGATGTTCGAGCTTATGCGGTTCGACGTCACATTTCCGCTCTATGTCGAGGTCGACGAAATCTACAACCTCGCCTGCCCCGCATCCCCGATCCACTACCAGTTGGACCCGGTCCAGACGACCAAGACCTGCGTGCACGGTGCCATTAACATGCTCGGTCTCGCGAAACGGACAAAGTCGACAATCCTCCAGGCATCAACGAGCGAGATCTACGGGGACCCCGAGGTGCATCCCCAGCATGAAGACTATTGGGGCAACGTGAACCCGATCGGCTCGCGGTCGTGCTACGACGAGGCGAAACGCTGCGCCGAAACGCTCTTCTTCGACTATTTCCGCCAGAACAGTCTCGAAATACGGGTCGCGCGCATCTTCAACACTTACGGGCCGCACATGCATCCGAACGACGGCCGCGTCGTCTCGAACTTCATCGTCCAGGCGCTTCGCAATGAGCCGGTGACCGTTTACGGCGACGGAACGCAGACGCGCTCGTTCTGCTTCGTTTCCGACCTGGTCGGTGGACTCATCGACCTGATGAATTGCCCGGAAGGCAACGGACTGCCCGTCAATCTCGGCAACCCATCGGAAATCGAGGTCGGTGCACTCGCAGAATCGGTGGTGGCGTTGGCCGGATCAAGCTCCAAAATCGTCTACAGGCAGTTGCCCGAGGACGACCCGCGAAAGCGCTGCCCGGATGTCAGCCGTGCAGAGTCGCTGCTCGGCTGGACACCGGGCGTGGAACTGGAACAAGGCCTGAAGGAAACCATCGCCTACTTCGACGCGTCGCTTTCCAGGGAAACCGCATAGAGTTCCAGGGTCGCATCCAGCATCGCATCCCGTGAGTAATGCCCGGCAATGAACGCCTGGCCCCGCGCACCGGCTTCGCGTCCTCGTTCCGGATTCTGCAGATACACCAGAACATCCTGGGCAATATCCTCCGGTCGTGAGGACGCACAGATGACCCCCGATTGCCCGTCGTCGACGCCATGACGAACATCTCCGGCCTCCGTGGCGACAACGGGAATCCCCGCCGCCTGGGCCTCCAGGATGACGTTCGACAGCCCATCGAACTCGGACGTGTGCAACAGAACGTCGAACGCCAGATAGAGGTCGGTGACCGAACCCGTGGGCGGGAGATGGTGATACCGGCTGCCCAGCAGCTTGCGGCAGCGCGCAGACAGCTCGGCGCTTAGCGGGCCGTATCCGATATAGACGATATGAACGTCGTCGAGGGACTGCGAAACCAGCTGGACCACATCCGCCCAAAGACCCGGACGCTTGTCGGGATGGGCGCGAAACACACCGCCAACGACCCGCGCATTCTCGGGGATGCCCAACTCGCGGCGGGCCGCAACGCGGCGTTCGGAAATCTCCTCAAGTTCCCGCAGGCTTACGGCGTTCGGAATCAGGTGCAACCGATCCCGCGGTAGACCTAGCCATTCGCTATAGGTCTCGCAACCGGCCCTGCTGTTGGCCGCCAGCACCACGTTCGGCATATCCGCAAGAGCGCGCAGAACAACCGCCAGGTAGGGATCCGTCATCCCCCGAACCGGCGGCGCCACATTGCGAAAGGACAGCACCACTCTCGGCACCCCTTCGATCACCGCGGCAAGCCCGGCCGTCGCCGCCATGGCGTCCTGCCACGCATGTACGATGCGTGGCCGTCGCGCGCGAAACTCTGCGCGGAAGTTCATCACATCGTGCAGAACGTCGGCCGGAAGGCAGGACAGCACAGCCGCCTGTTCTGGTGATTCACCGGCGAGCGCATCGCGAACCGGGCGGAACGCGTCGTGCACCGCCACGACCGTGCAGCCCGTCTCACGCAGGGCCGGGGCGAAGAACTCGGCCCCGCGCCGTCGACCGAGCATGAGACCGAGAAACGTGACCTCGTGCACCCCGTTCTGCTTCAGCCCCGAAACCGTTTCGAGAATCTGGCGTTCCGCGCCGCCGGCAGGCAAGCCAGCGTTCACCATGACGATCGGGCCGGCAACTGAGTCGGCAGGTGGCCGCGCCATACCACCGAGGTAACTTCGCAGGCGGCCTTCGAGAACGGTCTCTCCCTCTCCGACCCCGGAACCGGTTTCCCTCTCACCGAGCAAACCGTGCCAGAGCGCTGTGAAGACCGGCACGCGACGCGTCCACTCGACCAGACGGCGCACCGCGGATTTTTCCGTCGGTCGCCGCAAGACATGCAGAATCGTCGATTTCCACAACCGAAGCAGTAGACCCGGTACCGCAAACCGGTGCATTTGCCCGCCTGCGTCACCCGTCAGCCAGATGTGTCCGCGAAGAAACGCGCCGAACAAAAACCGGAGATTCAGCATCTGCACGGGACCGGCAAACACAATGTGCGCGCCCGGCCCGACATTCACGGGAGCCCCCGGGGCCCAAGACGACAGCCACCCGGCAGTAGATCGGAGGAGTGCGGCGGCGGGATCGCGACACGCAACACCGACGATCCGCCCTGACCGAGGGATACTATCGATCTCGGCATTCGACAGTGACCACGGTACTATAAGCGCGAAGCGTCCCTTCGTTCGCTCGTCAACCGCAGCGATGGCACATGACAAAAGCGCCTGTCTCAATCCCTGGTCCACTGTCGCTCCGCCTGGGCACAATCATATCGGTGACGCCGGTTGCGTCCGCGATGCCGCATACCATACAGCACCTGCCCTCGTCGGCTGAACTGGCGTTGCGCACATGAACCATCGGCTGGCGACACCGGGAAACTGGACAATCCTGACACTCACGTCCCCACCGGACACGACTGGCGTGGCACAGATCGGCATGGGCGTGGATTCGGGCGTAGTTCTGCAAAACGTTGTCGTTGAACTGGCGCCCGGAGAAACCGTCACGCGGCTCGTTCAGAACCGCGGCCAGGACATCCTGATACGGATATCGGGCGCGATACCGCCGGCGCTGGTCCGGGCGCGTCCGGTCGGCCAAATCGAGACATCCGTTCGGCTCGCGGGCCGCTCGCTGGCCCGCCTGCTGCGCGAACAGAACCTTATCGGCAGACGCCTGTCCACACTGGTGCGACTGATTGCCCACGGAGAACTCAACGAGTTGCGCCGCCGCTCGATACGGCTGGGGCGGGGCTTTGAACATGCCCCGGATACTCCGTTCGCTGCAGCAAACAAAGCCCAGACTCCGGCTCTGCGCGTGCGGCCGGGCATCGGTCCTCTTCGCGTCGTGGCGCTGACGCCGTCGCTCGGGATCAGTGGCGCGCCCCTCAGCCAGTTCGAACTCATGGAAGGTCTCAGTCAGCGAGAGGCAATATCGGCGCGCATCATCGCCTGGCAGGATGGTCCACTGGCGCAGCGCTACCGGGATATCGGAATTCCCGTCGAGATCCTGCCGTTGCCCGGCGGGAAGTTTGTCGATCCGGCCGGCCTCAGATCCTGGAAAGCCGCGTTGACGATACGTCTGGCCGGCGACAACACTGATCTGGCATTCGTCAACACGGCGAGCATGTTTGCTGCCATCGAGGCGGCAACGGCAGCCGAGCTTCCGACCGTCTGGAATATCCGGGAAGGCAGCGGCCAGTATGCGGGTCTCAACGATCTACCGCCGGAGCTACGCGCAGATGCCATTTCAGCGTTTGCGCATGCCAACGCCGTCGTCTTAGTGTCCCGGGCCAGCGAGAAGGCCTGGCGCAAGGCCGGGGCAGAAGGCGATTTCGTGCAAATTCCGAACGCGCTGACACCGTTGGAGCAGACGGCCGTCATCGACCGCGACGAAGTGCGTGCAAAATTCGACCTCGACCCCGAAGATATCTGCATCCTCAATCTCGGCACCATCGCCACCCGCAAAGGGCAGATCGACCTTCTCCTGGCCATCCGCGACTTGCCGAGCGCGGTCTCGGACTCCCTCGTTGTCTGGTTCGTGGGCGGGCAGGATGAAGCGTACCGCAAGCGTCTGGACAAGCTTGCGAACGATCTCCCCGCAGAGGTCCGGGCGCGCATGCGGTTCTGGGGGCCTGTCGAGCACCCGGCGGCGCATCTCGCCGCCTGTGACATCGTTTGCCTCACATCGCGCGAGGAAAGCTATCCCCGGGTCATCCTAGAAGCGATGGCGCATCGCCGCGCGATCGTGACGACCCCGGTGTTCGGTATTCCCGAGCAGCTTGGTAGCGACCCGTTGGTCGCACGCCGATACGAACCGGGCCGGACCGACAGCCTGGCCGGGCACCTGGCGGAACTCGGCGAGGATGTCTCGCTGCGTGCGCAGATGGGGGACGCCGCGCATTCACGCCTTGCGGCACTTTCGAGCTTTGACGGGATGCTCGACCGCTACCAACAGGTCTTCGAGGGCTGTTTCCAGCCGCCGCCTGAGGACTCAGACGGATAGGCGGCGAAAGGCCGCCCACGGCATCCAGCGCAGCACAATAGCCGGAAAGACCCACCAGGCCGGCACGTAACGTGTGCCGCTGCGTCGCGACAGGTTTCGAACGATAACTTCCGCGACCCGTTCGGGACGGGCGACCGGCAGGATCGATTTGCGGTCCCCGAACATCGACGTCCGCATGAAACCTGCCCGGTAGAACTGAACGCGACACGCAGTCCCGTCCAGGCGATGGCGCAGGGCCTCGAAATAGGTGTCGAGACCCGACTTCGCACCGGCATAGGCCATGTTCTGTCCCCGCCCCCGAACCGAGGCGACGGATCCGATTCCGACCACGACGGCCGTGTCCGGTCGGTCCGCCAAATGCGCACTCAAGGCATTGAGCAGCCGTACCGGCCCATTCATGTTGACCTCCAGCAACCGGCGCACGCCGGAATCATCGAGCGATCCGTTATCGTCGGGATCGCCGAGACCGGACGCGATGATCACGGCATCCAGACCACCCATCGTTCCAACTGCATTTTCCGCCAGTTGATCGGGATCGAAATCCGCCAGATCCGCCGTCACATAGTCCACATCGACCCCATGCTCCTCACGCAGTTCGGCAGAGAGCGCACCCAGCGTCTCGGCATCCCGACCCACCAGATACAATCGATGCTGATTGCGGGCGAGTTCGTTTGCCAGCGCCCGGCCGAGCCCGCCGGTTGCGCCCATGAGGAAGCAGTTCATAGCCCTATCCGCTCCGAAAGCGACGATCGGAACCGACGCTTCGGGTCATGGTCGCGCAAGCTGGATCGAAAATCTTGATACCCGTCATAGTGCCGTCGGACGGCCTGCGCCGAAAGGCGGGAATCCTTGATGATGTTCGGCAATGCGCCGAGTTCATCATCGAGAGCGTCGATCTGCTCGATCAACGCGATCCCCGCAGCGGAGGCCGGAACATGCAGGCTCAGACTGACGCCCCTGCCGCGAAATCGTAGAAACCGTTGCGCGCCGGAGAATGCCTTCAGGGACGCCAGCGTCGGAACGGCGCCACTGCGTCGGACGATATCCGTCACACCAGTCATATAGTCACCGAGCGTGTCGTCGCGCAGCAACGCCTGGTGCTCGACAAACCCCAGGCGTCCGAAAGCGCGGAAGTATGCGGATTGTCGGGTCCAGGGAAAGTAGGCCGAGAAGGCATCGACCCGGCGCGTCCTGCGCCTCTGGGTGAGCCGACGGTAGAGCGCGTTGATCGGGCGCATCAAGGCCGGCCGCAGGATATTCACTTCTCCCGGGCCGGGCGCCGTCCGCAGGGGGCGATAGGAGCGTACGAAACGGGCCTTCGCGATATCGCCTTCCACCACGCGGCCGACCGCAACAAAGCCGGCCCCCAGCGCACGCCCGGGCGCCGCCATGTCGTGCCAGCTATAGATGAAATCGGCATTCTCGGAGCGCGCTTGCAAAATCCGCGCACCGGCCGACAGACCGTCGACAGGCACATACTCCAACGCGACCAAATCACCGCGAAGGTGCGACAACCGCAGCCGCACCGACAGAATGGCGCCAGTCATTCCAAACCCGCCGCAGGTCAGTTCGAACAGGTCGGGATTCTCGCTCGGCGACAGTGTCATGCGGCCGTGATCGGGATGAAACAGCTCGATCGAAAGCACGTGATCGCAGAAATTGCCGTCTCGCACAGGGTTCTTGCCGTGAACGTCTCCGGCGACGCAGCCCCCGATCGTGATATCGGGATGCCCGGGCTGCACGGGCACCGCTAGGCCATGCGGGCCGAGTATCGCAAACAGCTCGCCCAGCGTCGCACCGGCGCCGACTTCGATGATCCTGTCTTCCGGTGCGAAGTCGAGGACCTGGTTGAGCCTGCGGGCGGAGACGACATTCGAATGAGGACCGAAACCCGCCCCCGACAGGGACAGCCCCGCCCCCTGGACGATCCCGGAATCCTCGTTCCGGAGCAATCGTTCCAGATCCGAGACATCCGTCGCGAAAGAACGAACGGCGTCGGCCTTTTCGTAACGACCCAGACAGTACAGCCGTTCGCGCGCGGGTTCGGTTCCGTTCATGTCAGCCGTGCGGTGCGCCCTACCACTTGGTGCTGTTCACCTGCAGATCCGGATGCGAGACGATGCAATGCCAGACAACGGCCTGAAACGCCTCGGTATGGGGTGTGACCAGATCCGGATCGATCGGTGGAACGATAACGGCCGCGTCGGCGACGGATCCGGCGAAACCGCCGTCGCGCCCCACGACACCGACAATCGTCGCGCCCCGCTCGCGCGACAGTTCAAGCGCCGCGACGAGGTTGGCACTGACCGGGGGATCGATGCTCCCGCCCCCGACAGAAAACACCAGGATTCCGTCATGATTGGACAATCGGCTCGTCTCGAGCCACGCCGCGAACACCGTATCCCAGCCCTCATCATTGGTTCGGGCGGTCAGTTCAGAAACATTGTCGCTCGGCGCGTAAGCCTCGATCCCGCACAGCTTGCGAAAATCGTTCACTGCGTGGGATGCGTTCGCCGCGCTGCCGCCGACACCGAGAATGAACAGACGGCCGCCGCGTTCGCGGACATCGCGCAGATGCGCCACCATACGGTCGACGGCCGCGATATCGATCGCCGACGCGATCTTGCCGACTTGCGCGAAATACCGGCCTGAAAAACCACTGCTGTCTAACATACTGCCCACCATTTTCATTCTGCCGCTGTGTTGTACCAGTGCCGCTCGGTACAAATCACCCAAAACTCACGTTTACTCGGTCAATTCGCAGGCCCCGATCCGACCGTGTTGACCGCCTCGATATCGCCGACCATGCGCGCGAACTCCCGCTGTATCACCGGAAGTTCGTCATCCTCCCAGATCCATCGATGGTGGGCCGGCGCGAGAGGCGGCGTCTGGCCCACCTCGAAACCCAGGTACCGCATGTATTCCGGGGTCGTCTGCGGAACGCCCGGGGTCAGCACCTTGAACAGGAGGCAACGGCAATGCGCGTTGAAAAGGCATAAGAGGTGCGGGCCATTGTTGACCATCAGATTAAGGTAGGCCCGCTCGTACAAGGCCATACGGACTGCGATGTCGTGCGCCGCTGCCGTCATCATCGGGAAATCCGCCAGGCGCGGATCGGCCGGCCCGTCGGCCACCTCCGTATCCGGCACGAACACCACACGGTAGAGATCCGGGTCTAGTTCCGCCGCGAATGCGACCCACGCGTCCAGGTTGCTGTTGCGCACCGGGGTGTAGCTGAACTGCCGCAGCGTGATAACCACCAGACTACGTTCCGGCCCCAACGCATCGATCCACGCCGCCACGGCTTCGACGGCACTCGGTGGGGCACGAAACGGCAGAGGTATCTTGTCACCGGCGCGTTTGCGCTCCAACAGGTAGCGGGGCCGCATGGCACGCGGCAGCGCCGGCCAATAAGAGACCGGCAACACGGCACAACCGTCGACGATACGGCGCCAGGTGGCAGCACACCGGCTCCGGCAAACGACCACATCGTCCAGGGATGGCACCAACGCGGCCACCTGTTTGTGGATCGCATCCAGTCGCCGACGCCGGGTATCATGGTCGACGATCCGCTCGAACTCGGCATCCTCCTCGCGGAAACCGTCGACGGGGCCAGGCACCAATACCAGACGGACCGATGCGAAACCGCGTTGCAGGCGCAGATACTCGGCCGCTGCCAACGCCCAACAGACGTCGAACGTCACGGGTGCGACCTTGAGATCGTAGAACACCGTGACCCGCTTACGGGGATTGACCAGACATATGACGGCAGCAGCCGAACCCAACAGGCCGACATAGAGCAAGACCCAGACGAAACGCCAAAGCCGGCCGGGCAAGCGGCCAGGTTCGGACAGGAGGTTCAGCAGGCGGCGTCCAAGCCAACCAATGCCATGCGTCCTGATCCCGGGCCCGATGGCCCTGACCCGGTCGAGGGTCGACGCATCCGCGGCCCGCAGGTTTCCGCGGTTGGGCACTTCTCTTTCGGGTTTCACGACGAACGGCTCACGGAATCGGCTCCGAAACGGGCCTGGCAGCGATGGAGCCAGACCGCGAAAGCGTCGTAGGGTACCACATGCTTCCCGGTCAGGAGTTCCTCCGCGATGAAGACCCGCATGTCACGCCCCTCGGCCAGCCGGAGCCCGGCCAGCGCATCATCATCTATCGGTGTTTCATAGACCACGCGCACGATATCGGGCTGATCCAGTCGCGACAGGTCCGATACGAAGCGGGTGAAGTAGCTCACACGGTCGGGCCGAAATCCGATCTCCTCAACGAGTTCGCGAAGGATCGCGGCATCCATGTTTTCGCCTGGATTGACGGCACCGCCAAACATTCCCCAGTGGCCGGGAAAATAGATATCGGGCCTGCGATCGCGTTGCTGCATCAGATAGCGGCCATCCTCAGTCACGATCAGTGCGCCCACCGCGGGGCCGCCCTCCAACCGCAGATCGGCAAACACGTTCCCCACAAACGCCGGATCCGGCTCACCTTGTGTCTTTTGATCGGCCTCTCGGGACAAGCTGCTCCCTTCCTTCGAACTGATCGCGTGTGGCCTGTCAGGCGGCGAAAACGCCCTCGACCTTGGAAATCGCCGCCAGCGTGTCGGCAATCTCCTGTTCACCGTAGTTCTCGTTCACATACAAGTTGAACGAACGGGCCAGGAAGTCCGCCGCGTTCGGGCACGCGAAGTCGTCCGATGCATGATCGGAGACCCACGGCCAGGTGCTCACAAGATACTGATAGTGGGGATTCAGACCGATACCCTCCGCCAAAACGGAGCGGGCAAAATCGGTCTTGTCACAGGTCAGGCGGCCGGTGTCGACGACCAACGGATAGAAGAACGGCGAATCCCCGTCCGTCCATCCCGAAGGTCCGCAAATGCCCGACATGGCAGTCAGCGCATCCATTCCACGCACATACTTCATACGCGCCGCGATCGTCTCGTCCAGCCGCGCCAGGGATGCATGGCCAACGGCACAGGACAATTCGTCGAGGTGAAAATTCAGGGCCGGATGCAGGTAGGTGGTCGGATCACGATCGTCAAAATCGTCGCGCCAGCGCGGCTTGCCGCGATCGGCATGGGCGAGCGCCCGGCGGAACAGGTCTTCGTCGGCGGCAAATACCACACCGCCGGTCCCGCCCGTGATATGGGCCTTGCGGTACATGGTGGAGAAGGCCGCGATGTCGCCGAAAGTTCCCAGCATGCGGCCGTCCAGTGACGCGCCATGCGCCTGGGCGCAATCCTCCAGCACACGGATATCGCGTGCATGCGCCTCGGCCACAATCTCGTCGATCGGCGCCGCCGTTCCCGCCGCATGGACCACCACCACGCAACGCGAGCGCGGTGTCACCCGGTCCAGGAATTCGGACGCCCCCATCTGATAGCTGTCCGGCGCACAATCGACCAGACGCGGCACCAAGCCGTTGAGAATGATGGCGCTGATCGTTCCTGGATCGGTGATGCACGATGTGAGCACCTCGCTCCCAGCCGGAAGCTCCAGCGCCGCCAGCGCGACATAGAGCGCTGCCGTACCCGACGACACCGCGTCGGCGTGTCCGCCGCCCATGCGTCGCACGAACGCCGCGCAATAGAGGTCTTCGAAATGCCCCTGATATCCGGGATCGACCCCCGCGTCGGCATAGTGCGCAATCGCCGCGTTCAGCGCCGTGACTTCCGCTTCTCCGAGGGCGGCGCGCGGCGGCATCGGTGTGGCCCGGATCGGGGTACCGCCATTGACGGCCAGATCCGCCGCGACCGAATCCGCGTGCGCCTCACTCATCCACCCACACTCTCGCCATGAACCCGCACCAGGCCTTCCTCCAGCTTGGTGTAGGCGAAATCGGGAAATGCCGCATAGGTTGCGGACGCATCGAAGGGGCGATAGCCATTGTGCGGCATGGGCCCAGATCGCGGCGTTGTCTCGATCTCGATATCCGCATCAAACTGGGCCGCCACGATACCGGCGATATCGTGAAACGACATCACCGAGCCCGTAGCCACATTCAGAATTCCCCGGCTTCGATGGGCCACGACCCGGCAAATCAGTTCGCCGAGGTCGTCGATCAGGACATGGTCACGCTGTTCTTCGCCGCCGCCGAACAGAACAATTCGCCCTTCATCAGCCGCCTGGCGACGGAACCGGTTCGGACCGTAGCCATTGTGTGGATCCCGAACCCCGTAAAGCAGCGAAGGGCGCAGGATGGCGAACGGTATGTCCCCAGCGGTCTCCCGCAGCATCGCCTCGCGGACCACATGCATCATCCCGTGCATCGATGACGGCATGGTCGCAGAATCCTCGGTCAATGGGTCCGGACTGTCGGTGTAGACCGCATCGGAACTGACATAGACGAGATGGGCAAGTTCAGCGTCGGCCACGGCCGCGCATACGGCACCCATCATCTTTACATTCTCGACAAGCATGGGCACGTCGCGACACGGCGCGTTGGCCGAAATGACGACCAGGGAATTACCCGGTTCCAGAATGTCGGACAGGCGTGCCGCCGCCTCGGGCTCCATCAGGTCGATGTCGGCCCGCGCCAAACCGCGCACGGAAATATCCGCACGCTCCATCGCCGGAACGGCCTCGCTCCCTACAAAGCCTCCGGCGCCGAGCACCACCACCCGCTGCGGCTTTTCTAGATCACTTCCATGTTCAAGCACGTTCTGCCCCCGGTCCGGCTGTTCAGGTCACGCCGCTGCGCGAAGGCTGGACGCCCAATCGGAAATGCGTGAGTCCCGCCGTCAAAGCCTCCGCCGCGACGATCATGCCATAGGGATCGACAATCAGACGACCGTTCATATGGGTGGCCAGATCCGCTGCGACGATCTGCGCAAACTCGGGCCATGGCGTCATGATCGCCACCGCGTCGGCCTGTTCCACCGCGGCATCCGCGCTCGAGGCGATGTCGATATCCATGTCCAGCGGGCCGGTCACGACCGGGTCGAACGCCAGGACTCGCGCGCCGGCCGCGATCAGCCGTTCGGCGAGAACGAGCGCCGGAGAGTTCTTCACGCTGTGGGTGTTTTCCTTGTAGGCGAGCCCGAGCACGGCCACCCGGGCACCGGACAGTCGGTCACCCAGTTCCCTCTCAAGCACATCGCCGGCCCAGGCCTTGCGGCGGCAGCTGTTGTCCTGCCAGGCTGCCACGACGCCAGCATCCGTCGTGTGAGCCGCCGCGAGATTGCGCACGGTCGCCAGATCACGCTCCAGATTCCCCCCTGAGATACCCAGGCCCGGCTTGAGATAGGCGTACGGGCCAATACGCCGGTCGAGCTGAAGCGCCGGAATAATCTCGGACCAGTCTGCACCGATGGCTTCACATACCTCGGCCAGCGTGTTGGCCGCCGAGACCGACGATACGAGCATGCAATTGATCGCGATCTTGGCGAGCTCCGCGCTCTCGTACCGCATTGGCAGGATCGGACAACCGAAACTCTCGAGAAACTCCGCCATTTTCCCGGGAAGCGGCCGCGACGGGTCGGCGCAGCCCACGATATATCGCTCGGGCTCGGTGGTGCGCTCGAGCGCGCGCCCGAAGATCAGGGTTTCGACCTGATAGTAGAGATTCGGGTGCGGGCCCGCATGTTGCCGGGTGAAGCCCGGCGGCACCTGGCTCAGCACGATGACGAGCGCATCGTCGCCACATGCAGAAAACACCGTCGAAAGCATGTCTTCGACCGGGCCGGTGTCACTTCGGCCCGCATCGTCCGTCGGCACATCAGGCGCCACATAGACAAGGTCGCAACCGGCTAGCGCCGCCGGGTCTGCGGTGAACTTCAGTCTCTCGCCGGATTCCGCCATCGCCTCCGGCAACCTGGGCTCGGAGACCGACGGCACGCCGCCCGCGAGCCGGGCGACCAGTTCGCCATCCGCATCGAAGGCGACAACTTCATGGCCGCGTACAGCGGCACCCACGCTGGAGACAAGACCGAGATGGGTCAGCCCGGCATATCCAACCGTCACGGTCATGCAGGATCGGCCGCCGACGATTCGAAACCGGAAAGTAGCTCATGTATCCAGAGATCGGATGACAAATCAGCCGGAGCCGCGACCGCGCACAATGAACGGAAATGCTCATACTCGGCCTGCCAGGTGGGATCGTCCTGTACCAGGGTAACGCTTTCTTCCGGCGGCCGACCCGACGGCAATACCCGCCGGCGGTAAGTAAAGGTGGTCGGTCCCCACTTGCATAGCGAGTGAATGTGGGCGCTTCCGTTCTCGGCCAGAACATCGCAGCTAAAATCGTTGCGCCACATCAGCAACGTCATCTCGAGATGGATCACCGTGCCGGCACCACTGCCAGACAAGACAACGTGGTCATAGGCCCGGTTCTCGAACCTGTTCGCGGATACGAGCTCGAACGTCTCGGGCCGATCGTCGAACCAGAAATCCAGCGTGTCGAGAAGGTGTGAGCCGAGGTCGGGTAGTACGCCAGCACCCTGATCGCGCCATTCGGAATCACGGACGAGGCGCGCCGTGCCGTTCCCGTAGAAGATGCGGCAATGGTAGATCTGACCGAGGTCGCCCGAGGAGATCAGATCACGCATCCGCACGAAATGCGGCTCGAAACGGTGGTTGTAGGCCGTATAGCAAGCCGTCTCGTTTGCCCGGGCGAGGGTTTCCAGTTCCTGAATGGCCTGGCCATCCTCGGCCCATAGCGGCTTTTCGACCAGAACATGCTTGCAGTGGGTCAGCAGGTAGCGGATCAACTCGACCTTTGGCGCATCCGGCACACAAAGCAACGCTGCGTCGAAGGAATCGAGGGGCACATCCTCCACGGACCGATAGTCTGCATCCGCATGGTCGATATCGACGGTTGCGACGCAATCGGCACCCGCGACGCGCCGACGCTTCTCCCCCTGAACGCCCAAACCGACAACGATCACCCGCATGGATCGTCTCCCATCACTACGCGCTCAAGGCTGATACCGAGAACGCCGTTCGACCTTGTCGATTCTCTCATAAATGGCATCGGGCGCGACAGGGATATTGCCGTCCAGCTCGCATTCCGCGGCCGCGGCCAGCGCACCGAGGACCGCCGCCACGACAGGATTACCGTCCGTGACGTGCGCCAATGTCGCGTAGGCCAAGAGGGCATCGCCGGCGCCCACCGCGTCCCGCAAATCATCGACAAAGGAATCGACCACGAAATAGGCACGATGGTCACGTCCGATATCGTGCCCGCGGCGGTACGCGATCAGACCACGTTCGCCCATCTTGAGAATCAGGTTCTGGCACTGCGCCGTTTCGAACAGCTTCTGGGCCAGAGGCCGGATCACCGAATCCTGATCGCCCAGGGCGAACCGCGCTTCGCGTTCGTTCGGCGTGATGAGATCGAAATCGGAAAACTCGCAAATATTGCCCCAGCGGCTCGCCACCTGGCTGTCCGCAACACGAAATACATTCTCCGGGATCGATCCGATCAGCTGCGGGATAGTCGAATGATTGAAAATTCCATGCCGAAAATCACTGAACACAACGGCATCGGATTTTGTCCCGGACACCAGGTCTTGGAGTTTCGCGAGCGCATCGCCCGACACCGCGCGATTGTCAACACTGTCGACCTTGAGGAGCCGATAGCCGTCGCACACGATCGCGTTCTTGTTCGTCGTCGGCCGGGACTTGGAAATAATCGGCTGGACCTCGACACCAGCAGCCGCAAGGTCTTGGAGAACCATGTCCTTGAGCGAGTCATCCCCAAGCAGCGTGGTAAAGTTCACGCGCGCACCCGCTGCACTCAGATGCTTCGAGACAATGCCCGCGCCGCCAACGAACTGGGTCTCGGATTCAAGCCGAACCGACAGTGTGGGGGTCTTCGTCTGTCCGCCGATCAGGGCCGTTTCAGTATAGGTATCGACGATCGTATCGCCAACAACATGCACCGACGCATCACGCAGCTTGTCGAGGGCACTGCGCAGACGATCGAAATCGATGCCCTCGCTCTGCATCAGCAACTCGAGCTTCTCAAGGGAGAGATTCGGGGGAGATGCGTGGATCAGCTTCGTCGACGAATACACAACGTCGCCAGGCGTGAACATGAACTCGCCGCCGTAGCCGTCTAGGACCGCCTTCTCGGCGGCTGTCTTCGGCGACAATGCGCCATCGGTGTATTCATAGCCCTTGGCAAACAGGTCGGGTTTGATAGTCTCGAGTACCTCCAGCGGCTCGGGATTGGGGTCGATGATCACATGGTCGACCATCTCGAACGCCGCCAGGCTCATGGCCCGCAGATGTTCCGGCACGTAGGGGCTTATGCTGGTTTTCTGGACGTGTACATCGCAGGTCAGGCTGGCGATCAGGATATCGGCATGCTCCTTGGCGTACAGCAAATGCCGGATATGACCGGGATGCACCACATCGAACGTCCCGTGGCAAAGGATCGCTTTCTGCTCGCGCGGACGCGGCCCGATCAGCTCGGCGATCTCCTCCGGTGTCTTGATCTTGTGCTGGAAGCTGACCTCCGTCATCTCGCCCCCTCCTCGGCATCGGACAAATGCGCGAACCAGGTCTGCGTCGCATCCGCGATCGACGACGCATCCCACAGCGGAGCATCTTCCCAGTAAGAAATATTGTCGAGTATCCGGCTCACACCGTCCTCGAAGGATATTTCCGGCAACCAGCCCAACTCCTCGGTAACGCGCGATATATCCGCCCAGGTACAGTTCGGCTCGCCCGGTCGCTTCGGAATATACTCTACCTCGCCGTCTAACAGTTCGACCAACCGGTTGACCGACTGCGGCTTGCCGGCGCCCAGATTGTAGCAGCGCCCGACACTGTCCGTCTCAGCGGCGCTCAAAAAGCCGCGCGCGACATCAGTCACATAGCAGAAATCACGGGTCTGGGTCCCGTCACCAACGACCGTAAAGGGGCGGCCTGCCAGCTTTTGCTTCAGGAACACGCCGAACACAGCACCATAGGCACCCGACGTCCGCGAGCGCGCGCCATAGGCATTGAAAATCCGTATTGAATTGACCGGCAGGCCGTAAACAGCGTGCCAGTGAAACGCCGATTGCTCGCCCATATACTTGCTGAGCGCATACGGGTATTGCGGAGCGATGGCATAATCCTCGCGGGTCGGCACGTCCGCCAACCCGTAGCAGGACGAAGACGCGGCATACACTAGCCGGCCACCGATCCCCGCATGCCGCGCTGCCTCGAGCACGCGCACCGTTCCCTGGACATTGACTGACATGTACTCGCTGGGTGCGTCGATCGACGGCACGATGTCGCCGATCCCGGCAAAGTGGAACACATGGTCGACCCCTGCGAACAAGGGGTCATCGTCCGTCAGTGTCCGGATGTCGCGGTTCTCGAAGCTGACATTAGAGTCCGACCCATGATGCGCGAGATTCGCCTCGCGACCGCCGACCAGATTGTCGATCACCCGAACGGCGTATCCCCGCTCCACCAAGAGGTCGACCATGTGGCTGCCGATAAACCCGGCGCCACCGGTCACCACCGCGACGGGGGTCGAGCTCATTTCACGCCGAGCGCCTGCATCGTGCGCACATTGTAGTAATTGTCGTCATCGAAACTGTTGGGCAACGCACCCGACCGGAACGCCTCGCAGATATCACGGACGGCATCCTCGATCGTGTGCTGGGGCACATACCCCAGGACCCGCTTAATCTTGTCTGAATTGATGTGATACGAGCGGTTGTCGTCGGATTCGGTGACCTTGATTCCGATCACGCCCTTTTCCGGAAACTTCCGTTCGACGACCGTCTTCACGATCTCGGCGATCTCCATGATCGAGTTGTTCTGGTAACCCGCATTGAAGATCTCGCCGTGGATCTTCTCGTGAGGCGCCTCAAGCATGAGTTCATACACGGCGCACATATCCTTGATGTGCAGGTTGGGCCGTTTCTGCGTGCCGCCGAAGACCGTGATCTCCCCCTTGTTGACCGCGTGGTTGGTCAGAATGTTCACTGACAGGTCGAGCCGGCAGCGCGGGCTGTAGCCACACACGGTCGCCGGTCGGATGGTAACACAGGTGAAATCATCGGTCGCATGCTTGAACAGCAGCGGCTCGCACATGCCCTTATACTTGTTGTAGAGCGTCAGCGGCACCAGCGGATGCTCTTCGGTCACGTCCGGCGATTCCGATACCCCGTAGACCGAACTGGACGAGCAATAGACGAAGCGTTTCACCCCCGCCTCCTTGGCGGCGATGACGAGCGGCTCGAAGGCATCGTAGTTGATGGACGTGCTCAGATTCTCGTCGAGAACGAAGCTCGCATCGTTCGAGATACACGCCAGATGCAGGACCACATCCTTGCCCGCGCAAACCTCGGCGAATGTCGGCCCGTTGCGAATATCCGCCTTCACGATCTCCAGCCCGGGATGATCCTTCGGCAGCGTCTCATCCCCGAAGAACAACGTGTCGTAGACGGTAACCGCGTATCCCGCGGCCAGAAGCCGGGGCACCAGGACGTTTCCCACATAACCGGCCCCACCGGTGACCAGGACACGGCGCAATGACTCATTCACGACATTTTCTCCAGACGTTGATTGAGGGCATAGCAGACAAAAGCGCGCGGCCTAACGCACGAGCTTCAACTTACCCGGATCCGTTTGGATCTCGTAACCGGCACCCGCGGCATCTTCGTGGAACATCTTGACGGTCTCGAGGGAGAACGTCTCGAGCGATTTGCCAGCATTCGCAAGCTTGGCGAGGATGTCGTTCGTCACGGTGATGATGTGGCAACCCGATTCATCGGCATGAAAAACGTTCAGGAGCTCGCGCGGGCTGGCCCAGATCAGTTCGGCTTTCGGCCGGTCACGCAGTATCTCGACAGCTTCGCGCATATGCGGAATCGGGTCCCGGCCCGTATCGGCGATCCGGCCGGCAAACACAGAAACGATCGCAGGCACAGAGGCATCGAGCGCAGCGGTAATCGCGCGCACCTGATCGAGGGTGAAGACAGCCGTCACATTCACGACGACGCCCTCCGCGACAAGCCGTTCGACAACCGGAACGGTGCTCTCGCCTTGCGTGTTGGTCACCGGGATCTTAACGTTTACGTTCGGCCCCCATCCGGCAATTTCGAAGCCTTGTGCAACCATCCCATCCAGATCGTCGGCGAAGACCTCGAACGACACCGGGCGGTCCACAATCTCGGCCAGAACGTCACGGGCAAACGTCTCGTAATCCTCAATTCCGGCCTTTCGCATGAGCGTCGGATTGGTCGTGAACCCCTTGATCATGGGATCTTTGGCCAAACGGAGAATCTCCTCCAGATTGGCCCCATCGGCGAAAATCTTGATCCTCAGATCGCTTGGGATATTCATTCGATTTGCCCCCACGTCATTGCCGTAACCAAATCGGTCATCCAGGGTTCGCAACATGGCCGCTGCATATCATATCCACCGCCTGGGACAAACTGCGCACACGTGCAAACGGGGGACAGCTTGCAACCTCTCGATAGCCCCGATCGACCAGAATTCCGCGACACCCGGCGCGATTCGCCGCCTCGATATCGGAGTATCTGTCACCGACAAGGAAGCTGTCCGGCAGGCTGATGTTCCAGCTCCGGGCGGCGGCGATAAGCATACCCGGCGCCGGCTTTCTACAATCGCAACCAGCGTCCTGGGCATGGGGGCACATCCGGATGTCGTCCACCGGCAACCGTTCACGCAGCCGGCGGTGCATCTCCGCAACCGTCTCGGCTGCGACAAGCCCGTTGCCGATATCGGGCTGGTTGGTAACGACGATCAGCAGAAAACCAGCCCGTTTCAGGCGATCGGCTGCCCTGCGTGTTTTCGGCAGCAGACGAAAATCGCGAACATGGCACGGGGCATAGGGTTTGCCATCAATGACGGGTGAACGGTTTAAAACACCGTCACGGTCGAGGAACACCGCCTTGCGAGTGACAGGGCCCGCCATTTACCCCTTATCCGGATTGAACCGCATCGGTTGAGAACCGGCGTTACGGGAATGATAAATGTCCAGCACCTCGCCGACATGACCGGCGACCACAATCTCCCCTTGCTCGAGCAGGACCGCCCGGTTGCAGAACTGTCGGATCATATCCTCCGAGTGAGATGCCAAGACAAGGACCCTCACCTGATCGATCAGCATTCCGATTCGGTTCTGGGCCGCTTCGGCAAATTCAAGATCGCCGGCGCCCAAGCCCTCGTCGAGCAGCAGGATTTCCGGTTCGATCGCGGTCACGACCGCGAAGGACAGCCGCAGGAGCATACCCGCGGAGTATGTCCGAACCGGCAAGGCGAGATACTCGCCCAGGCCCGAGAATTTCCCGATCTCGTTCCTCCGCTCCCGGACCTGCGCCATCGTCAGACCGAGCATCAATCCGATATTCGCGATGTTCTCGTAGCCGGTGTCTTCCATATCGATGCCAAGACCGGCATTGAGCAAAGCCGAAATCCGACCTTCGATCAGGATCTCTCCAGCCGTCGGGGCATAGACGCCCGCCAGCAAGCGCAAAAGGGTTGTCTTGCCCGAGCCGTTGTGACCAATCAGCCCGATCCGATCCCCATCCTCAAGCCGGAAAGATATGTTCTTCAGCGCCCGTACGAACACCTCCGGTCCGATCGATAGATCACCGCCCGTCCGGCGCTTGAACAGCGCCTTGCGAAGGATTCGGCTGTCGGCATCGTAAATAGGAAGGTTGACCGAAACGTTTTTGAGCTCGACCTGTGTCATCGCGCCATCATCAGACCCAAAGCACGACGCGTGCGCGGTAACGGTTGAACATCGCAAGGGCGAACACCCAGCCGCCGACCCCCATGCCACACACGAAGAGCCAGCTCGATTGCGTCGGTGCGATTCCAAGCAGCGGCGATCGCACAATGTCGACAAGATGGAACGCCGGGTTGAGTTCAACGAATATGGTGCGCACCCGCCCTGCCTGGCCCGCCTGCCAGAAAATCGGGGTCACGAAAAACAGCATCTGCATGATCGTTGCAACCAGCTGCTGAACATCGCGGTAGCGGGTACAGATCAGCGACACCACGAGACCCAACCAGCCGGCATTGATCAGCAGGAGTAGCAGCCCGGGAAACACGAGCAGCATGTTGATGTGCAGGGGGACGGAAAAGATCACGGCCACGAGAACGTAAATCGGAAGGTTGTGCCCGAACACGATCAGGTTGCGAGTGACGGCCTGCCACACAAAGACCGTGAATGGCATAGCGGAATGCTTGATCGTGTTCTCGGCGGTGATGAACGTGCTCGTGCTTTCGACGACAAAGGTCGACAGAGGCAGCCAGATGGCAAAACCTGCCGCGACATACGGGATGTATTCCGACGGATCCTGGCCAAAGATCCCGGCATACAGGAAGCCCATCGCGCCGATGAAGGCGCCTACACTGAGCGTTCCCCAGAACGGACCGATTTTTGTCCGCCGGTATCGCCGGAGGATATCCATCCAGCCCAGACGCAGCCAAAGACGCCACATCTTCACACTTCCCATCAGGTCTATGAAACCGGGATACCTTGCAATGAAGGCGGGCGAAAACATCTTTGTGACAGGCTTTCTATTCTATTCAAGCAGACAGTTTTCCAACAATTTTCAAATTTTAGTTCTTTTCTCCCCGATTCACATAGCACCACAGCGCAAACCCGTCATAAGGGGTCACCCGCTCACTCGCCAGCAGGTGTTCGGTATCAAACGCCCGCAAATCCGCCCCCTCGCCCAGAACCATGCCGGCACGTTGCTGTGGCGTGACCAGCACCTCGAAGAACAGCCGTGTGAAGACCGGGATGCCTATCCCGGAAAAATCGAAATCGAAACGTCCAAGTGAACGGGCCGCGTCGAACTCGAAACGGAGTTCCTCCTTGAGCTCGCGTCGCAAGGCCTGCATCGGCGTTTCCCTCGGCTC
>MDTE01202566.1_pt1 | contig 21349 bp, 38 predicted proteins | sample 811231 | NCBI WGS metagenome assembly MDTE01 (sample SAMN05326651, study PRJNA326480) | marine metagenome | isolation source: seawater | place: Indian Ocean: Red Sea | collected 2010
AAAAATACTTTTTCCTTTTTCCTTAATCATTTCCCAATGCTTGGAATCATTGACTGTAGGTGGATAAACATGACCAGGGAAGGCAACCTCAGCCTCACAATCATGTGCAATTGAAATATTTTTTGCAATCTCTTCTACTCTTTTCTGAATCTTTTCTTGACCTGAAAAAGTTAATGACCTGATGGTCCCCCCAATTTTTACAAATTCTGGAATGACATTGTGTGCTTTCCCCCCATTCACATAAGTGACACTCAAAACAGCAGGTTCCAAAGGGTCTATTTCTCTACTAACAACATTCTGTAGAGAACTGATTATTTGCGATGTTGCAGTTATTGGATCTATTGAAAGATTAGGCATTGCTGCATGCCCCCCTCTCCCTTTTACAACGATTTCAAAAAAACCTGCAGAAGCCAAAAAAGTTCCACTTCTTGCACCTATTGAACCTGTTGGCAAAGTTGGCCAAACATGCAATCCGAAAATACTTTTTACATTCGGATTTTTCAAAACGCCTTCTTCTGTCATCTTTAAACCACCTGCCCCACCTTCTTCTGCTGGCTGAAATAAAAATTTAATCGTTCCATTTATTTCTTTTTCATGTTTTTTAAAGACCCTCACAGCACCTAAAAGCATTGCAACATGACAATCATGACCACAAGCATGCATCTTTCCATCGATCACACTCTTAAAATCAAGATCGTTTTCTTCCTGTATTGGCAGTGCATCCATATCTGCTCTAAGAGCAATACAAGGGGAAGAACCTGTCCCAACTTGAGCCAAAATACCTGTTTTAGCTATTGGATACTCATAATCAACACCCATTTCATCAAGTTTTTCCCTTATCAATTCACTTGTCTTGACTTCTTCGTACATAATTTCTGGATGTTTATGAATCTCTCTTCTGATTTCAATAACCCATTTTTCTATTTTTTTAGCTTCTGAAACAAAATCTTTGTTCATCACCCCTCCAATTTACCCATTCTGATTTTTCTTATAAGTGGGAATTTTTTTCATTTTGTGTTTGTTTTTGGAATTAAAGTTAATGTAAACTTCAACCATTTTTATCTCTTGAAGACTTAAAGAGCCTGGATCCTCTTTATACATGTTCAAACCTTTCTTCATTACCCATTCAAGTTCTTTGTAGCTCATGCCAATCTGATCCTCGTCTGTTCTACCATCATCCCAAAGTCCGTCAGTTGGAGGAGCTTCAATAATTTTTTTATTAATTTTTAAAGATTTTGCAAGCCCCCATACCTCTGTTTTATAAAGATCTGCAATAGGTGCAATATCAACACCTCCATCTCCATACTTTGTGTAAAAACCTATTCCATAATCCTCAACTTTATTCCCAGTACCAATAACAATTCCATTTTCAACAGAAGCAATATGATACAAAGACATCATTCTTAACCTCGACCTTGCATTTGCTTCGGCATGACTGTTTGAAAAAGATTCTCCAATTTGGTTTTTTATACCTTGAATAAACTTTTCGAAAACTAGACCCAGGTCAACAGTCAAAGGTTTTACATTTTTGTAATTTTTAACAAGCCAATCAATATGCATCTCTGCTAAATTCAATTGAGAAGTATCCTGTTTTATCGGCATGGATAAAACATAAGTCGTAATCCCTGTAGAGGCAGACAAGGTAGAAACAACTGCCGAATCCACACCTCCTGAAACACCTACAACCAAACATTTGACATGATTGTTTTCTGCGTAAGCCTTAATCCATTTGCTTATATCGAATGCCAAATGTTTGTAATTCACAGATAGAACTCCTTGTCTAATTCTAAAACTACCTTTGGCCTAAGATTTTTGTTTTAACTCTCCAGGGAAAACGGCTCATGACCATTCTATGTTTCTTGAGTTCAGAAAATAAATTTTTTGCTTTTTCAAAAGAAGGTTTGGTTAGTGAAATGTTTTTTTTGATTTTTTCATAATGTATTTTTTTAATCAAAGCTCTTGCAGCCTTCCCTTTTCTTTTGACTTCTTCCAAATCTAAATTTTCTATAAACAAAGATAACGCTTGAGGTTTTTCGTTTTCGATAAACCAACCTCCGCCATTTTTCACTATGAAATCTCCAAGATATTCACCCCTATTCACCAAAACAGGCCTCCCTACATGTAGTGCATCCAACAAACGTGTTCTATATGCTACATTAGCCTCTATTGTGTCTGAAGGATGTAAACAAATCCAAAGCAAAGAATTGTTAACATAATTTAAATAAGCTTCTTCATTAGTAAAAGAGTTAATTTCAACCTTGCTTGAACTTAAACCTTTCATTTTTTTGTTTCTCAAAAAAGAGCCACTATACCTATCAGAAAAAATAACACCCTTGTGATTTGTCTTTGCGAGATTCATCGCTTCAACAAAAGTCCTTGGATCTAACCAGTCCCAACCCCCACCTCCCCAAACTAGATAACTCCAACTTTCATCCTTGAAAGAAAAACTTGGAAAACTTGGAGGAATTAAAGCAAAATCCTTATCTAAAAAATCTTTCAATATATCCTTGTTTCTATCTTTCTTTGATTTGAATTGTTCCTCATGTGCAAATATAAAAAAACTACCCATCAATAAGGCTATTTTTTCCAAAAGCAAACTGCTTTTATTGATATTTTTATCGTTGTTGAATCTATAAAAATTTTCTTCATATGTAGGGGTTAAAAAATCGACAATCCAAGGTTTGCCATGCCATATCTCTTCATTGAACAGAATTGTTTCAGGAGGACCAACAATATAAGAACTATCCTTTTTTAGTTTAGACAATTGAAGATGCCTTCTTTTGGGGCCTATCAAAACCATAATTCGTATGCCTTTTCTAACAAGTTCTTTGAAATCATCTTTGGGAATGCTGGATTTAAAGGGTCCATTAAAAGATTCCTTGTTTTCTTGAAAGAGTTACTGTCTGGATTCGCAAAAACTCTTAAGGCTTCAATGTCCTTTATAGCATGAATGAAATTTTTTCTTGAATACAGGCATCCATTTTCTATTAATAAGTTTTTCATCCTAGAGGATTCTGATTCCCTAATTTTAGAAAATTCCCAAGCCAGGCTCAAGTACCTGCTCAATAAGTTAGATGGAAGATTTATTAAAATTGAAAGAAAACTATTTCTTTCCATCATTCTTTCTCTAAAGCCTGTTTCCCTTCCACTTGTATGCTGTCCTACATGACGAACAAAAGAATCTCTTATAAATAAAGTGTTGTATCCAAGCCTGTTTCCCCTCCAACCAAATTCAACATCTTCGAAATAACAAAAAAAGGCTGTTGAAAATCCTCCAATTTTTTCATAATGTTTTTTGCTCAAGAGAGAACAAGCACCACAAGAGAATAAAACTTTATCATTCTCTTTATGAAAAACTTTTTTTCCAAAATTCAAAGAAAGACCATATCCAAAAACATTCATGCCCCCTCCATCAAATTCAATTTTTTTACCACTTTTATTCAAAACCCTAAAACCTAAAAAAGGCTCATAAGACATGTTTTTCAATAACGAAGAGTGAAAATTTTCCGATAAGGTTAAATCGTCATTAAGCAAAAGAACATGCTTTGCATTGCTATTTCTTATTCCAAAATCACAAGCACCTGCAAAACCAAGCCTTCTTTTTGTCTCTACAACATTCACGTCAAAAGAAACATTTTTCCATTCAGGGTCTAAACCGTCCTTGATTATAAAAATTCTTTTTTTCTCAAAACCCTGACCAATAAGATCAGAAATTAGAGTCTCAAGGTTTTTCCCTCCGAGCATGCTTGGAATAACTACATCAATCATCCTTCAACAACCACAAAGGCGATCGAACACCCAGAACTATGCGAAAGGGAAAGGTGGGTTTTCTTGTTTGTAAGCTTTGATTTTATATTTTCAGAAAATTCAAAATTAGGTTTTCCTTTTTCATCATTGAAAACCCCAACTTCATTGGCTTTAAAACTAATATTTGAAGCTTTATAAAAAGCTTCCTTTGCCGCAATTCTTGCAGCAAACTGAGCAACAGTCCATTTTGATAATTTCATTTCCTTAAATTCTCGTGGAGATAGAGTTTTCTTTAGCCTTTCGTCATTCCAAGAAAACCACTTTTGGATCTCTTTTTCATAGACTACATCTACACCTATACCAAAAATTCCCGACATGGTATTAATTTTTATTCAAAGTTATGTAATTAGGGCTCATTGTTTTTGTTGCAAGGCCAGAAGGCAATGCCACAATAACTTCTCTTTCGCAAGAATCAACATTATTACAAGCACTGACCTCTACATGTATTAAATCAAGCAAATCGGACTCTTTACCTATCCATTTTGCAATCTGATTAACTGGACCCCTAATAACAAGGTTTATACTTGATGGGTTTGCGGTATATCCACCACCTATCACCTTAATTGGTATCAATGATGAAATCTCTAAATCACTAATTATCTGAGAAACCTCGACTGCAACATTTACTTTTTTTGGATTCGAGGTTGTTTCAGAAGGAGGAAAAACATCTATCATCAATTCAAATGTTTCATTTTTTCCTTCAAGTGAAATTGGGTTTGTTTTTACTGAAGTCAAATTTCTAATAATTTTTACAGGACCTTCAATTATTATGGTCGCTGGATCTATAGCTATAGAACTGATGAAGAACCCGCTTTCAAGTTCTCCTATCAAATCTGGACTTATGGAGACAACTCTCTTGTCTCTAACTGTTTGAGCAACAACCTCAACTCTGATTTCATCTGGATAAAACGTCAAGCCTCTTATGAGCCTTCCATTTTCATCTCTCGCAAGAGGTTTCAAATTTTTATTTTCAGACTCAACAATTGTTCCTAGGTTTAACTCAACTTCAACCATATTTAGAGTATTCATCAAGTCAACCGAACCACTGACTTTCACACTTTTTGGCTCAAGCTGCCAATCAACTATCTGAACACCATTTGGGGCTTCCCCTCTTTTATAAACCTCTACAGGAATATCTTGTTCAAGCCATTTTTGAACATAAATACTTACTTTTTTAGCTCCTCCAACATGTTTAATGCCCTGCCCTTTCGGAGGTCTCACCAAAAGTGTAGCTTGAGCTAAGCCACTCCCTTCGGGATAAGTATCAAATCTAGCTTCTACATCAACAGTATCAAGAAGCAAGTTATTCAATCTTGTTCTACCTCCAGAAAGTTCAATATCAAAAAACAAATCATTTGAGTCAACTTTATACTCGGAAGGAAGGTTTACAGGAACAGCTTCAAGTACAAAAACCTCTCTTGCATTTGGATTTCCTGCAACAACCTGAACCTCAAGAAGTATTGCCAAAATGAAACAAAGTATAAAAAGAGACCATTCGTTCGAGTCTTTTGGAAGCCATTTAGGTTTATTTATTTTCATATTGTGTTTTTTATAAACCTGATCAACTCTTCTTCAACCCTTTCAAAACTGAGATTCTGTTTTAATTGTCCCCCCTCCGAAATTGAAACCGATTGATTTTCTTCAGAAACGACAATTGCTAATGCTCCAGTTCCTCCAGTTGAACTCTGTGCTGCCCTATGTCGTGTTCCATAGCCTTTATACTCTTCTCCTCCAGGAGGTAAAGGAATAATAACCTGAGCCCTTCTAACCCTTCCTGACCTAATAACGACTGCTCCATCATGTAAAGGGCTTTGAGTTTGAAAAATTGATTTAAGAAGACCTATAGTTACTTTTGAGTCAAGTTCAACTCCACCTAACTCTCCCAAAATATTCTCAAGCCTATCAGTACCTTCAAAAATCAATAAAGCACCGAGTCTACTTCTTTTGAACTCTCTTAATGAACCCATCACTGTGGAAACCAGAATTCCAGCATCTTCATTGCTGTTCAAGACAGAACCTTTAAACCAACCCTTCACTGATATTCCCTCTAAACTTCTTCTTATCTCGGTTTGAAAAAGAACGACAAAAAGAATTGGCAAAAGAACTCCTGCTCTTTCAATTATCCATGAAACAGCTAAAAAGCCTAAAGCTTCTAGCAATTCAGCTAAAAGAACAACAGCGATAATAGACCAAGCAATCCTTAAGAACTTCCTGCTTCTCAAAGGTCTTAAAACGGTATAAAAAAGAACCGTGACAAACAATGTCTCAATAACAGTTTTAAAAGACATGTTATAAAGTTTACATCAAATGCTTAACGTTTAGAGAATTGAGGAGCTTTTCTAGCTTTCTTTAAACCGTATTTCTTTCTTTCTTTGGATCTAGAGTCCCTTGTTAAACACCCTGAGTCTCTCAAAGAAGTTCTTAAACTTGGATCAACCTCACACAAAACCCTAGCAATAGCTAATTTTGATGCACCAGATTGACCTCTTTGACCTCCCCCTTTTACGGTAATTGAAATTGCCAATTCACCTTCAGAATACTTCTCCTCGGCAATCTTCAAAGGCATTAATGCTTCTTCCTGTAATTCTTTTCTTGTGAAATATTTTTCAAAAGGTTTACCGTTAACTCTCAAACCCTCTCTTCCAACACCATCTCTTAAAACAGCTACAGCTATTGAGCTTTTTCTTCTACCAACAGCCGAATAAACTCTACTCATAACTAGTTCACCTCCTGAGGATTCTGGGCTTCATGAGGATGTTTTTCCCCAGCATAAACTTTCAATCTTGCAAGCCTTTCTTTCCTGTTTACAGATTTAGGCAACATTCCATTAACAGCATTCCTTATTAAGTCTTGAGGTTTTCTCGCTCTTAATGATGAAACCGTCTCAAATTTTAAGCCTCCTGGAGTCCCAGAATGTCTGTAATAAAGTTTATCTTCTTCTTTGTTTCCAGAAAGAATAACTTTATCAGCATTTAACACAACAACAAAAGACCCGTTATCGATATGTGGAGATTTATCTATTTTTTCGGAACCAATCAATAATGAAGATATTTTTGTAGCAACCCTGCCTAAAATCTTGTTTTCCACATTGAAAACAAACCAATTTCTCTCTTCTGGAGTTTTCATATGTGATGTCTTTGTGCCCTTATTTATCATCTTTCACTCCTTTCTCTTCCTCTTCTTTAGGAATACTTGTCTCATTCTCTATAGGATCAATCCAAAAAACAGAAGCCATCTGAGAAGAGTCACCAAGTCTTTTCTTAGTCTTAACAATTCTTAAAAAACCTGTAGACCTATTTGAGTTAGAAACAATTGAAAACAATTTCCTTGAAGCCTGTTCCCCAACCTTTCCAGCAGGCAGTTTTTTCATTATGTACCTTATATTATTTTTATCATTTGATTTTTTTGCTTTTGAAGCAATCGAATCAACATAAGAGTTAATTACTTTCGCCTTAGCAAGAGTCGTTTCGATCTTCTCTTCAATAATCAAAGAGGCAGCAAGGTTTTTTAAAAATAAATTTCTCGCACCTTTTGACCTGTGTTTTCCAGATCCTAATTTTCTTTTATGTAATAAATGTCTCATCTTTAATCTTCTCTCAAACTCAAACCGGCTCTAGCCATTTTATCCTGAACTTCAATCTGTGCAACTTCACCGACTCTGCTCAAAGACTTTAATTCTTTCCTTCTTAATGCACACAATTCCTCGATTGTGTTTATCCCATTGTTTCTAAGAGCATTTTCTGTCCTTGGTCGTAAACCAAGTTCAGATAAAGGCCTAAATGTTTTAACCTCATCTTCATCTTTCTTTGAAAACAAATCGAAATCAACATGCCAATCATCAAAAGATATTCTTTCAAAATGTGCTTTTAGCATTGATGTTGCCTCTTTGAAAACATCCTCTGATTTGTATCCATCTTTTACAGAGATAGAAAGTCTTAAACGCTGATAAGACCCGTCTTCACCGACTCTCTCTTGGACAGTTTCTGGGAATACATTGATGACAGGGCTGTGAGAACAGTCAATCCTAATAACTCCAGCTGGAAAGCTTGACCTTGACTTCCACTCTTTATTAATGTCAGAAGGCCTTAATTGTGTAGCTGGAATAAATCCACGATTTTTTTTCATTCCGATTTTCAAAGTTATCTCCGTATCTTCTTCCAAATGGAACAAAACTTCATCGGGGTTAACGATGGTGAAACCAGGATGAGCACCAATCATCCCTGTAGTAACAGGCCCAGCTTTACTTGCTTTCAACTCAACAGTAGCCATTTCAGTTTCATCATCAAGAACAAAACTTGCAGCCCTTATGTTTTGTGTTATTTCAATAACTGCCTCTCTAACCCCCGGAAGGTTTTGATATTCATGATAGACATGAAAAGGCTTCTTGCCATGCTGACAATCCTTAAAATAAACAAAAGTTGCAGAAGTTCCAGAAACACTAGACATCAAGACTCTTCGATATGCAGTTCCAATAGTTTCTCCCCAACCTCTAACCAATGGCCATAATTCAACTACGGCAGAAGAAGCGTCCTCGCTTTCTTCAACTAAATTAATTTTTATCTGTTCAAATTCAATCATTTTATTATTTCCTCTTTATACTACGGTCTCTAGTGCCATTATGCGGCCTAGGAGTTACATCTTTTATTGAAGTCACCTCAATAGGAGAACCTTGAAATGACCTTATCACTGGCTCTCGTCCCAATCCAGGACCTTTACTCATTATTGATAGTTTTTTCATTTGAAATTGGTTCAGAGCTAACTCAATCAGTTTCTCTGCAGCTTGCTGTGCAGAGAAAGCAGTAGCCTTCCTTGCTCCCTTATATCCAATATGTCCGCCAGAAGACCAAGAAAGAACATTGCCATTCTCGTCAGAAAGAGTAATCACTGTATTGTTGTAAGTTGAAGTGACAAAAAGCCTACCTACAGGAACATGTAATTTCTTTTTCTTTTTTGCTTTTGACTTAATGTTTTTTCCTTTAGCCATTATTTTCTCCTTATAGCACTTCTTCTAGACCCTTTATGAGATCTAGCATTTTTTTGAGTCTTTTGACCTCGACAAGGCAAACCTTTTATCCTTCTATTTCCCCTGTAACACTTGATATCAATAAGCCTTTGAACATCTTTTTGCAACTTTTCTCTCAACTCTGCACCTATCAAACAATCTTCATCAATGATGCCTCTAATTCGAGTTAAAGCAGAATCATCTAAATCTTTAATCCTTGTTTCGATAGAAATTTTTGCTTTTTCTAAAATATTTTTTGCTGTAGTTGGCCCTATTCCATAAATCGAAGTCAAACCTATCCAAGCAACTTTGTTGTCCGGAATTTCAAAACCTGCTATTCTTGCCATAAATATACTCCTTTAACCCTGTCTTTGCCTATGTCTTCTATCGGGACAAACGACATGAAGAACACCCTTTCTTTTAATTGTTCTACATCTATCACATATAAGCTTAACTGAACTTCTAACTTTCATCTTCCTTCTCCTTTAGATCCTCTTCAATAGATTCATTTTCGTCATAATATCTATATATTATTCTTCCTTTAGTTGGGTCGTATGGTGAAATTTCAAGCTTAACCATGTCTCCAGCCATTACTTGAATAAAAAATTTTCTAATCCTTCCTGCTATATGAGAAGTGACTTTATGCTTACCATTAACCTCAACGAGGAATCTTCCTCCAGGCAAGGCTTTCAAAACCTTTCCCTTGACTTCTATTTTGTTTTCAGATTTCATTAAACCTTAACTCCTCCAACAAGCTCACACATAATCCTTTCTTCAACTTCAGAAGGAGTCCCTTCTCCGTCTATTTCTTTCAGTATTTTTTTACTTTTATAAAGATCAATCAAAGGCTGAGTTTCCTTTTTGTAAACATCAAGCCTTTCTTGTGCAACTTTGGCTGTGTCGTCTTTTCTTTGTACAAGCCTTTCTAGTATCTTTTCAGGAGCAGGATTAAAATCAACATGATAAATATTACCCGTATCAGGATCAAGCCTTCTTCCAGTAATTCTTCTTATAACTTCTTCATCGCTAACGTTTACAAAAAGAACTTTGTGAATTTCTAATTCACCAGCAAGCATATTTGCCTGATCCAAAGTTCTAGGAAAACCGTCAAACAGATATCCATTCCTAGAATTTTTTGTTTTATTTACAACCAATCTAAAAACCAAATCATCAGAAACAAGCTTGCCCTCAGAAACAACCTGTTTTACTTCGATGCCTAAAGAAGATTGAGATTTTATTTCTTCACGAATTAAATCTCCAGTAGATATATGTGTTAATTTAAAATTATCCATAATTCTCTTAGCCTGAGTTCCCTTTCCAGCTCCTGGAGCACCAAGGAGAATCAAATTTAAATTATTCAAATTATTCATCTGACACCACTTTTCATAAATCCTTTATATTGTCTGCTTACAACATGAGCTTCCAGCTGCCTCATAGTATCTAAACTGACACCAACGACAATCAACAACCCTGTTCCACCAATTGCGAAAGAAGAAACCCCTGCAGCATTCGCGACTAATATCGGGAAAACAGCTATAAGAGCAAGCCATAACCCTCCAAGGAAAGTAATTTTTTCTTGAATTTGCTGTATATATTCTTCAGTTTGTTTTCCTGGCCTTATTCCAGGGATGAAACCTCCAGCTTTTTTCAAATTTTTTGCTATATCTTCAGGTTTAAAAGTTATAGAAGAATAAAGAAAGGTGAACAAAAAAGTCAAAACTCCTAATGTTAAGTAATAACCCCAGTTAGAAAGGAACTGCCCTATACTTATTGCAAAAGGATGATCCTGTGGTAAAAAATTTGCAATTGTTTGTGGTATCAAAAGTGCAGATATCGCAAAAATTATAGGAATAACACCAGCAATATCAACCCTTACAGGAAGGTAAGATATCTGACCTCCTATTACCCTCTGTCCAACTGTTCTTGTGGAATACCTTATAGGAATCCTTCTTTCTGCAAGCTGCATAAAGACAATAACACCAATCATTATTAGAACAAATATTCCAAAAAGAAGGAAAGGCCCTACTTGAGAAACATTCTGTTGAGCTATTTTTATTTGCTGGGCAATAGCAGTTGGAAGACTCATAACTATACCTGCAAAAATTAAAAGAGAGACACCATTTCCAATGCCTCTTTCAGTCATCTCGTCTCCAAGCCACATAAGGAAAGCAGTCCCTGCAACAAGTGTTATCATTATTACAAAAAGATGCATAAAATCTTCCCTTACAAGAATTTTTTGAGACTTAAACAATGCAAGAAAACTATAAGATTGAATAAAGGCAATAAAAATTGTTAAATACTTTGTCCATTTGCCAATCAAAACCCTTCCCTCAACCCCTCTTTCTTTCTGTATCTCCTCTAAAGAAGGAATACAGAAAGTCATAACTTGCATCATGATACTCGCATTTATATAAGGCATGATGCCTAAAGCAAAAATCGAAAACCTTTTCAAAGAACCGCCACTAAAAAGATCCAACAAACCCAAGACACCCCCCGAATTAAAAAGATTTTGTAAAGCATCGTTGTTTATTCCAGGAAGAGGAACATGTCCTCCTGCAGAAAATATCAACAAACCCAAAGCCACAAAAGAAAGTCTTTTCTTTAATTCTGGACTTGCCAATGCATCATTGACTGCAGCTTGGGCCTGTTTTTTCATTTAATGCTTACCTTTCCTCCGGATTTCTCAAGTTTATGAATAGCACTTTTACTTGCAGCGTCAACGGTTATTTCAAATTTCTTCTTTGTTTTACCGTTTCCAAGAAGCTTAACCTTTGACCCTTTCCTAACAAGTCCTTTTTTCAATAAATGTTTTACAGTTAATTTTTTCCCATCATCGAAAGTTTTATCAAGATCAGCAATATTTACAACCTGGTAAACAACAGAATTCCTATTAATGAAACCGCCTAGGCTCCTTGCTTTTCTGTAATAAGGAAGACTTCCACCATCAAACATAGTTGGCAACTTGCCTCCACTTCTTGATTTTGTTCCCTTCATACCTCTCCCAGCAGTCTTTCCACGCCTTCCTGCCTTACCTCTACCAACTCTTACACGATCTTTTGTAGTTTTTATTAAATCTTTATAGTCCATTACTCAGGCATCTCCTTGTTAAACCAAATAGAATTTATGTCAACACCCCTGAGGGCAGCTAATTTTTTAGGGTCTCTCAAAGATTTGAAACCATTCATGGTTGCTTTTGCAGCGTTTAAAGGAGTCGCTGCTCCTCTGATTTTTGTATAAATGTTTTTAATTCCAGCAACCTCACATAAAGCTCTAACAGTAGCTCCAGCAATAACACCGGTTCCTGGAGGGGCAGGAATCAAATGAACCGTAGTTGCTCCCTGTTTTCCTTTAACTTCATGAGCAATCGTTCCATTGACAATAGGCAACTTGTATAAATTCTTTTCCGCTGATGAGGCAGCTTTTCTTATAGCCTGAGGAGTTTGAACAGCAGTTCCTAAACCTACTCCTGACCTTCCTTTTCCGTCTCCAACAACAACCAGCGCAGAAAACCTAAACCTTTTTCCTCCAGCAACCGTTTTGCTGACTCTTCTTATTTGGATAACCTTTTCTTGAAATTCTTTTTCTTTTTTTTCTATAGATCTCATTAAAAATCAATAACCTCCCTAACAGCATTTGCTAAAGAGGCAACCCTCCCATGATATTTATATCCACCTCTGTCAAAGACAATGGATTTAATACCCTTTTTTACTGCTCTCTTGGCAACTGTCTCTCCGACTAATTTTGCAACATCTAACGGTTTTACGTCTTTGCACTTTTTCCTCAAATCCTTATCTATACTTGAAGCTGAGCACAATGTAACTCTTGAAACATCATCGATTATTTGAGCATAAATCTCTTTATGGCTTCTGAAGACAGTTAATCTTGGATGTGTAGATGTTCCAGAGAGGTTTCTCCTTATCCTTTTATGTCTAGCAATTCTTTTTATTCTTCTTATATCTTTCATAATCTTAAACAGCCTCAACAACTCTTCTTTTCTTCTTTATATAAACCAAGTCCTTCCTTTTTATCCCTTGAAGTTTATATGGCTCTACAGGTCTTACTTTCATAATCTGATCGCAGAACCCACCAACATCCTGTTTGTTTATTCCAGAAACTTTTATTTCGCCTTTTGTCACCTCAACATCAATGAACTCTGGTATATCTAGATTCACATCATGCGAATAACCAGCTTTTATAACCAATTTTTTTCCAGATGTAGAAACCCTGTAACCCGGACCATCCGCTTCCAAAATGTAGGAAAAACCTTTTGAAACACCAACGACAGCACTGTTTAAAAGCGATCTGAAAGTTCCATGAAAATTTCTGGAATTTTTCTTTTTACACTCAACAACTATCTTCTTGCCCTCTATCTTAAAAGTAACACCCTTGAAAGTCTCAACTTTCAAAACACCTTTAGGGCCTTTGACTTCAACAAACCCAGCAGACTCTGTAACATCTACACCCATAGGTATATTTATCGCTTTTCTTCCTATTCTGCTCATGTTATAACCGCCACATATTCGCCACCTAAGCCTCTTTTTTGAGCTTCTCGGTCAGGGAGTAAACCTTGAGATGTTGAAATTAAACCTGTACCCAATCCATTCAATACTTTTTTGACCTCATCCTTCTTAAGATAAACCCTTCTGCTTGGCTTGCTCATTCTTTTAAGATTTTGGATTAATGGAATTCTGTCTCCAGAATCTGAAATCGTATATTTCAAATTAACTATCAAAAATTTCTCTGGATGCTTTTCCCCTATAGTCTTAAAACCAACAATCCACCCTTCGGATTTCAAAACAGACAAAATATCTTCTCCGAAATTAAAGTGCGGAATCCTTGTTGAAGCATGACTTCTGTTCCCAGCATTTTTGATTCTTATCAATAAATCTGATATTGGATCTGAATGTGTCACCAGCTTGCCTTCCTTACTCCAGGAATTTCACCATTGTGAGCCATTTCTCTAAAACATATTCTGCAAATTCCAAACATCCTCATAAAAGCTCTCGGTCTACCGCATTTGCTACATCTGTTATAAGCTCTTACAGAGTATTTCTTTTTTCTTTTCTGTTTAGCAATCATTGATTTTTTTGCCATTATCCTTCTTTCTCCTTAAAGGGAAGTCCAATTGATTCCAAAAGAGCTTCACCGTCTTTGTCTTTGTCAGAAGTCGTTACAAAAGTTATAGAAAAACCTCTTATCCTGTTTCCAATCTTATCAAAAGGGATTTCTGGAAAAACAGACTGTTCTTTCAAGGAAACAGTTAGATTCCCATGTCCATCCATTTTTCTTTCTAATCCACGAAAATCTCTAATTCTAGGAATGACTATAGATATCAATCTTTCTACAAAATTATCCATCATCTTTCCACGAAGAGTCACTTTTGCCCCTATTGGCTGACCCTCTCTCAATTTGAAACCAGCAACAGAATTTCTAGCCTTTGTAACAACTGGCTTTTGGCCAGTTATTATTTCTAAATGCTCTAAAACAGGATTCAAAAGTTTTTTATCTGCAGATGCTTCACCAACACCAACATTTACAACAACCTTCTCCAAAGAAGGGAGAGACATAACATTCTCCCTTCCAAGTTTAGATTTCAAATCATCTATCAAATCTACTGTCAATCTCATTAGAAAGTTACTCCTGATTTTTTTGAAAGTCTATTTTTTGTTCCATCTTTTCCAACTTTTATTCCCGTTCTTGTAGCATTTCCCTTTGAGTCAACAGGCATTAAGTTTGAAAGATGTATTGGTCTAGAAATCTCATCTTTCGAACCTTCTCCATCTTCTCCATTCTTTTTTCTGTGTCTGACCAATAAACCAAGCCCCTTAACAATTGCTCTTTCTCCCTTGATCAAAGAAACTTCACCTTCTCTTCCAGAATCGTTTCCTGCAATAACTTTAACCTTGTCTCCAACTTTTACTCTTTTAACCATCACAGAACCTCCGGTGCCAAAGAGATAATCTTTGCAAAAAGTTTATGCCTCAATTCCCTTCCAACTGGACCAAATATTCTTGTTCCTCTAGGGGTTCCATCTTCATTCAAAATGACACATGCATTGTCATCGAATCTAATATTGCTTCCATCATTTCTCCTTGACTTTGCAACAGTCCTGACAACAACAGCTCTTACTATTTGTTTCTTTTTAACCATTCCTTCAGGAAGAGCAGATTTTACAGAACACACAATCATGTCTCCGATTTTTGCATACCTTTTCCTTGTTCCTCCAAGAACTCGAATGCATTGAAGTCTCCTAGCACCTGAATTATCAGCACAATTTAGAATACTTTCTTGCTGAATCATTTTTTTCCCTCAAGTATTTTGTTGATCTTAAAACTTTTTCTTTTTGAAACAGGAATACAAGAAACTATCTCAACAAAATCACCTATTTTTGAAGATGATTTCTCATCATGGACCAAATATTTTTTAGACCTAAGCAATCTCTTTTTAAATTTAGGATGAACGGTTTGTCTTGTGACCAAAACCTTGACACTTTTTTCTCCACTTACGTTTATTACTTTGCCTTGTAGTTTTTGTCTTGTCATCCTGAACTTCTCCCGAGTAAAGTTTTTGCTCTTGCGATTCTTTTCTTTAAAGATCTTATTTTTCCTGCAGGGGCTGTTCCCGATCTAGCAGAATCAAAGCGAATCTCCATCAACTCTTTTTTTGCTTTCCTGATCTCTCCTATTAGTTTCGAATCCTTCATAGAAGAAAGCTGTTCAAATTCTTTTTTCTTTATTGCCATGGTTTTCCTTCCCCGCTTTTTAAAGTGATAACACTTACAGGTAAATTTATCTTGTGTCTAACTTTTGACAGTGCTTCCTTTGCCTGTTTGCTAGGAACCCCAGCAACCTCAAAAAGTATTTGTCCTCTTTTAATTCTCGCTTCATATCTTTCGACAGCACCCTTACCTTTACCCATTCTTGCCTCTAAAGGGTGTTTTGTTATTGGCAAATCCGGAAAAACCCTAGTCCACATTTTCGCTTTGTCTCCAATTCTTCTTCTTATCAAAACACGAATAGCTTCAATTTGCCTTGAAGTCATTCTTCCATTTCCATTAGACCTCACGCCAAATTCTCCAAAAGCTAAATTATTGCCTTTTATAGATTTTCCTCTATTTCTACCTCTGAAAGCCTTTAAATATTTCCATCTTTTAGGTTGCAATAAAGGCATCAGTCTTCCTCCTCTCTATGTATCCAAACCTTCACACCAAGTATCCCATATTTTGTCCAGGCTTCTGCAAAGCCAAAATCAACATTTGCTCTCAATGTGTGACGAGGGATAGATCCTTCGGAATATTTCATTGTTCTCGCTATCTCAGCACCATCAACCCTTCCAGCAATTTCTAACTTGCAACCTTTTGCACCAGCAGCAATCGCTGCATCAACAACCTGCTTCATTATTCTTCTTGTCGATTTTCTTGCTTCAAGTTGTCTTCTAACGGAATCAGCAACAACATTTGCATATATGTCAGGATCTCTGATTTCAACAGCTTTTATTGTTATTCTTTGATTTGGCAAAAGGCTTTTTAAGTGTGTTACTGTTGCATCAATCGAAGCACCTTTTTTTCCAATAAGAGCACCAGGTCTTGCTGTATGAACTGCTATTTCGACAACATCAGAACCTCTAGGAGCAACAGTTCTGATGATCTCTACTTTTTGAATTGCTGAATCTTTATGTCTTTTATGTATAACTCTTCTTATGATGTGGTCAGCTTCAATCAATTTTGCATAATCTTTATTTTTGGCTGGGAACCATGTTGCATTCCATCCTCTTCCAGTTCTTGTGGCCTTGTGATAAACCCCTACTCTAAAACCATTAGCATTTATCTTATTACCCATTATCTTCACCTTTACCTAAAATAATTTCCACATTTGTAGTTCTTTTTTTGTATTTATGAGCCATTCCCCTCATAACAGGTCTGAATCTCTTCATAGCAACACCTTTTCCAACATTCACAGTGGAAACAACAAGATTCGCACTTGGCATTTCTAAATTATGTTCAGCATTTGCAATTGCTTCATTAAGCAATTTCAACAAAAGCCTACTTGCTTTGTCATCTTGGCTTGTAAGTCTGACAATTGCATCTGAAACAAAATTTCCTCTAATTCTTTTAGCAGCACGATTAACCATTTCTGGCTTACATCGTAAATTCACACCTCTTGATCTCGGCATAACATTACTCATCGTCTTTCTTACCACCCTTCTTATGACCGCCAAATCTCCTCGTTAAAGCAAACTCACCGAGTTTATGACCAACCATAGATTCATTTACATAGACTTTCTCAAACCTTCTTCCATTATGAACCTCAAAAGTCAAACCAACCATTTCTGGATGAATTGTTGATCTTCTTGACCAAGTTTTAATTGGGTCCCTTGCCCCGCTTGCTTTAGCTTTAACAATCTTTTTAACTAAACTTGGTTCAATATAAGGTGATTTCTTAGCCATTATTTTTTCCTTCTAGACCTCAAGATATGTTTGTCACTAGGTCGACTTCTTCTTGTCTTGGGGCCCCTAGCAACTTTACCCCAAGGAGTTCTTAATATTTTTCCTTTCTGCCTACCTTCACCACCACCATTAGGATGATCACAAGGATTCATAATCATTCCCCTTACAGTTGGCCTCCAGCCTTTATGTCTTTTCCTTCCTGCATTTCCCCATTTTTCTAAGTTATGTTCAACATTAGAAAGTCTTCCAATCGTCGCATAGCATGAAAGAGGAACTTTTCTTAACTCTCCGCTTGGGAGTTCAATAAAACCCCAGCCTCCTTCCTTGTTTTTCAAAATCGCAAAACTTCCTGCACTCCTTGCAAGAAGTCCTCCTTGTCCTGGCCTTAATTCAACAGAGTGTATAAAAGATCCTGTTCTTATAGAAGATAAAGGCATAGCATTACCTGGTCTATTTGGAGCCTTTTCTGCAGAAACAACCATCGCACCTGGCTCAAGTCCTGTCGGAGCCAGAATGTAACTCTTCTCCCCATCTAAATAACATATCAAAGCAATGAAAGCTGTTCTGTTTGGATCGTATTCAATTTGAACGACCTTCGCTGGAACATCTCTTTTCTTCCTTCTGAAATCTATCATTCTGTATTTGTTCTTATTTCCACCACCTCTATGTCTTGTAGTTATTCTTCCAAGGTTATTCCTTCCACTATTTTTCTTCTTTCCCTTTACTAAAGATCCGCCGCCGGGTTTATCAGCAAGATGGCTCTTGTCTATTCGAACTATCGACCTTAAAGAAGGTGTTTTTGGTTTATATCTTTTTATCGGCATGATTAACCTGGCTGGAAATGATTCATCAAATCTTCTTCTGAAGAAACCCTAACAATAGCTTTAATTCTTCTAGAAGTTTGTCCAAATGCCACCCCTCCTTTAGATGTTCTCCTGGATCTTTTCTTTCCAGGATTTTTAACAATTCTGACAGATAAAACTTTTTTTATTTTTAATTCTTTTATAACCGCATTTTTAACATCGGTTTTTGTTGCCCTTGGAGAAATCTCGAATGTATAAGAGTTTTCATTCATAGCCAAATCCATTGTCTTTTCAGAAATTATGGGCTTAATTAAAACATCAGATACAGCAATCATTTCCAAATCTCCTCAATTGTTTTTAATGCTTCAGGTGAAATAATTAAATTCCTGTACCTTAACAAGTCTCCAATATTAACTCTCTCTCCTCCATAAAACTTAACATTTTTTACATTTTTAAATGAACGATTTGCAACTTCCTTGGATTCATTGTGTAAAACAAGGGTTTTGCCTTCTACTCCATTTTTTTTCAAAAGAGAAACAGCATTCTTGATTGAAATGCTTTTCCATTTTGGAATTTCAATAAATTTAATCTCACCATCCGAAAGTTTCTTGCTTAAAGCAGACATCAAAGCTTTCCTTCCTGCTTTCTTGTTTATTTTTAATGAAGGGTTTCTTGGATGAGGGCCGTGTATCGTTCCTCCACCAACTCTCTGTCCTGCCGTTATTGCTCCAGCTCTTGCATTACCAGTTCCTTTTTGCCTATATATCTTTTTCGTTGAAGCTCTAACATCAGATCTATTCTTTGAAGATCCAGCTAAATCTTTTCCATTATTAACCTGTACACGATAAGCCAAACTAACAAGAGAAGGATTCCAATCAGCACCAAAGATGCCTTTAACAAGGTTGATTTTTTTCAACTCTTTTCCAGCCTTGTCATAAAGTGGTGACTTAATTGCCATTTTTGTCTTCCCCCTTCGCTTCTTCTTCAACTGGAGCCTCTTCCTTCACCTCTTCAACTGCTTTCGACTCTTCAACTGGAGCCTCTTCCTTCACCTCTTCAACTGCTTCTTCTATTTTTAAAGTCGGATCTTCTACATCTGAAGGCAATTCATCTTGAGGATATATCCTCACAAGAGAACCACGCCCTCCAGGAACTGACCCTTTTATAGCAACTATGCCATTCTCCATATCCCAATCAATAATTTCAGAATTTCTTTGAACATTAACTGAGTTTCCATATCTTCCAGGCATTTTTTGACCTGGAAAAATTCTTGCAGGACCCATTGCTCCTGCTGATAAAGGCCTTCTTGAAACACCTCTAGCACCATGAGAGCTTGCTCCACCTTTGAAATTGTGTCTTTTCATTACACCAGTGAAACCTTTTCCTTTTGACCTTCCAACAACCGTCACCATTTCTCCAATGTGGAGATAATTGGAAACATCCTCGCCCAACTCAAACTCTGAAGAATCGCTAACTTTTACTTCAGTTAAATTTTTGTAACCTTCTTCTGGATTATTCTTCATCGCTTCTTTCTGGTGTCCCAAACTAGATTTTTTCATCTTTTTAGAAGAAAAAACTTCGTACCCAACCTGCACAGCTTCATAACCGTCATTTTCTGATGTTTTTTTACAAATGATTTTCGAAGGAACCATCTCTAATAAAGTTACCCCATTCCTAGAGCCAGAATCACTATTGATGGTTGTCATTCCCATCTTTTTTGCAGCAATGAACAATCTTGAAGTACTCATCTTTTCACACTCACATGTATCCCTTCTGGGAAACGCATATTGACTATTTCAGAAAGATCGTCCTGAACATAATCACTAAATATGACAAGTCTTTTATGAACTCTTAATTCAAACTGTTCTCTAGAATCTTTGTCAACATGAACACTTCTGCATATAGTAAAGATTTTCTTTTTAGTTGGAAAAGGAACTGGACCGCTAACTGTTATGTTCTTGGTTTTCGCCATTCTGGTTAATTCTCCAGCCCAATGATCCAAAAGCCTATAGTCATAAGACCTTAAAACCAATTTCAATGAATTTTCTCCTTTAACAACCATAACAATTAAGCAAAATTAGCAAATGTTCTATTTGCTTCAGCCATCCTTAAAACATCAGTTTTTTTCTTGTATGCCCCTCCTCTTTCATGATAACTATCAATAATCTCTTGAGCCAACCTTTCAGCAAACCCTCTTTCTCTTCTGGACCTGGCATAAGTCACTAGCCATCTAATAGCAAGTGACTTTTGTCTTCTTGGCCTAACCTCTACAGGAACCTGGAGGTTTGCTCCTCCTATCCTTTTGCTTTTAACTTCGACTTCAGGAGTTATATTTTTTATAGCCTTGTCTAACACACTCATAGGGTCCTGTTCAGTTGTCTTTTTTACCTTTTCAAGCGCTGTGTAAACAAGCCTTTCAGCAACGGACATCTTTCCGCCTTTCATGACCTTTCTAATAATCCTTGAAACATCCCTGCTTTGATAAACGGTATCCAAAGGAACGTCTCTTACAACAGCTTTATTCTTTCTCATTAGTCTTTCTTCGCTCCGTACAAACTTCTGCTACTTTTTCTCTTTGCAACACCTTCAGTATCTCTCGTACCTCTAACAACTTTATATCTAACACCTGGAAGATCCTTAGGTCTTCCTCCTCTAACCAAAACAATATGGTGCTCTTGTAAATTATGACCTTCGCCAGGAATGTAAGCTGTTAACTCAGCTCCATTTGAAAGCCTGACCCTACAAACTTTCCTTAAAGCAGAATTTGGTTTCTTTGGAGTAACTGTCATGACACGCAAAACAACGCCTCTTTTAAAAGGATTTCCCCCTAGCAAAGGAGCTCCTGAACGTCTCTTTAATCTCTTTCTGTCTTTCCTAACTAATTGACTAATAGTTGGCATCAATTAACCTCCAAAAAAAATGTGTACACAATCCCTCATTATATTACAGTTTTTAATGAAGTATCCTTGAAAATAGATTTTCTATGTACTAAAGAGCATTGATACAACGTTTACAGATTTCGTCATCGTTATTTTCTTTCACAAAAAGCCAGCATCTAGGGCATTTTGAAAAACTAGATTTTGATACAGAAATAACGATTTTTTCTTGCTTGCTTGAGAAAGGGTGAATTTCATCTCTGTACTCGCTTAACAAACTGACAGTTACTCCGCTTACATTAAATATTGAAGCTAAATGTTCCCTGTTTTTATCAAGAAGATCTTTCTCTTCAGCATCGACATAACAAGTTATCCAAGACTCCAAAGGCTGTCCTACTACACCTTCCTCTTTTGC
>MDTE01078667.1_pt1 | contig 21348 bp, 20 predicted proteins | sample 811231 | NCBI WGS metagenome assembly MDTE01 (sample SAMN05326651, study PRJNA326480) | marine metagenome | isolation source: seawater | place: Indian Ocean: Red Sea | collected 2010
AATCGGCCGCCACATCGCCCGCATTGATATCTGGGTTGTAGTGATAGCCAGAGACAAAGATATCGAGCCAGCCGTCGTTATCATAGTCCCAAAACCAGGTGGGAAAGCTCTCTTGAGGATCAGTTACGCCAGCTGCTGAGGCGATATCTGCAAAATGCCATCGCCCTTCGGTGTCGGCTCCGTCATTGCGGAACAGAAAATTATCTCCCTGTAGTCGCGAGACATACAAATCGAGGTCGCCGTCGTTATCGCTATCACCCCAGCTGACCCCTTTTACGAACCCTTCGACCGCAACACCCATCTCTGACGCCCGTTCGGTAAAAGTACCGTCCCCGTTGCTGTGGAAGAGTTCTCCTGGGTGGACTTCACCGCGGAAAGATTCGTTGCCGATGAATAGATCGAGCCAACCATCGCCGTCGTAGTCCCCCCAGGCCGCCGTCTGCGTCGGGCGCATACTGAAGAGTCCTGCTGCTTCGGTGACATCGTCAAAACTGGCGTTGCCGCTATTGTGCAAAAGCGAGTTCGGGTGTCTGCCATCTTTTCCCTGCCAGGCGCCTCATAGGGCCAAACAGTCGAGATAGCCGTTGTTGTCGTAGTCGGCATGGACCAGATGCAGGCCGCCTTCCTGCGTGCGCTCGTCAAAACTGCCGTCCCCATTGTTGCGGAAGTAGCGAAGCTGTTGATCGAGTCCCCAGGAAGAAATCAGCAGGTCGAGATTGCCGTCGCCGTCAAAGTCGTCCATGACGCAGCCACCGGCAAGAGATACTAGGTCCAGGCCCAGCCGCGGGGCAATATCGGCAAAGCGCCCGAGATCGTACTCCGACTCGAATATTTCAGGCTCCACAAGCCAGGAGTCGGGTACCGCGTTGGGATATTCTCCAAGAGTCATGTAAGCAATGTTCAACAACCAGCGTGCAGTAAGATCGTCGGGATCGCGTTCGAGGATAGAAGTAAATTGGTCTATTGCCGCGCGTGAGCCCTGCTTCTTGGTATGTATCCCGCCACCGCTAAGAGGGAGCAGGCAAGATTCGATGTTGTGTTCGTTCAGGCAGTTTTCCTGTTCACCTAGACGCATGTAGGCGATGCCCAAAAGCATATCCAACGTCGGATTCATCTGGATTTTACGCGCTTCGAAATCTGGTTGTACCCTTAGAAATTCATCAATGGCCTTCCCAGTGTTGCCGGCGCGCAAGAGTTCTCTAGCTAGAAGTACGCTCGATCTGAGCTTGGCCAGTGGATCTAGAGGTGTATCGAGACTGCGCAGATAACCTACTCGGCGCGCATTGAGATAAGTATTTGTGGACAGGTCTTGATTGTGTGCAATTTTCCGGAGTTGGGCTCCCATCTGCTCTGTACCGGATTGCTCATTAGACTGCAGAGTACTACAGCCAACAAATAATGTCGAGATTAACGCAAGGATTTGGAGGCGCATGAGACTTTCCAATACGACAAATGGCCATCCTGAACAGGGATAGCCATTTTGGGGTCGAGTACTATGAAAGAATTCCGAGTTTGTTGGCAAGAGCAGGCGATTGAGCCGAGGGCTCTTGGTACGTCAAATGAATACGACCATAACGGCCGAATATAAGGATCCGTGTTATTCGCTACAAGGAGAATGTCTTGTATCGAGATCCGCGGTTCCACAATTTGTTTCCTTGCTACAAAGTAAAAACCCCTACCACTTCAATGACAATACTCTTATCTTTTGGGCCGGCTGAAACTCGATAGAAAACTGGGTACCGAATGGGTTCCGGTTTAATTGAGGAATTGATGAAAAGGTGAATCATTTGTTTTTGAATTTTATCTAGGCATGGGATCTCCTTGTGGCATTGGACGAGCAAACGATAAAAAACTGCGATTAATGCGAGTGATATGGTGAATGAGAAACAAGAAGAGCAACTGATGTTGGGTCACCAGGATCGGTTGTTGCTCTATGGCACGGTAGCGACGACTGGGGCTGCCGTGATGATGCTCGAACTTCTGGGTACGCGGATAATCGGCCCTTTTTACGGGGTGAGCCTTTACGTGTGGTCGTCGCTGATTTCGGTGGCGCTGATCGCACTGTCATTGGGCTATTATCTCGGTGGGATGGTAGCCGACCGCGAGACGCGGTTTCGGCTCTCCTACGCGATCGCTCTGGCTGGGCTGGCGACTGCCGCGATCCCTTTTTTGAGTCGTCCGATCTTGTTATGGACCGATGCGCTGGGGATGCGTGGGGGAGCTTTTGTCAGTGCGCTGCTGCTCTTTACCACGCCGTTGACTTTGTTGGGAATGGTCGGTCCACAGGTGATCAAGATGGCGACCTTGCGCCGTGAAGGTGTGGGAATGGCTGCCGGTACTGTCTATGCAATCAGTACGGTCGGCAGCGTGATAGGCACGTTGCTTCTGGGCTTTTTCCTGCTGCCGGAGTTGGGCTCGCGGGTGATTCTCTACAGCGTCAGCATGGCTCTAGTTCTTTTGGCGGCCTTAGTTGCACTGTACGAACGGCGCAGGGGGTTCGATTCGCTGGGCAAGGTCGTGCTCGTAGGGATTGTGACCGGTGCTGGGTTGTGGTTGAAGCCCGGCGGAGCACCGTCCGCGTCGGGCGATTACCGGCTGGTACACGAGGAGGAGAGTCACTATGGCTGGGTGAGAATTATCGACGATCGTGAACGCCGGGTGCGCTGGATGCTCTCGGATGCCTCGGTCATCAGTGCTCTGCGGCTCGATACCAAGGGCACTGTACTCATGTACCAGCAAATCATTTCTCAATTGCCGCATTTGCACCCTAGAGGGCAAAATGCACTGCTGGTTGGTCTGGGCGGGGGGCATATCGCGATGGAGCTCGAAAAGCAGGGCGTCGCGACGGATGCGATCGAGATCGATCCGGTCGTCGCGCAGGCGGCAGGAGACTTTTTTCTTTTTAGGCCGCCTGGTGCGCTGGTGGTCGGCGATGCTCGCTATGAGATTCGCAATCTCGAAAAACGCTATGATTTTATAATCCACGACTGTTTCACCGGCGGTTCGGTACCCAGTCATCTCTTGAGTTTGGAGATGCTCCGCGATCTCGATCGTTTGCTCGCCGCCGACGGCGTGCTGGCACTGAACTTCGTGGGGTTTACCGATGGACCGGCTTCTGCCGCAGCCGAGGCGGTATACCAGACACTGGGGGAGGTTTTTCCGCAGCGACGGACCCTGGTTTCACTACCGGGCGAGCATTTCAACGACTTTGTTTTCCTAGCTTCGCATCAACCCATTTCGCTGGATGTTGCTCCCGAGGTTCTGGCGCCCGACGGCAAGACGCCGTTGTCTACCTGGCTTGCTGTGCGTGAACAGGAAGTAGTGGGGGGCGGTGCTTTGATTACCGATGATTACAATCCGCTTGAGAAACTGCAAGTGGCCAAAGCTGAATACTATCGATCGATTTTGCTCGATCGAATGGGACCGATTCTGATGGCCTTTTAATGGAGGGCGTCCGATGCTGGAGATTCTCAAGGTCAATGCCGAAGATCTAAAGCCTGAGACATTCGCTCCATTTGGTCGGGTTATCTCGACATTCGATGAACTCAAACCCGAAGTCGTGGTGGGTGCGCTGATTGAGAATGCCTACAAGGTGCGGTCGGATCCCAATGACCTCAGTGCAGAAAGCCTCGATTTGTCCGAAGGTCGGGTCCGGGCGCATTTCGCCTGTCATGACGACGCGGGTCAGTCCTTTTATCCGAGCCGCCATTGCCCGACGATTTTTTTTGTTGCTCCGGTCCAGCCGATGATCGAGCCCGGAGATCTGCGCGCTTTTTACTCGGATGGTCATACCGGAATTTGTATGAATGTGGGAGTTTGGCACACGATGCCGGTGTGTCTGCGCGGCGAGGAGGTCTATTTGACCGCGCGCGGCAATCAAGACTATCACGCCCATTCGATCGACGTTCATTTCGACCAGGATCGCGGTTTGGCGCTTGAGCCTGATATGGGGAGTATATCCGGCTGGAAGGAAGAGCTGCGTGGATAAAGTCCGCATGGCCCTCGTCGGCTGTGGTGGTATGGGGACTCGCCACTTGCACGGTCTCAAGCAATTGCTCGGTACCCCCTTCGATCTGGTAGAGCTAAGCGCGGTTTGCGATATCAGCGCCGAAAATGCCCAGCTGGCTGCGGCCGAGGCCGAATCTTTACTCGGTGTCCGCCCTCAGGTTTACACCGATATCGAAGAGATGGTGCGCGCGTTGCCGGACCTGGAGGCAGTGGATGTGGTGACCGATCCCTCGGTACACCATACCATCTGTTGCCAGGCGCTGGAGCTGGGGTTGCACGTGCTGGTGGAAAAACCGCTGGCGATTACGGTACGGGCGTGTCAGAGAATCGTTGATGCGGCTGAACGCAGTGGGCGGATCCTCTCCGTAGCGGAAAACTTCCGTCGCGATCCTTCTGCGCGAATCGTGCATCACTTGATTGGCAATGGCAGCATCGGCTCGCCCTATATGGGACTCTACCATTCGTTGGGTGCGGGTAATCCCATCTTTATCAGTCCCTGGCGGCATCGTCGTGAGTTGGGCAGTTTTATCCTTGATATGGCAGTGCATTTCACCCATATGATCCGCTACCAGCTCGGAGATTTTGCCGAGGTCTATGCCGATGCGCGGATGGTGGAGCAGGAGCGGCAGAAATCGGCTTCGATGTCGATGGACTACGCGTTCTACAAAAGGCGTTTTGCGGCAATGCCCGAGCGCGTGTCTGCCGCAGCCGAGGATATGACGCAGGCGGTTTTCAAGATGGAGAGCGGTGCGACGTTGAATTGGCTCGTGGGAATCGGCGGGCATGCCAGTGCCCATCGCGAGCTGATTATGGGGCACGAAGGAAGTATTGAAGGCTTCGGAGTCCGCGGAGGTAGGGTGGTTTTGCGGCGTTATGGAGCGGAAGATATGAGTCAGGAGCAAATTCTCGAATCAGCCGAAGGTGATGGGCTGGTCTTCGATCCGTTGACGCGCTACCTCTTTCCCAGCGGGGTTGCGGATGGCGATCCGCTGGTAGATCTGAAGTTGATCGCCTATGAATTGCACGAGATGGCGGAGGCAGTGCGAGGTAAACGAGACGTGGAGGTAGATGGGGCTTGCGGATTGAAGGATGTAGCGGCGCTCTATGCGGTTTTTGAGGCCTGGCGTGCCAGGGGAGTGGTTAGGTTGAGCGACGTAGAGGCTTGTCGGGTTTACGCCTATCAGGAGGAGATCGACGCGGCGTTGGGGATCACCTGAAATCGAGCGGGATGAAGATCACGAGGGATCGATCCTGGTTGAGAGAGGGTTTGTTTTCTGGTGTACGGCGTATAGAGTGGTCGCTGTGCTATCCACTTAGATCATCATAAACGTAGGTTCGAAGAGAGGATCTGCCTGTGTGGAATTTGGTTAAGATTGCGGTTGAGCCGCTGGTGAGCGAGACCTTTGCGTCGTTCGGTCATGTGATCAACACCTTTGAACAACGCCAGCCCGATAAGGTCAAAGGAGGCTATGCGACCAATGCCTACCCGGTTTTGGCTCAGCGGGGAGCCGAACCTAAGGATGCACCCGGATGGTATGAGGCTAATGCGAACCGCGTGCCGCTCTCGGAAGGTTTGGAACGGGCGCACTTTGCCTTTCATACCGATGCGGGGCAGTCGTTTTATCCGAGTCTCCACTCCCCGACGGTCTTCTTGGTCGGGGCGATACAGGACGATATTCAGGCCGAGGAGTTGCGCGCATTCTATTCCGAGGGCGATGTCGGAGTCTGTTTGCATTTGGGGGTATGGCATACGATGCCGATTTGTGTGGAGGGAGAGGATATCTATCAGACCACGCGCGGCGATCAAGATTATTTTGAACACTCGGTGGAGATCGACTTCGATCTGGAACGCGGTCAGTCGATCGCTCCAGATATGGCCAATTTTGATCGGGGTTGATCCAATGCACCGAGTCGGTTTTCAGATGCAGGTCCGCAAGGACTAGATTGAGCAATACAAGGAAGTGCATCGCAATATGTGACCCGAACTGCTCGCAGTGCTCGCCAAACACGGTTGGCATCGCTATTCGTTTTTTATGAACGAGAGTGGACTGGTCTTCGGCTATTTCGAGACCGAGTCAGATTTTGCTACCGCACTTGCAGGTTAGGTGAGTGTTCGCTGGATAGAAGCTGCGGTGATTTGATCGGAATGCCAACAGGCGGTGAACCTAAAGAAAGCCTGCTCGAATTGGAAGAGGTCTTTCATCGCGATCCAGTCCTCAACCAGCCACATCCGGCGGACCAGTGTTCAAGCACCGGTAGCGCGGGTGCGGATCTGGTCGAGGCCGACTGCGAGCAGGAGTACTGTACCGCGCGTCACGTCTTGCCAGAAGCTGGATACGTCCATCAGCGTCAGACCATTGTTGAGGGTTCCCAGCAGCAATACCGCTAATAACGTGCCCCAGATTGTGCCGCGCCCGCCAAAGAGGCTGGTGCCGCCGAGAATGACGGCGGCGATTACTGTGAGCAGGTGCTGGCCGGCTGCATCGGGTGCAGCCGCGTAGAGCATCGCTGCCAGGATCAAGCCGCTGGCGGCCCCGCTGACACCGGATAGGGTATAGAGAGTCATCAAGGTTCGCTCGACCGGCACGCCAACCAGACGGCTGGCTTCGGGGTTGCTGCCTGCAGCATAGACGAAGCGGCCGAAACGAGTCCGGGCCAGGATCCAGCCCAGCGCGATGTAGACCAGTAGCATCAGGATCAGTGGTACCGGCAGTCCCAGCAGGCGGCCGCTGCCGATCCAGTTGAAACCAGGATTCATCAGTGGCTTGGTCAGGCCGCCGGTCAGCACCAGTGCCAGACCGCCTATGACGCTCATGGTGCCCATGGTGGCGATGAGCGGGTTGAGTCCGAGGCGAACGGCGAGTAGGCCGTTGAGCGAGCCGATGGCTGCACCCAAGGCTAGCGCGATGAGACAGGCGACGGCAATATCGATGCCTGCGGCATGGAGCAGGGCCACGACGACGCCGGAGAGTCCGGCAACGGCTGCCACCGAGAGGTCCAGACCCCCGGCGATGATCAGCGGTGTCTGCAGTGCGCACATCAAGCCGATGAAGGCCATATTAGCCCCGATGCTCATCATATTATCGAAGGATAGAAACCAGGGGGAGAGTGTGCTGAAGAGTATGGCGACGAAGAGGTAGAACGCCAGCAAAAGCGCGACGCCCGATCCTGGACGATTGAGCAGGCTAAGCATATTTATGTATGATTTTCCTGGTGAAAATGGGACGCGTCGAGCAACTCGGCTGGCGAGCTGCCTCCTTTGAAATAGCTGGCAACCTGGCCGCGATCGAGCACGAGTGATCGATCGCAGACGCCGGCTACTTCCTCGGCGTCGGAAGAGATCAGCAGTACGGCCAGACCTTGTTCGGTCCATTGCCTGAGTGCCAGATAGAGTTCTTGGCGTGCGCCGAGGTCGACGCCGCGAGTTGGTTCCTCGAGGATCAGCACGGATAGGCCCTCGACCAGCCAGCGCGCAAAGCAGACTTTTTGTTGATTGCCGCCCGAGAGCAGTCGCAGCGGTTGGTTTCGGTGAAGGGCGCGTATACTCAGACGGTCGATCCAGTGTTGTACGTGGTCGTTTTCGCGTTGTGTGGCCAGGGTGGCGAAATGCGCGAAGCGGTCGATAAAGGGCAAGGTGATATTGGCGGCGACACTCAGGTCGGGGATAATGCCCTCGCGCTGGCGTTCGGCGGCGACGAAGCCCAGCCCCGAGTCGCGGCCCTGCTGTGGATCTCTTGGCAGATACGGAGCGCCGTTAAGTGTTATACGGGAATCGGGCAGGGGGCCGAGAGCGCCATATACGGCCCGACCTATCTGATCGATGCCCGAGCCGAGCAAACCAAATACCCCGAGTATTTCGCCGCGGTGTATCGAAAAAGACACATCGTTCAACGCGCCGGGAAAGCTCAGGCCCGCCACGTCGAGTACGACTTCGTCAGCGTTTGTGCCGCGTGGCGGATAGAGCTGGTCGACGCTCGTGCCGAGCATCGCGTCGAGGACCTCTCCGCGAGAGGCAGTAGCGGCGTCAAAGTGGCCGGCATTAACTCCGTCTCTGAGCACGGCGATGCGATCGGCGATGGCGAAGACTTCGTCGAGGTAGTGCGAAATATAGATGATGCCGATTTGTTGCGCTTTGAGTTTTGCGATAGAGTCAAATAGCAATTGCACTTCGCGCTCGGCGAGGGCGGCGGTGGGTTCGTCCATGACGATGACCCGTGCTCGGCCGGCGAGGGCCCGAGCGATCTCGACCAGGCGTTTGTGCGGTGAGGAGAGCTGGTGCAGCGGTTGATCGGGATCGAGGTCGCACCCCAGTCGATCGAGTAGCTCTCGGGCTTTTGTATTGAGTGTTGCACGGTCGACTTCCCGGCCGTGCCAGGTGCGCTTGAGCGGCAGGTCGGCAATGAGAATATTCTCGGCGACGCTGAGGTCGGGCAGGATTGAGACTTCCTGAGGTAAAAAGCGCACGCCGTGGGCGATGGCTTCTTCGGGCCGTGTGAAGTGCACTGGCTGGCCGTCGAGTTGGATGCTGCCAGAATCACGGCGATAGATACCACAGAGAATTTTCATCAGAGTGGATTTGCCCGCTCCGTTGGCCCCTAGGAGCGCCAGTACTTCGCCGGCATCCAGCCGCAGGTCGGCGTTGCGCAGGACCTGAGCTGTGCCGAAAGATTTGCCGATGCTCCCCATGGTGAGAAGCGGTGTGGCATTACTCATTTTAATGGTCGGGAATCAACTGCTCGTATCCGGCGAGTTCGGGTTTGTCCTTCAAGGAAGCTAGGTGTTGGACGTAGGCTTTTTGCGGGAAGATATATTCGAAACCCGCAGCATCTTCACATGAATACTCAGGGTAATACTGGCAGATGTTGGCTGGGGTGACCATCACGTGGTCTACCGTAACTGCTGGCGGTACCTCGCGACCGGCCAGGTGCATGAGGCAAAGAGGGATCAGATAATTTCCGTAGCGCTCAGGGAAATAGGCAACCGAGGCGATAAAGTTTTTTTCGGCGACCATGGTTTCTAATTCATCGGCGCCTTTGCCGACGACCAGTGCATCGTCGCCGCGGCCTTTTTGCTGGACCGCACGCAACATTCCGGAGACCGACTGGTCGTTGATGGCAGTGATCAGAATCGGTGCGCCTGCAGGAATGCGGCCGAGTGCATTGCTCATCTGCTGGAAGGAGTACTGCAAGGTATTCTTGGTGTCGATGCGGATAATGCGCTCGGGGGGAAATCCGGGCAACGAGGCCAGGAAGCCGGCGATCTGGCCTTCGGTGCGCATGGCGGGGATCGCACCTGATTGCGGTAGTTCACCGATGACGAAATAGGCTTCCGCAAGAGCGCGTGAACCGAAGCGAGCGCTGGCCGCCTGGGCCAGATAGGAACCGCCCATAAAACCCGAGCGCGGGTTGTTAGCGCCGAAATAGGTAGCTCCGGACATCGGTATATCGATGGCTACTACGCCGATCTGGGAACGGTTGAAGTGTTGCATGATCGCCGGACCGAAGTTGACGTCGGTTTGGAATTCGATCGCAAAGTCGATACGGCGTCGGGTGAAGCTCTCTGCGTTGGCCAGTGCGGTGGGCCCGTCGAGTCGGTTGTCGGCGATCAGCATTTCGATGCCGGCCGCTGCCGTGTTGCGCTCAATACTCTTTTCGACTTTTATCCCGAAGCTGATATCGCGTTGCAAGTTGGCAAAGCCGAAGACCAGCGCCTCGCCGTTTTTCGGCGGTGTTTTTTCGGCGGCTTCGGCGGCCATTGCCCGCAATACTTCAGGGGCGAGCATCAATCCATCGTAGCTTGCCGGGTTGAAACCATGAAAATCGGCTGCGCTAGACGGGGTGGGGATGAGGAAAAGCGCTAAGATTATCAGAATGCGGCGGACAAGGGTCATCGCATATCCTCGTGGTTGAAGATGGACTGAAAATATACTGTCCAGCGAAGGCTTGTTCAACTCGAATACAGGGTTCCAGGGATACTCAGGTAGTGCAAAGTAAGTATTTGCCGCAACCCTTCTCCGCACTGTGGTATGATGTTATCTTAGCGGGGTATTGGATGGTGTAAGTTGCTGATGCAATGAATGGTCGCAGCGAGCTCTTGCGTACATTGTTTTGAGTTTTAATTGAGAAGGTGCGAATATGGAGTCTCGATCTAAGATACTGATTGCCTGCGACCGCCACGTGCGCGAGAATTACTTAGCTGCTGCCGATATCGAGCGGCTCGAAGGTTTCGCCGATTGGGATTGGTTTGAATGCGAGGGAGGGGGAATTTACGATACGAATGAGAGTCCGGAGACGGCCAACGCATTGGCTGAACGGCTGAACGGTTATGCCGGGTTGGTTGTCTGTCACGGTTGTCCGACTATCGACGCTGCGGTTTTGGATCGATCTTCCGGGTTGAAGATCATCGGTGAGTTGGAAGGGGATCGCTTTGCCAGTCGAATCGATGTGGAGGCGGCCTGGGATCGGGGAATTATAACCGTGGATACGACCAACGGGTCGTCGTATCCAGTATCGGAATGGGCGCTGGCGCTGATTATGATTTCACTGCGCAACGCCGGTCATCACTTTCGCCGCATTCTGGCTGGCGACTACAGCCCTTCACCGCACGACGATTTCGGTTTTGTTCACGGTGATCTGACCGGTAAGAGGATCGGTTTGATCGGCTGTGGCCATATTGGTAGGCGGTTGATCCAGTTTTTGCGGCCCTTCGAAACGGAGATCTGGGTATATGATCCCTACGTGGCCAAAGAGATGGCCGATGTGGTCGGTTTTTTGAAAACTTCGCTGGACAATGTGCTCTCGCACTGCGATGCCATCGTCAGTTTGGTGCCGCACACCCCGCGCACCGAGGGCATGATCGGCCAGCGCGAACTGGATCTGATTCGGTCGGGCTCGGTGCTGGTCAATGTCTCGCGGGGGAAAGTGATCGATTCCGCCGCCTTGGTGGCACGGCTCAAGCGGGGTGATATCGTCGCAGGTTTGGACGTTTATGATCCGGATGTCTTCGAGGAAGGCGCCTATGGCGATGGCGAGATCACCAGGTTGGATAATGTCTTCCTGAGTCCGCATATTGCCGGGGTGACGGCGCAGAGCTTCCCGCGTTTTTTCAAGTTGATGGTCGATGAACTCGACCGCTTCGTGCACGGGCACGAAACGCTTTTCGATTTAACGCCACAGTCGATCGCCAATCGCCGGGGCGGCGATGTGGACGCAGAGTGATAGATATCTATTAGAGAATCTCATGTAAAGGAGTTATTGTGGAAAAAGTAAAGATGGCTTTGATCGGATGCGGTGGGATGGGCACTCGGCATCTGTATGGATTGCGGGAGTTGGTCGAATCGCCCTTTGCCAATATAGAGCTGGTGGCGCTTTGCGATATACGGCGCGAGAATGTCGAAATGGCAGCGGAGACTGTCGAGGAGTTATTAGGCTTCCGACCGGAGACGTTTACCGACCTGGAGGAGATGGTCAACGCGATACCCGACCTGGGGATGGTCGATGTGGTGACGGATCCTTCGGTGCATCATACCGTCGTCTGTCAGGCGTTGGACTTGGGATTGCATGTGCTGGTCGAAAAGCCGTTGGCGATCACGGTCAGGGCCTGTCGGCAGATGATCGAAGCGGCGGAGCGCAACGAGCGGCTTTTGTCCGTGGCGGAGAATTATCGCCGCGATCCTTCGGCGCGCTTGGTGCGTCATATGATCGATTCCGGTGTGATCGGCACGCCCTATATGGGACTTTTTCACTCGTTGAGTCCTGGTCGGCGGATTTTTATTACGCCCTGGAGACATCTGATCGACAAGGGTGGGCCATTGATCGATATGGGCGTGCACTTTACCGATCTGATTCGCTACCAGCTCGGTGATATCAAAGAAGTCTACGGCGATGCGCGGTTGATTGAGCCGGTGCGGATCAAGCCCGATGCCATTGGCGATAAGTACGAGTTCTACCAGCAGCGCCACAAATCTATGGATCAGGAAGTGCCGGCCACAGCTGAGGATTCTTCGTTGGCGGTGTTCAAGATGGAGAGCGGTGCAACGGTCAGCTGGATCGTCAACGTCGGTGGTCACGGGGCCGCCGGGGCGCAGTTGATTCTGGGAGAAAAGGGGTGTATAGAGGGCTATGGGAACCGTGGCTCGAGTACGCGTTTGAAAGTGGCCGGAGCAGAGGATCTAGAGTATGCCCAGCTTTTGGCTCAATATCAGGATCTAGCGCTCGAGCCTCTGGCGCAGCATTTCTTTCCCGAACGCTCATCGGTGGGCGACGAGGCCGTCGACTGGAAACTCATCGCCCTTGAGCAGTACGAGTTGGCCGAGGCCATACTCAATGGCAGGGCGCTTGAAGTCGATGGCGAGGAAGGGCTCAAAGACGTTGCCGCAGTCTATGCGATTTGCGAGTCGGCTCGGGCGGGCCGTACTGTGACGATGCAGGAGGTCGAAAGGGCCGAGGTCTATGCCTATCAAGCGGAGATCGACACGGCGCTGGGTATCGACTGAGGTCTTCCTCGCGCATGGACCGCACCCGCGCCGGCCGAGTGCGGAGAGCAGTTGTGCGATGCCAGATGCGATAGATTAAATAATGGCGTGAATCGTCCGGTTCCGGGCGCTGACGATGATCGGATCTGGCCTTAAAGGCAAAGGCGCCGGCAGTGTACCTGTCGAGGGCTATGCAGGGTGATTGTCGGTCGGAGTCCACGCCCTGGTCCTCTTTCCAAGTGCGGCGGGTTAATCGTTTTGTGGTGAGAGCTCATGGTTCCAGTAGCACCTCCAAGCGAGAAAGAAGCGCACGAGGTCGATAGCGAGGAACTCACCCGGCTCATTCCACGTTACCACGTGGTGCTGCTCGATGACGAGGACCACACCTATGAATACGTGGTCGAAATGCTGATGGGCCTCTTCCGCCACGCGCGGGAGACGGCATGGAAAATGGCCTGGGAGGTCGATCATCGAGGTCGGTCGAATGTTTTTACGACCAACAAGGAGCAGGCCGAACACAAACGGAACCAGATCCAGAGCTACGGTGCCGATTGGCGATTGGCTCAGAGCAAGGGATCGATGTCGGCGATCGTAGAGCAGGCAGACTAGATAAGGAGATACTATGTTGACCAAACGAGGTTGTCTTGCACGGCAGGAGCGCTTGTGTGCGAGGCTTTCCGAGTTGCAGATAGACGCAGTGGCGCTGAACCACCCCAAAGAGATCTACTACTTTACTGGTATCATTATTCCCGAAGAATTTCCCGGCCAGCCGGCGCTCTTCTGGCTCGGTGCCGATGGGCGGTCCTTGCTCTTCGCGCATACCGATCAGGGCGAACCATGTGTAGACCAGTGTTTTACGTACCAAGCCGATATCGGCGGCACTCTTACTCCCGATTTGCGTGAAGTGTTGAGTGTGCTGATGGCCAAAATACTGCGAGACCAGGGGCTGCAAGCCAGCCGTCTGGGCTGGCAGAGCGAGTTTCTGCCCCGGCGTATGGGGTTGGCCGTTGAACAGGGATTGGGGCAGTCGCCGGAATGGGTCGCCGTCGACGGTGTCCTCAGCGGAATGCAGGAGGTCAAAGATCCCGATGAGATCGAACTCTTGCGCCAGGCAGTGCAGGTGGATCTGGCAGCTTATACGGCGGCGGAGCAAGCCATCGCTCCCGGTGTCAGTGAACTCGAAGTTCTGGCTGCGGCGCAGCGGGCGGCGCATCTTGCGGCGGGTGAGAAGATCTTTCACGACGGTGATTACCAATGTGGTCAGATGGGTGGTTTTGCTCGCGACCGTCGAATCGAAGAGGGCGAGCTCTACGTCATCGATGCCTGGTCGGTTTATCGAGGGTATTGGGCGGATCTGTGCCGGACTTTTGCAGTGGGCGAACCAAGTGAAATTCAGCACTCGATTTTTGCGCATATCAAAGGTTTTCACGATCGGGTTGGCGAGTACCTTCAGCCGGGCAAGGACGGCAGTGAATGCGCAGTGGCGATGGACGCCTATATTCGCGAGCATCCGAAATTGGCTGATGTCGGGCTGGTCCACCACGCAGGACACAACGTTGGGATGAGGGCGCACCAGATGCCCGATCTCAACAAAGAACGCGGCGGTATATTGCAGGTGGGCAATGTGGTTTCGGTCGAGCCGGGGGCTTATATCTCGGAAATGCGGGCGGGGGTGCGTTTGGAAAATATGTATTTGATCACGGCGGATGGATTGGAGAATCTCTCGCCGTATCCGATGGAATTGGGTGCGCATGGTTAATGGGATGGGCAATATGCTGGAGTTTGCCGAAGATTTGGCTCGCCGCGCAGGTGTGTTGATCGCTGCCGAGCGCGAGGGACAGATGCTTGATTTGAGCTATAAAGATGGGGCCGAGCTTCTGACCTCGGCCGATCTGAAAGCGGATCAGCTGATCCGCGATGAGATCGAAAAGACCTTTCCCGAGCACCGCATTCTTTCTGAAGAGTCCTCACCCGACTTGGTCGATCCGGTGGTCCTGCGCGGTCCTTTGTGGGTTATAGATCCGATCGATGGCACCGTCAACTACGCGTACAACCAGCACCAGGTGGCGGTATCGATCGCCTATGCCGAAGGAGGGCGGATCCGGGCCGGAGTCGTGCACTGTCCTTTTCTCGACGAGACTTTTAGCGCGGAACGCGGCCGAGGTGCTCGACTCAATGAAGAGCCAATCCGAGTTGGGGCATGCCCGGAGCTGTCGCGGGCTTTGATCGGCACCGGTTTTCCCTATGAAGCGGAGGCCCGAGTGGCGTTGGTCGAGCGTTTGCGCCGGGTACTTGGGCACTGTCGCGATATCCGCCGCGCTGGGTCGGCGGCAGTGGATCTCTGCTCGGTGGCGATGGGTCGGCTCGATGGTTTTTACGAGACGCTCAAGCCCTGGGATTTCGCGGCGGCGGCGTTGATCGCGCGCGAGGCGGGTGCGCGGATTGGCCATTTGGAACCACTAATTGGCGAGGTACCGGAGGAGTTGTACGGTAAAGATCTGGTGGTGGCCTCGCCGGAAATCTACGAGGAGCTTGTTGCGCTTCTGCGTTAGCTACAGTCTCTGAACGCGACGATTGCGATTGTCATTTTCACATGTTTTAAGTGCAGAGTTCACCTGCCGCCTCTATCCGTACAAGATCTGAATTCAGGAGAATACAACTATGAAAATTTCTGATATTAAAGCCTATCCTACCTGGGTTGGCGGACGCAATCAACTCATCGTCAAGGTCGAGACCGACGAGGGAATCTATGGCTGGGGCGAGTCGGGTCTCTCGGGACGAGAGTTGGCAGTGGTGGGAGCGGTCCGGCACTATCGAGAATTTCTGATCGGTCGGGATCCACGTGAGATCGGCCGGCTCTGGCAGGAGATGTACCGCAGTCAGTATTTCGAAGGTGGGCGGGTATTGACGGCGGCAATTTCGGCTATTGATATCGCGTTGTACGATATTATGGGTAAAGCGCTCGGCGTACCGGTTTATCAGCTTCTGGGGGGTAAGCAGCGCGAGTTGATTCCCTGTTTTGCAACCACGGGGGCGCCCGATTTAGAGACGCTGGTCGAAAATTGCAAGTTGCTTTTGAACAAGGGGTGGAACGTGATTCGCACTGGTCCCACCCAGCGAGAGTCGTACGATGATGCCCGTCTCTTTGAGCCGCGCGAGACCATTGGTATTACCGCTTCCTGGCTCAGCGAGTTGCGTCAGGAGATCGGTCCCGATCCGATCCTGGGGATCGATTATCACCATCGGCTCACGGTGGCCGAGACGGCTTCGTTTTGCCAGAAGATGCCGCCGGGTACACTGGATTTTCTCGAGGAGCCGATCCGCGATGAGTGTCCGGAGGCTTACGAATCGCTGCGGACGATGACCGATGTGCCCTTTGCCATTGGCGAAGAGTTTGCCAGCAAGTGGCAGTTCCTGCCCTATCTAGAACGCGGCATTACGCAGTTTGTGCGGATCGATACTTGCAATGTCGGTGGATTGACCGAATCGATGAAGGTGGCGAGCCTGGCCGAGTCACACTATCTCGACCTGATGCCGCATAATCCCTTGGGGCCGGTCTGCACGGCGGCGACAGTACACCTGGCGGCGGCCGTGCCCAATTTCGCGTGGCTGGAACATCGAGTGACGCCGACGGAGGATGGAAAATTTATGGACGAAGATTTATTCCCGGTGCAGTGCGAGCTGGAGGGGTCGATGCTGAAAGTACCGGAGGGACCGGGTTTGGGGGTGGAATTCAATGAAGAGCTAGCACAGGAACAGGAATTCAAATTTTGGGAGGCGCCGCATTTGAAGCGACGGGATGGGTCTTATACCAACTGGTAGGCCGGTGGAAGGATCCGGCTTTGAGCTGCTGGTTAGAGTTTTGTTCGTAGGCCCGTCCAGAGAAAGACCGGGCTTTTACCCGGCATAGACATCGTCCTGGGGTTGGTAGCCGAGGTAGTGACGGGTCGCGTCGATATTCCATCGCATACCCGCGTTGTCCGACATGCCGTGAACGGTTATGGACCCATCCGGCCAGGTGCTGGCGTCGGCTTCTATCGCACGTTGAAAAAGCTGGCAGAAGTCGCGGTTGGAAAGCCACATCTGCTCGAACCATCGGTCGGTTTCGCTGTCGGCACTGGTACTCTGCTCGTGGAAGTGCGAGCCGGTGCCCGAGAGTGTAGTGGGCAGGTTGGCGCCGGGTTGGCACCAGCCGATGCGCACGCAGGCGAAGGTTGTCTTTCCACCGGCGCGCCGACCGAGGGCCCGGCAGAGCCGTTCGCCGGCCCATTTGTGGGTGGCGTAGATCGTGGCATCGGCGCCGTCGCTCCCGGTATGCCAGCGAGTACCCACTCCGGGCATGAGCTCGGGGTGCAGATCAGCCGGCCCCAGATTTGTGGATAGCGGCGGATCTTTGTAGCGGCCCATGACGTGGTTGGAGGTCGCGAATACAAAACGCTCGCCCGTGGGGCTGTCGGCGGCAGCCTGGGCGGCGTTCAGGGTCATATCGAAAGAGAGATTGGCGTCGTCCCAGCTATCGTTGGGAAAAGGTGAGCGGTAGGCGAAGTGGACCACCGCTTCGACTTCATCCAGGGGAGTACGCCAGCGCTGGTCGTCCCATGCAGCGAGATCGCATTCGATGAGATCGAAGTCTAGCGTTCGACCTCCGGCGAGTCGGCGCAATTCCGCCTCTTGCCCTTCATCGGCCTTGCGGCTGTCCAAGCCGACCAGGCGAGAGCAGCCGCTCTGTGCTGCTAAATGGCAGATCAGCTTCCACCCCAAATTGCCCAGCGCTCCAGTAATGGCGACGCTGCGGATTGGTTCGACCACAATTAAAAAGCTGGGATGAACTTGTGGCAGACCGGTGAGGGTATCTCTACCTTGTGTCCGGTCGGCGTCAGTTTGCCGGTGTCGGCATCGATCGCGAAGGTGAAGATATCGTTGGAACCGCCGCCGCCGACGATCATATAGGTGCCGGTCGGATCGATGCCGAAGTTGCGCGGACCCTGTCCGCCGGCGGAAACGATCTCGACACGCTCGAGCGAGCCGTCTTCCTGTACCGCGTAGACGGCGATCGAGTCATGGCCGCGATTGGAGCCGTAGACGAATTTTCCGTTGGGGTGGACGTGGATATCGGCGGTGTGGCTGACCTCTGCGTACCCTTCGGGCAGCGTCGAGATGGTTTGGCCTGCGGTGAGGGTGCCGGCTTCTTCGTCGAAGTCGAAGACGGTGATGGTATTGCCCATTTCGTTGATGACGTAGAGGTGCCCGTTGTCGGGGTGGAAGTCGAGGTGGCGTGGACCCTGCCCTGGTTCGACGCGGCCGGGTTCCTGCTCGGTCAGCTTGCCGGTCTGGTGATCGATGGCATAGACCTTGATCTGGTCGAGTCCGAGGTCGGGAGCAAGAGCGTATCGGTTGTTGGGCGAGACGAAAAACGAATGGGCATGCGGCTCTTTTTGCCGGGCCGGGTCCACCGAGGAGCCCTCGTGTTGGGAAAAATCGCTGGCCGGGCCTAACGAACCATCTTCATTGATGGGCAGCACTGCGACGCTGCCACCGCCGTAGTTGGCGACGAACGCGTGGCAGTCGGTGTGGTCGATGCTGATATGACAGGGGCCGGCGCCTACCGACGATTCGGTGTTGATATGGCTCAGGGCACCACTTTGCTGGTCGATGGCGAAAGCGGCAACGGCGCCGCCTGATTGGCCGTTGACTTCGCTGACCTCACCGATGGCGTAGAGATGACGGTGGTCGGGGGAGATGGCGAGAAAGGAGGGGTTGTCGATTCCGCCGATGCTGCTCTGGGCGATCAGAGCACCGTTGCTCATGTCGAGTTGATGGACGTGGATGCCGTCCTGGGCACCGCTGGCGTAAGAGCCGATGTAGACGAGGAAGTTGAGCATAGAGTAGGACTCCCATTGTATGGATCCGTGCTGATAATTAACAGGCTTTAATGAGTACTCAATTTGTCGGATATGGGCAAGGCTTAGGGAGCGTTCGGGGCCCGGGCTCTGCCTGGAACTTATGGTACAGTTGGATGGCCTGCCGCCGCTAGTGTACTTTGGGCTCGGTCGAGATCGTCCTGGCGTACGAAGAGGATATCGGTCTGGTAGGTGGAGAGAGCGAAGATGCTGATCCCGGCTCTGGCCAGTGGAGTGCTCAAGTTGGCGAGGACGCCGATCATGTCGAAGGGGAGTGGGCCCTGGACCTGAAGCCCACGCCAACCCGATTCAGCGATCGCGCCGCGCGGGATATCGGTCTCGGGAACGACCAGCGAGAGTTCGTCGGCCGTGCGAGTGATGGAGAAAAAATCGGCCTCTATATCGGGCAGGGCGGCATCGGAGGGCAGGGTACAGACGGCGAAGGTTGGCGCTAGGAGACGCAGCGCAAGGGGCTTTGTCATTGGGGGTATTCGCCTTGGTAAGTGGGATAGGGCTTTTGCCCGCAGGGATCGGCTGACTCTGATCCGATTTTTGCCAACGGAATTGGAAATAAGATATGGTGTGGTGAGTTGCCAGGCCAATCAGGGAATAGGCGCTCGAGTCGGGGAAAATACATACTGATGAAAGAGGCCCCACTCGTCAGTGCACCGACACTGGTGGACATGCGCTCCAGCGCGTGCGAGGAGTTCGAGCCAGTTCGGCACGTCGAGTTCGTAGACGTCGCGTTTGTCGAGCGATGCAGAACCGGCTCGTTCGGGCTGATCGACTAGCCAGTTCAAGAGGATGGTTTCCAGTTTGCGTCGCAGATCCGGATTCCGTTCGGAGCTTTCCACTTCGCTGGCCAGGGCCATTGCCGCTCGGTGGATATAGCTCCCGATCAGGTTGTTGATCAGTGCCGGGTTTCCGGGCGGCAGATCGATTTCGGCATAGACATCGGCTTCATTGAGGATACAGAGCCCGCGTCGGGCCCGGACGGCTTCCACGAAATCGCGGAGTATTTCGGATTTTCCGGGGCCGGTCAATTGGTGGGCCTGGCGTTCGGCGCTATCGCGACCGCCCAGATGGTGGAGGGTCAAGCTGCAGATTACGATGTCCGCTGTGGGTACTCGGGCCTCTTCAACCGGTGCGATCACGGATTCGAATTCGATGTTTTCCGGCAGCACAGAGGCTACCGCTTGATGCGCACCGTGATCGGGGTCGATCAGGGTGAGACGCCCGCGCTGGTGAGGGCGGAAAAAATCGCGCCAGAGCGCGCCGTTACCGCCGCCGACTTCAACGATATGCCACTCTTCGAACTTGGCTAAGATGGGGCGAACAACGTCCCTATTATGCCGGTAGAGGTCGCGCATCAGATGGGTGGAAGTCCAGGCCGTATAGAGACTCTCGGGGTTGAAGGCGGTATTCCACTCTTCATTGGCGCAGATGGGATAGTTGCGGCGTAACCGACGCAGAGCCGGAACTTGCTGTGCCGAGGACAATTCGGCGATCTCGCCCAGAACCTGGCTCCAATTCACTTCTTCGACATGCCTTTGGTGTAGACCTTGCCCTGAATGATTTTGTGGGCTCGCTGGCCTTCCATCATTCTGAAACGAGCAAAGAGCTGACCGCAGTGCGGGCACTTGAGGTCGCCGTGGGTGCGGTCGTCGACGATGCGCTCTTCGAGGCATTTGACCAGGGCGCCGCGTCCGCCCTTGCGGTATTTATAGAGCAGAGTGCGGCAGGCAGCACAAAAGATCGAGATGGTGCGTACATCCTTACGGGCCATCAGCGTTCTTCGATTCCACCTGGGCTGTTGTTGGTTTGTCGGTACGTGGTGTCGAAGGCCGGACCAGGGGCGATCGCCAGGACGATACTCGGGCCCGATTGCCGCTCCTGTATTTTGGTCATAGGCCTCTCCCTTTAAGCGTAAAACCAGTCGACGCTCGCGATCGCCGCCTGCAAAGACATTGCCGAGCGACCCAGCCGCCCGGGCGGATTGGGATCTTCCATCGGCGAGGCCAGGTAGGTGATTAGCACTTTATCGCCCTTGATGAAGTTGCAGGCGATATTGGTGAACTCCCAGGCGGGATTGTCTTCGATGGTCTTGTGGTTTTCCCAGTTGTGACCGCCGTCGCGTGAAAGGGCGCAGCTCAGTGGTGAGCGCCGTCCAAAATGATCGAAACTCGGGTCGTATTCGCTCTCGTTCCATACCATCAGCAGATCGCCGGTCTGGGGGATCGCACTCAGGCAGGGCATGGACTCGCCACTTTTGAGGCCCGAAGTCTGGGCTCTGGACCAGGTCTGGCCCTGGTCCCGCGATTCGCTGAGAAAGACCGAGCCGAGCTGGGTGCGCAGGGCCATCAGCAGGCGGTCGTTGGGGGCGGGAGCGACGTGCCCCTCCATGGCTCCGCGCAGCGGTAGATGGATCCACGATTCGCCCCCTTGCCAGGTTTGGCCCCGGTCATCACTGTAGAGGCATCCGGCCTGCTGGTTGTCTTCGGCCCCGCCCCAGATTGGCACCCGGCCTACCGGACGAAGGATCCGGTCTGAGGGGAGCTGGAACAAGGCATTGTTGGAGCTGTGGTAGGGTTGGCGTTGCCAGATTGACTCCGGGGGGCTAAAGCTGGCGGCTTCGTCGTTGCTGCGGCACAGATAACCGGAGGACAAGAGCGGTTGGCCCCATTCGAGTTCGAGATAATGAAAGTAGGAGAACAGGATCTCGCCGTCGGATAGCCGCAACAACGAGGGGTTGTAGACATTGACATCGCCGGGTTCGGGTTCGACGAGAACGCGGGTAGTACCCCAGTTTGCGCCGCCGTCTAACGATTCTTTGGCGACGATGCGGTTGGGGGCTTCGTCGTGGCCCTGAAGTGCGCCCCCGGCAAACTCCATATAGGCGATGTAGAGGCGTCCATCGGCTAGTTCGATCGCGCTGGCGGAATCGTTGCGTGGGTGGGCGTGGGTGGG
>MDTE01139263.1_pt1 | contig 21348 bp, 20 predicted proteins | sample 811231 | NCBI WGS metagenome assembly MDTE01 (sample SAMN05326651, study PRJNA326480) | marine metagenome | isolation source: seawater | place: Indian Ocean: Red Sea | collected 2010
ATCATTAGCAATATCGTGCCAATAAGTGATACAGTGATTTGGGAACCATCAAGAAGTAATCAATAATCCCAGTTCCATGCAAGAACATATTGAGTACAGCCCAAGTTATTCGCTATTGACCATACAACTAGGAGCCGGAGAGGCAATCAAGGCCGAGCCGGGAGCGATGGTCTCTCAGTCGGGAGTCGATGTCCAGACCGGAATGTCTGGTGGATTCTTCAAGGGACTGATGAAGAGTATGGTTGGTGGTGAGTCATTCTGGCTCAACACCTTCACTGGAGGTGCAGCTGGTGGATGGGTAATGCTGGCACCGGGTGGCCCTGGTGACATCATGTCTACTGACCTCGTACCAGGTCGTAACTTCTTCATCCAAGGCGGATCTTACTTAGCATCGAGTGCCAATGTAGGGACCGATACTAAGTTCCAAGGATTGAAGGGGTTGTTCTCCGGAGAGAGTGCCTTCTTCATCCGCGCGTTTACAGAGGATGGGGGGCCTGGAAAGGTCTACTTCAACTCATTCGGAGCCATCAAGGAAATACCTATCCAACCAGGTCAAACTGTTACCGTAGATACCGGCCATGTGGTCGCCTTCGAAGACACTGTCGAGTATCAAATTGGTAAGGTAGGTGGACTGAAGTCCGCCCTACTGGGTGGTGAAGGTCTTGTCATGCACTTCACGGGACAGGGCAGCGTCTGGATTCAGACCCGCGCATACTCAGGTCTTGCAGACCGCTTGATGCCATTCATCCCTACCGGCCGTTGAGTCGGCTTCAAAGTCCAGAATCGCGTAGAGCTTCCAAGGCAGCCTTCTGTGCATCGGTCAATTCCTCTACCGCTGAGAGGTGGAACTCCACATCGAGAGGACCACCGTCGTAGCCCTGACCACGTAGCCTTCTTCGATCTCCTGTACAGGAGTTAGAAGGAACTTCTACCTCTACCATCTTACCTGCCGGTGTGTGGATTCTGACCTTGCCGCCGAGTAGCATTGTGCTGTAAGGAACCTCGACCGTCTGTACAAGCCTGCCACCTTCCCAACGACGCCCCTCGTCAGCGTCGATACGAACCGTCAGCAGTAAGTCACCGGGGCTGCCACTGACGACTTGGTGACCCATTCCTTTGAGGCGCATTACCGAAGCGTGTTCCACACCAGCGGGAACTGTTACCGTGATCTGGCTAGTCTTGCGAGCAACTCCTTGACCGTCACAACTTCCACAGCCACTCCCCTTACAACTCGTGCAAACCTTTCTGCGCGAAATCGTGAACGGTTTCTTCACCCCGGATGTAGCCTCGTCAATCGTCAAATCAAGAGATGCCTCGATGTCCGCTCCCTTCTGCGGTTTCCTAGCTTGTGGACGAGGTCTTCCCTGCTGGTCGAAGATGGTGCCTCCACCTCTTCCTTGGAATGGATTAGATCCTCTACCTCCGCCGAAGAAAGAGGCGATGACATCCTCGAACCCACCACCACCATCGAAGTTGAAGTCGAAGTTACCGAAGTCTCCACCGCGGCCACCGAACATCGACTTCATTCGTTGTTGCTCATCGAACTTCTTACGCTTCTCTGGAGCGCCTATCGATTCGTGTGCTGACTGTATTGCCTTGAACCGTTCCTCGGCGGCGGCGTCACCCGGATTTCTGTCGGGATGATGCTGACGGGCAAGCTTGCGATAGGCTCGCTTAATCTCAGCATCGGTCGCGTCCGACGAGACGCCTAGAACATGGTACGGGTCCTCGGCCATCGATGTATCCCCGTTGAGCAGGTTTTTGAGACTGACGAGCGTGCAGGCGCGCATGAGTCAGGGTGTTGTCCGATACCGCGACACCCGACTTGTCGATGATGAGGGTGAGTTGCGACGAGGGAATTTCCTCCTCCATCCTGACGGTTCGTGGACCGAATCAAAGGGTGACGAAGATGTCGAACACGACCTCGACGGATCGACAAAGGTCGTTACAAGGTCGTTCCAAAACTGGCACACCCACCTCGCCATGGTTCTCAACAGAGGAATGGGGGAGGGCTTGCCACTGATGCGCTGGCTGAACGAGAACATATTTGTCGTCGAGAAACGGTTGACTGCTGAGTTTGTTGACATCGGAACCCGGGCTGCTGCATGCGAATTGATCGCCACGGGTACGACCTTTGCCTGCGACATGTACTATCATCCCGATGTTGTCGCTGGAGCTCTGGTTGACTCAGGAATACGCGCCATCGCCTGCGGCCCAATTACCGACTTCCCCACCCCTTCGTACCCTTCAGGAGGTTCGGAGGCTCTTACCAAGATGGACAACTTGCTTCGAGGAGGAGCTGCAAGCGAACGAGTGGACTACGGAATTGGCACGCACGCAGTCTACACCTGTAGTGAGGAGACTTTGCTCAAAGCGGCGGAGATGGCAGCAGACCACTCATGTAGGTTACACATCCACACCAGTGAGACTCGCAAGGAGGTTGCTGACTGCCACAAGGAACACGGCATGTATCCAGTCGAATACCTCGACTCAATTGGCTACTTCCAAGAAGGGACGGTGTGTGCCCACTGTGGTTGGGTAACCAAGCGAGAGATGAGGATTCTTGCATCCCACGGTGCTCACGCCGTCCACTGTCCGGTAAGCAATCAGAAGTTGGCAACGGGTGGCACAATGTCGTATCCAGCGATGATGGAAGCCGGTGTCGATGTTCGTCTCGGAACCGACGGAGCTGCTAGCAACAACAGCCTAGACATGAGGGCGGAGGCGAAGGCTGCCTCGCTCATCCAAAGGCATGACCACTGGGACTCCACTATACTTGGCCCCAAGGAAACTTGGAGACTCGCAACGAAGGGTTCGATGGACTGGGTTGCATGGAATCTAGACGATGTTAGGATGCGACCACATGGCATCAACGATCGCCGAATCCTCGCTAATCTGCTCTACTCTAACACCGAGTGCAGTGATGTCTGGGTCGGCGGGGACTGTCTCCGTATCGACGGTAATACTCTGACTCTCAACGAATCGGAGATATCAGTGCGGCTCGATGAAGCAGTCGCGGATTACTACGATGGCGTCGACCCAGCACAAGGGTGAGCAACATGGAATCAAACAAAACGATTCTACCGTTCCTGTTTCCTTGGAATGATGGAAAGGGAGGTAAACACGACCTGATGGGGATGTTTCGATCTCGAACATTCACCCTCACCTATGTCTGTGTAACCCTGTTCATCTGGAATGTAATCGGCCCTGGACATTGGTCAAATTGTGTCACATTGGGTGAGAGACTCGCTTGTGGGGCGGGAATCTGGCCAAACAAGATGGTAGAGGCGCCTCACGAGTTTGTGATTTCTTTCTTCACGGCTCCTTGGTTTCACAACAGTGGAGAACACATCTTCTTCGTGACTCTGGGAACCTTGATCTTCACGCAATCTTTTGAGGGACATAACGGGACAAAAAAGACTCTTGCACTATTTTTCGGCGGAGTAGCCGTAGTCTCTGTAATCTACGGTGCGAATATGCACATAGGACACCACTACTACCCCGAAAACACACTCTACTCAGGGGGTTTGAACAGGATGTGGACTGGAGGTTCGGTCGGTTTTATGACGCTGATTGGAGCACTCTCTCACCACACGAGGAGACTTTGGGTTGTCCCTGCGATATTACTCGGATTCGAGTATTGGAATCGCTACTACAACGGCATCTCAACATATATCACACTCGCACACCTAACAGCTGCCCTGTTCGGATTCGTGGTATGGGGTTGGTGGCTTTCCAAGAATGATGAGCAAACTGTGGATGCACCTCAGTAGAGATAGAAACCCATCGCCAGAATGACATAGGTAGCCAGCAGCATCGAACCTTCCAGCCAATTCGACTTGCCATCGGATGCGATGGCGTTAGTAATCAGAACGGCAAGGAATGTCGCCACTGTCTCAAAGGCTCCGAACTGAAATGTCAGTTCGACTCCTGACATCCATCCTAATACTACCATGAACGGTGCCACGAAGACCGCTATCTGAGTAGAAGAGCCGACGGCTATGGAGAAGGAAAGATCCATCTTGTTCTTGCCAGCGACGGACACAGCGGTGAAGTGCTCAGCGGCGTTGCCGAACAGCGGCAGAAGGATGACGCCGATGAATAGCGTTGGTAGGTTCCATTGCTCCGCTGCCGATTCAATCGAATGAACGAGAATCTCTGCCATCCACGCAACCATGACGGTTGATGCGATGAGCAGAACCATTGCCTGCCTCTCGGTCATTGTCGGTTCCTCATGGTGACCTCCTTCATCATCAGGGGCGAACAAATCTTGGTGGGTACGCAGTTGGAAAAGAAGGAACAAACCATAACTTAGCAACAGGACTATCGCCGTCATGTGTGAAAGTTGTACGACTGAATCTGGGTTTGAGCCGAGTAACTCGTAGGTTGTTGGCAAGGTCAAAGCAATGACCGCTAGTAACAGCAGTGAGCCGTTAGCTCCTACCTGAGTCGGGCTGAATTGCTGCACTCTGTGGTGGATACCGCCCCAAACAAAGGCGAGACCTAGAACCAGCAGAAGATTACCGAGAATTGAACCTATCAAAGACGCCTGCACAACGCCAATCATTGTCTCGGAGGTCTCAGTACCAGGGCCCGCCTTGTAAGCGGCATACATCGCCAGAACGGCGATTATCATCTCAGCGGCATTGCCGAAGGTCGCGTTAAGAAGGCCGCCAACGGCGTCGCTCTTCCTGATAGCTATCTCCTCCGTTGCCCTTCCCATTAGGAATGCAAGAGGCATTATCGCCAGCATCGAGAACAGGAAAGACATCGCTGCGTTATGGGCAACCATGGAGAAGTACAATGTGATTGGAATAGCAAACAGCATGATGCTCAGTTTGCTCTTGCGCGGATCTATCAGGCCGATGACGCTCGACCAATCGCTCTCATCCTCGAATGCCTCTGACATGGACGATGCGTGAACGAAGCGGTAGGTGAACCCTACGCTTCTACATCGGTGCTCCGGTCAGGGTCTTGGTTGAATCAACTCCGTCAATAGAACGAATCCTGTTGATGACCACCGCTCCAAGAAGGGCGAAATCCTCGCACACTATCTTGGCATACAGGTCATACTCGCCGAACAAAAGCATGTGCTCCCTAACCTCTGCTATCACACTCAATGCATCGTAGACTTCGGTCTCACGACCGGGCTCGGCCACTATCAATACGATTGCCGTCGCCTCGCTTGCTTCATTCACTCGCAACCCTCCATACAAATGGTTAGCGTGGTCCAAGGTCATAAGGGTTCAGGAAGATGAACAATCACCGTCCACCCTGCGCCACCTTGATTTGTAGCCCGCCACGGCATCTACATGTGAGTAGAAAGGGTTTGGTCATCGCACTCTCTGGATCTCCAGGTTCCGGAAAGTCTACCCTCGCCAACGAAGCGGCTGACAAAGGGTTCGAAGTTACCTCTGTGAGGCAATTGGCCGAACAGTTCTCGAGAATTGGGGAAGAAGATGCCGAAGATGGCGCTCGTCCCATCGATATCTCTGGATTGGTAGCCGATCTCGAGAAAGAATGGGCTGTGCGAGACAGCAATGACATGCTGCTCTTAGACGGCCATCTTTCGCACCATCTTCCTGTCGATGCAATAGTCATCCTTCGCTACCCTCCCGAAGGGTTACGGCAGCGCAACCACGCGCGAGGTTGGGCGGAGAACAAAGTAGAGGAAAACGCCGAGTGGGAACTACTTGGAGGTACCTGGAACGACGAAGAGCTGTTCGAAGGTAAACCAGTGTTGGAGATTGATGTCTCGGAGGATGATTTGGGTACTGGATTGGATGTCCTAGTCGCTTGGATCGCCAATGACTTGAAGCCTGAACGCCCAGCGGTTGCAATCGACTGGATAGATAGAATCCACGGGTGAGTAACATGGCATTGGAGAAATTCAGAGATGTTTGGACGAAAGCGCTCGACCCATTGGTCGAAAAACTCGGATTCATGGATCCCAACCACATCTCATGGTTCTCACTTTTGGTATCGGGTACCGCCGCCTATCTGTTAGCCACTGCTCCACGGGACTCAGATGGCGGGATGCTGCTACTCGCTGGCATGGGTTTGGTCATTCTCGCAGCACTGTGCGACGGGCTTGACGGACAAATCGCTAGGAAGCACGGTAAGGATTCAGCTTACGGTGACTTCCTCGACCACACCATCGACCGTGTAGTCGATATTGGATTGCTAGTGGCTATCGGGCTCAACACTGCCTTCCTGGCCACGCCACACCTCGGCTTTGCCGCTGCCATTGCTACTCTACTAGGATCATACATGGGCACTCAGGCGCAATCTGTCGGATTAGGTAGGAACTACGGCGGGTTCAGCAGAGCCGACAGAATGGTGGTTCTGATGCTGGGAACCTGTTTCGCCGCCATAGAAGCGATGAGACCCAGCGTGTCTATCGACGCCACTCTTCCATTGATTGGTGAAGTCAATGGTTTCTCAGTGGTGTTGTTGATTTCGCTACTTGGAGGGGGCTACACATTCGTCGTGCGCTTCATGACTGCACGGAAAGAACTCCTTGAGTGATGTGGCGCCCCCTAAGGGGCGAAATCCGGAATGAGGGTTCACCTAACCGGAAGTTAACGCCGTGAAATGCCACCTTCGGGCGTCAGCCTCATAACGGCATCCTAACCACAGAGCAGCCGGGAGGCGTCGAGCGTGCGCTCTAACAGGGATGCAAAAGGAGTAGTTCTCACAGCATTGTTGCTGTTGGTTCTTGGTTTACCATTCGTTCCACCAGTGATGGGGGATGCGTCAAATCCAGAAGACATGCAAGCACAGAATGCATATGCTGAATTCAACGCAATATCAGAATCCACGACGATTAGTTGGGACAATATCGACACTGAAAACCTGACCATCGCTCAGATGTTGCAAACCGCTCGCTATCTTGTATATCGAAGCCCAATAGCACTCAACTCAAGTCTCATCGAAAACGGTAGCGTCGCGCCATTCGCCAATATCTCCGCCTGTACTGGTAGCGTAGTCAGCTGCCCAGGGTTTGGACACCAAGTGACATTTCCGCTACCACCTGGAGTCAATGGCACCTATTACTATGGCATCGCCACACAACTAGACGACGGGCGCATCGTAGCATACATGGAACTCGGTTCAGCACAAATCCCTGAACCAATCTTCGAGTACACTCACGCCATCACAGCACCTTTCTCAGTGAACGCAACATTCGACCCTTCTACAAGCAGAACACTGGTACAGTGGATTAACCTGAACGAAATCACACCGGGTTCACTCAACGAAATCGGAACCTTCGCTTACCAAATCAAGGTCTACAGGCACTTGGATCCGGCAACCCGAGCAGACTGGCCCAACATCCAGAAGGAACTCGTTGGAGTGCTGGGCGCTGGCAACAACTCGTACACCTATGTCGTACCTCCATTCACTGATGTGGAGGCATACTACTCGGTGACCTACATTACATTCGAGTACAACGCACAAATGGATACTTGGATGCCATACGAAGACCTCAGATTCCTCGGTTCTAATACACTCGATGCCGCTTGGCCAGTCCCTGAAGACAATGTCGCCCCTGGCTCGTTGTCGGGTGGAGTGATGGCCACCTTCGAGCCAGAGCCCGAAGGAGGCACTGGCAACACCACCATCGCTTGGTCCGACCTAATTCTTGAAGTCGGTGCGACTTACAATATTTGGAGGAGTGGAAGTGAATTCAACAACACGACAGACCCCCATGTCGAATTGATTGCTGTCGTACAAGCCGGAGTAGGAGAATTCCGCTATCAGGTCGAGCGTGGAACACTAGGATACGCCTACTATGCGGTCACCGCTGCAGATGCCCGAGGTAATCACGAACCGTATGTGGATCCCTCCGTCCTTGCAGGACCGATTATGGAGAACGCGTTTGACCCATGGATTGCTGAGCCAACCAATGTCACTGCCACCTATCTCGGCGCCGGTATGTCAGAAGTAAACTGGATTGACCAAGTAGGTGCTGAAGGTGAATCATACAACATCTGGCACTCTTGGACAAAATTGTCAGCATCCAGCAACCTAGAACTGGAAGCGACTCTGGTAGCAACCGTACCAGACGGCGTGCAGAGTGCTATTGTTGATGTCGAACCTGGAAAGGATCAGCTATCCTACTACTGTGTGACCTCTGTCACTCGCTACAACCACCTGAACGCCACTTACGAGGACACCGGGTTCGCTCAAAACTGCATCATGCTTCCACTACACGAGGACACCCTCCCACCTGCACCAGTGCAACTCGCACAACCGCAGCTAAGGGGTGCTAGGAACAGCGTGTTGCTCTCTTGGATCAACTCAATGGCTGAAGAGGGAGAAACCTACTCAGTACACCGACACCTTGGAGACCCGTTCAACGGTACCGAAAGTGGAGCTTTGGACGACGACGATGGATGGGAGGTCATAATCGACTCCTACCAGCCTGTCGACCATGACACCACCGTGATTAGAGAAGCGTTCATCGGTGCTGATCTAGACAGATATGCGTGGTATGCTCTGACCATCGCCGACTCCTGGGGTAACTCCCAAGAGGTTCTGACAAACCGTTCCAATGTATGGTATGTCCAAGAGGACACAACCGATCCGACGGTGAATGTCGTCATCGGTGACCAAGAAGGAGGTGCCCTGATGCACGGTGACTACCGTGTTACATTCTTCACCAGCGAAGCGCTTCAGGAATATCCTATCATCGAAATTACTACTCTGGACTATAACGAGCAGGAGGGAACCGGAACAATCTTCACGCCGACTGATGAAATTACTCGTGCGCAACCATTCCTTGGATCAGAAACTAGATTCATCTACGATTTCCCAATTGCTTCCGGTATAGACACTAACGAATTAAGAGTCAATGTGACAATGATTGATGCTGTGGGTAACTCTAACACGATGAATATAGTGAACTGGTCCATCGATGCACAAGATCCACGTATCGAGGTATATGCACCCTCTAGTGTCAGTACTTACCTCTACGGTGATGACATCCGTGTACACGGTGCAGTCACCGATGATGTGCAGATTGCCGAAGTGAAGTACAGATTCATCGATGTCCGTGAGTTCTTCCAGAACGAGTTTGAGTGGCAATCAGTTCCTGAGGTCACCAGTGGCGACAATATGAACGGAACCTTGCTAGTCTTCGATATGAGGGAGCCTTCAGCAACCTTCGTAGAACCTGGCCGTCACAAATTGGAGATTCAGGCTACCGATGCTGCAGGCAACACTCGACTGTACACGACCTCTTTCGTCGTCGACCACTGCTATGAGAACCTGAGCGGCCTGACTTACTGCGAGAGCGGTATGGCGCCGGTTCAGGAACCAGAGGCTACTGAAGACGTACCTCTGGGGCTAACCGACCCACCTATGCTATTCATCATCACTCTGGGAGGAGCCAACATCCTGTTGCTCCTAATTGCCATGATAATGGGAATCATTGCAGCCCAGGATCCGAGCAAGAAGAAGAAGGGCGGTGACGATGAGTTCGACGAAGACGATGAATGGATGATGGAGTTCATGGGTGGAGGCGACTCTGGTGAAGTGGGCTCCGCTGAAGATGTGCGTGCTGATTTAGCATCCGAGAACACCAAGGCAGACGAGAAGAAGACCGTCACTCCCGAAGAGGACGACCCATTCGCGACCGAAGCCTCGACTATCAAACGCCGAAAGAAGGGCGACAAGAAGAAGGCGAGGAAGAAGGAGAAAACCACCGAGGATGATGGCGACGAGTGGGACGACGATGACGACGAATGGGACGACGATGACGACGATGAGAAACCAAAGAAGAAGAAGCGCAAGGCGGTCAAGCGAAGATCCGTCAAGCGAAAGTCGTCGTGATTCTCTGACCAAAGCCGTGATTGCGGTGACCCTCACTCGCACAACGAGGTAATGCCATGTTTGGAATGGATGACCCTGCGAAAGTCGTCGTCCAAATTCGCAACTATGTCATCGACGGACGAATGGAAATTGCCGAGGTGATGGCTGGTGAGCTCTCCACCATGCTGCTCGCTGACTCTGGGCGAGATCATGTCAAGCAAGCAATCTTAGTCGATGCACTGAGGCAGAGCAGCACAATTCTACACGCGCGAGGGAAACACAAGGAGGCGCTCAAGGCATGCAAACAATTGCAGAAGCAACGTGATAGGCTACCTAAGATGCAAATAAAGTCAGGTTTCGAATCCAATGTAAATGGCACACAAGTCCTCCTCGATGAGATGGAACGAGGACATGTATTGCGGAGTCTCGGTAAACTTGGACCCGCCGCGTCTGCTTACTCTATGGGCATGAAACTCGGATATGTCGAAGCACATCTCTCCTGTATGGAAGCACACGAAGCCTGCAAGGGATCGGTGAAGAAGGCTAAGAAGGTCGCACTATCGATGGCCAATGCAGTGCGCAGCACCCTTCCCATCTCAAGGTCAGGAGACGGATTCGTGCTCGAGGCAGGCGAGGGACTCTCTACCTCGGTGGAGCGGATTATCACTTGCATCGACCGCTGGCTACAACCCACAGCAAGCCTACACGCGAAGGCAGCCGAGGAACTCACAACCATTAGAGCAGAGTTGGTTCGACAACGAGATCAAATCATGTCTGGTGAGCAAGCAGCGAACGCTAGATTGCAAGCAGCAATCGACTCATTGCAACCCACTGTTGACTACCACGAGTACTCGCAGGGCAACAGCTAATCACCGCTTACCTAGGTAATCCTGCCATTCCGAGCAAACGGGGCACCATGTCCACTTCGCTCCTTGATGGTCAACCTCAGAGACGAAGCCTCCGCACTTCTTGCAAGGTGGATGCATCTTCGGAGTCGGTGGAGTAGAGGGTGGAGCAAATGCGGAATTCGAGCCAACATTGGCTTCGGTCATCGTATAGGCTCCTGGGGCAATCTTCTGAGTCTTCCTATTGTATCTCAGACCAATGACCAATAGAACCACCACAGCGAAGAACAAGCTGCCGATAACGACTGCAATGGTGGGTGAGGTATCATCCGAATTTGGCGGTGTGCTGGTAACTCCACCACCCTGTTCATCTCCTTCGTCGTCAATTACGCCATCTGTATCTCCATCGATGCCACCATCATCGGTACCACCACCAGTCTGTTGCTCACTGCCGTTCTGCTCGCTCTCATTGTGCTGCTCTTCGATCTCGTATACCCATATAGCCGACCAATCCATAGTCAGACTATCTCCATCATCGGGCACAGCCATCACGCGCAAGTGCATCTTGTCATTTTGACCCTTCATCACAACCATCTGTTCGTCGACCGACCCAGTCTGGGTCCAGACTTGCAAAGTGGTGAACGCTCCATCTTCGGGAGTATCGCTCAAGTTGTCTGTTAGGGCGTACTGCAAACGAATTTCGTCGGTATTTGAAGCCGCAGAAGACCAAGATACAGAAATCGACCACTCGGTGTCGCTATTGGTTATCGTAGCCGCCAGATCATTCGGTAACCAGAACGGCAACGCCTCATCACAACGCTCCGGGTCAGTTGGATGTAGATCAATCGTCAGACCAGTTGCTGAGTTGGTAGGACAACCATCGCCGTCAAGGTCTGACCATGCCAGTGAATCAAGCTCGAACGCATCACCATTCTCTATTCTAAGGCCATCACCATCGAGTTCGAAAGTGTAGTTATCACCGTAGCCATCGCTGTCAAAGTCGTAGCACTGAGTAGGATCAGAAAGGAAAGCATCGCCGCGCTCGTTAATCCGATTGCCATTATCTAGAGAATAGGAGTAGTTGTCACCACAGCCGTCACCATCGAGGTCACGATACTGCTGAGGATCTAGAGGGAAGGCGTCGCCAGCCTCTGCCATTCGTAGGCCATCCTGCCCGGTTTGGAAGCTGTAGTTGTCACCGTATCCATCACGATCGCTGTCCATCCACTGGTTGGGGTCGTTGGGAAGAGCGTCCGCCAATCCATCAGGATGTGCGTGCCAATTAGCGTCCGGGTCACTATATCCATCACTATCACTGTCCGGGCAACCATTCCTGTCCATGTTGCTAGTTCCAATCACATCGACACAACCATCGCCATTCGGCTGAGACGAATCGTCCCCGTAGCCATCACCGTCCGTGTCAGCGTGTTGTGTTGGATCAGTCGGGAAGGCATCTTGGCCATCCAACCATCCATCGCCATCAAAGTCAGGCCTCAAAGTCAGAATAGAACCTGTATGGTTAGCGTAAACATATGTCGAAGTCATCTCGATTGATCCAAGCCCACGCGGAATATGTGTGACTGAATAATAGGTGGTTGTGAAGTTGGAGAGGTCGAATATCTCCAACTGACCCGAGAGCGATGTCGATGCGTCGCCTGTACCTATGACGAAGGTACCCTCGGTCATCATCACCGCGAAAGAGAAAGGCTCAGCCTGTAGAGTCAAGTTTTGGATCGAGGTCTGTGAGGTCATCTCCCAGAAGCAGGCGGTCTTGTCCCAACCTGCAGTCACTAGGACATCCACGCCTGGCATCCATTCGAGGACACCTACGTAACCCGCGTGTGAGTGTGCAACTCCATCATCGAACCAGTTGGCGACATTGGGATCCGATGTATTCCATATCCTGACATCACCAGATTGATCTGCCGATGCAAGATAATCACCAGTGGGACTGAACGACAAGGGCCAATGAGCCTCTGGATAGGACCATTCTCTGTATTCAGCACCCGATTGAGGATCAAATATCGTGACCCGCCCATCGGAGTTGGTGTTGGTCACATTGGCCGAATAAGTGACTGCAATCATGTTTGAAGGGATGTGGTAAGCTACGCGTCCGAACGAACCGACTGTCTTGCTCTGCCTGAGATCCACTATCCAAGCCATCTTGCCAAACGAGTTGCAACCAATGACCACCCCATCGTCGAAGCCGACCATGACCTCACCTATGCCCCACTCAACTGACTTTGCGTGAGGTATGTCGTGGATGTACTGTCCATACTCGGGGTGGAAGCATTGGTAGGATATTGCACCATTCGATGCTTGGCGTACTGTGACAACACCACTCGACTCCGCAACCGCCACAAGGCCAGTGGATTCGTCGACTGAAATCTCTCGCAAGGTGTTTGGTCCAAACCTTCTGTGGGCTAAGACTGCAGAGTTGGAGACATCGACAGTGTAAATCTCCAAACCACCCTCCATTCCTGCTGATGCAACTAACTGGTTCGCGGTACCACCCGACGGATTCCAACTAGTGGTAACTGCATTGACATCCGACCACTCTCCATAACTACCATTCAGCCATGAATGCCAGCCGAAGTCATTGAACATCTGGCCTGATGTGTCCATCAAGGCAATCTTACCTGGATTTCGCATCCCAACCGTTAGGTAATTACCATCAGGAAGCCATTCCAAACTAGAGATATTCTGTGGAGTAGGTGAATACCAGAACTGTGACCCATCGCTCTGTGCAAAACTAGCTACAACACCCTCCCATGTGTTATTCAATGTGGGATGTGGCGTGTTGTATCCTACTGTGTAACTACCACCACCGGGTTCGTAGGTGATTGCCACGCCACGCCCGTTTGGGCCGCCAATAAAGCGCTCCCACTGTAATGAGGCGCTACCCGTGTCGATGCCGTATACGACATCCTTGTTCCCAGTAGTGTTCCTACCAAGAGCTGTCACCAGTGAACCGTCAGTTGATATCTTGCAATCAGGATTCCAGAACTGTGGTAGGAAATGCCTAGCGTTCGCCGCTGCACCGGTGGTGAAGTGCGCCAAATCTGCAATTACGACCTCACCGCCCATATTCATGTGGTTCAGGTTTCCACAGAAAGTCACCATTGAGTGATTAGCCGAGACATCAAGACCCCACAGCCAGCCATCGTAGGTGCCTTGCAACGAGTCGGTCCACTGTCCAGTTCTACGATCAGCAGTGGCAACAGGCATCGCACCACCATTATCCACTACCTCATAGGAATACCAGTTAGTGCCGGCATCCGCCGCCAGCAACCAATCATTGGAGAGCCAAGCGACCTCGGCCATCGCATTGGAGTGACCGGCCCAAAGCAGAACCCTACCATCGCTGACATTCCAAACCCAAAGACGGTTGTCATACAACTCAACAGCTGCGACCTTTGTGCCGTCAGGACTGAAATCCAAATCCCAAAGAGCTCCATTTGGAGAGGGTTGCCAAGAGGATGGTGACCAACCTGATTGGATGCCTGGAGCATCGGTCATCGTCCACTCTGTTACGGAAGAATAAGTTGGTTCATCTAGAACCTCTAACTCTTCTTGAAAATCAACCATAAGAGAGAGTGGGGCGACCAATTTGAGGAAGGCAAGGGCGAACGGTATGAGCCTCATCGATTGGGGCAGCCACTCTCCACCACTTTTTTTCTTCGCCTCACACGGCTGCCCGCAGTTTAGTTGGAAACCGGTGGCAATTAGCGAAGGGTGCCATAACCCTCTCCCGCGCGCATGAGGGGTGCGTCAAGGTTAAGTTGGCAGAGAAGACGCTGGAGGTATGCGCCATCTAATCGATCGCGTCTTGGAACTACAGGAAGAGGAGGCCGTTGATGTGGCCAGCGAGGTCCCCGCCGACCTACCAACCAGTGCTGGGGACAGCGAATTGGTTGAACTATTGGCCAGTTTAGCCCCTCGAATCAGAGTATTTGGTTGCGGAGGTTGCGGTTGCAACACCGTCCAGAGATTGAGCGAAGAGGGATTGCTGTCCGACCAACACATCTCGGGATATGCGGTAAACACCGATGCTCAGCACCTACTCAAGTCAAAAATCGACAAGAAAGTCCTGATTGGACGAACTGCTCGTGGACGAGGTGCCGGTGGAGATCCTGAGAAAGGAGAGAAGGCGGCATACGAATCTGAAAGAACGCTCACTAACATCGTCGATGACTGCGACTTGGCGTTCGTCACCGCCGGTTTAGGTGGTGGTACTGGAACCGGTTCGGCTCATGTCGTAGCACGGCTGGCCAAAGCGGCCGGAGCGCTAACAATAGCGGTCGTGACATACCCATTCGCTTCTGAAGGAACCCTTCGCCGACAAAACGCCGAGTGGGGTCTTGAGCGCCTCCGTGAAGTATGCGACACCGTTGTTGTCTTACCAAACGAGAAATTGCTGGAAGTCGATGGGGTGCGTGATCTACCAATCGAGGCAGCCTTCCGAGTCGCTGACGAACTCCTGATGAGTTCCATCGCCGGAGTGTCCGAATTAATCACCAAGGAAGGACTGGTTAACCTCGACTTCGAAGACCTCCGCAGTGTCATGCTGAATGGTGGAGGAATGGCGATGATTGGCCTGGGCGAAGCGAACGGAACCGACAGAGATCTTCATGCAACTAACGAGGCACTCTCCTCTCCACTACTAGACATCGATGTCTCTGACGCCCGTGGAGCGCTGGTTAATGTCGTCGGTGGACCATCACTCACTCTGGGTGAAGCGGAACGCTGTGCACAACTCATTCGCGAACAAATCAACCCCTATGCTAGAATCATCTGGGGAGCAACTGTCGACGAGACGATGGGCGACGAATTACGCGTCCTGCTAGTATTGACCGGGGTCAAGAGTCAGCAAATTTTCGGGGCGAACGCACATCAACAGATGCGTACGATGAAGAACAGAACGCTCGAATTCATCAATTGATTCGAGCCGCTGGAGTTAAAGAGGAACCCTCGGTCGGGGTGAACCCTAAGGGGTTCAACCATGGCCAGTACAGACTCTGCAGCCAAGTCCTTTGAGGACCGTGTTCAAGCACGCCAAGATCAGTTCGAATCTTGGGTTCGAAGCTTCGGTAGAGGATCTTGGGCTCGAATCATCCGCATGGCTCGAAAACCGAGCAAGCAGGAATTCAGGCAGACTGTCTGGGTCTGTGGGGTCGGTATGTTCGTACTCGGCTTCATCGGATTCCTGTGCCTTTGGCTGATGGACACCGAACTGCCCAAGTTCTTCGCTTGGTTGGTCGGTTGAAACAATACTAACGGAGGGTAATGTGATGTCTGATGGGTTCATCGTCTTCATTCGACATGAGGACAAGGTTCTGCTATTGCAACGCTCATCAGAGGTTGCTGACTTCAAGAATTGCTGGGATGGCGTCTACGGCGTAGGTGACCCATATGATACAAACCATGTTGTGACCCGTGTTGAGGAAGTTACTGGGCTCCCAGCAAGTGCCCTCACTATCCTACGTACTGGTTCCGCACGAGGAATCGAATTTGGCAACCGTCTGAATGAGGTTACTCCTATCCTAATGTTGAGCGAGTCAAACGAGGTCGAAGCACGCACCCTGTACGATCACGCCATTTGGGTGGATCCCGGATATATTACCGTCATGAGTCCTGACGAGGGCGATGGAAATACAGACGAAGTCAGTGTGATGCAGGAACGCCCCGCTGTGTCGCAACTAGCTGAAATGTACGGTGATGTTGCATCTTTCCTATACATGCTCAAGACGACCATCGGACAAGAACAGAAAATCGCCACTGAGATCCGTGCCCGGCTTTCTGGAACCGGTTCGCTCGCCGACATTCAAGGTGAGATCTTCAGCGTAGTTCACCCACAACACATGCGCGGCTACATCTTCGTTGAGGCTAGCGCAAAGCACCATGTCGAGAAACTGATTGGACGAGCTGGTGGCGTAACCACCCCTCTCCGTGGGTGCTCTAAGGTGCTTCCAGGTGAGGCTCCTCTACAAGTCGTAGGCAACTATCTTGAACCAAAGTCAGCCACAGCTGGTATCGAAGTTGGCTCAATCGTAGAGATACGTGTCGGCCACTTCAAGGGCAACCGCGCCAGAGTAACCGCCGTTGCTGACGGAAAGGAGGAAGTCACTGTCGAGTTGTTCGAAGCAGCAGTACCGATTCCAATTACAATGCGTGCGGACAATGTACGCGTTACAGAGAGAGTGGGTGAGTGAGAGTCCAGTACATCATTCGCGGCGATTAAATATGGGAAGCAGGTCGGCCGGAACCCAAACAGGAGGTGAACTCAATGTCTGATGGATGGACTTCAAGGCGAATTCGCACCGCTGTCATAGGCAAGGGCAAGAAGTTCAATGGCTCTTGGGTAGGAGAAATCGACACACCATCCGACCCGTCGATTCACAACATTACACTCGACCAGGTGATTACCATTGCCAAGGAGAAGAGCGAAGATTTGACTGGTGGAAGCACCAAGGCACTCTCGCTAGAAGTCATGGGGACTTGTGTCTCCATGCGATGCCACATCGAGGGAATCAAACCCAAGGAGTTCATTGCCAAAGTAAAGGCGGGAGATTACGACGACAGGTTTGATTGATTCACGGATTGCGGAAGAGGGAAACCTCGTGGACCGCAGGGGTGACGGAAAATGGAAGAAAACATCTCAGAAGCAGTTAGGAAAGCTCTCGAAGCTGCGCCCGAGCGCAACTTCGTAGAGAGCATAGAAATGGCATTCACAATCAAGGATGTCGATCTCAAAAACCCAGCCAACAGAATCGAGGAGAATGTCCGCCTCCCTCGCGGGCGCGGTAAGGAAGTAAATATCGCCATGTTCGCCAGCGGTGAGGCCGCATCGAAGGCTAAGGATGCTGGATTGGATGTCATAGAACCGACGCAGATTGAGGATTTGGGTGGAGACAGGCAGAAGGCTCGCAAGCTCGCACGTAAGTACGACTTCTTCCTTTCCGAAGTACCTCACATGGCACTCATCGGCCGCTACCTAGGTATCGTTCTTGGACCTCGTGGCAAGATGCCTCGACCGGTTCCTCCTAATGTCGACCCTGGTGCAATCGCCAATGGTCTTTCCAACACCGCTATTGTCCGAAGCCGAGACAAGGTCACCTTCCACACCATCGTTGGTACCAGAGCACAGTCCACTGACGACATCACGCTTAACGCAATGGAGATGTGGAAGCGTGTAACCTCAAAATTATAGCGTGGCGCTGGAAACATCCGATCATGCTATGTCAAGACCAGTATGGGTCCTTCTATCAAGGTGGAGGTGGTTATCTGATGATTCCAAAGATTGCACCTTGGAAGAAAGACAGGGTCACCGAGTTGACCGAAATCCTACAGTCGGGTGGCGTCATCGGTGTCGTAGATGTTGCTGGAGTTCCGGCGACCGCCATGATAGGCATGCGCGCATCTCTTCGAGACACTCTGACTCTAACCATGGCGAAGAAGACCCTGATTAGGCGTGCTTGGAAGGCTGCTGGCCTTTCCGACGAGAACCTCGAGGAGTCGCTCGATGGTGCTCAACAACCAGTCATCGCCCAAACCAGTTCTCTCAACGCATTCCAGCTCTTCCGTGAATTGGAGAAGACCCGTACCGGTCGAGCCGCCAAGGAGGGGGATCTTGCACCGAACGACATCGTAGTCGAAGCAGGTGAAACTGACTTCCCACCTGGGCCAATCGTTGGAGAGTTGTCCGCTGTCGGGATACCTGCGAAAATTGACAAGGGCAAGGTCATGATTCAGAAGACCGTCACAGCGGTCAACGCCGGTGAGCCCATAGAGGGCGAACTCGGACTCATGCTAGACAAGTTGGGGATTAAGCCCATCGAAATCGGTCTGATTCTCTGTGGTGCCATTCAGGATGGTATCCTAATGCCAGCCAGTGACCTAGACTTGGATGTCGACGGATTGAGGGATGACATCGCACAGGCTGTATCAGCCAGCTTCAATGTCGCTTGCAACATCGGCTGGTTCACCCCAGAAACAGTACCGGTTCTAGTGGCTAAGGCACACGGTGAGGCTCTCTCTGTAGCAGTCGAGGCCGGTGTCAACAACGAGGCGACTATGCCTCTATTCATAGCACGAGCAAACGCTCATGCAATGGCTCTAGCCGGCCAATTAGATTCCTCCGCGCTCGACGAAGAACTGTCGAGCCTACTCGGGGCAGCCACAACCGCGGCTGCCGCAGCTCCTGACACTGCAGAGGCCACACAAGAGGCACCTGCAGAGGAAGAGTCCGAAGAAAAGGAGGAAGAGGAGGGCGCCGAATTCGGTGGCCTCGGAGACCTATTCGGTTGAAAAGGAAGTGAGAAGAAATGGAATATGTGTACGCTGCAATGTTGTTGCACTCGGCTGAGAACGAAATCAATGAGGCTAATGTCGGATCCGTCCTGAAGGCGGCTGGCGTGTCTGCTGACGATGCCCGTGTTAAGGCACTCGTCGCAAGTCTCGAGGATGTCGACATAGGTGAAGCGATGAGCTCTGCTATCGCCGCACCTGTCGCCGCGCCCGCTGGTGGAGGAGCTTCTCCCGCCGCCGCAGATGCCCCTGCTGAAGAGGCACCTGCTGAGGAGGAAGAGGAAGAAGACACTAGCTTCGAAGGGCTCGGATCTCTGTTCGGCTGAGTTCGAAGACAAGTGGAACGACCTGCGCGCCCCGCCCTCGCGTAATGCTAGGCTGTGCGCTCGCTATTTCCCATCCATGCCGTTACAGGCGCTTGAATGTACTCTAACCGTACGGGAAACCGATTTATCCACCCCGTAGGAGCGCTAGCCATGCGCCGACCTCCGCGACACCTCAAGGTGGAGACATGCGTGACTCCTACTGCTGCAGTTCGCGCCCTACGTGAGCTCTCCATCGCCTGTAATTGGAATGTTAGGCGTACTGAAGGCAGCCGACTTGTTGACAGATGGGCTATTGTGGTACCGCTAGCACAAGGAGCCAAGACAATCGGCCTCGTAATCGAAACTGGACCACTTGCAGGGGTGGCGATGGAAGCCTACAGCCATGTACAAGGTTCAGCTGGTGCCATCACGATTTCCGAGTGGCTAATTCCCAACGAATTGGAGGAACCTTGGCGTCGTTTATTCCGACAATGGACCGCCATAATGCCTCGCTGCCCATGGCGTTGGACCTTCGGTGAGAGGTCAAGAATCGGCTTCCTTCTCCCTGTCTGGGGAAGGTCTCGCAAGACTTTCCGCAAGCAGGGAGTGCCTGTTGGTAAGGAAGATTGGCCGGAACAAAACCTGGAGGAATGGCCACCCTCTGAATGGCTCATTGACGCCGGTGAAGAGTGAGCGCTAGTTGGTAGTAGGTTCATAACTCATTGACGCGCCAACGATACGGGGGAAAGAGGGTGGACCTTACTCAGAAGTTGTTCGGCTCGCAGAGAGCAGTTACCATCTGGGTCGTCTCCGTGGTCTTCGCCGTAGTCTTCCCTGTATACTTCTCGATGATGGCCGCAAGCATGGATGAAGGGTCTGGAGGTTCAACTGGAGCTAAGGGGCAGTGGCAAGTCGAGTTCGTCGAGAGTGACATTACCTCTTCCGAAACTTCCAGTATGTCCGACGGTGAACAGGCTGACTTCTACTTCGATCTCGACGCAGAGGAAATGATTGCCTATGTCGAGATTACTGTCAGTTGCAACGACAACGACGACCCCGGCCCCGGGTTCACCGACTCAGTCGATGCATCGACCGACCTCTCTGGAGTTGACGGAGAATTGCAGGATGAAACCGGTTCAGGATCATGCAACGGAGATGCCATCCAGTTCGTCATACAAGTTACACCCGGATACGATGGAGCCTCCTATTTAGCCAGTGATGTCTCAAAGTCCGACATAGAGGCGCAATGGGACGACCAAGGCGCTGGACGAGGTGAATGGATGACCTCTGTCACCCTTGATGTCAGTTCACCACCTACTCCTCTTGGTGGAATAGTAGATGACGACGAGGATGTTACTGTCAGTTGGCGAGCTGTTACCTTCACTCTAAGCATAAACGCCGTAGCGGGTGAACTGTGAGGGCTTGGAATGGCTCTTATCGGGTTCGACGAATATCATATGGGAACCTCCGTGGCAAATCCCGAAGCAATAGGCCTGTCCACTCTTGCAGGATTGCTGGTGACCAACGGCCACACTGTCGAGACAATCAGAGAACCGCTCTCTCTAGACAAGGAATTACCGTGGGATGTAGTCGTACTTCCATTCCCCAAAGAGGAGTTCAAAGTCGATGAAACAATGTCATTGCAGAATCACTTGCGATCGGGTAAATCGGTTCTATTACTCGCTGAGTGGGGTGACCTCTTCGGTCATGTCGAGATTCTCAACCAACTGACCTCACCATTTGGCATCACCATCAACAAGGACAGGGTCACCGACCATGAGCAGCACTTGACCCAGAAAGTAGAGCTTGGTGGGGTTGTGTTGGGTGAGCAGTCGATGCCACATTATGTCAAGATTCGAAACTTCACCAAACACCAAGTGACTGAAGGAATCAGAGAATTACACTACTTCTCCGGATGCTCCTTGGGTGTTAGCAAGCCGGCCGTAGCATTGGCGATGACTTCGGGGTCTTCTTTCGGAGATATAGACCTCGACTCAGAACTCAGTGAAGGCGAGGAACAGGGAGCACTGTGCATAGCCGCTGCGAGCGAGATGAACGGACGCCTGTTGGTCGTAGGA
>MDTE01123660.1_pt1 | contig 21342 bp, 19 predicted proteins | sample 811231 | NCBI WGS metagenome assembly MDTE01 (sample SAMN05326651, study PRJNA326480) | marine metagenome | isolation source: seawater | place: Indian Ocean: Red Sea | collected 2010
CACACGGACCTCACCGAGGCTTCCATCACCCAGGTGATCAGCAGCAGTGCCGACCTCCTCAGGCGCCGGAGCAGCCGTCGTCGCCGGAGCAGCCGTCGTAGCCGGCGCAGCAGTCGTCGCCGGCGCAGCAGTCGTCGCCGGCGCAGCGTCGCCGCCACTGCCGTCATCGTCGCTACCGCAGGATGCGGCGACCATCGTCAGTGTCAGCACAACTGCCAACACTCTGGTCAATCGCTTCATGTCAGGTTTCCCCTCTTTTGTCGGTTCTCGATGGACCTCTTATTAGGCACCGAGATCTATTGGAGATGGCGGCTCAATAGCTGAACGGCCATCCCTTCCAGTAGTTGCGTACTTTGATCCACATCCCATACAGGCCAAGTGGCTCGAACAACAGGAAGAAGATAATTAGGAGGCCAAAAATGATCTCATCAAGAGCGCTTACTGGCAATGGGTATCCCAGCGCTGTCTCCATGACCGACACAAAACCTCCGTCTCCCTGCCCTGTACTAACAAAAAAGTCGAAGATTCCCGAGAAAAGACCGCCATCTTCAGCCTGGTGCTTCATCCAGTCCACAATTTCTTCAACAAAACGGTGGGAGGTGATTACGAAGAAGGAGCCCATCAAGACGCCTGATACTCGACCCATACCACCAATTAGGAGAGCTGCAACGAAATTCACTGCGCCAATGAGGCTCCATTGTTCAGGGGGAATCTGTCCAGAGAAGGAGGCAAACACCGCTCCACCAATTCCCGCATAGAACGACGAGATAGCAAAGGCAGTTGTCTTGTAGCGATATTCGGGCACTCCCATAATCTCAGCAGCAATGTCGCGGTCCCGGATAGCTTGAAGAGCACGGCCTGTCCTACTTCGAGCCAGATTGGCTGCCGCCCAGGCCATGACAATGACAATGGCGAGCAGGAAAAGGTAGGTCTTTTGGTTCTTGTTGATGTCGAACCAGAACCAGTGGCCGTCCCTCGAAAAATCAACTAACGGGTCTTCCTCTTTCCAAAGTCGGAATTCCAGTCTTGGCCACTTTCGGCCAAGACCACCCGGACCGGCGATCTCAGGAAAGACGCGAGATAAATGGAGGCCTATGAAGACCAAGCCAAGAGTCACGATGCCTAGGTAGAGACCTCTGACCCGCACTGCGGCTGGTGCAACTGCGATGCCAACTAGTGCGGCCACGACGCCGGCGGCAGGTAGCCAAACCCACATCGGAAGGCCCCAGCCCCAGAGGTTTGCCGAGGACTTTCCTCCGACAAGAACTGCCGTGTAGGCACCCACCCCCCCGAAGAAGGTGTGGCCAATGGAGATCTGGCCAGCCAAACCCATGAGGATGTTCAGACCAAGTGCAGCAATCGCGAAGCACAGGGTTCTGTTAACGAGCCGAAGCCAGACGTTGTCGCCCAGAAAGCGAACAAATGGGATCTGGTCAATGACCGGCAAGTCGAACGGCATGAGGACGAGAACCAGCAGGAAGAGGCTTAGAGCGATCTTCTTTGTGAGAGTGGGCATGAGTTGCGACTCACTCTCATATGAGATGTAGAGGTTCGGACGACCTCTCATACGCGCCGAACCTCCTCGGTGCCAAACATGCCGTATGGCCGCACCAAAAGACCGATGAGCATTACGACGTAGGGGACCACCTGCTGGTAGCCGGCTCCGAGCACGCCGGTATAAGAAGCGAGGTACTGGCCAGCAAAGACTTCAGCGAAACCAATTATGAGCCCGCCGGCCAACGCCCCTATAGCTGAGTCCAAGCCACCGAGGATCACAGCAGGTAAAGCGCGAAAAGCGAAGAAGGCTCCGTCTCGACTAGCCATGCCTGCTGGTCCCCACGGCGGCATCGACGCGAAAATTCCCGATATTGCAGCTAGGGCAGCCCCAGCGGCCCATGCAATAGCAAAGATTCGGCCAACGCTTATGCCCTGCGCTAAAGCAGCTTCCTGGTCGAATGCTGTTGCCCGCATCGCCACACCGGTTCGGGTCTTGAAGAATCGCCACGTTGCCATGAAGGCGACAGCAGCCATGGCAATAGCCGCTATGTATGACCAAGCGACCATGGCGCCGCCTATTTGGAATGTTTCCGTACCCCAGGGAATCCCGAGGACCCGTGGAGTGGTGTTAACCGCATCAAAGGCGACGACCCTTATGACTACCTCGAGGCCCAGAGTGATGACCGCCATGGAGAAGATGGGTTCACCGATCATGGGCCGAATGGTGAGTCGTTCAATGACAAGACCAATCACACCTGTAGCCGCTGAGGCAAGGACCAACGCGATGATCCAGTGGATCCACCCAGGTCCTCCAATCAAGCGGCCAGGGATCTCCCAGTCCATGAAGATCATCGACAACAACCAGGTACCAGCGAGAGCTAACGCGCCCTGAGCGAAGTTGACTGTCTGAGTGGCCTTATAGATCAGGACGAAACCGAGCGCGAGAAGGGCATAGAGAGATCCCAGAGCCAAGGCCTTGATCAAGGTCTGGACGAAGGTGTCAAGCCCATTAGCCGCTAGCAACACCGGGAAGATGTCCACTAATACATCTCCTCGATGAGATCGACGAACATTTCCTCCATGGAACTTCGCTTGAGTTTCTGGGTAGCAGTGAGCTCGCCGTCTTCGTGGTCAAGTTCCTTTGGGATCATGCGAAACTTTTTTATTGTCTCGACTGACGCAAACTTCTGGTTGGTGTGATTGATGACGCCTTGGATGAGCTCTAGTACCTCAGCCTTTTCTCCTAGATCCCGGTAGGTCGTATAGGGAATGCCCTGTCGCAACGCCCAGTCCCCTACCGTGTCTAACTCGATGCCAACCAAAGCCGTCAAGTACTTGCGGCGGTCGCCGATGACCATGGCCTCCTTGACATAGGGAGATGTCTTAAGGCTGTTTTCGATCTCTGACGGCGAGATGTTCTTGCCGCCCGACGTAATGATGATGTGCTTAATCCGGTCAACAATCCGCACATGGGTACCATCCACCCACTCGCCGACGTCGCCCGTCTTGAGCCATCCATCATCGGTAAATGTCTCAGCCGTCTGCTCGGGCTTATTCCAGTAGCCGGCAAAGACACCTGGGTGCTTTACCTGAATCTCACCAGTCTCCTCTTCGATGCGGAACTGCGAGTCAGGTAGTTCGATCCCACCAAACGGTTCACCAACCGTGCCCAACTTCATCCGGCCGGGAACGTTGGTTGTCGCGATCGCCGAGTTCTCTGTCATTCCATATAGCTCATAGACCGGAACCCCGATCCCAGTGAAGAACTCCAAGATCTCAGGTGCGATGGGTGCTGCGCCAGTCCCTGCCCATACACACCGACGCATACCTATGCGCTCTAGGAGGGGACGGAAGACCAATGGTCGGCCGATTGCGTCGAGCAAACGACTCTTGAACGTTGGAAGCCCGCCGTTGGCCACCTTTTCGCGGCCAATTACGGCAGCTAGACGCATGCCGAATCTCCACCACAAACGCTTGAACGGTGTGGCGTCGTTAGCCCGGATCATGACCCCAGCATGAATCTTTTCCCAGATCCGAGGCACAGCAAAGAAAAGTGTGGGCTGGACTTCACGCAGGTTTGCCTGAACTGTGTCAATGGATTCTGCGAAGTTGACCGTGATGCCCAACTCCGCAACATGGAAGGTTGAAAAGATTCGCTCCGCCACGTGACACAACGGTAGGTAGCAGAGGATCTCGTCGTCCGGACCGATGAGATAGCCGTTCCGAATCGAACTATCGCGAAACAGGCTCATCGAATAGGCCACGTTCCTGTGGGTGAGCATTGCCCCCTTTGGGGGTCCCGTCGTGCCCGACGTGTAGACGAGTGTCATCCCGTCGTCCCAACGAGCCTCGCTCATACTTCTCTCAACCGCCCCCCGATGGGCCATCCGATGCTCGCGGCCAAGTGACAGGAAGTCGTCCCAATCGAGCAAGCGATCATCGTCATACCGCCGGACCCCCCGCTGCTCGCAATAGAGGATCTTTCGCACGTTGGGGATCTTCTGCCGATCGATCTCCAATACCCGATCGACCTGTTCCTGATCTTCGGCTAAGTGCACCACTGACCCGCAGTCAGAAAGCAGATATTCCACCTCGGCGGTCGGGTTAGTGGGGTAAAAGCCAACGGTTATGCCCCGAACGGCGATGGTGGCGAAGTCCAGAATCATCCATTCCGGTCGGTTCTCAGACTGAATCGAGACTCGGTCGCCAACCTCCAGGCCAAGAGCAAAAAGGCCGTGAGCAGCGTCCAGAACAGTGTCCCAGATCTCGGCAGCGGTGAACTCTCTCCATACGCCGAAATCCTTCTCCCGCATCACGACGTGGTCAGGTCTCACCATTGCATGACCTTGAATCTGAGCAGCCAAGGTCGATACCCCGTAGGCCGCGACTCCCGTTGTGGCCATCTCAGCCGTCACAGTCATTTTTCGCCCCTCTTGATTCCGTCGCCGATTCACTGGAACCCAGATTCCTTGGAATTTCTGACAAATGCCTATTCCAACCGAAGTGCGACCGCGGAAACGTACTCCGCTCAGCAAATGGCTCCAAGGCGGACGACGCATTCGCTATTCCTATTAGCCCGATAAATCAAAGGATTTTGGCCCCGGAACACCGTCTTCAGCCCCGCTAGGTTCACTGCGTGGACGACGCAAAAGCATCCTGTGACGTTGAACTTCCAGTCCTAGCAGTCAGCCAACTGGCAGAGATCGTGCGGGACGGCCTCCATTCGATCTTCCCTGACGACCTGTGGGTCGAAGGTCAGATCTCAGGCTTTCACGATGCCCGATCCGGCCATGCTTACTTTGACCTAATTGAGCCTTCTGACGTACCCGGTCGACCGATTGCCGCAAGATTCAGCGTGGCACTCTTCAAGGGAGACAGGATCGCCATTGACCAAACCCTGATTGCGGCGGGCGGATTGACACTCGCCAACGACCTACTGATTCGCCTTCGGGCGCGCCTCGAATTTTATGGACCTCACGGGAAACTGCAGCTCGTGATGCACGGGGTTGATCCGTCTTTCACGCTCGGCCGTCTCGCCGCTGAGCGCGACCGACTACTCCGGTCGCTTTCTGATGAAGGCCTTCTTCGCGCCAACCGTTCGATTCCCATTCCAGTCCCCCCGCTGCGGATCGGGCTGGTTACCAGTCTGGGGTCGGCCGCCCACGCCGACTTCGCCGACGAGTTAGCTCGGAGTGGCCTGCCGTTCAACGTGCTCGAGTGTGACGCGCAGGTTCAGGGTGACGGAGCCCCAGTGGGGCTTGCCGAAGCAATTCGCACCGTGGCTACTTATCGGCCTGACGTGGTGGCCGTAGTTCGTGGTGGCGGTTCGGCCGCCGACCTGGCGACCTTCGATGCCGAGGTCTTGGCCCGCACTATCGCCGCTCTCGACATCGCCGTAGTGACCGGAATCGGCCATGAAGTGGACAGGTCGGTGGCCGACGAAGTATCCCATACCTCGTTTAAGACGCCCACTGCCTGTGCCGCCGCACTTGTAGAACAGGTTCGCTCCTACGATCAGACGGTCAACCTTCTGGCCAAGGCCGTGGCCGAGCGAGCCCGCGCAGCCCTCGGCCGGTCCAGTGATCGCGTTGGCGAACTAGCCGACCGCATTGCTGGAACAGCAACCAGCACCCTTCAGCGCCTCGGCGACCAATTAGATATTCAGTTTGAACGATTGTGGCGAGCCCCCACAGCCCTCCTAGACCGACACGGTGACCGACTGGACTCTGCAGAATCTCATCTCAGGGCTTTGGACCCAGCCCGAATATTGGCTCGTGGATGGTCGATCACCAGACAGAGTGATGGCGCCCTAGTGCGGTCTGTTGATGGGATAGTTGCTGGCACCACGCTGCTCACGACGCTTGTTGACGGCAGGGTGACGAGTACCGTCGGCTTAGTCAGCACAACCCAGACCGTTGAGGACAATGGGCCGGGTACCCAGATATCGAAGACCAGGGGAGCCGTACGTGAGTAACGAGGAGACCGAAGCCGACCTTCCTAGTTACACCGAGGCCTTGGACGAGGTACAGGAGATCCTCGCGGTTCTGGAATCCGACGCCACTGACGTTGACCTGCTGGCCGACCGGGTCCGACGAGCAGATGTACTGCTTCGCCATTGTCGGGCACGTCTCGAAGACACGCGCTTCCGAGTCGAACAGGTGGTAACTGCTCACGATGATGAGTCGACGAATACCAACGGGGACTGACTGGTGTTTATTAGAAAACTCAATGACATCGACGCCTTCGTGGCTATCGACCTGAACGATGCGACTGGGCATGGTCTTGTCCGTTGCGCCCCAAAGGTCCTTCAGGGTGGTGCGAAAGAACTAGCCCGCACCTCTACCTACGCCCTAGCCGCACTTGGTCGCAAAGAGACAGGGATCTCAGCTGGGATAAACGCCGCACCGGACGATCGGGAAGCTGCGGTAGCTAACTTCGTCGAGGAAGTAGCTGGTTGGGACATCGAGTACCGAATGATGGCTGGTAAGGGAATCGAACCGGGTTCCCTAGGCGCTGTGGAGGCCATTGCGGATCCCAGCATGTTGGCCGCCGGAGCGGTGGCAGCTGCCCGCAGTGCGCAGCCTGATGCCACTTCCTCAGTAGTCGACGGTTCTGCGGGACCAGCATTGATCGCTGAACTGGCGGCGAATGGTCTAGAGGTTGTCGAGGTCGATGATCCGTTGACCGCCGAAGCCGACCTGCTCTTCGTTGGAGCGAAAGTCGGTATGGTCGACCACGTTGTCGCCGACCGTTTGCGTTGCCGGGCCATAGTCCCCACCGGACCTCTTCCGATTACTACGAAGGCTGTTGCACACTGCCAGCGCAATGGAGTGCTGGCCCTTCCAGACTTCATCACCTCGATTGGTCCGCTGGTCGCCGGAAAAAGAGACGAAGTCTGCTCTCTAATCTCCGAGACAATCTCTTCCGTGATGCGCCATGAGGATGGGCCAATCATTGGCGCCTGCGAACGAGCGGAGGCTTTCTTGACCGAATGGCAGGATGATCTGCCCTTCGGTCGTCCTATGGCGGCCTAGTGCCATACCTGCCGATCACGGACAAAGTTGCGGACGGTTAGGTGATCCCGGAAGCTTCACTCTGTCGGAATCCGAGTTGCGCTGAATGGAAACTTCACGGCGCGGGGGTTATCGATATTTAGCAAACTGTTGTGCTCGCGATCAACCGTCTAGCGCTAACTGTCGTCCGTTCGCCTCGGCTACCGCCCTCCCCATGCAGCGCAACATTGTCGAATCGCCAGCCAGCACCAGATATTCAAGGTTGCGGGTATGGGAGACCTCACCCACTCGCGATCCGTCGGGACCATGGATACCGATCCGCGCGCCAACGTAGCGGTCCTGCTCAAAGGCAAGCACTCGCACCTCGCCTCGAACTCTGCACATATCAACCAACTGGTCACGAGAGATCCAGGACTCGTCGTTGTAGGACAGCACCACCAGATCGGCTTCGACGGTCTCCACCACCTCTGCGAGTGCACCTGGCATTTCACGCTTACGGTTGAAGATGCTGGTCGGCTCGTCGCGAACCTCCGTTCGTTTGCAGGCTAGGCCGTAGTGCTCGGGGGCGTCCCACGCCACAAGCGTCTCCCAGACGTGGTAGTTCGCCGTGTATCGATGCCGGTTGTAGGGCGGGTCGAGATATACCAAGTCGAACCCACCAAGCAAGCCACTACGCACCTGCTCAAGGGCATCGCCATGAATTGCCGCACCCGATCCGACCAATAGTTCGGGAATTCGCAGCGACAGGTCCTTTCTGGCTCGCGTCGCCCAACCCTTTAGGTATGCCATCTGGACACCTGTGGTGGAATCGACTCGATCGGCAGCCTCCACCAAACTGGTCAGCAGTATCGGAAATAGCGGTGAGTTAGCAAAATCTTCGTCGAGGGCCCGACGGATGGCATCGATCCGAGTCCCATTTTCCGGACGGAAGAACCTGGACTGACGACAGAACACCTCGGTGACGTACCCCTCTTCGCCAGTCAAGCCATTTAGGTGGTCAATCGCTGCAGCCAGCTCGCGATCGTCGACCTCTCGGGCATCCGTGCTTACGTAGCACTGAGCAAATACTTCGGCGTAGCGAGCCGAGTCGACTGCAGTGACTACCGCCCCGTGACGCTTGAACGCTTGAGCCACCCGGGTCGTCCCGGTGAATAGATCCAATGCTGTACGAGCTCCGGATGCCACGAACAGCGCCTCCAGCACCGGTACCAGCCGCCGCTTCGAACCGAGGTATTTGATCAAGGCAACCGCTCTAACTGAGCTGAAGGACCGTCGAGCCCGATCACGGCCGTACGCTGGACCCTGCCATCAAGCACCAGGGGCTGTAGCTCAGTTGGCGAGAGCACCTGCTTTGCAAGCAGGGGGTCGTGGGTTCAAGTCCCATCAGCTCCACCATGGCCGATCTAGGCCTTGTCATCGGGGACCATCTATCGACGACAAGGGTCTGCTCCTCGACTTTCACAATGCTTGCGTTGCGCGACTGGACGTCGGAAAGCGAGTCAACCATGTAGCGCAGCTCAGGTCTCGAGGTGCCCAATTAGCACATTGGTTACGTTGGTACCGATGTCCGGCACTGCGTAGCCACCCTCCATCACGAATACTGTCGGGAGTCTGAGGGCGCCGATACGCCGACCCACCGCTAGAAAATCCTCGCTAGTCAACTCAAAACTGCTAATTGGGTCGTCGATGAAGGCGTCCACTCCGAGTGAAACCACTAAGGCATCGGGCCGGTAGGCGGCTACTTGGACACAGGCGTCTTCCAGCGCTACCGACCACTCGTCGAACGCCGTACTCGGTCGCATTGGGTAGTTACGGTTGGTGCCAGCGCCAGCGCCAGCGCCCACCTCGTCCTCCCAGCCCGAGAAGTGGGGGAAGGCATCCTCGGGGTGCCCGTGGAGTGAAGCAAAGAAAACCTCGGGCCGTTCCCAAAAGATTGACTGGGTGCCGTTGCCGTGATGGAAGTCAACATCAAGGACGGCGACCCGCTCGGCTCCGTCTGTTAGGAAACCTTCGGCGGCAATGGCAGCGTTGTTCAAGAAGCAGTAGCCGCCGAACTGGTCGGCTGAGGCATGATGGCCCGGCGGACGACATAATGCGAATACCGCCCGCTCGCCTGCCGAGGCTAGACGCTGAGCTGTTTGGGCAATGGCTGCCGCAACCTTCACGGCGTGCCAAGTTCCCTCTGTAATGGCCGTTTCGGCTGCCATGGCGTAGTACCCGAGCCGTCCCTCGGGGTCCAATGGAACCCGGTCGTCACGCAGATTCCGCACTGGGAAGACCGTCGGGATGGCATCACCGGTGTGACCAGCGGCAACCCAATCGTTCCAGAAGTCCCCAAGAAACTCGACATAGCCCGGATCGTGAACTCGTAGAACCCGGTCAAGGTCCACGGGCTCAGGTTTCGTCCGGTCGCTGAAACCAGCAGTGTCGAGTGCCGCCACCACGCTGTCCCATCGCTCGGGGCATTCAAAGGGACGGACTAGGGCTCCGTCGTAGATCTCCCCGACTGGAAAATGGCTTCGGTGATCATTGCTTAGCACCACACGCATGTGATGGCCTCGTCGTCAGTCTTTGGATGCCACCGACGATGGTCGGTAGAACACCAGCATCTGAACGATGCCCCCGCCGAACCCCAGAAGCAGAGCGATCCAGAAGCCATTCATACCATCCAGGTCAGTGGCAATACCGAGGCTCTCGTCCACAGACCACTCGCCAGGACCGAGGGTGGCCGAGACCAAGGCGGCGACAGCGAGCACGAACACGTACTCCCAACCTTCCTTGATTATGAAGAAGCCGTTGGTGCGGTGCGACGTCCAACCGGCCACTGTCATAACCCCAATGACACCTGCCGCCGCAAATGGGTGGAACAGACCAAGCGCAAGCAGGAGGCCGGCCCCCAATTCAGTTGAGGCAGCCATGTAAGCGTTGAGTCGGCCAGGACTCATGCCAATGCTGTCGAACCATCGACCGGTACCCGGAATCTTGCCGCCACCAGTGAACTTGTTCCAGCCGTGGGCAGCCAAAGTCAGACCTGCAACCACCCGCAGGATCAGTAAGGCAAGGTTGGCTTCGGTGGTCAGGTCCACAATGTCCCTCCGGCTCTGGTTCGGGCGGCGACGACACTACCGGCACACACTGCAATGGTCGGTCTTCAGCCCAAGCCCATAGCCACTCCTAGGCTGGTTAGATGCTGGCCCTAAAGATCATCCTCGCCGTGGCCGTGGCAATGGTCCTTCTTCGAATGGGCATAGCCATACTACGGATGCTGGCTACTCCGCTGCCCGAGCCCCCTCCGGTAGGCGAGTTGCGCAAGGTGAAACTCCAATATCGATGCAGTCTCTGCGGCACCGAGGTCAGGATGACCGTGGCCACCGATGAGACGCCTGAACCGCCCCGACACTGTATGGACGACATGGAACTCCTAGTCATCGAGGAATGAAAAGAGGAGCAAAGACGGCAGTCACCGTGCAACAACTCTGACGTCGTCCTTCATTAAGAACGATTTTCCACAGGCTGGGGAAAGAGTTGTGGGGAAATCACATACATGTGGTTTCCCATGTATGGACTAAAACGATCCGGAAAGATACCGAGGTCAGTGGTACTGCGTGGCGGTAATGATCCCGCCAAGGATTGAGCCGAGGCCTAATAGCAGGAAGCCGTTGCTGGTCCCGCCTGGCATCCAGCCCACGTAATTGAAAAAGATGATCAGGACGCCGAGGCCCAAAAGACCGAACATCAGAACTGCCATCCATATCGGGGATGGTTCGTGGCCAGCTGACAATGAGTTGTCGGCCGGTCGGCCGGTTCCCTTTGGTGTGACCCGGCCGCCCTGTACACGCTTCTTGGCTGGCCGTTGGCGTTGCTCCGCTTTCCCGGGTTCGAGGTTCTCGCTACTCGACATGACTCGGAGGATACGGCTCCTAGAGCCACGAGGGACGGGTAGTCCTTCGCTAGTAAGGGCGAAGGCTCGCTAGCGTGCTGGCGTGGGTGCGCGTGTTCTCGTGATCGACAACTACGACTCGTTCGTCTACAACCTCGTCCAGTACCTAGGGGAACTCGGCGCAAGCCCGATCGTTCGCCGCCATGATGCAGTGACTCTTGAAGATGTTGAAACCCTTGAACCGGACGCCGTACTAGTTAGTCCGGGTCCAGGACGACCCGAAAATGCTGGCGTGTCGACGACCGTTATCCGCTGGGCTGCCGGTCGCGTCCCCTTGCTGGGCGTGTGCCTCGGTCACCAAGCCATCGGCGCTGCCTGGGGTGGGTCAGTGATTCGGGCTCCAGAGGTCATGCACGGAAAGACCTCGATGATTCACCACGGTGGTACCGGCGTGTTCGCCGGATTACCAAATCCGCTTGAGGCCACGCGCTACCACTCGTTGATCGTCGACCGGGAAACCGTCCCGACCGAGTTGGAGGTCACTGCGACCAGCGACAACGGACTCGTGATGGGACTTCGCCACCGGGAGTTTGACATTGAAGGTGTGCAGTTTCATCCCGAGTCGATCCTCACCGCCCACGGTCACGACCTCCTTGCCAACTTCCTCGCTCGAGCCACCTAGGTTCTGCGAAACGAGAATGATTCGACGGGCGCTACCCGTCGGCCGTCGGTTCCTCGGCCCGGCCGATGACGATTGTGACTTGGGTCCCCAGATCGACCTCCGTGTCGGGGGATGGACTTTGGCTGATAACCCGCCCATCGTTCGGGCTGTATGCCGGAAGCTCTTCGGAGCGAACATTGACATCGAGGTCAAGGTTGCTCAAGGCCTCCGACGCCCGGTCCTCCATCAGGCCCTCGACGTCTGGCACCAGCACGAGTGGCAGCCCCGACGACATCACAATGACGATGGTGCTGCCCGGCGCTAATTCGCTAAGGGCAGGCGGATCGGTCCGGATCACTTGGCCTTCCGGGACTGTCCGGCTGCGCTCCTCAGCTGTACTGGCTTGCCAGCCCAGCTTGGACAGGATGTTCATGGCATCGAGTACTGGTCGATTCGAAAGATCGGGCACCGCCTCAACTGCAGGACCAGTCGACACGAACAGGATTACTCGCCCCCCTTCGGCCACTTCTGCACCTGGGTCAGGCGACTGGTCGACAACCTCTCCAGCCGGTTTTACCGGATGCTCTTGTCCCACTGTCTCGACCTTCAACCCCATGGCCTCGAGGTCCCGCTCAGCATCGACAACTTGGTCACCAACTACATCAAGCAAAACCATGGGTCCGGTGCCGCGACTAACCCAAAGTCGAACCGTCTCAGCTGGTTCAATCTTCGTCCCAGCATCTGGCTCCTGGGAGAAGACCGTGTTCTCCGGAAAGTCGGCGTTGGCCTCGTAGTCCATTTGCACGCTGAGTCGTGCGTCGCGCAATGAGGCTCGGGCCTCATCCAGCGATTTGCCGATCAGGGTCGGCACCTCAATGAGGTAGACGCCAGCTGGTGTGGTCGGCTCTTCGTCTCCCACACCGAGTGTGTCAAAGAACTCAAGCACTAGGAATCCAAAGGCCACCAGAAGGCCGACAAGTACTGTTGTAAACATCGCTGTTCGTCTGAGGCCATCATCACGACGGTGGCGGGTCTCCGCACCAAAGTCGGCTGGCGGTGCTGCGGTTGGCAGGGCGGGACTCGTCGGGGACGACACGGCCAACCCCGGGGCGGCCCGGAGATCGTGAGCCCCATCCAAATAGCGACGCAAGTCACTCCGCAAATCCTCGGCCGTCGGATAGCGATTTACTGGGTTTTTGGCCAGCAACTTCAGGGTGATGGCTTCCAGAGACTCGGCTACCGGAGCGCCCGCTGCCCGAAGGCCTAGTGGTGAGTCCTGAACGTGACGGTAGGCAACCGCCACGGGCGTCTCACCGGTGAACGGAGGCCTTCCGAGAACCATCTCATAAAGAACAATGCCGAGCGAATAGAGGTCGCTTCGCGGATCGACCGGTCGGCCCTGGGCCTGCTCCGGAGAAAAATAGGTTGCCGTCCCCATGACCGACCCAGACTGGGTCAGGTCACTGCGGCCACCAACCAGAGCCGTGGCGATGCCGAAGTCGGCCACCTTCACATGCCCGTTGGCCGTAACCAGCACGTTGCCCGGCTTAACGTCGCGGTGAACAAGACCATTGCGGTGGGCAAAGGCGAGAGCTGCAGCTATATCGGAAACCACCTCGGCAGCTCGATCGGCGGGTAACGGCCCGTCAGTTCGGAGGATCTCAGCCAGACTCCGACCCTCTACGTACTCCATGACGATGAAATAGGTCCCCTGCTCCTCGCCCCAGTCGAAGACATTCACCACATTGGGATGGCTAAGGGCGGCAGCCGCTTGAGCCTCGCGGCGGAATCGCTCCACAAAGCTCGGGTCGCGAGAAAATTCATCAAAGAGAACCTTGACGGCCACAGGACGATCGAGGAGCAAGTCACGGGCCAGATAGACATCAGCCATCCCACCCCGGGCGACCTGCCGGTGGAGCTCGTACCGTCCGTTGAAGACGGTGGGACCCTGCGCAGACACGGCGCCCGATTCTACCGCCGGGCTGCTTCTAGAGGCCGTCGCCGCATAAACCTCAATGCAAGACCTGGCCTAGAGGCCTATCGGTCGTTGACATCAGCCCGGAATCTCTCGATGTAGTGGCGGGCCTCATCCAGAGTGCCAACGTCGATCGTCTGCTCGACGGCCGCCCTGGTGGAGTCGTCAAGCAGTGACACCCGTAGGTCTCCGCCCTCCACGAAGATTGGGTCGAACCAAAGTATTCCCACCGGGCGGCCTCGGAAGATAGCGACATCGCCGTCATCGGACCCAATGAACCAGCCTTGGCGCGCCCAAACTCCTGCAACCAACACAAAGGCGGCCAATAGAACCGCTATCGAGGCCATGACTGTGCGAAACATCATCCCCGTCTCGTCACCGGGATTCAGGTCCTGAACGTGGCCACGGGACCGTTCGGGACGGGCTCGTCCGATAGGGAGGCGCGACCCACTAGAACGTTCCGGTCCATCGACCACCTCGACGACCAAAACCGTGACGTTGTCATGCCCACCAGCGGCTACGGCCGCGGACACCAGCGAGTTAGCCGCTTCAGCAACCGAACCGGCATCCACCAGTTCGACGATTCGCCCATCGTCTAACTCATTGAAAAGGCCGTCGCTACACAAAAGGTATCGATCATTGCGGGCTGGTTGAAGCTCCCAACTATCGATGATTGGGTCGGCCTCGATGCCGAGCGCCCGGGTGAGGATGTTTCGTTGTGGGTGGACCTTTGCTTCCTCCTCGGTCAACTCACCCGCCCTGACTAGGTCGGCAACCAGGCTGTGGTCGTCGGTTACCTGGACCAAACCGTCAATGTCGTACCGGTACACCCTGCTGTCACCGATATTCGCTACCGCTAGGACCTCATCGCCACCTTGCCCGCCCGGACCGTCAACAATTGCCAACGCACACAGAGTGGTTCCCATGCCGGTCAAGTCCGTGTCTCCAGCAGCGCGCTCAAGCACGGCTCGATTGGCGTCCCGAACGGCCCTCACTAGCGAAGTCCGGTCGGGTCCGACAAAGCTTTCGAGCATTGTCTCGACAGCTACCGCTGAGGCCACCTCACCACCACGGTGTCCACCCATGCCATCAGCCACCACGAAAACTTCGTCGGTGATGCCCGAATCATCCTGGTTGACTTCGCGAACACGTCCCATATGGGTCGCCCAAGCCGCTTCGAGTCGCAGGGAGCGCTGTCGCCTGCTACGTCGGGACCCCACGCCTATTCCGTCCTCCACCTGGGGCGGCTCTAATCTGTCCGCCCTAGGCCAAGGCTATCGAGTCGACTCCGACCACTTTGGGCGGTCGTTCTCAAGCTGCGTCTCATCGTCCACGATGCCGTTACCCTTCCCGACGCTGCACGCGCGAGTGGCGGAATTGGCAGACGCGCAGGATTCAGGTTCCTGTGTCCGCAAGGACGTGAGGGTTCAAGTCCCTCCTCGCGCACGACCAACTAAGCAGACGGCTCAGTTGTCCGTATTTTCTAACTCAAAAGGCGGGGCCGTCTGGAACCACTACGTCGGACCGGGGTTCGCAACCGGCCAGACGAGCCATTAGCTCCATCTCCTCAACTGACGACGGACGAATAGTCAGACCGGTCGCCGCTGTAGACCCCCATGCATCGAATCGTTCGGCAATTCGGTCCGGCGATCCAATAAGTGCGCCGTCGTCTACGTAGTCGTCTGGCACAGCGGCTGCGGCCTCGTTGCGACGTCCAGCTGTAAACAACTCAGTAATCCTCTCGGCCACCTCGCCGAAACCCCGTCTTACCATGGCGTCACGATGAAAATTGTGGTCTCTGCTGCCGTACCCACCTACCCGCATAGCCACGGCTGGCTTCATTGCGTCGAGCGTTGCACGGACGTCATTGGTGATGCGGATCGTCGTTCCGGTCTGAACTTCGAGGTCAGCCATGGTCCGGCCCGATCGTCGGAGTCCTTCGGCTAGGTCGGCCTCATAGAGGTGAGAGCTGTCTGGCGTGTAGCCCAGCGGTAGCCACCCGTCCGCTACCTCAGCGGTCAAACGGACGTTGGCCGGTCCACCAGCCGCCAAAAAGATAGGTAGTTCAGCATTCGGATGGAGAATCGATTTCAGGGGCTTTCCTGAGCCAATGGCACCCGGACCGTTGTAGGGGAGTCGTATCTCAGGTCCGTCATGGACTACTGGGCTCTCACGTTGAAACACTTTTCGGACGATGGTCACGTAGTCGCGAAGTCGGGCCGACGGGCGACCCCAGGGTTGGCCATACCATCCTTCGGCTACCTGCGGTCCGGACAGACCGAGTCCACACACCACCCGACCCGGAGCTAGGGCATCCAGCGTGGCGAATTGCATGGCGGTCGTCGTTGGGGGTCGCGCTGGGATCTGAGCCACTGACGATCCGAGCCGCAGATACCGAGTGTGGGCGGCTAGAAAGGCTAGAGGAGTAATGGCGTCAGCACCGTAGACCTCTGCAGACCAGACCGAGTCAAATCCGAGCCGTTCAGCAAGAAGAATCCGCTTCAACGGAAGTTCCAATCGGGAAGACGACCAGAAATCGAGCCCTAGTCCAAGGCGCATCGGGTTAAACGTTCCCGGTTTGACCGGCTTTAGGTAGCTAGGTCGACGACGGTGCGGCCGCGAATCCGACCGGCCAGCACTTCGGCGGCGATAGCGGGGACGTCGGCTAAGTCGATAGTAGAACTCATAGAACTCAGTAGGTCTCGGTCCAGGTCCTCGTCCAGTCGGGCCCACGACTCCAGACGCCGAGCCTGCGGCACATACACCGAATGGACTCCTCGCAGCGTCACGCCCCGCAGGATGAAAGGCATCACGGAGGCCGTGAGGTCAGCCCCTTGGGCAAGACCGCAGGCGGCGACACAACCCTCCGGCTGGATCTGTGCCAAGACGTTGGCCAACGTATGGCTTCCCACTCCGTCGACTGCTCCCGCCCACCGGGCGCGTGCGAGCGGTCGACCGCCAGCTCCTGAAAGTTCCCCCCTTTCAACGATGGTCGTAGCTCCCAGAGACTCCAAGTACTCGGCTTCCTCCGGACGTCCAGTCGAAGCATGAACCTCATATCCGCGGGAAGACAGGAGCGCCACCGCGACGCTGCCCACGCCACCAACTGCGCCGGTAACCAGAACCGGTCCCTTCTCCGGGGTGATGTCGTGGTCCTCGAGGGCCAGTACACAGAGAATCGCGGTGTACCCGGCCGTGCCGATGGCCATCGCCTCGGCGGTGGAAAGACCGTCAGGCAGCGGCACCGTCCACGAGCCCCGCACTCGCGCCCGTTCGGCAAAGCCTCCCCATGTGTCCTCGCCAATACCCCAACCGTTGACGACAACTCGTTGCCCAACTTGGACGTCCGGATCATCGGAGGCGGCCACGGTCCCAGCGAGGTCGATACCAGGAACCATCGGCCACGATCTCACAATGGGAGATGAATTCGTGACTGCCAGTGCATCCTTGTAGTTGACAGTCGAGTACTCGACGTCGACCAAGACCTCAGGGTCGTCGTCGTCACCGACCGATGGCAGGTCGTCGTCGGTTAGGTCCGCAAGGTCACAGGTGACCTCGTCGCCGTCCCGGTCGACCAGCAAGGCTCGAAACATTCGCTACCTCCCACGAATTGGGCTCATTGCCCGAACATTGTCAACCATTGCTCCTCGGAGCGCGGCATGAATACGAAGTTGTCCCGACGCGTGTCACCCATCGAGGCCGAAGACTGAGGCGAATACAGGTGGCCGGGGTAAAGGATCGAGTCATCGGGCACTTTGGACAGGCGGTGGTGAAGACTGTGATAGAGAGCCGTCGGATCGCCTCCCGGGAGGTCAGTCCGGCCGCAGCCCTCCAAGAACAGGGTGTCGCCAGCCACCAGACGACCGTCTACGAGGAAACATTGGCTGCCGGGGGTGTGCCCGGGGGTGTGAATAAGTTCGACGTCCACCGCTCCAACCGACACGACGTCACCACTGCTGTGGCCGACGATGTCAGCTTCGCCGAGGCCAGTGACTTCGGCAATGAAACGCTCCTCGTCATACTGTGCATGAATCGGTACAGAGATCCTCTCAAGCAATTGCCGGGCGCCGACGATATCGAAGCCCATCATTGAGCCGCCCACGTGGTCTGGGTGGTAGTGGGTGGCGAGCACCCCGGTGCAGGTCATGTCGTCGTCGGCCAGTACATCAAGCAGGCCGTCAACGTCATAGGCCGGGTCGACCACTAGGGCTTCGCTGGTCTCCCGATCGCCGATTAGATATACAAAATTGACCATCTGTTGGGCCATTGGATCATCAGTTGCAAAGTCTCGGCCCGACAGAAGTTGCCGAAAGTAGAGGCGGTCGTCAGAAGATTCTTTCATGGTCCATGCAGCGTAGAAGCCTGGTCATTCTGGCTGGGAATCACGCCAGACCGCCTCAGCTCTTGCCACCACCTCGCGAAGCGGGAGTCCGGTGGCAGCGGCGACTCGTGCCGCGTCGTCGTGTTCAACCTTTACTCGACCGGTCGACACCTTGACACCAACCTGATGGCCGTCTAAGTCAACCGTCTCAAACGATCGCGCTACCGACCAGCGTTCGACAGCGTGACCCCGCACTCCCAGTGACCCAGTCTCGGTAGTCAGAACCCGAGCGACTTCGGCCGATTGCGAAGGGTCACATAGGGCGCTTATCACGTGGGCGGGCCGGCCTTTTTTCATCACCGTCGGGGTTACCCATGCATCCCGAGCGCCCACCTCTAGGCAACGGGCTAAGGCATGGGCCAAGGTCTCGCCGGTAGCGTCATCGACGTTTGCCTCCAATTGCACCAGCGGCTGACCCGCTCCGACACCTGGGCCTACGAGGTCGGCCTTTGTTCCGATTACAGCTTGGAGCAGGTTGGGCCGACCATCGAAGTCCCGATCACCGGCTCCGTATCCAGTTGCCTCCACTACCATGTCCGGCATTGGTCCCCAGCCGGTCGCCATGGCCGCCAAGAGAGCAGCTCCTGTCGGGGTGGTCAACTCAAAAGTCTCGTTGGTGCCGTAGACCGGTGCCCCTCCCAGCAGTCCAATCGTCGCGGGGGCGGGTATGGGCAAGGTGCCGTGGGCCGAATCGATCGTGCCCCCGCCAAGTGCCACTGCCGACGACCAGACCTCATCGATGTCTAATACTTCAAGGGCGGCACAGGTACCGACCACGTCAATGATGCTGTCGATAGCACCAACCTCGTGGAAGTGGACCTCTGCTGGTGGCACACCGTGCAGACGTCCCTCAACTTCGGCTAATGCCTCAAAAGTGGCCCGGGCCCGCCGCTCCATGCGTTCGGGAAAACCAGAGTCTTCAACCATCGCCAAGATCTCACCTGCGTGACGATGCGCTAAGTGACCGTCCTGGGGTCCTTCGACATGTACCTGAAGGTCGGTTCCGGCGACACCGCATCTCAATGTCGCCTCTGCCGTCAACGACCATCCATCGACGGGTAGCTCATTGACCAGGCTCTGGACCTCTTTAAGGTCGGCGCCGGCATCGATTAGGGCGCCGAGGGTCATATCGCCGGCGATTCCGGAGAAGCAGTGGAACCAGACGACTCGCGTCACTGTGATTCCGTCCGTTCACTGCTGCTAGCTGGTCCCAGTATCCGAAGTGCGGCACAGGCCGCGCCGAATCCGTTGTCGATGCCAACCACGGTCAGGCCCGACGCGCACGAAGCCATCATCCCCAACAGGGCGGTTACGCCTTCTAGGGAGGCGCCGTAGCCGACGCTGGTCGGTACAGCGACCACCGGTGCGCCTGTTAGACCGCCGACGACGCTTGCCAAGGCGCCTTCCATACCAGCCACTACAACCACCACGTCGGCGTCCTGCACTCGGCCTACGTCTGCCAGGAGACGATGCAAGCCGGCTACACCGACGTCGATGAGTCGGTCCGGTTCCAACCCGTGGGCCCAAAGCACCGCTGCACACTCGTCAGCCACTGGCCGGTCGGCTGTTCCAGCAGTCACCACTAGAACCCGGTCGGGCCGGAAAACAGCGCGACGCCACACCACGGTCCGCTCCAGAACCATTCCTGACGGGTCCACTCCTAGGGCCTTGGTCACCTGATCTTCGTCAGCCCGGGACAGAACCACTGGTCCCGTACCGTGCTCCAACAACTCGGCAACCACGACGGCCACGTCGTCCGGGGACTTGCCTGGTCCATACACAGCCTCAGGAAGTCCTTGGCGCAAGACACGGTGGTGGTCAATGCGTGCGGCACCCAAATCGGCAAACGGCAAACGGCTTAGTTGACGGACGGCATCGTCAGGAGAAACCTCACCTGACTCCACACTGGTCAACAATCCAAGCAGGGCGTCGGGGTCCACGTCACTATCCTCCCTTGTCGTGGCCGATATCACACCTCCGGAGCCCTTAACGCTGGCTTATCTGGGTCCAACAGGAACCTTTACCGAGCAGGCCCTGTTTACCCAACCAGATCTCATGGCTCTTGACCTGCGACGGACGCCTTCAATGCCGGATGTTTTTCGTCAAGTAGTAACCGGTGAGTCCGACCTTGGCTTTGCGGCAATCGAGAACTCGATCGAGGGCAGCGTCAACGTCACCCAAGACACCTTGGCCTTCGAAGTCGACCTACTAATTCAGCGTGAGGTTGTCATATCAATCCAGTTGAACCTAATGGTGGCACCGGGAACCTCTCTGGGTGACGTGGAAAGGGTTTGTTCCTATCCACACGCCATTGCTCAGTGTCGAAGCTGGTTGGCCGAAAACCTGCCTGATGCAGAGGTGCAGGCCACCAACTCAACTGCTGATGCCGCCCGCCTGCTGTCCGAAACGCCTGATGGCCACACAGCAGCTATAGCGCCGGGCCGGGCCGCAGAGGCCTACAGCCTCGATGTGCTGGCGGAGGACATCGAGGATCATCCAGAGAATCAGACCCGTTTCGTCCTTGTCGCGGTCGACGGCATCCCTGCGCCGACTGGTCACGACAAGACCTCGCTGGTGGTGTTCCAGCGAGCTGACCGACCCGGTTCTCTGCTGGGCATTCTGCAGGAATTCGCTGCCCGATCGATCAACCTGACTCGGCTTGAGTCGCGCCCGACCAAACAGGGGCTCGGTGACTACTGCTTCTTAATGGACCTCGAGGGACATTTAGCCGATGAGTTGGTGGCCGATTGCCTTCGGAACCTCCACATGAAGCACGGGAATGTGAAGTTCTTGGGTTCTTATCCGGCTGCTGGAGTCAACGGTGACAACGTTCGAACCGAGGTTTCAGAGGCCTCGCTTTCAGCAGACGAGTGGCTAGCTGACCTGCGGGGACGGATCTTGCGTTGATTCGATTCGGCGGCGAACAGACCCGTCGGTTGTCGGTCCTAATACCCGATGGTCCACCGTGTCCCTTAACACAGGCTTGGTGGCGGAGGGAGGGGGATTCGAACCCCCGGAGCCGTGAGGCTCAACGGTTTTCAAGACCGTCGCAATCGTCCGCTCTGCCATCCCTCCGCTTAGCAGCGTATCGGCGGGGGTCCGCTGCCTTCGGAGCGCCGCTAGTCTGCGATCTCCGAAGATGAGTCTGTGGACTGGTCTTCTTGGAGAGGTGGCCGAGTCTGGTTGAAGGCGCTCCCCTGCTAAGGGAGTATGGGCCCAAAAGCTCATCGTGGGTTCGAATCCCACCCTCTCCGCCGACTGTCTCCCGTCGGACCGGCCGCTAGATTGTGCAGCCAGTCATCGGCAGTGGGTCGACTTCCAGGTTCCTCGTACACTCGGTCCGCTGCGCTCGTGGCTCAATTGGATAGAGCATCTGACTACGGATCAGAAGGTTGGGGGTTCGAGTCCCTCCGAGCGCGCCAAACGCCTTCACAG
>MDTE01152636.1_pt1 | contig 21337 bp, 6 predicted proteins | sample 811231 | NCBI WGS metagenome assembly MDTE01 (sample SAMN05326651, study PRJNA326480) | marine metagenome | isolation source: seawater | place: Indian Ocean: Red Sea | collected 2010
CCGATGACAGGCAAGAAACCGGCTGGATGGACACCTCCCGGAGGCTTTCCGAATACAGGAAAACCCGTATCGCCACCTATTGATCCAAATACAGGTTTGCCAATAATAAGAACTATGCCAACGCAAAATAAGATTAGGTCGGGAGGCTATGATCCTTACGCTGGTACTGGCTGGGACCCATATGGACCCGGCAATGAAGGAACGTCAAATAGTGGCAGCACTTGGGATAATATAAGAGGTCATTATTATGAACAAATGCAGAACGGCGTAACTGCTGGAGACTATGTATCTAATTATGATTCTAATGTAATGGCGGAAGACCCTTCGCTTTATCCAAGTCGACCTAGATTACCACAATGGCGTCCACCGATGGCTGTTCCTCAACGCGCACCGGGTCCAGAAGGTCCCTTAGAGCAACGTTGGAATCCTCAATGGCCGTTGCCACAAATACCAGAAATTGACGATAATGATCCTGCTGCGCATGATGATCCAGAGTTTGATTTTCCTGAGCCTGAGGCTTTACCTTTCCACCCAATGAATCCTGATGGGCATGGTCCAGAACATAGAGGGTTTCCGGGAACACCGGGACCACGAGGGATTATTCCTGACCCCGCTGAGTTAACAAATTATTGGGAGCAAGTACAGAACTCATCGGGCGCGGGTGAATACATCGTAGATGGGCAATCTCTATATTACAACCCAGAAGACGTTTATGACCCATATTATCACACCACGATCGATGAGGTAAGTGGTGGTGGCCACCTTGACCCTCATATTGACCCACCCCACTGGGAAACACCTGTTCAATTAACTGGAGGCGTTCCTTCGACGCCGCCGCTGCCCGGGGGTGCACCGGGTGCACTTCCAATACCACCCGAAGGCTTGGGCTTGCCACCGGCTACCACTCCTAACCCTGTTCCGACGGGTTTAATGCCCACGGCAGAAGCTATGAAAGCTGCAGAGGAGGCAGCTTTAAGGAGAGGGTTGGCAAATTGGGAAAGATATAAAAACTTTCTTCCTGTGGGCGTTGATAGATCAAGCGTTACATTAGACGACATTAGACAAGCTCAAGAATATGCCAATTTAAATGACTCTTTGCCAGAAGGAATGAAATTAGCTGGCTCTGGCCATAGAGATATTGAAACGTGGTTAGAGTGGGTAGACGAACAAAGAGCGCAAACTAGAAATATAAGTTTTGGAGCTACGCCCGAGTCTCCACATGGAACAGTTACCATAAGAGATCCTAGATCACAAAATATACCTGAAATAGGATTTCAGCAAGGTGGACAAGAGGGGCTTGGACCGGGTCAAAGAGGCTTGTGGACCCATGGAAGTCCCGAGCAATTGGAAGCGTTACAACAACAGATAAGATCAGGGCGAGTTATTATTGATGATGCGGGAAACATAGTTTTAACTAGGGGTGTTAATGCTGGCGATGATCCAGCTTGGCTACATTCACGACATGGTCAAGGATTACAAGGACCTTCCGGCACGGGAGCTACGCATTCAGGCACACAGCATTATCAAAATTTAAGATCTCAGATTATGTCTCCGGAATTACGAGCGACGCTCCAGAGCCAAGGCTTAAGTCCAGAGCAGATAAGAAATTTATTAGACTCTTCTGCTCAAAGTAATCTAGCGTGGGTTGATAGTTTAGGTGCAAACAATCAATTTTTACCTTTTGGAGAGCAAGGTAGACTACCTTATACTTTTGATCCCAATGTATCTGCCGGCCAATTTGGCGGTACGCGAGGTTCAATGGCTGGAGTTCGTCTTAGTCCACAACAATTGAGTCAATGGATGAGTGAAGGATCTAGTATGGGAGCTTGGCATAATGAAATGGAATTCTTGCCATCTCAACAACAAATTCATGATATTTCTAGACGGGGAGGTTTTGGAGTAAGTCACCGAGGCGGTACAACGCGTGGTTATGAACTTTGGGATGACCCATTTAATCCAAGTTTTCAGTCTGAAAATCCGCTTGGCCAATGGTCAAACCAAACTCAAGCACCGGGAGGATGGCTTGGGCAACAATTTAACCAAGGAAGAAACTTTTTAAATACAAGTCGCCCCGGCGCAGCGGTGAATCAGTGGGGGTCTCGGGCGACAAATTGGGGACAGACCGCTTCCAGATTTAATCCAAATGTGGGTACTGTTCCATCTAGCGTTAGAAATGCCCCCGCCAATGTTGCTACTAGGTTCCCAGCGTTAGCCTCTAATGCAGCGAGGTTTGCGGGACCGGTGGCAAGTGTTGCTGGCGTTGGTCTTACTCCCTATGAGGGTCCACAACAATATCTTCCGAACCAAGGACGAGGGTATGAATATACAGGACCGGGAAGTACATGGACAGCCACACAAATACCGAGCGTGATAGGTGAAAACGTAGGAGGAAATTGGAATCAGGGATACAGAGGAAACCCATCTACGCAGCGAAGCATATGGATGGACGCTGCTCAACCATTTGTAAATCCAGTAGGGACTGTAGGGGAAATTACTTCGGGCGTTGCCGCTGTTTGGAATCTGTTGTGGAACAAAGGCTTTATCCCTAATTTTGCATCAATGCTACCCGGTTGGGCTGGACCGATTGTGGATCAATTTCCATCTATTGGTCCCCTTACAGAACAAGCAACTGCATATTTACAACAGGTGCAAAATGCGGTTGACCCCATCACTGAAAGAATTCAAAATCCTTGGGCTGGAAGATATCCTGAACAACTAACAGGTGGATCTAGCAGATACCCCACAGGAGGTGGGTACGCATATCAAGCAATGGATCCGCCAACACCTCGTTCGTGGTTCTCACCGCAAAACTGGCAAAGCCCAATTGCTCCGTCTCAGCCTAATGCATATCCGACACAAGGTGGGTACGCATATCAAGGAATGGATCCGTACAATCCAGATGACATTCGGCAAGGTCGCGGGGCACACCTCCGGACTCCGGCAAGAACAGGAGGATTTCGCGCAAGACTTAATCAGCTTAATCCTTTTAGTCCTGTAGCTGGTGGAGGTGGCGCAGCGTGGTGGGCGCAAACTGCAGGTACATCCCCCATACCCGGATTGTCTCCTGTATCTGGAGGAGGTATACCGGCTTCATGGGGCGCACAAGGTATACCTTATAATTACCCCGGCTATGGATCAGGATTTCACAGTGTTCAAATGCAAGCTCCGGGCGTAGGCTTCGGAAGACCAAGAACACATCAGTTGTGGACGGGGCAAACTGGTACATGGTCTGGTGGAGGACTTGAAAATCGTACAGGAATTCCGGGTCCGCGTACTCCGCATCCTTATTTTGCTGCTGGTCAACCGGGAATGGGTCAGTCAATAGGGTTTAATGATCCCATGAGTGTGTATGAAACACCTGAAGGTCAAAGATATCTGAGGCAACAATTTGGTGGACAACAAACTGTTAGAGGAATTGATCCAAGAGGAAATGTTTGGGATCCGCATAATCGAGTTCAGATGACGGGTAGAGGTAGAGCAGTTAGAAACACATTAGAAAACTGGAGACATGGTGGAGGTTATAATCCAAACACTGGACCCGGCAGATTCCAAATGGGTGGTAATTGGCAAGGAATTAATAATACAAGAATAGGATCAACGGTTAATCAAGGCGGCCAAAGATTAAGCGGTGCTGCAGCACGACATTTACCTAATCTCTCTTCTGCGTCCGGTGCGGCTGGTAGATTTTTAGGACCAATAGGCGTGGGTCTTTCGGTAGCTACCGCTGGGGGAGACCCGAGGTACACACCTAACCTAACTTATGAAGGAGCGGGAAGTACATGGACAGTCACCCAAATACCGAGCGTGATAGGTGAAAATATCACAGGGAGCGCACGGACAGGATGGGAAGGTAATCCTGCTAGAACACGAAGCGGATGGGGAAATGCTGCGGCTCCATTTACAAATCCTGTTCAAACTGCTGCAGAAGTAGGATCAGGATTAGCCACTGTTGCACAAGGAATTTGGCCATGGGGAGAGAATAGTTGGTGGAACCAAGGCTTTATCCCTAATTTCCTATCAGAAAGACTACCCGATGATTTTTATGAGGAAGACGTTTATGATGGATGGACGGCAGAAGACGTTTATGACCCATATTGGAACGATAACCACCCGGTCCTCGACCCACATATCGACCCACCCCACTGGGAAACACCTGTTCAATTAACTGGAGACGTTCCTTCGACGCCGTCGGGCGACCCACCCATGCATTATGATCCAATCCTACGAGCTTGGTCTCGTGATCCAAACTGGGGTCAGAGGGGTCAGAGGGGTCAGACAAACCGCCTCGCAGGAGCCGGTGTCCTGCTTAGTCCTTCTGATCCCTTAAATAATCCTTACCCCGAATCGCGTCCATGGGATTACGATCCTTACGCTGGCACCGGCTGGGACGGCGGAGGCTCATGGGGCACATGGCAGGGAGGTGCTACTACGCCTTTTGGGATTAGCAATTTACTTCCTACTAACCCCATGAGAGGAACCGGGATCTGGAGAGGAACGACAAACCCATTCAGTTTCCCAATGGGAGGCACTGGAATTTCCGGCGCTGGAACTTTTGGAGGAGGAGGCTCTTGGATTGATCCACGATATATGTCTGGTGGCAGATTTGGACCTTCGCCAACTCCTTACCCCGGCATACACTCAAGTCTGCCTTGGTCACAAACTAGAGGCTTGGCCACCCAAACTGGTATAGGTGGCCATGCTGGCTGGGGTGCCGGAGCATACAATCCCGGAACCGGATATACAGGCACCGGACAGAGAATGGGTTCTCCCACTGGTGGCCGCTACAATCCGTACTCCACTCCCGGCACTGCTCCTAGAACTCCCGGTGGGTTCATGGGAGGAGCCGGAAGATTCGCAACAGGTATAGGAAGAGCGAACCCTTTCTTAGCGATAGCTGGAGGAGCTTTGCCTGCGCCACCAAGTCAATACTATCCTCAACAATGGCAACAAGGTGGATCAACTAGTGTCACGGCAAATTTACTTGGGAATATGGTGTATGGAAACGTAGGCACCTATAATCAAACCATGGCAGGCATGGGTGGAGGTCGATCATCTCATGGTGGCGGTGGTTGGTTCATGAATCCGCTTGAAGGATTAGGTATGTTGAGTACTCCCGGGGGGATAATGGGAACATTACAGTCTGGCGCATCATCAATGGGAACATTGCTAAACCCATTTAATTATTGGAACAAGGGTTTTGTACCTAATTTCTTTGCTCCATGGGGTGGATACAATTATCAAATGTCCTTTGATCCACAGCAGTCGTACACACAAACAAGACAACTTCAATCAACAGGGGGAACAGGTAGTCATTGGATGTGGTCAAATCGAGGATATTATGATCCTTCCGCGCAAAGTTCTTGGGACGCAGTCAGCACTGGAGGAAACGTTGTTCAGCCTTATGATACGCAAGGGCTTGATGCAGAGGCGTTATTGATGGCTCAAATGTTTGGAGCGTATACTGAATCCAATATGGGAATTGGACCTATGGGGCAATATATAAGCGATTATATTCCTGATGGTCGTGGAGGGTTTCAAGCTGTTCAAAAAACCCTCGGCTTTGGAGCAACGTATTGGCAAGGAGGGTATAGTAGATTGGGTCAATCTGGAAGATTCGGAGAAAGAGCTCCATTTGGTCAATACGCTTTAGGAGATTACCGCAGCGGAATGGAAGGGCTCGCTTATAGTACGATGTTAGATATAGCATCGCAAAAAGAATTAGGAACTTTTAGGGCTATTGACGAATCTAGTCTTTACGACTCTGCAGGGCAATGGACGGGTCTTGGAACAATTGGTGGTGATGCCGGAGGTACAATGGCTGCTGCCGGAGGAGATCAATCAGGCGCAGCAAACACTACTCCTTTAGAGTGGGGACTCAAACAGCACAGGGGAATAAGTGGGTCGTTATTTGGTTCAAAAGGGTTTGTTCCAAACTTTAATATTGGTAGCGCGGTTGATGACGCAATAAAGAGAGAAACTAGCGGGCTAATGAATAGGGGCTTGTCAAAATCTGCAGCCAAGTCTTCAATTTATGTGTCTACGCACCCAAGTATTACGTCAAATGCTGGAAACTTGGGAGTATTTAATAAGATTGATGAGCCCAAGGGCGCAAGCCAAGGAGTAAATAGGGCTCTTAAAGAAGGCGCAAATGTAAATACTTACGGTAAGGCTGCGGGATTTGTGCCTAATCTACAATCGCCAAGCAATTTACAGTTGCCCGCAATAGATATGCTTAATGACACGCTAATAACTTTAAGCTCAGCCGTACAAGAGCAAACTAGCGCAATGTCTGATCAAGCTTCAAGCTTGGCGTCAACAATTAATTTAGACAACAGTGACGTGGTTCAAGCTTTGGGCGCATTACAAGAAGGCTTAGTAAACTTACAAGGAACTATGACAGAAGGATTCGGAGCCATGCAAGAAAACATATCTAAGGACACGGTAGAATTTAAGACTCTACCGGTCAAGGTTGATGTTGCTGGTTCAGTCGCAAATGCAAGCGACGCAATAGTAAAACAATTGGAGTCTAAGGTTGGAGCAATACTTAGCAAAACTTTAGATCCGGGGCAAGCGGCACAAGTAAACTCAGCAACAGGATTGGGATAAGGAAAGTGAAATGGCTATATTTACAAATGCAAGTTTTTTAGGAGTAGATCAAAAGGGAGAATTTTTTGGTGACTCTGCACGCTATAAAACAATAAAAACCTTCTCTATAGAAGGCTTTGTTGATAGTCGTGCTTCAAACTCTGATTTAAAAGGCGTTACAGAAACGGTTAACACTATTAAGTCTTTAATTAATTCTGTTAATTCAGAAGCGATTATGGAAGGAATAGTTATTAATGGTTCTGGATATGGAACTGGTAGAATTACTTCTTTAGAATTTAATGCGGCTCCTGATACAAGATCTTCTCAAATACAAGTAGGCAGTTACTCTGCTCAAATAGAATTTTATTCAGAAGGAGATTTATCTACAAACTCGGTCATGGACGGAGTTACTGTGCCGTACCCTGAATTTTTAGAAGACTTTTCAGAAAGTTTTAGTTTTTCTAGAAATGGAGAAGAAGATTATGAATATAGTCATGATCTTGAAATAACTTACATCTCTGGAGTAGACTCCAACGGCAACTCTATAGACCCCTTAACGCAAGCCAAAAACTTTTCTAATAACATTTTTCAACAAACACTAGTTTCTTTTGATGGAAACTTGGGAAGTCATTACGGAGATTATGATTCCGTAGGAAAGACTTACCTTACTGAAAGTTACAACACGATAAATGGTTCCACGTCTTTTTCAAAAAAGAAAAATTTAATAGGTGCGGAAGATAAAACAAACTATGGACTCAAAGTCACTAATAGTTACTCTCATGGACAAGACGGCGTTATAAACGTTTCTGAAAGAGGGGAAATTGTAGGTAGGGTTCCACTTAATGGAAGCTTATTAGAGCGTTCTAAAAGCGCAATGGAAACAGAAATTACCAACTCATTTACTAGATGTAATAACATTTATACTACTTATAATCAAACAGATATAGCATATAAAACGACATATGCTTCAATGGCTCTAAATTCAAGACCAGTATCTATATCTAGAGAAATAAATAATAATGCAAGCACCGTTTCTTATGATGTAGAATACACTGACGACGTTACTCTTTCTCATTCTCAATATACGGTTGAACGTAATTTAGAATTAAATAAAAAAGGAAATATATATGAAGTTTCAGAGAATGGAACTTTTACCAGCTATTTGTCTAAAGGAGTAAATTGGATGGATGCAGGTTACGAAGCCGTAACAGAAATACCTACTTCATCAACGTCTAAAGCGCGATGTCAAACATTTTATTCTAATAGTGGAGGGACAGATACCCTAAAGCTAACCTCAAGTTCTTCTCAAATACCGAAGTATGGAAAACAGTTTACTTATACTTATCAATTTACAGACGACCCAGAAGTTATGAACGATGGTGGTCTATTTACCAAAAAACAAATAAAAGTGGACGATAAACCCGGCATCATGATTATGAAACCTCATGTCATACCAAACGCAGGTTATGAGTTTATTCATTTGCCTGATCAAACCGATGCGGGAACAAGAAACGTAGAAATTACAGCTACTTTAAAACGAGATCAATATACTAATAATTTAATAGCATTTAGAGATCCAACCGTTGCGATAAATCAATTAAAAGCTGACGCCATAAACGAGGCGTATAAAGTATTTGTTGACCATGGAGCTTTGATTTCTAGCGATAAAAATGTTATTAGAATTACAAATGCGTCATATCAGTTTACGTCTAAAAATGAAATTACGTTATCTGTAGAGGTGCAATACGTTATGGAAAGAGCGGAAACACAATATAGAAGCCTACTACCAATATAATTATGCCTTTAGGATCGTCAACAGTATCTATTAGCTACGGAAGTTTTAACTTTTCTAATATGCCTACTCCTTATGTCAGCAGGAGTCAGGAGATGGTTTTTCATGGAAAAAAATGGGCGCAAGTCACTTCCATTGAATTAATGGGCAGCATAATAGGTGCTAGCTCAGCCACTTCTGCTGGCAAAGGGAATTGGGTTGCTATAAATAGAGAAAGAGATGAAATCCTTGCGGCTTTTTCTAAAGATTTCCAAACATTAACTGTTACTGAAAATTCTGTAGACATTTTAGAATTTAAAAATTGCATAATAAGAGGAGTAAATTTTACTGACGGCAATCAAGGTAAAATAGATTACTCTATTAGTCTAGAATGCTATCTAGAAAGCGAGTTCAATGGAACATTTGGAGTCATTGATCCAGAGAATACTTTCTCATACGAAGAACAAGAAAACGGAATTGTTTCTGTAAACCATTCTATATCCGCAAGAGGTTTGCAAACGGGTAGTTCTACAGCTTCTCCTAATCAACCTTTAAACAATGCTATTAATTTTGTAAATGGATTAACTGGCGCAGCCAATCATCATTTAGCTGGTGTGCCTGCTAGCAACTTTGTTCTACAGAGTATTAATAAAAACGTAGATAGAACCACGTCAACATATTCTATAGAAGAACAATATATTGTACAAACAGGAAAAATTGAAGATGTATCACTTTATGCTGGAGGATATACTAAGGAAGCAAATACTAGCGTTAGCTCTGGTATAGGTGATGAGTTTGTAAAGGTCGATGTTGAACTTTCTGTAAACGCGAGCAAGGATAAAACTGCTGCACAGCTTAGATCAGAGTTCTTTTCTATAACTGACAATGATAATCAATTGTATAGATTAGCTACTGGAGCCTTCGGCCATTTACTTCACGGTGGATCGCCAGCAATAGCTTTAAATCCAATTCCTATTAATTATGACATAAGCGATAATGCAGAGACTTCTAGACAAGTTTCAGTCAAGGCTACTTATAATAACGACAATATTCACAATGGCAATATAAGCGGCGCTTACTTTGATTATACTGTAAACGTTCAAACGGATGAAATTACGTCAATAACTACTGTGTCTGTTGAAGGAAATTTAAAAGCAAGATCGAATCATAGAAATCAGTACGAAGCAGTAAACAATTATTATTTAAATACAATAGTTTCCTATGGTGCAGAACAGTGGTTGTGGAATCTTGCTAATCCAATTTATACAGGCAGAATGGGAACAACATCTCCATGGAAGCTAAACAATTCTTCAGACAGTTTTACAGTTAGAAAAAACGCATTTAAGGGAGAGATATCTTTGAATGCATCTTTCTCTAATCAAGATTTTTTAAGCGGATTTAGCGAGTCAGATTTTACGTTAGAGATTCAGCCATCTCTAAAACTTTATTCTAGTAAGCCTAGCGCAAATAAAAATGGGGTTTATGGAATATATGACTTAGGTGTATCCAAAAGAGAAAAAGTAAATTTTAATGGAAACTTTGCAGCGGAAGAAGGTCTGACAAATTACAAAAGTATAGTTGGAGACTTTATTGACTCGGGTAAAGCAAAATACGTCACTGGTACAAACGTATACATTGGTGGAGCTTGGGTAGATAAAGCTGCCCCAATTTACCTAGAGGGAGAAAGTATAAATTCTGCTTCGGACCCACACTTTTCTATTGGCTTTGCGTATAATTATAGCCGCCAAGGAGATAAAAACGGCAATACATTTCACTAAATATGTTTGATACAGGAATAATTATAAATACTTTAAAGTCAGAGGCAATACCTACTGGCGATCTAAAGCTTTTATATGATTGGAACCATGCTTCTGGCGAAGTTATCTTTAATGAAATTTATGCTACCGGCCAGCACTTTGCTCCTAATCAAGTCCAAAATCAACAAGCCATGATTGATTCTGTTTCTCCGGGCGTTTCTATAGGTCACACTAATAGACCGGTTGTTAGCAAAAGAGATAGCTCTGGATATTTTAGATTCAGCGATTTAGTTCAGGTCTCTAGAGCGATGACTGAGGATAACTGGACATTTTTTCTAAATTATAAAACAGATTGGAAGTTCTCAGGTAATCAAAGCTTAATGCTGGTTTCTACTAAAGATAGCTATTCAGGGCTTTCTGGTTTTAACGTGGGGATTAACGCCTCTAATAGATTATTCTTTGAGTATCCCAATTCTGAAGGAGAAAATATAATTTTTACCCACTTTAAAGAAATGGGTGATCACAATGTAATTTCTGTATCTAAAGGATTAGATAAAATAGAATTGTCTTACTACGACTTATCAGACAATACTCATCATCACCAAGGATTTAATTTAAGCGGTTTCGTTAAGTCTCAAGATTGGTATATAGGAAATTTTTATGACCAAGGAAATCCAAAAGATCATAACTATACTACTGTAGACAATGGTCTTTTAAAAGACCCTCGTTACACCGGGTTTAGTGGCTGGATAGACGAGTTTATATTTTTTAATGGAGCTATGTCTAAGTCCAGTAAAGGACAAATTTGTTCTGGGCATTGTTACACGGACGTTACTTCGGGAGTAACTTCTGGGAGTGGGGTTTTAAGCAACAAGGTTACTGGAGTAACAGTTAATCCAACTGGCGTTACAGGGTTTGGTCAAACTGGAGTAGCTTACGATAATTTCTTTAGAGTTTACCCAAAATGCGGTCCATATGTAGACGTTTATATACCAAGTCAATTAAGCGGTAATTTAACGGGGGAGCTAATAAGTTATTTAACCGGCACAGAAATGGTTACTGGCGTTAGCATCGTTAATGTCCCCGGAGAAAAAGTGATTAACTTTAATAAGGTTGTTAACTTCGCTAAGAAAAATATTTGTTTTACGAACTTAGTATCTCAAGAATCAGATCGGTTTGAAGTTTATTCCAGTCAGCCAGAGGAAAATAACTCAAGTAATGTTGCGGCTTTTAAACCGGGGGAAACTATAATCAATGAAGATAAACGTACAATTTTACCCGGTAAATACTTTTTAGATACTGGTTTTTCTGGAGAAAATTTATCTGTTTATTCAGATGGATTATTAGTTCCTGCAAAAGAATACGCCGCTAACGCTGATGATCATTATGTCAATTTTAATGATGTTTCTTTCAATCATTCAAATACAATATCTTATCACAGAACCGTTGGCGAAGAGAAGTACCTGTCTTACTCTGGAGATTTACCCAAGGTTACAATAACTGATTCTGATTATTTTGGTAAGGATGTTTACTTGCGTCCCACTGGGCAAACCGGTGCAACCAAGCTTACGTCTGGAATAGATTATAATTTGGTCGGAGGAACTAATTTAGAAATTTATACAAGTAATCAATTTATTAAAGGAATAGTTAGTAATTCTGACAATAGCGGAGAATTTATTTTTGTCTCTAAAAGGCGAGGTCAAGATTTTCAAAATCAGGGGTCTGGAGTTGGGTTTACTCAGAACTCTTTTCCTATACAAAATGAAGTTGTATGGATAAACGGAGTAAGACAAACTAGGGAGAAATACTCCTTAGTGAATGATAAAAGCCTTTTATTAACTAATCAGTTCTTAACTGGGTATAATACTGTATTATTTGATAATTATGATACTTTTTGGAATGACAGTGGAGTATATTTATAATAAATTTTAAAAAATATGAATTAATATCTAAAGTGTAAATATAAAGGGGCAAAAGGACAAATATAATGGCATTTAGGTACATTGAAAAAATTACAGTTTCAAACGCGGCAAACCCTAATCCGAAGCATGGGGTTGCCTTTAATGGCTATATTTATGCCTTTAACTTTCAAACTAATTATGCGGATCAACCATCGCAGCTTAGTTTAAATATCGTCAATAAAGATGGGAACTTTCCAGATCTTGGAAGTAAATTAAGCTATCTGGAGCCTTATACAATTTCTATGGGTAGCGATAAATACTACATGTATCTTGTGTCTACTAATTCTAGTCATTCAGCTGAGAAAAAAGATCTTTCTGTTAACTTTATTGATGGGTCCCATATTTTGGATCGAACTTATGTGGGGTTAATACATAGACATGATCAAACCGCTCAAAACATAGCTACTGAAGCTGTCAATTTTGAAATTCCAATATTGTGTCCTTCCTGCAATATATTGAATAGGGACGCTTCTCAGGTTAACTATTCGGGTCCATTGGCCACTAGAGTTTTAGACTACTCTAGGTTATTACCCATAGCTGGCACCAACAATCAAGATGGTGGATTTTTGATAGTTGGAAGAGAAGAGTGGGCTAAGTCCCAATGCGAACTTCCAGAAGTTAATTATAATTTTTCAGAACTTAAAAAAGCCATGCAAAACATGGGGATTGTCACAAACATATTGGATCGTGCACCAAACTACAGACAATCTTATACAGGAAGCTTAAGAGAGGTTTTAAATAATTGGTGCAGTGATTTTGGAGTTTCATTTAGGTGGGACTATGAAAATTTTCCCGGAAAAATTATAGAAATCGATATGAGTAACCCGACTTTAATATCGGTCATAAACAATGTTTCAACAACGGCAAAGTCAATAAAAGGTCAGGATGGAGCATTGGTAACTTCTGTAGAGGAAGAGACAGATATAACGCAAACAGAACAACAATATCTTGTCACAAGACATGCTAGACAGGCGTTCCCTCGACCCTTTGATATGAGTACTCATTTTCTTACTTATTATCAAAACGTAACTGTTGGAAATATTTTTACTTCAGCAGCAATGTCGGGAAGAACTGAGTCAGACTTTAATTATTCTTGCGCATTAGCTAGGTATAATGGGAAAGCTAGAGATCTATTCTTATCTATGATAGCTCAAGGATATGCGCCTCAAGCTTGGCAAGCGTTAGGAGTCAGAAATGTTTATAAGGTTCCAAATAATGTTAGAGATGAATTAATAGAAGACTGCTTCAATACTAAAACATATAAAGACAGGCTTCTTGATAGGTGGGGAGGTCAATTTGAAGTTTATATAGGTAATTACAGCGAAGAACAGCATGATTCTTGGGAAAGTTGGGAAGCGGATATAGCAAACAATATAATAGGAAGATATTGGTATACAGACTTACAGTTTTTAGAAAATAATAATGTCTGCGACCAACAGAGCTTAATCAAATACACTGTTCAAGCCAAGTTAAACCCCGGGGGAGAACTGTTTTATAAGAACGGAAAAAAACAAGTCCCTTGGTCTGATCTAATGTATGGTCCAATGAATTATAATCTTTGGGGTTCTTCAGATCATATTAGATTGTTTAACAGAAGTGATGCGGTCTGGTCTACCGACATTAAAGAAATAAATGATCTTTTTAACGGACCTGAGCCTAATAAAACTGACTATTTAGAGCCGTATATGCCTCTGTATATTCCTTTGGAAGGAAAAATACACGCTAGAGTGATAGCTAGATGTGGTGCCGCCCCTTTGTTGCGGAATTTAGCGACTCAAGTAGGCGCTCTAAAAGCACAAGGTATAACTCCCATGGTTATTTTGGTTCCGAAGCCTGCAAAAATAAAACAAATTATAGGCTTTGGAGATATGATTTTGGCTGATAATCCAGAAGAACTTTTGTGGAACGAAAAAATAGAAGATAAACAAAACTCTCCTAGTTGTAATTTACCTTGCGAATTACAAACAAATTTAGCTACGACAGTTTGTCAATGTACTAAAAATCCAGCGGGAGCCATTAACACTACTAACTTTAGTCAGCTTTATGATAATAGCACTACGACGCCTTGGTATCCGGGGCTTTATTCAAGACAGAGCTTAGCGTTTGACTTAAAATTTAGAGGAACAACCAAGCGAATTATTTATCCTGTCGGAGCCCATAGTATGAGTGGGGGCACTAATCCAAACATGTGGTATAGAGCTAATTACACAGAAGACATAAGGTTTTCTGAAACAATGAGAACTACTAAGATCGTAAAAAATAATTTTGCTCCTCCGGGAAATGTGGGAAAAATAAAAATAATAGATAAAGACGTTAGCCAAGCTATAGACGCGTTTGTTAGTAAGGGACAACCCGAACTTATTAACGTTTATATTCCGGGACAAGGATTAATCACTGTAGATGACCATCATAATTATCTTATGGGGTTATTAAATATAAGCGCGAGGTTTCCAAGGAAATCAATCACGGTAAATATGCAAGGGTTAGATTTCGGCGCTTTATCTAGCTTTATGGACCCAGCGAAGGGATTCGAGGGATACACTGCATCGCTTAGTGAAGAAGGTATAAGCTCTACCCTTAGGTTTACTAGTCGACCCTCTGAGGTACCGAAGGGAGAAATATTCATGACTAAGATTGGACCTAAAGTAAATATGATGACAGTAACTTAATGAAATGATTTTTACTTCTGCAGCATATAGGAGAGTGCAAGAGAGGAATAATTTTACCTTTGACGCAGAATTGTCTATTAATACTTTGGAGGGCTTGGCTTCTTTCGGGTTTTCAGGTGAAGACAAAGTTTTTAAATTTGATTTTCAGAGTGGAAGAATCATTGATCCAGAGGGTAGATATGTACAATCTTACGAAAAAAATAAAACTTTTAATTTATCAGGTAATGTAAATGATACGGAGTACAATTATTATGTAGATAAAAATTTAATTGTTCAAGAGGGCAAAAAACAATCATTTAAGACTCAAAGGATGTTCGTTGATTGCTCTGGCTGTGAATTTACTGTTTTCCCAAGGGTTTATACTAGTGGCTCAGGAGACTTTGCTTTTTCTGGGTTTCCTCAATTTTTTTATAAGGATCAATTAATTACTGGCAAGGTTGTAAATGTTGGGTCGGGTTATGCTTTTGATATTTTATCTGGCGATATAGAGGAAGCTTTAACTGGACATCTCGCAATACACGAGTTGCCGAAAAATATTAGTAGTAATAGTAATATAGTTTTTTCTGGTATACGTGCAGATAATAGAGCTCTTTATAAGGTAGAAACTCTTTTCTATACAAGCTTTGGAGAAGTTAATAGAACTTTTGAAATTTCTGGAAGAGAGGACAATTATTCTACAGAGTTTAGTTTATCTTCTTTTCCGCAAAGTGAAGCATCTTTTGTAAATCCAGATACTAACAATGTAGCTTCTGGAGGTAATCCCTTTATAGAAAAAACGGGTTCGTATATGCTTACCCATTATCACGCTTTAAATAGAAATTATATTAGCGGAATAAAATTAGATGTTAATTTGACTCATCACTCTGGAACAACAGGGTTATTCTCTGGATATATTACTGGCATAAAAATAGATGATGGAGGAACAGGATATTATGGTAATCCATATGTAGAAATACAGGGTTCAAGCAGCAAGGCTAGCGTAAATAGTTACGTTGGTAGTGGTCAACTTACTGGAATAGACGTAATTAATCCGGGGTCGGGATATTCTTCAGCAAATGCAGTTATCTACTCTAATGTTAGCGGAGTAATTGTGACTGCTTCTGGTCAAGGCTATACAGGTCAGCCTTTAGTAAATTTTGTGGGCGGTGGAGGAACAGGTGCTTCAGGGCTCCTTCATATTACTGGTAGTCATAGCGGAGGTACAGAGGTGTCTATGATATCTTATGGGTCGGGATACTCTAGCGTTCCCAGCATTACCTTTACTCAACAAAGCGGCACCGGTTTTGTAGATGAATTTATTGACGCGAGCGGATATGCGGTCTTGGCAACTGGAGCTAGAGTTACTCCTTTAATAGGGACTTACTTGAAAACTTTTACTGGGGCTTGGAATTTTTATACTGGCTCAGGCGTGTACCTCCATCAACAAAGTGCTGTAAATGATTTAAGTGGTTATGATAATTTTAGAAAAGAACAAAATTATATTTCTGGTTCATCAAATGAACCTTACGGGTATGAAAATGATAGAATATTTTTTAAAAGCAGAGAAGATTACAATGAATCATCTATAAATTTAATTGTTACAAACAATATTTATTATGATGAAGAACCTTTAGTAGCATTACTTACCGTATCTGGAAGTGGAAATTATACTACTGGGTTATATATCACAGGAATAAAGTAAAATGAGTCGCGGAATAAAAGGTGGTTTCATAAGGGGAGATGACTTGGGCGAAGGAGTCGCCAAGGAAGATCTTCACGAGATGACTGTCATTGCCTTTTATGAGGTGGGTGCTGTTGCGGGTTTAAATCCTGCTGGACGCTTTACGCTTCCGGGTGGATCAATGTCAGATCCTCATCCTCAACAGGGATTATTTGATTATTTAAGTTCCTCTATTATTGTATGCGCGGACCCAACAACGCAAAAAAATTATTTAGTTTTAAGACCTAGGGCTCTAAGGGGACCCGCTTACCCTACAAATAATAATACAGATGGAGTTACGCCGGGCTATCAACAAGGAGAAAAAATTTCCGTAAAGGTATTAACTGAACCTATAGAAAGCATTGCGCCTGCCGATCTTTTAAGATTTGCTCAGTTTTATAATTGTTTAGTAGATACTCGTCCTTCGGGAAGAAATGATACTATAACTTTCTTATACGAAGATCTTAATGTACATGGAAGAGTAAGAAAAACAACTGGATCTGGAGATCAAGGTTATCAAGGTTATCAAGGATTCCAAGGCTACCAAGGCTATCAAGGTTATCAAGGCTATCAAGGTGTCCAAGGTTACCAAGGCGTCCAAGGTTACCAAGGTAAACAGGGCATCCAAGGTTACCAAGGCAAACAAGGCATCCAAGGTATTCAAGGTATCCAAGGCAAACAGGGTATTCAAGGCGTCCAAGGATATCAAGGCAAACAGGGTATCCAAGGTATTCAGGGCATTCAAGGTATCCAAGGTTACCAAGGGAAACAAGGTTTACAAGGTAAACAAGGCATTCAAGGCGTCCAAGGTTACCAAGGGAAACAAGGTTTACAAGGTATTCAAGGTAAGCAGGGTATTCAAGGCGTCCAAGGTTACCAAGGGAAACAAGGTTTACAAGGTAAACAAGGCGTTCAAGGTCTTATAGGTAAACAAGGTATTCAGGGCGTTCAAGGTTACCAAGGAAAACAGGGTATCCAAGGCAAACAGGGTATTCAAGGTGTTCAAGGATATCAGGGTAAACAAGGTATTCAAGGTAGAGTAGGGACCACTGGTAAACAGGGAGCTATTGGTGGACAAGGTGTCCAAGGCTACCAAGGTTACCAAGGAAAACAGGGTATCCAAGGTATTCAAGGTGTTCAAGGTCTTATAGGCAAACAGGGCATTCAAGGCGTCCAAGGTTACCAAGGAAAACAGGGCATCCAAGGTATTCAAGGCGTCCAAGGTCTTATAGGTCTCCAAGGCGTCCAAGGCGTGCAAGGTTACCAAGGCAAACAGGGCGTCCAAGGTCTTATAGGTCTCCAAGGTGTCCAAGGCTACCAAGGTTACCAAGGTAAACAGGGCGTCCAAGGTCTTATAGGTCTCCAAGGCGTCCAAGGCGTGCAAGGTTACCAAGGTAAACAGGGTGCCCAAGGCGTTCAAGGTCTTATAGGTCTCCAAGGTGTCCAAGGCTACCAAGGTAAACAGGGTTACCAAGGGAAACAAGGTTTACAAGGTAAACAAGGCGTTCAAGGCTACCAAGGTTACCAAGGTAAACAAGGTGCCCAAGGCGTTCAAGGTCTTATAGGTCTCCAAGGTGTCCAAGGTAAGCAAGGTTACCAAGGCAAACAGGGCGTCCAAGGTTTTCAAGGTGTTCAAGGCTATCAAGGCTATCAAGGCAAGCAAGGTGTTCAAGGTGTTCAAGGTCCTGCTCATGGTCACCAAGGCAAACAGGGCTATCAAGGTAGACAGGGTGCCCAAGGCAAACAGGGTTACCAAGGTGACGTTGGTAAACAAGGTCACAAGGGTTCTCAAGGCAACGTAGGACTTCAAGGCACCCAAGGAGCGCAAGGTTATCAAGGTGTACAAGGAGCGGGCGTACAAGGACATAAAGGGCGACAGGGCGCACATGGAGTACAAGGCGCTCAAGGTAAACAAGGTTACCAAGGTGTTCAAGGTCCTGCTCATGGTCACCAAGGCAAACAGGGCTATCAAGGTAGACAGGGTACTCTAGGCAAACAGGGGGCTCAAGGCTATCAAGGAAAACACGGTAGCCAAGGTAACCAAGGTAACCAAGGTAATCATGGTTCTCAGGGAAGACAAGGCGGACAAGGTGCTCAAGGTTATCAAGGCGGCGCTGGAAAACAAGGAGCTCAAGGACACCAAGGGATTGATGGTAAACAAGGCGCTCAAGGCAAACAAGGTCTTCGTGGTTATCAGGGTATACAAGGTGTTCAAGGAGAGCAGGGGTTAAGAGGGCACCAAGGTGATCAAGGTAAACAAGGTGGACAAGGTGCTCAAGGTTACCAAGGTAAACAAGGCGGCCAAGGTAAACAAGGTCTTATAGGTGTACAAGGTTCCCAAGGTAAACAAGGATATCAAGGCAAACAAGGCGGTCAAGGAGTTCAAGGTATACAGGGTCCCGCTCATGGTAAACAAGGAGCACAAGGTGTCCAAGGAGTACAAGGCAAACAAGGTGCTCAAGGTAGACAAGGTAAACAGGGCGCAACGGGGACCGGTAAACAAGGAGCGCAAGGCGGTCAAGGAGTTCAAGGGGCAGAGGTTAGCCCTTGTGTAACTTCAAGCGCTTGGAGCCACGCTCAAATTGGTTCAGATATAATTTATACTGTTGATCTCTCGTCTACTGCCGCCTTTACGAATGGAGAAGCGTGTACAATTACTTATAGTCTTTATGATGCCTCGACTTTATCTGTAACAGGCACAAATACAGAAAACGGTGTTATTACAGTTGTTAGCTCAACACAAATAAAAGTTACAGTTACAAATGCCGCGCGAGCACCTCATCCTCCTCTCCCCGTAACAGTTTGTCACGGAGGCATGGTTACTGGCACTGCGGGTAAACAGGGTGATCAAGGAAATCAAGGTAACCAAGGAAATCAAGGTAACCAAGGCGCACAAGGTCTCCAAGGTAAACAGGGCGCACAAGGCTATCAAGGTCTTCAAGGCGGACAAGGCAAACAAGGCGGACAAGGTCTTATAGGTAAACAAGGCGTACAGGGCAAAGGAGATCAAGGTGATGCTGGTGTACAAGGTAAACAAGGCTACCAAGGAAAACAGGGTCTTACAGGTAAGCAGGGTGTTCAAGGTATTCAAGGTGTCCAAGGTGTTCAAGGAAGAAAGGGTACTACAGGTTCGCAAGGATCCATAGGAGGTCAAGGAGTACAAGGAAAACAAGGTTATCAAGGTAAGCAAGGAGCTCAAGGCAAACAAGGCGCACAAGGTAACCAAGGTAACCAAGGTAATCAAGGTAATCAGGGAAACCAAGGTAACCAAGGCAATAAAGGTTTGCAAGGCAATCAGGGCGCACAAGGTTATCAAGGTAATCAAGGAGTTCAAGGGGTTCAAGGTAGACAAGGTAAACAGGGCTACCAAGGCAAACAGGGTCTTATAGGTAAGCAGGGTGTTCAAGGTATTCAAGGTGTCCAAGGTGTTCAAGGGGTTCAAGGCGTTCAAGGAACACAAGGCAAACAAGGCTACCAAGGCAAACAAGGCGGTCAAGGAGTTCAAGGTGTTCAAGGTCCTGCGCACGGTAAACAAGGAGACCAAGGTAAAACGGGTTCTGGCGCGCAAGGAGCACAGGGCTACCAAGGTAAGCAGGGTGCAGGAGGTTCTCAGGGGGGCGCAGGTAAGCAAGGAGCGCAAGGCTACCAAGGTAGCCAAGGAGCAACAGGTGGCGAAGCTACACCGTGTGAAACTTCAGGCACGTGGTATTCTGGAGGTGGTGATGTTGGTGCATGGTGGTTTGTAATTACTCTTGGAGATGCAAGTCGTTGGACTGTCGGAGAAAATTGCACGATTAGCTACCCGAATGATGCTGGTGGGGTTACATCAACTAGCGCTACAGTAGGTGGAACTAGTGTTACTCAAATTTCTGTACAGCTTACTAGCGGTACCCCGCCAATCGGTGGACCTAATCAACAACCTACTCCCCATGGTCCCGGGGGCGACGTAACTGTTTGTCATGGAGGTATAGTTTCCGGTACAACGGGAAACCAAGGCGATCAAGGCGTTCAAGGTGAGCAGGGTGTTCAAGGTGTTCAAGGTTTCCAAGGAAATCAAGGTAACCAAGGTAATCAAGGTAATCAAGGCGGTCAAGGCGGTCAAGGCGTTCAAGGGCATGAAGGCAAACAAGGTACGCAAGGTGTGCGAGGTTTGCAAGGTGATCAAGGCTATCAAGGTAAACAGGGTTTACAGGGTTTTCAAGGGAATCGAGGCACACAAGGTTATCAAGGTAAACAAGGTTTACAGGGTGGACAGGGTGCGCAGGGTAAACAAGGCTATCAAGGTACGGCAGGTAATCAAGGGCACAAAGGTAGCCAAGGCAACATTGGTGTACAGGGTGTACAAGGTGTCCAAGGTCCTTCAGATGGAGCGCAAGGCGCACAAGGTGCAGCTGGTTTAGGCGGACAGGGTGTGCAAGGCGTTCAAGGAGCTAAAGGTGTCCAAGGTCCTTCAGATGGCAATCAAGGAGAGCAAGGAGCACAAGGCGCTCAAGGAAGTAATGGTAAACAGGGAGACCAAGGTAATCAAGGTAATCAAGGAGCTCAAGGAGCCGGCGGTTCACAAGGTCACAAGGGGAGTCAAGGTAATGCGGGCGTACAAGGCAACCAAGGTAACCAAGGTAACCAAGGTAATCAAGGTGATAATGGTGCTCAGGGTGACCAAGGCAATAATGGCGCACAAGGTAATCAAGGAGACACTGGCAAACAAGGTTATCAAGGAGACACTGGCAAACAGGGTAACCAAGGTGACGCTGGCAAACAAGGAGCTCAGGGCAATCAGAACTCATTCCCATTGAACAATCTCTTAATCCCAATTGATCTGCCAAATCTCTACATTCCTGAAACATTTCTCTCCTTCCGTTTAGATCTAGGTCTAAAGGAGACATAGTCATTAA
>MDTE01192854.1_pt1 | contig 21337 bp, 21 predicted proteins | sample 811231 | NCBI WGS metagenome assembly MDTE01 (sample SAMN05326651, study PRJNA326480) | marine metagenome | isolation source: seawater | place: Indian Ocean: Red Sea | collected 2010
AAAGAACGCAAGAGGATTTCGGCGAAATCAACCAGTCCTTCTTGGTCACAAACTTTTTGGTACTCGTTCATGATATCGACCATTTTTTCCTCAACAAAAGAAGCGCTGGATTTTATTTTTGCTTTTCTTCTGCCTTCTTCTTTCTGATTATTAATAAACCATTGTGCTTGTGCTGGCTGCCAAGTTGCGTCGTCTAATTCTAGAGATTTTATGACCCTCTTTATAACCCTGTTCTGATCTTCTGAGTCTAAAATAGAAAAGCTCTTTGGCAGACCAGCTTCTTCCCAATGCCTTCTCAACATTCTATGAAATAGCGAGTGAAAAGTTCCACACCACATCTGATTGAGTTGTTCGCCGAGAATATTCTCTATTCTGCCTCTCATCTCTTTTGCTGCTTTATTTGTGAAAGTAACTGTCAAAAGGGACATGGGATTAAAATTGTGAACCTTGCAAAGCCATGCTACCTTGTGAGTTATGACTCTGGTCTTACCAGAACCCGCACCTGCTAAAATTAAAGAGAATTGAGACTCATCTGATACAGCTTCCCTTTGCGGCGGATTTAGATCATCCAATATATAAGATACATCCATATATTTTTATTTTAAGCTAAAGTAGATTCTTTGTATTAATAACATTTATGAAAAGTTTTGAAAATTCTTTAGAAACAATGCTTGAACAAGCTTTTTTGTCTTTCGAAAATGGAGTGGAAGACTCTAAAAGTTATTTCCATACTCCAACCGTTTGTAGTTTTGATGGAAAAGAGATATCTGCAAGAACAGTAGTGCTTAGAGAATTTGATAAAAAAAAGAGGATTTTAAGGTTCCACACTGATCAGAGATCTCCAAAAATTGCTCAAATGAAAGCGAATAATAAAGCTACCCTTCATGCATATGATCAAGAAGAAAAAATCCAGATTAGATTAAAAGGAATCATAGAAATCCATAATCAAAACTCAGTGACTGAAAATGCTTGGAATAATACAAGAGAAATGTCGAAAGAATGTTATTCAGTAAAAGACTCGCCGAGCAAGAAAATAGATAATCCAAATGAATTTGATATTGATAAGAATAAATTGGATAGAGAAAAAGGATACAAAAACTTCACGGTTATTCTTTTTACATTTCACTATTTAGAAATTTTATATTTGAAAAGATCTGGTCACAGAAGAGCTGCTTTTGAATGGGCAGAAGATAAAATTCAGCAGAATTGGATGATTCCCTAGTTAACCGTGTTGGCTAAAACTAAAATAACGCCAGTCACTATCAAAAGAATTCCAAAGGAAACTAACAGAGACGGAAACTGCTGATATTTAATAGCACCCAATATCGCTATCAAGACAATCCCTACTCCAGACCAAATTGCATATGCTACTGATACAGATATATGTTGAAAGGTTAAAGACAAAAAATAAAAACTTGCTGCATAACTAACCACCACAATTAAATTAGGTATCATTTTTGTAAAGCCTTCTGTATCTCTTAAGAAAAGAGTACCAACAACTTCTAAAATGATTGCCAAAAAGAGAAAGGTGTAAGGTAAAACCATATAGCCTCAAGTCAATTGTAATGAAAAAATATAAAAGTATTCTATTTTTTTAATTCCAGTTAAAATTAACAAATGAGTAAACATAATGCTTTAGATATGTTTGGTAGATCTGGTAATCCTACCTTGAGCGATGCTACCTTTTCAGATTTTGAAAATGTAGATCAAAAAACCATGACACTTCAAGGGACTGTCAACAAGGTAGGGATTCTCTTAGCTCTAGTTGTGCTTAGTGCAGCTTACACTTGGAATACATATTTTATAACTGGAAGTCCTGGAGCATTAATGCCAATTGGACTTTTTGGAGGAATGATTTTTGCTTTAATTACCATTTTCAAAAAACACTGGTCGATGTACACAGCTCCAATTTATGCCATTTTAGAAGGGCTATTTTTAGGTGGTATTTCAGCCATTTTTGAAAACCAATACCCTGGAATTGTGATTCAAGCAACAGGATTAACTTTTGGCACCTTGGCTTCTTTATTGGTGCTCTATAAAACCGGAGTGATAAAACCTACTGAGAATTTTAGACTAATGGTGGTATCAGCTACTATGGGAATAGCTCTGCTCTATGTGATTAGTTTCATAATGAGTATGTTTGGAACTGGGATAGGATTTATTCATGATAATGGTATTTTTGGTATAGGTTTTAGCCTTTTTGTAGTTGCTATTGCTGCACTGAATTTGGTTCTAGATTTTGATTTCATAGAAGAAGGTTCTGAAAAAAATGCCCCCAAATATATGGAGTGGTTTGGGGCCTTTGCTTTAATGGTAACTTTGATTTGGCTTTACTTAGAAATGCTCAGACTGCTTGCAAAGCTTAGAAGCAGATAGCGTGTCTTTGACAAATATTTTTTTTATACTTCTTACTTTTGTTTCGCTAGCAATATTCTTTTTTCTTGGTCGTTATAAGGCTTCAGAAAAACAATTGAACAGAACAAATCGAATAGATTGGTCTGATAGCAGATATGATTTCATAAAGTACTTCCTGCTTATTCTTTTTTTAGCGATAGGTATAGCGTTTTTGATAAAAACTTTCGCCTAAAATAATTTTAAAATGATAAATACCGAAATTTTAATAATTGGTGGAGGTGCTGCGGGTCTAACTGCAGCAATTGAACTTGCTAAAGATTATAGAGTATCTGTAATTTCAAAAGAAACGATTGTTGATAGCTCGACTTGGTATGCACAAGGAGGGATAGCAGCAGTAATGGGAGAAAAAGATACAGTAGAAGAGCATATCTCTGATACTTTAGAAGTTGGAGATGGTATATGCGATGAAGATGCTGTTGCGCATTGTGTAAAAAATAGTAAGGCCGCTATTGATTGGTTAATTAAAGTGGGGGTTAATTTCACAATGACGAAAAATGGTGAGAAATTACATCTCACACAAGAAGGCGGTCATTCAAAAAGAAGGGTTGCACATTCAAAAGATACAACCGGTAAAGAAGTATCTAATTCTCTGATAGCCCGCGCAAGGAAAGAAAAAAATTTAACAATTTATGAAAATCATTTAGCTGTAGATTTGATCACAAAAAACAAAATCTGTTTAGGGGCTTATGTTTTTGATAAAAATAAAGAAGAAGTCATTACTTTTAAATCAAACGCCACTATTCTTGCTTCAGGGGGAGCAAGTAAAGTTTATTTATATACGAGCAATCCTGATGGAACCAGCGGAGATGGCATGGCGCTGGCTTGGCGAGCTGGGTGCAAATTATCTAATATGGAATTCAATCAGTTTCATCCTACCTGTCTTTATCATCCAGAAGCAAAATCTTTTTTGATAAGCGAAGCTTTAAGGGGTGAAGGAGCATATTTGTTGAATCACGAAAATGAAAGATTCATGAAAAAATATCATAAGAAAAATGAATTAGCTCCAAGAGATGTCGTAGCAAGGTCCATTGATGAAGAGATGAAAAAAACAGGTAAAGATTTTATGTTTCTTGATATAAGCCATAAACCAAAAAAAATGGTTCTTAAATCTTTTCCTGCAATTCATCAAAAATGTTTAAGCTATGGATTTGATATCACAAAAGAAAAAATTCCTATTGTTCCAGCTGCTCATTATTCTTGTGGCGGTGTAAAAACTGGCTTATCAGGAGAAACTAATATTAAAAAGCTTTACGCAATTGGAGAAACAGCATGCACAGGTCTGCACGGTGCCAATAGGATGGCGAGTAACTCTTTATTAGAATGCATAGTTTTTGCAAAGTCTGCAGCCTCACATATTAAGAAAAATTTTAGCTTTAATAAATATAAACTAAAGGATTGGGACTCATCTAAGGTTATTAGATCTGGAGAAAATGTACTTATCTCCCACAACTGGGACGAAACGAGAAGGTTGATGTGGGATTATGTCGGGGTTGTCAGAACAAATGATCGACTATTAAAAGCAAAAGAAAAAATAAAGATAATTCAAAATGAAGTTGAAAGTTTTTATAAAAATTTTGAGTTAAATTCAGATTTTATTGAGCTAAGAAATTTAGTTCTTGTTGCTAGGTTGATTATAGAAAGTGCTATTTTAAGAAAAGAAAGTAGAGGACTTCACTACAACATTGATTATCCTAAGAAGATGAAAAAAGGGTATTCTTCTGTAATTTCAAAGAACGACTTCAAAGTTGCTTGATTAAATCTCTCATAGATAAAACTCCAACTAACTTATCTTTGTCCATAACAGCGAGGTGTCGAATTTGATTTTCCATCATTAAATCCAATGCGTCCATTTTGCTACATTGCGGAGTAACGCTAATAATATTCTTAGACATTATCTCTTTAACTTCATTTTTTAGAGATTCCTTGCCTTTTCTTGCCACAAGTTCAATTATGTCTCTCTCAGTAAGAATTCCTTCAAGATCTTGAGGATCGTTTGTATCAGAACAATAAACAAGCAGAGCTCCAATCCTATTTTTATCCATAATTTTGCAGGCATCTTCAATTGAAGAATTCCTAGCAACAGCAAAGATATCCCAATATCTTTGATTTAAAAGCAGAGATTCTATATTTTCAGACATTAAGTGAGATGATTTATGGAGTTTTTTGTTTATAATACTTCAAAATCTAGGAGATTTAAAAATGATATTTACAAAAGGAATTAAATTAATGTCTCTTTCCGTTATTTTATTGGGATTGAGTTCTCTGATTCATGCTGACAAGGGCTTCATTACTGTCGATGGAAAAAACATTGAAATGGATGTTGAAAGACAATATCAAGCGCCAGCAAGCTATCCAAGAAAAGCTTTAAGGTTAGCAAAGGAAGGTTATGTAATTCTTGAATTTGATGTAAGTGCAGATGGTGATGTTATCGATCCATTTGTTTTAGAAGGTGAACCAGCTGGATTATTTGACAGAGCAGCAATGAAATCTATTAGAAAATGGATTTATCAACCTCCCATTTATGAAGGTGTTCCTGTTCAAGTAAATGATGTACAAGTGAAATTATCTTTCAGAGTTCAATAAAGTCATCAACTCCTGCGCATAAATGCGTATCAGAACAGTATTAATTGGGATAGGTCTAGCCGGCAATGTATTGCTAGCTCTATCCCTATTATTTCTTTTCAATTACCGTGATGCAACACAAAAAAGTTTTGCAAATGAATCGCTTGTTTCGACTTATGAAGCAGCATGGTTTCAGACCTTAGAAACTTCATTTGATGCAATTTCTGCGTGGCTTCCAATAACTGGAGAACGAGGAAATTTTTGGGATCCTGAAAATCCTATCTATCCAGAAGAAGAACTTTCGTCTCCAGAGCATTCCTATGCAAATCCTTTAATACAGTTTATTACAGAGAAAAATATTGGAGAGGCAGGCTATTTGCTGGATCTGATGTTTGAGTTTGATCTGGACGAGGGTAATTTGAGTTTTATAAAAGCTTATTATCCAGATGGACAAAGGTTTTACTGTGCTAGTGCCCTTGATTTATCTGGAATAGATGCTTGTAATCCGCAAGCAAAAAATGAATACAATGACAACCTTGAAGAATTTTTAATAGATGCAGGTAAAAGACCAAGAAGGTTCCTCCAGAAAATAACAGACTCTAGCGGAGAAAAAATATCTACCCTAAACCAAATGATGGCTTTCCCTATCAAAGCTTTTAGCAGAAATGCAGAAGCAGTAATTGTAATGGGTATTGATGTCAGGAAATCTATGGAAACTTTTGGAGATGAGTTTGAACTAGTAACGGCTGTTCAAACTGAAGAAGGAATTATTTCATTGGGAGATGACTATGCCAGGTATGAGTCTGGTCTTGAATTGGATGAAACCTCAAACTTTGGAATTACCAATATCAAAGGTCATGTTGATAAAGCTAATTTAAACCTGGAAGAGTTTGGAAATAGAACTTCTACCAGGGACTCTGACTTGGGCTCTCTTATCACTCTTTTACCTTTAAGCTCCTATCTTTCTTCAGATAAAGCTCAACTTTTCATTTTTAGAGACGAAAGCGAAAGTATTGCTCAAGAAAAAGCCATTTTAAATACAATTTATATAATCATAACAATAGTTATTTTCCTAGTTATTGCCTTTACGTCGGGAATTCTGGCTAGCGTTTTTGGTTCAGTAAACAGGGCTATTGAGGTTTTACAAGCTCTCACTAGCGGAGACTTGTCAAAAACTATGCCGCAAAGGAGAGGTTTGTTTAGATCAGAAAACGATGAAGTTGGAGAGCTTGCTCAGGCGTTAGAAATTTACAGAGGACATCTCAACGAAATGGAAAATATCAGGACTGAACAAGCTAGAAGAAGAAAAGAAAGAGATACGGCAATAATAGAAAAAATGAGTATTCTTGCCGATGAGCTAGAGGGGGACTCAAGAACTTTAATTCTAAATGACATAAATAGAATGCAAAATCTTGCACAAGAAAGTTCACAAGACAAAGGAGAGGAAGCATCAGTTGAATTAATGACAGTTGCTTTCACGAGAATGGCAGATGAAGTACAAGTCCTCATAGATACCAGAACAAAAGAAATGGAAGAGTCTAGAGATGAAGCCTTAGAAGCCAATGAACAAAGAAGTAAGTTTTTTGCAAATATGAGTCATGAACTTAGAACACCTTTGAATGCAATTTTAGGTTATGGAGAGATGCTTTATGAAGAATGCGAAGACTTAGGCTATGAAGATTTGATGCCCGATTTAAAGAAAATTACCACTTCCGGTACTCACTTATTATCTCTAATCAATAATATTTTAGATCTATCAAAAATTGAGTCAGGGAAAATGGAACTTTTCATAACAAGTTTCGAAATAGAAAAAGTTGTAGAAACACTTAGAGATATAAATGCACCCTTGGCTGCCAAAAACGATAATGGATTTAAAATTAATATACAGGAAGCCATTGGTTCAATGTCCCAAGATGAAACTAAACTTAGACAGTGTGTCACTAATTTTTTAAGCAATGCGTTCAAATTTACCAAAAATGGCTTGGTAACATTAGATGTTACTTCCTATATGCAAGATGAAGTTGAAATGATTGAATTCAAAGTTACTGATGATGGAGAAGGTATGAGTGAAGAAGGAGTTGCAAAAGTCTTTGAAGAATACGAACAAGCAGAGAGGTCGACTTCAGCAACTCATGGGGGAACAGGATTAGGTTTACCCATTAGCAAAAGGTTTGCTGAATTAATGGGGGGTGGAGTAACAGTTTCGAGTGAAAAAGGCGTTGGTTCTGTATTTTCGATTTTCATGCCGAGGATCTGTGAAGAATCTGAAGAATTAGAAAATGACGAAATTACTACCCTAGAGGGTGAAAATCTTTGTGTCCTAATCGACGATGATATTGCGATGCATGACTTAATAAAAAGAACTGTTAAAAAAGCAGGAATGACCTTGATAGGTGCTACTAATGGCGAACAAGGTCTCAATATGATCAGAGAGTCTAAGCCTAAACTAATCTTATTAGATGTATTAATGCCTGGTAGAGATGGATGGTCGATCCTTAAGGAATGTAAATCTGACGAGGCTATAAAAAATATTCCTGTCATAATGGTTTCGCAAATGTCTCAAGAAACTTTGGCATTTTCATTAGGTGCAGATGACTACCTCACTAAACCAATTGATAGAGACAAGTTTCTTAAAATGGTAACGGATTTATTAGGAACGTCTTCCAACAGAAAGATTTTAATTGTAGACGATGATTCAAATACAAGAGACATACTAGGCAGAGCATTAAATGATGCTGGTTACGAAGCTTTCCTTGCTAGAGATGGAAAAGAGGGATTAGATAATTTAGATAAAAATCCAGCGCTTATAGTTCTTGATTTAGAGATGCCTCGAATGGATGGTTTTGAGTTCTTAGAAAATTTTGTAGAAATGGATTTCGAAGAAAAGCCAAATATTTTAGTTTATTCGGGTAAAGACTTATCTGAAGTACAAGAAGAACTTTTAAGAAAAAATGTTGCCGGCCTCGTCAAGAAAGACGAAGTTTCTATCAACCAGCTTCCAGCAATGGTTACAAAATTATTAGGGAAAAAAGCCTAAGCTTCCAAGTTTGACTCTATTTTCTCTAGAAGTCTCTTAAAATCAACTGGCTTGGTATCAAAATCATCAGCGCCGCATTCTAATGCTTTTTGTCTGTCATGTTCCATGGCATGAGCAGTCAATGCAATAATAGGAATATTTGAAATATCTGGATCTGCTTTTGCTTTAGTTGTTGCTTCCCAACCATCAAGCACTGGAAGTCCCATATCCATTAAAACCAAATCAGGATTTTCTGATTTCATCTTATCCAATCCTTCTTGTCCATCAAAGGCAAATATGACTTCAAATTCCCTTCTTGTAAGTCTTCTACCTAACATATCTCGATTCATTTCATTATCTTCAACGTAAAGAATCTTTTTCATAACACTCTCCCTCAGTCATAAACAAACTGATTTCTTCCCCCTTCTTTTGCTTTGTAAAGTCTCTCATCTGCAAGGTTAACAAGCTCTTCTTGATCTTTAACCTCGGATGACTTAATGACTCCTCCACTTATAGTAATATTTATTTTAGTATCTTGGAAGAGTATAGATAAATCTACTACCGCTTTTCTAACTCCTTCACAGTATTCATTTAAACTTTGAGCATCTTTCTCTTCTATAATCGCTATAAATTCTTCTCCCCCAACTCTACCAATAACATTTTTGCCACATGCATCTTTCAAGCTATTAGCGACAGCTTTCAAAACTTCATCGCCACCGGGATGGCCATAAGTATCATTAATTGATTTGAAAAAATCTATATCCATTGATAGCAGAGCAAATTCATAATTTTTATCTTTTTTTAGTCTTTGAAAACACTCTTCAATCTTATCGAAAACTACTTGCCTATTGAAAATACCAGTTAACGGACAAGTTGTTGCTTTTAGATTTAATTCTTTTAAAAGTTCTTGTTCTCTAGCTCTAAAATATTTAGCCTCTAAACTAGCGATTGATTTAGCCATTAAAATAGTTCCATTAAGAGGTTTTGGAAGATAATCTGAAGCTCCCAGCTTGATACATTTAGCTGTACTATCAACATCATTGAAAGCGGAAACCATAATAATAGGAAGTTCGTCCCTATCGTGACTTTTTCTAAACCTCTTTAAAAGCTCTAAACCGTTTATATCAGGAAGCATTACATCAAGCAAAATTAGATCAGGCGTTTGAGTATCTACTTCTTTAATTGCGGAAGTTCCATCAAACGCTACTCTACAAGAAAGTCCATTTTGAGATAATCTTCTTTCTAAAACTTCACAATTGGTCTTATTATCGTCGACAATCAGAACATCCGACCCTTTAAGATGATCATCTATGTCTAGGCTATAATCAATATCTCCCAGCGATCTAAATAAGGACTCAGCATTTTGAATTTGTCCTTGTTCAGAGTCTTCTGTAGCTTTTTCGTTGAGATCACCTTTAATAAAATCTACAAATCTCTCTATAGCAGTTTCTGTTTCTCTAGATAAAGATAATATTGTGTTTAAATCTTTTACACACTCTTCCGATAAATCTTCTTCAAAGTCTTCAATGAGAATTTCACTATAGCCAATAATTGCATTCAGAGGAGTTCGAAGATTATGCCTAAGCTCAGAGTACTCTTCTGATGTTTTAGTTTTTTTGTCTATAGCTGTGTTTTCTTTGAATGCATCTTCATACTGACTAAGAAGTTTATCTTCAGCTTCTTTTATTTGGTTTATTTCAGAGCTAATTTCTAAATTGTTTTGAACTGCAAATTGTTCAACCAAATCTATATATTGTTCAATGGCTTCTGCCGGTGCAGCAAACTCCTGTTTGATTTGTGCAAGTAATATCTTTTCTGCGCCTTTTGATGGTTTTTCAATGCCAGCCATTAAAATCCCTCCCTAAAATCTTTTAAGAATTGAGGGCGATGATGATAATAACCTTGACCTTTATGACATCCTAGTTTCAAAAATGTTTCCTCTTGTTCTTTTGTTTCGATCCCTTCGGCTAACATTCCTAATTCCATATTATTACAAATTGTTACGACAAATCTGACCAACTCTTGTGTATCCTCTTGAGAAATTGTCCTGGAAAAATCTTTATCTAACTTAACAAGAGTAATTGGTAAATCTCTTAAATAACTCAAAGAAGAATAGCCTGCACCAAAATCATCTAACGCAAGTGGTATTCCATGAGATTGAAGTTTTTCAAAATATTGGGCAGCCCTTGATCTGTCCTCTAGCTCCGCAGTTTCTGTAATTTCTAAACCTAAGTCTCCAGGACTCAAGTCATTTTCTTTCACGAAATCTAGAATAATGTTACAAAAATTTTCTTGCATTGCTGTGTATGCAGAGACATTTAAATAGACAGTGAAATCTAATTTTTTTTCTTTCTTAAAGACAAAAATTTCTTTCAGCTTCTGCATGGAGGCTAAAACAACTAAAGAAAATAGGCTTTCTCCTTCAACCAGAGGTATTAGCTTGTCATTGGGGATAATGTCTCCTTTCTCATCTCTAAGCCTTAAAAGTGTTTCTACGCTAACCAAATCTCCTGAAGCAAGATCATATTGTTTTTGGTAAGCCATATCAATACGGCCATTTTCTAAACATGAGATAGTGTTTTTCAAAGCATCTAATGCATCTTCAGATTGAGCTAGAACTTCTATTAAAAAAAATGACTCTTCTTTATCCAAAGGAATTTCATGGACTCTTGACCTTAACAAGAAATTTATTTTCCTCAAAGAAAGTTCTAGATCTGACTGAAAAGAGGATCCGATAGCTTCTATTTTTTTTGATGCTCCGTGGGAAACTATTGGCGCGACATTTATTTCTTTTATATCTGAAGTATCAAAAACATATTGAGCAGACTGATTCATCCACTCAACCCCCTCATCTTTGCAAAAAATTAAGTAAGGACTTGGGTGATGTTGCAGGGATTTAATTAGGTATTTTGCCTGTTGATCTTCAATTATTGTCATTTTCTATAAGTTCCTCAACAACTTCAACGAAGCTATCATTAAATGTATTTTTCATGAAAGACCATAATTTCAAATGATATTTTGATTTAAAAAGTGTTTTGAAAGATCTTTTATAATTATCCCATTCTCCTTTATCAATCATTCCAATAGTATATTGATAATGTTGGTTTTCCCTTGACCTTAACATTATGCTGAAATAAGACATATATTTAGCATCTTCTTCTGGAGTTAATTCCTCATCGTTTCGAAGTTTTAGCTTTATCTTAACCATGCTTTTTTTCATTCCTTCTAAAGCAATTTCTTGATGACTATCAGCAACATTCTGCCTAGCATTTGCTCTTGCTACTCTGTTCTGTTCTCTCATTTCTTGTATTAAATAGTAAATTGAAGCTACGGCTCCAATTGCTGCCAACGCTCCAACAATACTATTAAGATATTCAATAAAAAATTCCATGTTTAATTCAAAAAATTGAGAATGATAAGCTTAATTGTTTTACTAGTTTATTTAAACGATTTTTTTAAAAAAAATAAGGGATAAGTCTAGCTTTAACTTTTTTACAATAATCTTCATATCCTTCTAAATCGTTAAGAAGAGTTTTTTCTTCAATGCTTATCCTTGATCTCAAAGCAATTGCTAAAAATATCAAGCTTAGTATCAATGATAGATAAGTTCCTAGCCAAAGATTTACTCCGGTTATAAAAAAAATAAAACCGGTATACATTGGATGTCTAATCATGGAATAGATACCTGTATCTATGACCTTCTGACCTCTTTCTTCTTGAATATTGACAGTAGTTTCTGCAAACTCATTTGCATTCATTGAAGCCATAACCAAAAGCATGCCAAAAATATAAATACCCAAGCCAATATTTTTTATATTGCCTTCAAAACTAGAAGAAAGGTTTAAATGAAAAATATCTATCGGTGCCAAAGAAAGTCCTACAATAATTGCAGATAACATTAAGACTGTCGCCAGTCTATCTTCTTTCGGCTGAGTCTCTGAATCGTAATTCATTCGAGCTTCTATACTTGCTGGTTTAACTATGAGCATGTATGTAGAAGCTAGAATAGTTATTACAAAGTGAATGGATAGAAACAAAAATGCATCTGGCCAATTTAGAGTCAGGGCAGGTAAATATAAAAAAATACCCAACAATATGGTTTGAAAAAGTATCCCAAAGAAAGTTTTTACCCACAACATGTTTGATCTCCTAAACCATGTTAACAAATATTATTAGTTAGTTGTTTTTAACTAAAAACTTCTCAACTGCCTTTGAAAAAATATCATTTTTATCGCCTGCTACCATATGTGCTGCATTGCTAATTTCTTCAAATTCTGCATGGGAAACTATATTTAAGAAATAATCTTTATCTTCTTCTGTTAAAACATCACTGAGCCCGCCTCTAATTAATAAAGTTGGAATATTTAAAAAATTAGCAGCGTCTTCCAAATGGCCAAAATATTCTTTTATATCCTGGCCTTGTCTACCTTGAAGAAATTTTGGATCCCAATGCCAGTAAAACCTATCATTCCTTTTTCTTAAGTTTTTATGCAGCCCAGTTAAGTCTTTTGGTTTTTTTCTATGAGGTAAGAAGTCAGATATATAATCCGCTGCCTCTTCTAAAGATGAAAATCCATTTTCGGCAGACCTCATAAATTCTACAATTCTATCTGACCCATCTTGATTAGGATAAATGCCTATATCAACCATTGTAAGAGTTTTGCATAAACTAAAATAATCCGGATCTCCAGCTAAAGATAAAGAAGTCATTCCTCCTAGGGAGGCGCCTACTAAATTTGCAGGTTTATCATGATGTTTAATGATTGAGATCAAATCTTTTTTATGATCATGAATCTTATAGTCTCCTTTTTCTGACCAAAAACTATCTCCATGCCCTCTTAAATCATAAGTAATAACAAAAAAGCCTTTTTTAGAAATATTTTCAGCTGCACTATCCCAAGCAAATCTTGTCTGACCTCCGCCATGCAAAAAAATTACTAGGGGATCGGATTGTTCACCATAAATGGTGCTAGCAATATCATTACCTTCAAAATTTTTGAAAACTTTAAACATTTATGAGTTAGATCCACTGAGTTACAAATTCAGATGTGTCCATTTCAGGAATCTTTTTTTGTTTTCCAGAAGCTGTGCCAACGTATAGATATCCTATTACTTTTTGATTTTCTTTTAATTCAAGATACTTCGAAATTTTTTCATTAAGGGCAAAAACTCCAGTTCTCCACATGCCAGCATAATTGAGAGCATTTAACGCAAGTAATATATTTTCTGCAGCGGCCGCAGTAGAGAACATTTGCTCTATTTCAGGAACTTTTGGATGATTCTTGATTTCAGAAATTAAAATGACAATCATTGGAGCGCGAAAAGGTGCCATTCTATATTTTTGTAAAGTCTCATCTGTAATACCTTCAATATTGTCCTTTACAAAATCTACAAAAATAGATGAAAGTTTTTCTAAGCCTTTACCCGTTACTTGAATAAATCTCGAGGGTCTTTGCCAAGCATGATCTGGCGCTCTTAGTGCTGCCTGATAAATTAGTTCCATTTCTTTTTCAGAAGGACAGGGTTCAGACAATTCTCTTGGAGAGTTTCTATTTAGAATATTTTTTAGTGCTTCATTCATTGTTTCTTAATTTTCTTTATATCCTGACATTTTATCCCAGGCTTTGATTTTATTTTCTGAAATACCAGCTTCGATTACATCGTCACGAAATCTTCTATAGGTAAAGGGAATAATAAGTTTTCTTGTATTAAAGATAAAAACTGCTATTCCCCAAAGGTTAAATAAAATGCAAATAATAAAAATTTCCACTCTGATCAAATCAGAAAATAATAAAAACATGGTAATTGAAAGATACGTCTCAGGCTTAGTTAAAAACATAGCTATTCCCATTTTCCCAGGAGGCATAATCATCCACAGAAGCATCATTACTAGCGACAGACCAATAAATAAGAGCTCAACTTCAAATCTAGTTACTGCTCCTTCTATAATGCCGTTTAAGGCAATGAAACCAAGGAAAAAACAAACAATGGCATGAAATTTATGTTGCATTTTATCTTCCATAAATAAATACGCATTTAATTTTCCATTGAGTCTTGTCCAAGACGGAAGTTTTCTAAAAAAATCATCAAAAATTTCAAAGATGCCAAGGCCTAAATAAACTATTGCTTCAACCCAAAGAACTATCTTCAAGGCAAGAGTTAATTCAAAAAGCTCGGTAGAACTCATCTTAGGGAGGTTAAATATTTAAACCAAAATTATTAGAGATCAGCCATTGACCAGAAATAATCATTGCCCAAATTGCTTGAATTAATATTACTATCCAAGAAAATAAAATTCCCATTTGTCTAAAAATTATATTTCCTCCTCCAATCAGAGTGTAAGCATGAGAAATTCTTGCTAAAAGAAATAAGTCTCCTAGAATTACAACTGCTAAATCAGGTATCTGGCCAATGATTTCAAGAGCAAATGATAAAGCTAGAAAAAGAAGAGCATACTCAATAAAATTTCCATGTGCTCTTTGAGCAGAAAGTAATTCTTCGCTATCTCCAGTGCCTAGAGTAATTTGAGTTCTAAGTCTTTGTCTGACGGTAAGAAAAGATAAGATTATTGCGAAGAAGCCAAGCGCTCCTGCATAAAATAAACTAATCATCTAATAATTAATTGTAGTTATTACTATTAAGTTCTAGGCCTTTGAGATCGCCTTTATCACGCCATTTTTTCATTAATTTAAAAAAGTTCAAGGCTCCGCCGCCATATGGATTATTTTGAGGAGCTTGCATAGGCTTTCCTTCATTATTGTAATAACCTGGGGTACAACTTTCTTGAAAGCTCAACATATCTCTTGAATTATCTATGATTGTTTTTACCCAATTTTCCTCCCCTTCTTTTGAAGCTTCAACTAAAGACATATTCTGTTCTTTCATAGTTTTTAAAATGTAAGCTAAATGGATACTTTGTTCGTCTAAGGAGTGAGTATAGTTTGCTGTAAATCCTGCTTGCTGAGGGCCAAAGAAAAAACTATTCGGAAAGCCTCGACTATGCATGCCATGCATTGTAGAAACGCCGTCTTTCCATTTATCCATTATTGAAAGACCTTTTCTACCATAAATTTCATAGCCACTTCTTCGAGTGTAATCTGTACCTACTTCGAAACCTGTAGCGAAAATAATGCAATCTACTTCGTACTCTTTGCCATTATAAAAAATGCCTTTTTCTGTAATTTTGTCTAAGCCTTTGCCTTGAGTATCTACCAACGTTACATTTTCACGATTATAAGTATCCAAATATTCGTCATGAAAACATGGGCGTTTACAAAATTGGCGGTAATAAGGCTTTAGAGACTCTGCAACATTTGGATCTTTTACAATCTCTTCTGCTCTGGCCCTAATTTGTTCCATTTTCGCAAAATCTACCATTTCAACTTTCTTGGATATATTTTCTTTCCCAACAAAATTCATAAATTTATCAGCCATATATGGTTTAAGCCCTTTTTTATAAAAATCTTTGTTAAGTGGAGCAAGTAAAGCCCAAGAAGCCATTCTGAGTTTTGAAGGTCCAGAAGATCTAAATGCGGCTAATATGGTTCTAAAAATTTCGGTCCATCCATCATTTACTAAATCTTCACCGCTGAATTCGCCTGCTAAAAATCCTTCGAAATTTGCACGTCTTTTTTCGTGCCATCCTGGCTGCATGGAAGAAAACCATTCTTCATCGGTTTCTCTGTTAGCTCTCACATCGATCGAAGATGGAGTCCTCTGAAAAACATACAACTCTTTCGCAGATGCTCCTAAATGAGGAATACATTGAACAGCAGTCGCTCCCGTTCCTATGATTGCTACTTTTTTATCAGAAAGATTTTCAAGATTGCCGTGAGAAGACCCACCAGTGTATTCATAATCCCAACGACTTGTGTGAAAGGTATGACCTTTATAATCATTAATGCCATCTATGGCTGGAAGCTTAGGCCTATTCAAAGGTCCATTTGAGTGAACTACAAAATTTGCACTTATTTCATCGCCTTTATTGGTTTTAATTATCCACAATCCAGAGTCGTCTGACCATTTTGTCTCAGTAACTTCTGTTTGTAGAATAGAGTTTTCGTAAAGTTTAAATTTTTCTGCAATAACGCCACAATACTCCAAAGTTTCGGGTGCGTTGGTATATTTTCTTTTTGGTATAAATCCGGTTTCCTCTAGTAAAGGAAAATAGATATAGGACTCAATATCACAGGAAGCTCCGGGATACCTGTTCCAGTACCAGGTGCCCCCAAAGTCTCCGCCTTTTTCAATTATTTTGAAATCGTCAAAACCTGCTTCTCTAATCCTTGCAGCGGCAAGCATTCCGCCGAAACCTCCACCGATAATAGCTATTTCGGTATGCAGTTTGAGGGGTTTTCTATCAGTTTTTTCTTCTACATAAGGATCTTCAACGAAATATGAAAAGTCCCCTTTGACTTCCTTATATTGATCGTTGCCATCTGAACGAATTCGTTTATCCCTTTCTTCTTTGTACTTTTGTCTAAGCTTGTCAGGATCGAAATTAAAGTTTTCTATATTAGTTGCCATGTAAAGTTCCCTAAAAATTTGTCCAAAAAATATAACTTATGACAGTTCTTGTGTCAAAAAGCTATTTTTTTGAAAAGCGTTCTGTAAGAAAAAGAGAAAGATAAGATTGGTGATTATGTATCCTACTAAAGGAAGAATGAATTCTTTTGCATCAGGAAAGAAAAAAATGCCAAATAAAACTGTTGTTAAAAATCCTATCCTTAAAGAGTCAAAGAATAAAGCGTTCTTACAATCTAACCATAGTGAAACACAATAAGCAGTAGATACCATTGCAATAGCAACAATTAATCCTTGAGCAAGATTTATTTCGCCCAATTCAACAAATAACGTGCTGATAAGAGAAACAAAAATTAATTGAAAAAAAGCATAAATCTTAGACGCGAAAGAGGAGATAGGATTATATTTTTTGAAGGAATTAGCATCAAAGTTCACTTTTGGAGACAAATGTTCTGAGTCGCCCGGACTCCATCTAGTTGGCGCGAAGAAAACATAAAGTTTATCTTTTAATCTTTTTGTATAGAAAATTTCTCTTAACATCTTCACATAAATATGAAAATTGGCCCAGACTGGATTAAAGGTTTTTAGAGGACCTCTAATTCCATAAATACAAGCTACATTTTCTTTTTCTTCTTTAAATGTTCCAAACATCCTATCCCAAATAATAAATACGCCCCCATAGTTTTTGTCTATGTATTCTTCATTTTGAGCATGATGGACCCTGTGATTTGAGGGAGAAACAAAAAATAACTCAAACCATCCTAGTTTTGGAATATGTTCGGTATGAACCCAGAACTGATAGATTAAATTGATTGAAGCAACAGAAACAAAAACATAAGAAGGCACACCGATAATAAAAAGGGGAATATAAAACATCCATGTTAAAAAGAACCCCGTTCCTGTTTGTCTTAACGCAGTAGATAAATTGTAATCCTCACTTTGATGATGAGCCACATGAGAGGCCCAGAAAATTTGCCTTTCATGGCTGATTCTATGAAACCAATAATAAAAAAAGTCATAGGCAATAAAAGCAATTACCCATGTAAAGATAGAGCTTAGATCCCACCTTGGTAGAGAAAAATGTACTTCTAAAAAGAAATAAACAGCTCCGCCTAAACCAATTTTCAATGCGGAGCTAGTGGATCGAAGTGCTCCCATGAACATGCTGGAAAAAGCATCATTTGCTCGATAGGTGTTTTTATTTTTTAGCCAACCATATGAAAGCTCAAATATGATTGCTAATAAGAAAAACGGAACTGCGTAAGGGACATAGTCCATATAAACTATAATTGTTTAATTGCACACAGCTTATTGCCCGATGGATCTCTTAAGTAAGCAAGATACATTTTCATGCCTTCAAATTCTCTGACACCTGGATCATCTTCTATTGAAATTCCTCCAAATTCCAAACCGGTTGCATGCCATTTGTCTCCTTGAGCTTCATTTTCTATATTAAAGCCTATGGTTGAACCATTACCTGCGGTAGCAGGTTCTTTATCAATGGGCTCTGAAATACAAAAAGTCATCCCATCAAGAAAATAAAAATAGCGCGTTTGGCCCGTAAGATTTGGGACCATAAGCCCCGGTTTTGCTCCTAAAACTCCCAAAACTTGATCGTAAAAGGTTTTTGATTTTTCTATATCGTTTGCTCCAACCATAATGTGACTAAACATAATTTCCCCTATTATTTTTTATTAATCTTTAGTAAGGCCTGTCGCCAATTACTGTAACTCTTTCAACTTTCCTAACTTGTGGCCAATAATCTGAAACAGCATAGTGTTGGCAAGCCCTGTTATCCCAAAAAGCAATTGAATCCTTTTCCCAGATAAATCGACACTGATATTCAGGAATAGCTGCTTGAGCATACAAAAAATTTAGCATAACCGAAGATTCTGTTTCGTCCCAATTTTTTATGTATTGAGTAAAAGCTTTGTTTACATATATAACTTTTTGTTTTGTATCTGGATGGGTTCTTATCACAGGATGTTCAGGGCTTGGAAACTTTTTATTAAAAGCTTCAATTTCATCCACGCTTTTACCTTGTTTGATCAATCTTTGTCTAAAACCAGCAAAATCATGCACAGCAATAGCTCCTTCTAACTTTTCCTTGACCTCATCGGTAAGCCCTTCATATGCCATACACATATCAGAAAACAGAGTATCCCCTCCAACTAATGGTCCTTCGATCATACGAAGAATAGATCCTAAGGAAGGCTCTTCCCTCCAAGTTACATCTGAATGCCAAGTATTTTCTCTTCCCCTGCTTTTTTCGTTATGAGTTATGCTGAGTACCTCTGGATATCCTTCTTTATGAGGAGCAAAAGGATGAACTTCTAATTCACCGAAATTTTTTGCAAATTTTAAATGGTCTTCAGTTGTAAGATTTTGTTTTCGAAAAAATATAACTTTATAGGTTAGAAGAGCTTGATAAATTAATTTATATGTCTCTTCGTTAAAATCTTTTCTTAAATCAATATCTAAGAGCTCAGCACCGATATTTGGAGACAAGCGATTTACCTTAAATGGTAAATCTAGAGTTTCAAATTCTTTGGCATTAAGTTTTTCCATTTGAATATAGATTAAAAAATTTAAAGTTTATTTACAACCTCATTTAACTGAGGCATAGAATCTGCAGCTCCCTTTTTTGTTACTGAAATAGAAGCGGCACAATTTGCGAAATGAGTTGCGAAAAATATATCTGGACTTTGAAGCAGAGCATATCCAAGAGCTCCCACGAAACAATCTCCTGCGCCGACAGTATCAATGGCCTTTACACTTCTTGCTTCAAAATAATTTCTTTCTCCTCCTGAGAAAACCACTACACCTTCATCTCCCAAAGTAACTATTAAGCTGAGACTTTTTGGAAGTTTTAGTTGTGAAAAGTTTTCGTCAACAAATTCTAGATTGATTTTACAAGTAGCTTTTTTTGAGAGCCCCGCAAACTCAGTTTCATTTACCACTAAGATATCAGTTTTTTGAATTAAGCTTTTACTTGGTTTACGAAATGGAGCCAAATTAAGTATGGTTGTGCATCCATTTTGTTTGGCCCTAGAAAAGAGATTATAGGTCTCTGGCTCTTTCAGCTCCATCTGGCTGATTAAAATGGAGCAAGCTTTGAGGTCATCTTCGCTGACCTGATTACTTAAGCTATTTTTATTAACACCTGGAAAAGATATCACTTCATTTCGACCATCATTTAAGACATTGATTAAGGCGATACCTGATTGGCCTTTGATTTTTTTTAGATTTTTTATGTTTATTTTTTCTTTTGATATCAATCTCTCTAATTGACTACCAAATTCATCTTCGCCAATCGTGCCAACAAAACTAACGTCAACACCCAATCTTGCCAAAGCAACTGCTTGATTTGCACCTTTCCCCCCCAGAAAAAATTCTATAGAACTTGCCTCAATAGTCTCTCCCTCTTTAGTTGATCTTGGAACATACGCAAACAAATCCATGTTTATCCCTCCAAATACAATTACGTCGGACATGTTTAAGTATTTTTCATTTCTGAATTAAATTTTTTAATTAAAGTTTCAGTTCTTTGAATAAGTTCTTTTAAATTTAATTCTCCCAGACCAGCAATGGTTGTATTTACTTTACCCTTCCATGGATCTGTCCATTTTTTTGGTATCTCTCCTTTCGCTAATCCTACTAAGCCTCCAACAGTAGCTCCATTACAGTCAGTGTCCCAGCCCGCTGAGACAGCCTCGCCTACTGCTTCATCAAAAGAATCTTGAAAACTCAAAAAAGACCAAACAACTATGGCTAAATTATTAAGGCTATGAACAGGAGAAAGGTCTTTATATTTTTTTATGATTTCTTCTGATGATTTGCCTGAATTAGATATTCCAATAACCACAGCTTTATAAGCATCGGAGTCTTTATCTATGAGCTCTAAAGAATTTTCAACAGCACTAATTCTAGACTTGCAAATCGGAATGTATGCCGCTAAAGCTGCTAGAAATGCGGAACATTCTACCGCGGAACCTCTATGTGAAAGACAAGCATCCTTTCTTGCTAACTCAGCAGCTTTTTCTGGATACCCTGGAAGAACCCAACCATACATGTCTATTCTTATTTGAGCACCTATCCAATCATTGAATTCGTTATCACTAATTAGATCTAAATCAAAATCTCTTTTGCCGCCCCATTGGTAGTCAAAATTCATCTTCTTTAATAATGAGATATAAGCTTCTCTTTCGGCAGTAAAAGTTGCTCCTGCCGGTAATTTATTTATCCAAGTTCTAGCAACATCATCAGTATTTATGTTCAATCCATGTTCTTCTAACATCATCAAAGCCAAAACTGTGTAAGTAATATCATCATCTTGTTCTGCTCTATGGATTTTTCCCTTACAACAATTGATAGATAAGCCTTTTATTAAAGGATGTTCTATATGATTTACGTAATCTCTTAATGGGAAAGACTGTGCTTGTCTGAGGTAACTTTCGAGAGAGTCTTTTCCTTCCCTCATTGATAAAATTTCTATGGGTTTACCAAGCAAACAACCTGAAACCCTTCCTTCCCAAGCTGCTTTTATTCTGTTCATTATTTTTTAATTTTTGATAGCTTTGAGAAAAAGCTCATAAGAATTTTATTTTCCTCTGAGTCTCTCAATTATTAGGCCAATTAGTAACAAAAATACAAACAAGGCAAATCTTAAATCGGTAATAAAAGGAGTTTCTACAGGGATGGCTATCGTCTTATCTAATGCCTCAACTTTGTATTCATGTCTTTCATCAAAAACGGGGTTCAGACCGATTTCAAACAAATCTCTTCTGCTTCTGTATCTAAATATTGCAACAATGTCCCAGT
>MDTE01005529.1_pt1 | contig 21336 bp, 20 predicted proteins | sample 811231 | NCBI WGS metagenome assembly MDTE01 (sample SAMN05326651, study PRJNA326480) | marine metagenome | isolation source: seawater | place: Indian Ocean: Red Sea | collected 2010
GATCATGGATCCCCAACCGTATCTCTGATGCCTAATAAGTTTAGAGGTGTGAAGCCAAAGTTAATGATTTCAGAGGAGAACATGTGAAAATTGGCCAAGCCATATTTTTTGATAAAACTAAACCAAATGTCAAGTGGGCTTCTCCTGGAAATGGTAAAGTAAAAAAAATTAAATTTGGTCCAAGAAGAGTTATAGAGGAAGTTGAAATTGCTGTCGAGGGTAGCGAAGCATTAGAAAATAAAGTTTTTACAAAAGAGCAAATCGATTCATCTGATAGGAACACAATTTTAAATCATATTTTAGAGGCCAACTTATTTCCATTGATCCGCCAAAGGCCATTTAATAAAATTGCAAATCCAAAATCTAGTCCTAGAGATATTTTTATATCAGGCTATAATACTGCTCCTTTATCAGTTGATATTCATTCAATAATTAAAGATAATGAAGAATTTTTTCAATTAGGACTAACTGTTCTTAGTAAATTAACGGATGGTCAAGTTTTTCTGACATTAAAAAATGAAATAAAATTTGATGATGTGAAAGTTCAAACAATTTCCGGCCCTCATCCTGCGGGAAATATTGGGATACAAATTCACCACACAAAACCGTTAAAACCTAATGAAATTGTTTGGACTGTGAACGCTCAGCATGTTATCACGCTTGGAAAGTTATTTAAAACTGGAATCTATGATCCTAAAATAGTTATTTCTGTTGGTGGTTCTGGTTCAAATAAACCTGAAAATCTTAGAGTAACTACAGGCTCTAGTGTTGGTTCTATTATTGAAAATCAGCAATTAAATAGTCCCGTTCGCTTAGTATCGGGAGATGTATTGACAGGTGAAATAGTTTCACAAGAGAATTTTATTGGATTTTATGACTCTACAATAACCATTCTCAATGATGATGTTAAAAGGCCGTTCCTTGGAATGTTAAGTTTGGGTAACAGTAAAACTAAATACAGTTTAACAAATACGTTTTTAACTTTTACGGATTCTTTATTTAATTTTACCACATCACAGAATGGCGAAAAAAGAGCTATGGTTCCAATAAATGCATGGGAAAATGTACTACCAATGAATATTCTACCGAATCCACTCTATCGGGCTATATTATCTCAAGATATTGAAGAGATGGAAAAGTTAGGTATATGGGAATGTGATGATGAAGATTTTGCTTTATGCTCCTTTGCTTGCCCAAGTAAAATTGACGTTGGAAAAGTAATCAGAGATGGTCTTAATTTGATGGAGTTAGAAGGTTAAATATGCAATGGCTTAGAAATATATTAGATGATTTAGCTCCTCATTTTAAAAGTGGCGGTAAATTTGAAAAATTTGCTCCAGTATTTGAAGCCACTGATACAATTTTATTTAGCACAGACGAGCGCACTGTTTCAGGCCCCCACATTCGAGATAGCGTTGATATCAAACGAGTTATGATTTTAGTGGTTATAGCTTTGGTACCATGTTATATCTTCGGAGCAATTAATGTTGGATATCAAAAATCTTTGACCTATGGATATGCCTCTTCTTGGCTGGAAAATCTGTTTACTGGTTTGGTAGCTATTGTACCAATTATAGCTGTTACATTTATGTCTGGTGCATTTTGGGAGTTGTTGTTTGGAATTGTCAGAAAGCATCCGATTTCTGAAGGCTTTTTAGTTACATGTGCTCTAATTCCTCTAACTCTCCCCGCATCAATCCCTTTGTGGCAGGTTGCAGTAGCCACTTCATTTGGAATTGTTATTGGCAAGGAAATATTTGGCGGAGTTGGGATGAATATCTTTAATCCGGCTTTGATGGCAAGGGCCTTTTTATATTTTACTTATCCAGTTGATATTTCAGGTGATAAAGTTTGGGCTCTCGCCCCCGATGGTTATTCTGGACCAACTGCTTTAAGTATTCCCGCGGGGCAGACAGATGCTGACGCTGTGGACCTTCTAAATAAAGCCAGTAATGACTTAGTTTTTGATTTTTCATGGATGAATATGTTTTTAGGATGGATACCAGGTTCAATAGGTGAGACTAATAAAATAATAATTCTCCTTGGTGCAGGGTTTTTAATTTTAGTAGGTATAACAAGTTGGAGAGTCATGGCAGGATCTGTCATTGGATTATTTTTGATGGGATATTTAATGAATTTACTATCCCCTTATTCAAGCAATGCCATGCTATCCATCCCTCCTCATTATCATTTGGTGATGGGAAGCTTTTTATTTGGTACAGTCTTTATGGCTACTGAGCCTGTGACAGGAGCTCATACGGATTTAGGTAGATGGATATTCGGAATTTTAGTAGGAGTTTTAACTGTAATTATTCGTAGTGTTAATCCTGCATATCCTGAAGGCATTATGTTGGCGATACTTCTTATGAATGCCTTCGCTCCGCTCATTGATTATTTTGTTGTCCAAAGTAATATCAAAAAAAGAATGGTTCGATATGCACAGTAATAAATATACCATTGGGTTCATGACTATTGTCACTGTAATACTTGGCTCATTCCTTTCCGTAGCCGCAGGTTCTTTAAAAGAAATTCAAGAGCTGAATGTTGAAAATGATAGTAAAAAAAATATTTTATCTTGTTTAGGCTATAAAGAAGACCCCAAAAATCCTTGGGGAGCAGATGATATCCAAAATATTTTTAACAAAAATATTACAGCTGTTGTTCTTGATATTAATGGTAAGAGCACCGATCTTGATCCAAAAACTATTGATGCTGAAACAGATGAAAAAAACTTTCCTATTTATATAAGTAAGATAGACGATAAGATAAACGGTTATGCAATACCTATTTCAGGAAAAGGATTATGGTCTACTTTATACGGTTTTTTTGCGATTGAACCGGATGGGGTTACTGCCAAAGGTATTACTTTTTATGCCCACAAGGAAACTCCTGGTTTGGGAGGAGAAGTAGACAAAGCTTGGTTCCAAGATAACTTTATTGGGAAAAAATTTATGAATGAACAGGGGGATCTTGTCGGTATTAAAGTTATTAAAGGTAAAGCAGATCCAACTAGTGATTATGAAGTTGATGGTATTTCCGGTGCTACTATTACCAGTAAGGGATTGGAATCCTTTCTAGTAGAGGATCTTAAAAAATATGAATCTTTTTTAAAAAACGTTAGACAAGGATAGTTTTAGTGGATTTTCTTGATAAAAAATCAAAAGTAGCCTTAACTGACCCATTAATGAAAAACAATCCCATTAGCTTACAGGTCTTGGGGATTTGTTCTGCACTCGCCGTAACCGTTCAATTAAACACTGCTGTAGTAATGACCTTAGCAGTGGTGGCTGTTTTATCTGTCTCTAACACAGTAATTTCATTATTAAGAACTATGATACCGGGTAAAGTTAGAATTATTGTGCAACTATCCGTTATTGCTACACTAGTTATTTTAACCGATCAAATTTTACAAGCTTACATGTATGACATTAGTAAGCAACTTTCTGTGTTTGTAGCCTTGATCATTACGAATTGTATTGTTATGGGAAGGGCTGAAGCTTTTGCAATGCAAAATACACCAGGTAAATCTTTTTTGGATGGCCTAGGTAATGGACTTGGTTATGGCGGTATTTTAATTTCAGTGGCTTTTTTTAGGGAATTATTAGGTAATGGTTCTATCTACGGGTATTCTGTAATTCCAGATTCACTCTATGCTGCAGGTTATCAAAATATGGGAATAATGGTCCTTTCTCCTGGAGCCTTTATTATTTTAGGTCTTATAGTGTGGGTTCATCGGATCGCAAGCGGGGTTGAAGAAGATTAAAAATGGAACATTATATTAGCATACTAACAAAAGCAATTTTCATTGAAAATATATTATTAGCATACTTTCTAGGGATGTGTTCTTTTCTTGCTATATCCAAGAAAGTGGATACATCCATTGGCTTAGGGTTTGCGGTGATATTTGTTTTAACAATCACCGCTCCTGCTAACTGGGCCATTCATAACTTTTTGCTTAAAGAGGGTGCACTTTCTTGGATAAATGCTGATTTTGGAATCGATGGCAAAAATGTAATTGATCTAAGTTTCCTAAATAGCATAATTTTTATTGCTGTTATAGCGGCTATGGTACAATTAGTTGAAATGACTTTAGATAAATTTGCTCCAAAATTATATATTAGTTTAGGAATTTTCCTTCCTTTAATAGCTGTAAACTGTGCTATTTTAGGTGGATCTATGTTCCTAGTTGAGAGAAACTATACATTTGTGGAGTCCACTGTATATGGTTTCGGATCAGGAATAGGTTTCTTTTTGGCAATCGCTTCCATGGCTGCTATCAGACATAGAATAAGGTACTCTAATGTTCCTCCTCAACTAAGGGGCGTCGGAATTACCATGTTATTAACTGGCCTGGTCTCTATGGCATTCATGGCCTTTTCAGGGATTGATTTATAATGGAACAAATTTTTCTTAGTATATTAGTTTTTACTGGCTTAGTTCTAGTTCTTGTCTCTATCTTAAACTTTGCTGAAAGCAAACTGCTTCCGCAGGGTGATATCACAATAAATATTAATGGTGAAAATGATAAAGATATCATAACTAAACCTGGAGGCACCTTGCTGACAGCGTTGGCAGGGCAATCAGTTTTTTTACCTTCAGCTTGTGGTGGTGGCGGAACATGTGCTATGTGCGAATGCCAAGTCCTAGAAGGTGGTGGAGATATTCTTCCCACTGAGACAGGGCATATAAATAGATCTAAAGCTAAAGATAATTGGCGGTTGGCTTGTCAGGTTAAAATCAAAGAGAATATGAAAATTAGAGTACCTGATGAAATCTTTAGTATTCAAAAATGGGAAGCAACTGTAGAATCAAACAACAATGTCGCAACTTTCATAAAAGAACTTGTTCTTAATTTACCAGAAGGAGAAAATTTAAACTTTCAAGCAGGTGGATATATCCAAATTGATATCCCTGAATATCATGATCTCAAGTTTAGTGATTTTGATGTTGAGAAAGAGTACCATCCAGATTGGGATCAGTACAAAATTTGGGACTTGGTTGCTAATAATGATGAGCCGGTATTTAGAGCTTACTCTATGGCGAACCATCCAGCAGAAGGGAATAGGGTTATGTTAAATGTCAGAATTGCTACCCCACCCCCCCCATTATGGAACGAAGCTCCTCCAGGTTTAGCTTCCTCATATATATTCAACTTAAAACCAGGAGATAAGGTAACTGTTTCAGGACCCTATGGAGAATTTTTTATTAAAGATACTGATAGAGAGATGGTTTATATTGGTGGTGGTGCTGGTATGGCACCAATGCGATCCCATCTTTTTCATCTATTTCATACTCTGAAAACAGGTAGAAAGGTTTCCTTTTGGTATGGAGCCCGTTCCGTTAGGGAAATGTTTTATGATGAACAGTTTAAAGAAATTGAAAGGCAATTTCCTAATTTTAGCTATAATGTAGCGCTTTCTGAACCTATGGAAGAGGATAATTGGAAAGGTTCTACTGGATTTATCCATCAAGTTCTTCATGACGAATATCTTAAGGACCACGAAGATCCTACTGAACTCGAATATTACATGTGTGGTCCTCCTCCTATGATAAATGCCTGTGACAATATGCTGGACAGCTTAGGAGTAGAGAAAGAGATGATAGCATACGATAGCTTTGGATAAAACTTCTATTACCAATCAATTTATAAAAACCCAACTATTGTTGGGTTTTTTATTATTGTTTTTAAATTGTACTTCACCTGTTACCCAATTTTCCTTGAACGGAGAAACAATGGGTACTACATATAACATAAAAGTTGTTACGGATAAAGATTTTAATAGTGTGGAAATAAAGGATTCAATTGATTCTATATTGACTATTTTCAACAAACAAATGTCAACGTGGGATCCAAAAAGCGAAATTTCGATTTTTAATAGGTGGAACTCGTTAGATTCTTTCAAAGTATCAGATCACTTTTATAACGTTGTAAAGGAAGCCCTATCTATATCTAGTAAGTCAAAAGGAATGTTTGATATAACTGTTTTTGATTTGCTTTCACTTTGGGGTTTTGGACCAAATCCAAAATCAGGAATTCCAGGAAGAGATAAAATTGATTCTGTATTGAGACATACAGGTTCTAAGTATCTAGCTGCCGATAGGAACAAACTAATTAAAAAACATAAGAAAATTCGTATTGATTTAAATGCGATTGCAAAAGGATATGGAGTAGATATCCTTTTCAATTATATTAAATCTTTAGGTTATAAAAATCTTTACGTTGAAATTGGTGGTGAAGTTAGATTTTCTGGGCATAATAGAAATTTTGACAATTGGAAAATTGGACTTGAAAACCCTCCTTCAATTTCAACTGATTTAGAAGATCCTTTTTTTGCAATTTTTCAAGGAGAATCCATCGCTATAGCTACTTCAGCAAATTACAGAAATTTCGTTGATCTAGATGGAACTATACTGGGGCATACCATTAATCCAAAAACAGGATTTCCTGTCCAAACAAATGTGCTATCCGTTTCTGTTATTGCTCAAACTTGTATGGAGGCTGATGCTTGGGCTACAGCCTTGATGTCTTTGTCTTATGAAGAAGGTTATAAAATTTTGCATAACTATGAAAACATTGGTGCTGTGTGGTTATTGAAAACTAGTGAGGGAGAAAAGATTATTTCAAAAAAAGGTAAATTTGAAATACTTGATCCAATTTATGGGATGAGACAGTTTTAATTTGTTTGATCTTCATTGTCACATTTATTTGGATCATTACCACAAATAGAGCAAGTACCTTGTGGGGAAAGACCCCCACATGATCCCGATAAAGGTTTTCTATTAAAAATCACACCAATTGACATTCCTGCAATAGCCAGTACTAAAATAAATATGCCTAAAAATATTTCCATAACTAAAATTAAACTTATTTTAGCATAATATTTATCTATAATATCTAACGATCGTGTTTTTACATTAACAAGTAAAATCGTAATTTTATAGACTAATTCTAGGAGAATAGTAGCAATGATAAAGAATTACAAATTACTTTTTTTATATCTTTTTGTCTTACCCATTTCAGTTTTTGCTGGAGCGGAAGGTGCTCCTCATCTTAATGGTCAAGATCTAGCTATTTTTTGGGTTCTTCCTTTTGCAGGTATTTTACTATCGATTGCAATATTTCCTTTAGTAGCAGAACACTTCTGGCATCATAATTTTGGTAAAATTTCTTTATTTTGGGCTTTGCTTCTAATAATACCTTTTACTATTTCTCAAGGAGTGCAAGTTACACTATATGAACTTCTTCATGTAGGCTTACTTGAATATGTGCCCTTTTTGATTTTATTATTATCATTGTATACAATCTCTGGAGGAGTTCAATTAAAAGGCTCATTGGTGGGCACTCCTACTTTAAATACCGTGATAATTTTTATAGGGACTTCTCTTGCTAGCTGGATGGGTACAACTGGTGCAGCAATGCTTTTAATTCGTCCCTTAATAAGAGCAAATCAGCATAGGAAAAATAAGGTTCACATAATAGTTTTTTTCATTTTTCTAGTGGCAAACATTGGAGGATCATTGACACCTTTAGGTGACCCACCACTTTTTCTAGGGTTTTTAAAAGGTGTGGACTTTTTCTGGACCACTTCTGCAATGTTCTTACCAATGTTGTTTATGGTTGTTTCATTATTAATAATTTTCTTTGCTGTGGACACCTATTTCTTCAAAAAAGAACCACCTTATGAAAGTGTAGATTCAAATCAGGAAAAGCTAGGTTTAGAAGGGTCATTTAATCTACTACTATTAGCCGGTGTAGTTGGTGGAGTTTTATTGTCCGGCTTTTGGAAGCCTAATATCTATTTAAACGTTTATTACGTTCATGTTGAATTACAAAATATTGTTCGTGATGCTCTTCTGCTAAGTCTAACCTATTTTAGCTGGACAATGACACCTAAATCTATTAGGGAGGCTAATGAATACACTTGGTTTCCTATTGAGGAGGTAGGAAAGTTGTTCGCGGGTATATTTGTTACAATTATTCCTGCTATTGCTATTTTAAAAGCAGGTGTTAACGGGGCATTATCATCTGTCGTTGCTTCTGTATCAGATAGTTCAGGCGAGCCCATTAATTTTATGTATTTTTGGTTAACAGGAATTTTATCCAGCTTTTTAGATAATGCTCCTACCTATCTAGTTTTCTTTAATACAGCTGGCGGAGATCCTTCAGTTCTAATGGGCGATATGTTCCAAACTTTGTTAGCTATTTCTGCAGGCGCTGTTTTCATGGGCGCTAACTCCTATATTGGGAATGCTCCCAATTTTATGGTTAAGGCAATTGCTGAATCATCGAATATTAAAATGCCAAGCTTTTTTGGATACATTATTAAATGGTCGCTTCCCATTTTAATCCCACTATTTGTTATTGTTACTTGGATTTTCTTCTAATGAGGATCACAAAAGTAACTACCAAAACTGGTGATACTGGTCAAACCGGACTTGGTAATGGAGAACGTATTTCTAAAAATAGTTTAAGAGTAAACGCAATGGGAGCTGTAGATAAATTAAATTCTATAATTGGTTGGGCAAGAATTGAATCCACAAAACGATCTGATAAACCACTAGAAGAAATCCAGCAAGATTTGTTTAATCTTGGTGGTGAATTAGCAATACCTGATGTTGAAATCAATTTGTTGAAGGATTCTAGAGTCAGTTGGCTTGATTCAAATATTGATGAAATTAATGCTGTACTTCCGCCACTTAATGAATTTGTTCTTCCTGGAGGAACAGAATTTACCTCCCGGGTGCATATTGCCAGGTCTGAATGTAGAGATACTGAAAGAGCTATTATAGCATTAAGTGAAAAAGAGTACGTACCCAGTAGCCACAAAAAATATATAAATCGGTTGTCTGATTTTTTGTTCGTTTTATCAAGAATTGAGAATTTGCAAAAAGGGCAAAAAGAAATTGTCTGGAAATATAAATAATTTAGACTTTAATAATACTTCGATCGATTGGGATCAAGTGAATGATATTATATTTACTTGTGACAGAATTTTACTTACAACCCATGAAAATCCTGATGGTGATGGTTTAGGAGCTGAAGTGGGCTTATACTATCATTTGGTCGAGAATGGAAAAGATGTGCGAATAATAAATTATTCTCCTCTTCCTAAGGAGTATGATTTTTTAAATGAAGATGATATTTTTGAATCTTACAAAATGAGTTTACATGATAGTTGGTTAAAAACCGTAGATATGGCCATTGTTTTTGATGTGGGTGATTTTTCTAGGACTCGTAGTATCAAGACTGCTTTAGATAACTTCAGAATATCTACAATGAATATTGATCATCATCCTCACCCCAAAAAACATCCTTTCACTCATAACATAGTAGATTTAAGTGCTGCCGCCACTGGGTGTTTGATATATGATTATTTAAAAGTAACCAGAAAAAATCCAATCAGTAAACATAGTATGTTGGGTATTTATACAGCTGTAATGACTGACACGGGTTGTTTTAAATATAGCAATACTGACCAAAAGTGTCATAGAATAGCAATAGAGTCTATTCAAAATGGAATAGAAACACACATCATATATCAGAATATTTATGAAAATAGTTCAAGGGCCAGAATGCGTTTAATGGGACAATTTCTATCTAATTTAAATTACGAGTTAGATGGTAAATTTGCTTGGTTTGCTTTAAGCCAAAAGTCGTTGAAAGAGGCACAAGCAACTAAGTCCGATGTTGAAGGATTTACAGACATAGTTAGATCTATTAAGGGTGTCGAAGTTTCGGTAATGATTTTTGAAAATAATGATAAATCCTGTAGAGTAAACTTTAGATCAAAGGGTAAGTTCAAAATAAATGACATCGCAACATCAATTGGAGGTGGCGGACATGCATTCGCATCTGGTGCTATGGTAAATTGCAGTTTGCAAGAAACTGTTGAGAGGGTTATTAAAACAACAAAAATTTCTTTAGAAAAAAAAATGGTGTGTAATTAAAACATGAAAATATTTATTGCGAAAGATGCTGGCTATTGTTTTGGAGTGAGGGATGCTGTTAATTTGGCTTATGATACTGCAGACCAACATGGTGAGGTATACATGCTTGGGACTATTGTTCACAATGAACGGGTAATAGAAAATCTTGATAAAGCAGGGGCAAAAGTAGTAAGCACAATAGATGAAGTACCAGACGGGAAAACTTTACTTTTTAGAGCTCATGGAACATCTCCAAAACTTTGGAAAGAAGCTAAAAAGAAAAATATAAACCTAGTTGATGGAACTTGTCCATTAGTTACAGAAATTCACCATGAGATCCGGGCTATTCAAAAGGAAGGAAGAAAAACAATTATAATTGGTGATCATGGGCATGATGAAGTCGTAGCTATAGCCGCGCAAGTTGAAAAACCAATTATTATTGCTAATGTTGATGAAGCTAACAAAATGCGTAAGATAAAAAGAGCAGGTATTGTAAGTCAATCAACTCAAATGATTGAAAACGTACAGGAAATTATAAATATATTAATGCAAAAAATATATGATCTTCGTTTTATTAATACAATTTGTTTTCCCACAAGAAGAAACCATGAACAAATTAAAGAACTAGCTGTCCAGTGTGATGTAATGATCGTGATAGGTTCATACACTAGCGCAAATTCAAAGAGACTTACCCAAATTTCCCTAGAAAGAAATAAACGATCCTATCAGGTTACTTCTGTATCAGATTTAAATAAAGAAATGTTTAAAAACTGTAAATCGGTTGGTATTTCGGCAGGTGCGTCGACACCCGATGAAACCATAGAGGAAGTTGTAAACGAGATAAAAAATATTAGTATAAATACCCAAGGAGTAGTAGTATATGAGTAAAAATAATTTTGAAGTTAAAGTAGGGTTGGCAGAAATGTTGAAAGGTGGTGTAATCATGGATGTAACGGATGTTGACCAGGCAAAAATAGCAGAAGATTCCGGGGCTTGTGCAGTTATGGCGCTAGAAAGGATTCCCTCCGATATTCGTAAAGATGGAGGCATCGCGAGAATGAGTGATCCTGAGATGATCATAGGAATTCAAAATGCTGTTTCTATTCCCGTCATGGCTAAGTGTAGGATTGGTCACTTTGCTGAAGCTCAAGTATTAGAAACTTTAGAGGTTGACTTCATTGATGAGAGTGAGGTCTTGACCCCAGCGGATGAACATAATCATGTTTGGAAACATGATTTTAAAATACCATTTGTGTGTGGATGTAGAGATCTTGGTGAAGCTCTCCGCAGAATCGCTGAAGGAGCAGCAATGATCAGAACAAAAGGTGAAGCCGGTAGTGGAAATATTGTGGAAGCTGTTAGACATATGAGAACTGTAATGTCCGATATTAAGCGTGTAACCAGATTAGATAAGGAGGAGATTGTAGCCGAGTCAAAGCGCATAGGAGCACCAGTCTCTCTTCTACAGCAAGTTGCAAAAATAGGTAAATTACCTGTTCCCAATTTTGCTGCAGGCGGTATTGCAACTCCCGCAGACGCATCATTAATGATGCAGCTGGGAGCTGAAACCGTTTTTGTAGGTTCCGGTATTTTCAAAAGCGACGATCCTGCAGCAAGAGCTAAAGCCGTAGTCGAAGCTACTACAAATTATCAAAATAGTGATTTAGTGGCAAAAGCAAGTAAAGGGCTAAAAAAAGCTATGAAAGGATTAGATATGTCTGAAATTGCTAAAGAGGATAGATTGCAAGAAAGGGGTTGGTGATCGCAATAGGTGTTTTAGAGTTACAAGGTGGATATGCATTGCATCATAATCTTCTTAAAAAAATTGGATTAAGGTCCGCCTCCGTGAAGTCCAGCAATGACCTAATGAAATTAGATGGTTTGATAATCCCTGGAGGAGAATCCACAACTATTTCCCTTCTTATGGAGAAATTTAACCTAAGGAATGCAATAATTAAGTTCGCGGAGTATTACCCTGTTATGGGAACCTGTGCCGGCCTAATTTTAATGAGTAATAATGTTGATGATGAAAGAATAAACCCTTTAGGCCTGTTTAATATTTCTATCTCTCGTAATGCTTATGGCAGGCAGATTTATTCTTCAAAAAAAAGGATATGTTTGAGTTACAAAAAGAAAGATATAGATTTTTATTCAACATTTATTAGAGCGCCCAAAATCGAGAATATTGGAAGTGATGTTAATATTATTGCTAAGCAAGGAAACGTTCCTGTCGCAGTATTATCAAAAAATTTGTTAGGGCTATCATTTCATCCTGAAATTGATGGGATTGATATTTTTCATAGAATGATGTTTGATAAATCCAGTAAGCGTTATTTTTCAAAACTAAAACAAGGTTATGCAACATAAAATTCTTTCTAATTTAAATTCTCCAGAGGAAATTAGAGGTTTTAGTCAGGATGAACTGTTAAATCTATGTAAAGAGATACGTTCATATACGATTGATACCATAACAGAGATAGGTGGTCATCTAGCCCCTACACTAGGCGTTGTAGAGTTATCTGTCGCTCTTCATTATGTATTTAACACTCCTAAGGATAAACTTGTATGGGATGTTGGTCATCAAGGCTATGCTCATAAATTACTTACCGGACGTTTTAAAGATTTTAAAACTATCAGAAAATTTAATGGTTTGAGTGGTTTTTTAAAACGTTCTGAAAGTGAATATGATGAAATAGGTGCTGGACATGCTTCTACTTCTATATCAGCTGCACTAGGGATAGCGGAAGCTAGAAGACAAAAAGGTGAAGATTTTAGAGTTGCTGCAATTATCGGAGATGGATCAATGACAGGAGGACTTGCCTTTGAAGGGATAAATAATGCTGGGCATCTAGGTAGACAGTTTTTGGTTATCTTGAATGATAATGAAATGTCAATCAGTCCAAATGTGGGAGCTATATCTAGATACTTTACTCGTTTGATATCTAACCCTCTTTATAATAGAGTTCGAAATGAATTTTGGGATATGACAGGCAAGCTTCCAATAGCTAGAAGTAAGACAAGATCATTAATTAAAAAACTTGAAGAAAGTTTAAAGAGTTTAATAGTCCCGGGCATTTTGTTTGATGAATTAGGATTTAGATATTTTGGTCCCATAGATGGACATGACTTAAATGAAGTTATAAATACCTTGAATAATATTAAAGATATACAGAATCCTGTACTGCTTCATATTTTGACAAAAAAAGGTAAAGGAATGGTTTCCTTAGATACGGAAAATAGAGAATATCATGATGATGCAGTTAAATTTCATGCCGTAAAGGGTGGAGGCAATCAAAAAGTCTCCATGGAGGTTAAAGAAGTAAAAAATAACAAAACTTCATCTGTCCCAATTTTTCAAAATGTTTTTGGAAAATTAGCTTGTGAACTAGGAAAATCCAGGAAGGATACAGTGTGTATTACCGCTGCTATGAGAGAGGGTACTGGCTTGGTAGAGTATTCAAAAAAGTTCCCTGATAGGTATTATGATGTTGGAATAGCTGAGGGGCATGCTGTAACATTTGCTTCCGGGCTCGCTACGCAAGGGATTCGTCCGATTGTGGCTATTTACTCGACATTTTTACAAAGAGCATATGATCATATTATCCATGATTGTGCTATTCAGCATCTACCTGTTATTTTTTGTCTTGATAGATCTGGTATCGCCGGTGAGGATGGACCAACCCACCATGGTGCTTTAGATATTTCATATCTTAGATGCATTCAAGAATTGATACTTACTGCACCAAAGAATGGTAATGAATTTAGAAATCTTTTGCACACTGCACTTAATATTCATGACAAACCTTTTGCGATTAGATACCCAAAATCTAGTTCTATTGAATTCGATGATTTTGGTCAAATGGAATTACTTCCAATTGGCTCATGGGAAGTGTGTAAGGAAGGTAAAGATGGTGTAATTTTAGCAGTTGGGCCAATGGTATATAAGGCTTTACAGGTAGCTAAGAAACTGAAACATAATGGGATTAATCTGGAGGTTGTAAACTGTAGATTTATAAAACCAATGGATGTTTCTTATTTATCAAACGCGGCAATGAAATTTTCTAGCTTTATAACATTAGAAGAAAGTAATGTAAGTGGTGGTTTTGGCGATGGAGTCGCTAGCTGGCTACTAGAAAATAATTTTAAGGGAAAATTGAAAAGATTAGGATTGCCTGATTCTTTTGTTCAGCATGGTTCGAGAGAAGAAATATTAAAAAGTATCGGTCTTGATAGTGATAGCCTCTTCCATCAGGTTAAATCAATACTAGACCCCAATTAATGCCTTGTTGCTTATAATTACTTTTTTAAATAGATTGGATAATAACATTAAGTTATTTAGATCAAATGAGTAACCAATTAGAACTGTACTTAGAATGTTATAAAGACTGGGAAAATGAGGTAGAATCTTCAAATGAAAGGGATTTTGACTTTGATACCTTGTCTGGAAAGAGTCAAAAAACTTGCTATTTTCCGGCTAATCCATCTAATAATTACCTCCAAAAGATTGGTTTCCCAGGCCAATTCCCATTTACTAGAGGCGTACATTCAAATCTTTATAGAGGTAAACTTTGGACTATGCGTCAGTTTGCAGGATTTGGAACACCTAAGGAAACCAACAAAAGATTCAAACAGCTACTAAAAAAGGGACAGACTGGATTGTCTGTTGCTTATGATATGCCAACATTGATGGGATATGATCCTGATCATTCATTATCTAAAGGAGAAGTTGGCAAATGCGGAGTAAGTGTATATTCTCTACCAGAAATGGAAAAACTTTTTCATGGTATTAATTTAAAAGATATTACTGTATCTCAGACAATAAATGGTCCAGCTATAGTACTTTTAGCTTTTTTTATTGCTACTGGTGAAAAGCAAGGAGTAGCGCCACATGAACTTAAAGGGACACTCCAAAATGATATATTAAAAGAATTTACAGCACAGAAAGAATGGATTTTCCCTCCTGAACCCTCAATGAGATTGATTACGGATATGCTATCATTTTGCACTGATTTTATGCCAAATTATAATACTGTATCTATTAGTGGGTATCACATTAGAGAGGCTGGTTCTACAGCTGCTCAAGAGTTAGCATTTACATTAGCTGATGGTTTTACTTACCTTGATTATGGCATAAAAGCAGGAATCAATATCGATGATTTTGCACCAAGGTTATCATTTTTTTTTAATTCTCATCTTGATTTCTTTGAAGAAATTGCAAAGTTTAGAGCAGCAAGACGTATCTGGGCTAAAAGGCTAAAATTTAAATATAAAGCAAAAAACAAAAAATCCTGGAAGCTTCGTTTTCATACTCAAACTGCAGGATGTAGTTTAACCGCACAGCAACCAGAGAATAATATCGCAAGGACTGGTTTTCAGGCTCTTGCTGCAGTTTTAGGTGGGACTCAGAGTTTGCATACAAATGCAATGGATGAAACACTTGCGCTCCCCACTGAAAAATCCGCTGAAATTGCCTTAAGGACGCAACAACTATTAGCATATGAAACCGGAGTTGCTAATGTAGTAGATCCTTTGGGTGGTTCTTGGTACTTAGAGCATTTAACAGATAAAATTGAAAGTGATGTAGAAAATTATTTTACAGAAATTGAAAATTTAGGTGGAGTAATTCCAGCAATTGAAGAAGGCTATTTCCAAAGGGAAATTTCTAGATCAGCATCCAAATATCAAACAAAGGTTGATAAATCTCAAAGAATTGTTGTAGGGGTAAATAAATTTAAAGAAAAAAATGAGAAAATTGACATACCTATCCTTAACATCAATGAAGAGACTGGAAGAAATCAGATCGAAAAATTGAAAAAATTAAAAAAAAATAGAAACCAATCAAATGTCACTTCAATTCTCGAGAAGATTACTAATGTTTGTAAAAATGATGAAAATTTGATGCCATTTATCATTACCGCTGCTAAAGAACATGCTACAGTTGGTGAAATTATCGAAGCTATGAAAATAGAATTTGGAGAATGGCAGGAAACTATTGGATTTTAAAACACTATATTTGAAACACTTTGCAACGTAAAATAATACATATTGTCGGCACAGGTACTGTTGGAGAGCCATTAATAGGATTACTTTGTGATTATCAAAAACAACTTGGTATTGATGAAGTCACCTTTTCAAAAAGCGCTCCCTTGAAAGATGATAAATCTAAAGTTTTAGACTTGGTAGATAGAGGAGCTAGGCTTTGTGTTAAGGACGGTTTAGAGAAAAGCTTTAAAAAATTAGGTATGGACCCAGACTTAGAATCGACAGAAGCAATCAAAAGAGCCACAGTTGTTATTGATTGTACACCCAATGGAGTTGGCATTAAAAATAAAAATCTATTTTATCGAAATTTTGAAAATTGTGTACGAGGATTTATTGCACAGGGAAGTGAAGATAATTTTGGTAAAAAGTATGCTAGAGGTATAAACGATAATGCACTCTTACCAACAGATAAATTTATTCAAGTAGTATCTTGTAACACTCATAATATTTCAAGTGTAACAAATACAATTGGTATTTCACCTGATCCAGAAAATCTCATTGAAGGGAGATACGTATGTATTAGACGGGCGAATGATATTAGTCAGCCTTCTAATTTCATTCCTTGTCCTCAGGTTAACTTACATTCAGATGATGCTTATGGGTCTCATCATGCTTCAGATGCGGCAGGACTTTTTTCAACTCTGGGTCATGATCTAAATTTATTTTCATCATCAATGAGAGTAAACAGTCAATATATGCATGTCTTGTGGTTTAATATTCGGGTTAAAGAGCCCACTACTTTAAATGAGGTAAAAGAAAAACTTTACAATAATAAATTTATTTCCATGACAAACAAAGACTTAACCAGCAGTGTTTTTTCTTTTGGAAGAGACCATGGCCATTATGGACGAATAATGAATCAAAGTGTAGTTGTGGAACAGACACTTAATGTGAATAATGATCATGAAATAACTGGGTTTTGCTTCACACCTCAAGATGGCAACTCTATCTTAAGTTCAATATCTGCTGCAGAATGGTTCTTGTATCCCCATTCATACCAAGATAAAATTCAATGTTTATCTAAGCTTTTTTTTAACACTATTTGAATATCATCTTATAGGACAAAAAATATTTCCATTTCTAAATATGCGGGTTTAATTGTTAAAGAGTATTATAAAAAGAGACCCAGTTGCTAGATTATTTAAAAAAGAGATTTCATCTTTAAAATATTTAAAAAAAAATGATAAGATAGTTGTTGCGGTCTCAGGAGGAATTGACTCAATTGCACTTTTATATTTATTGCATTCGTTGGACATGTTTAAAATTATTGTGGCCCACATTGATCATTCGATTAGAAAAGACAGCATTAAGGATAGACTTTTTGTTGAAGATATTTCAAAAAATCTGAGTCTCCAATTTTTTTTTAAAAAACTTAATTTTAATTCCAAACAAAAAAGAAAAAGTTTAGAGGAATGGGCTAGAGAAGAAAGGTATAAATATTTTAAAGATCTTTGTAAAAAAACAAAGAGTAAATGGGTTATGACAGGACATCACTGCAACGATCATGCAGAAACTATTCTTTTTAATTTATCGCGGCAGACTGGAATTTCAGGAATGTTGGGCATACCAAAAGAAAATGGAATGATAATTAGACCTTTGCTATCATTTAACAAAAAAGAAATATTTGAATTCGTGGATAGAAATGGAATTCCTTTTATTGAAGATTCAACAAATTTGGATTTTTCAATCCCCAGGAATTTCATACGAAAAGAATTAATAAAACCGTGGGAATCAAAAGTTTCCTCTTTAATAAAGAATATTTATCACTCTTCTCTACATCTTAAGGAATGGAAATCTTCTTTGGATCAACTTCTTAGAATTTTTGTAATCAATAATCTGAAGATATATGATAAAAAGATTGAGATTCCTATTAGGTTAATTAGTGGTTTACCAAACCTTTGTAAGATAAGATTAATTCAACTACTATTTCAGAAAGAAAAATGTCTTTGGTCAAAGCATGATCTGAAGATGCTGGAGCAATTTTTTAACAAGGCTTCAACTGGGAAAATATTCGACTTTCTAGCACCATGGTCATTATTATATGATAGAAAGGTAATAATTGCAGTAAAAAATAATGAAATCGATTTTAAGCAAAAAATTAAAATTAAGCCTGATAAAGTAATTTTTTTCAATAAAAAAAGGTATAAAATTATAACAGGTAAAGTCATGTTTAGCTTCACAAAATCTCAAAATGAGGAAATTATCGATTGGGCAAAGTTCAAGGATAAAATGCTTGAAATCCGAGTTTGGAAAAAAGGCGATGTTTTCCAGCCTCTAGGAATGAAAAATATAAAAAAGGTCAGTGATTTTTTGATAAATGAAAAAATAGATAATTTTTCAAAAAAACACCAAAGTGTTCTTACTGTAGATGGAAAAATTGCATGGGTATGCGGATTAAGAATTTCTGATTGGGTTAAGGTTACAGAAAAAACAAAGGAAAAAGCTAAGCTTACATTTAAAGATTATTAAACTGCTATGGATCTTTCAAAAAACCTTAAAGTCAAATTTTCAGCTCAGGACATAAGGACAGTAGTTAAACAAATTGGAAAAAAGCTTTCAATTGATTACAAAGATAAAAATCCAATTTTTGTAGGTATCTTGAACGGAAGTTTTATGTTCATGTCTGATTTAATTAGGGAGGTGTCTACAGATTGTGAAATTTGTTTCATTCAATTAAAAAGCTATGATGGAATTCAATCTAGTGGGGTAGTTGAGATCCTAAAAGATTTTGATGTGGACATAAGTAATAGGCATGTTATAATAGTTGAAGATATAATTGAGACTGGGCAAACACTAAATTTTCTATTAAAGAAATTGGAATTAATTCCAATCAAGTCATTGAAAATAGTTTCTTTGTTAGTAAAAGAATTAGAAAGATCTTTTAACTATCCAATTGATTATATTGGGTTTGAAATTTCCCAAGAATTTGTCGTAGGATATGGTCTAGATTTTGAAGAAAAATTTAGGCATTTGGATAGTATTTATACGCTTAATTAGTTTTGTAATTATATTTTAGATGAATAATTGAAAATTAATGGTAATAAAATCATATCATTTGGTCATGTTTTCTCCATTATGTCTGAGTTTTAATCTGACAAAATTTATTAATATTGATATTGGTACAGTAGTTGCAGTTATTATATTTTCAAAATGAGTAGGGTTCGGAGAATTCCATGAACAAAAAGTTAACAAGTAAAAGTACAAAAAAAGATCAAAATAATAAAAATCCAAAACAGAATAGGGGCCTAGAGCCAGAAAATTTTGATTGGAAAAAAGCTGGAAAGACTAGTTTTATTTGGATGGCAATTATTTTAGGTGCCATATATGTATCTGGATTATTAACTGATGTAGGTAAAAATGAAATAGAAATTGAATTTACAGAGTATAAAGAATATTTAGAAAATGGAGAAATCGCTAAAGGTGTAATAATGGGTGACGTTTTTCATGGAGAATTCAAGGAAGCTAAACAATTAGATGCCCCGTTTGGTGGTAACAAAATAGATGGTATTTATCATTTTAGATTAACTCTTCCGTTTATTGATAGAGATATCATAGAAGAATGGGACAAGGCAGGTATTCAATATACATTTAAAGAAAAAACAATAGATTGGACAGGTTATCTTCTAAATATGTTGCCTTGGATATTACTTATTGGATTTTGGTTTTTCATGATTCGAAGAATGCAGGGAGGATCCGGTGGAGTTGGAGGCATTTTTAAGTTTGGTAAGAGCAGAGCTTCACTATGGACATCAGATCAACCCAGAGTAACGTTTAAAGATGTTGCTGGATGTGAAGAAGCGAAAGAGGAATTAAAAGAAGTTATTGACTTCCTTAAGAATCCTAAAAGATTTCAAAAATTAGGAGCCACGGTTCCCAAAGGTGCACTATTAGTTGGTCCTCCAGGAACTGGTAAAACTCTCCTGGCCAGAGCAGTTGCAGGAGAGGCTGCAGTCCCTTTTTACAGTTTAAGTGGTGCTGATTTTGTTGAAATGTTTGTTGGAGTTGGTGCCTCCCGAGTTAGGGATCTTTTTGAACAAGCTAAAAAAAGTTCTCCTTGTATCATTTTTATTGATGAAATGGATGCAGTCGGTCGTCAAAGAGGTGCAGGAATCGGGGGTGGGCATGACGAAAGGGAGCAAACATTGAATGCTCTACTAGTTGAAATGGATGGTTTCGATAACTCTCAAAATGTTATCGTTGTTGCAGCTACGAATAGGCCAGATGTTTTAGATCCAGCATTATTAAGGCCAGGTAGATTTGATAGACAAATAGTTGTGGATATACCAGATATAAAAGGTAGACTAGGTATTTTAAAGGTCCATACCAAAAAAATTGTAGTTAACAGAATGAAGGTAAATCTTGAGGATATTGCTAAAGGGACACCGGGAATGGTTGGTGCAGACATTGCAAACATTGTGAATGAAGCAGCGTTGCTAGCAGCTCGAAAACGAAAAAGGTCAATCGACATGTCTGATTTTGAAGAAGCTAAAGATAAAGTTATGATGGGCATTCAAAGAAAAAGTATGATACTATCAAAAGAGGAAAAAGAAGTCACTGCTTATCATGAAGCAGGACACGCATTAGTGGCCATAAGAACTAAAGGTGCAGACCCTGTCCACAAAATCACAATCATTCCTCGTGGTCGTGCTTTAGGAGTAACAATGCAGTTGCCAATGGATGAAAAACATGGTTACACAAAAAATTTTGTAGAGGGTCGTCTTGCTATTCTTATGGGTGGCAGAAGTGCTGAAATTCTCATATTTGATGAAATGACGACTGGTGCTGGAAATGATATTGAACAAGCAACTCAAATAGCTAGAAAAATGGTTACCGAATGGGGAATGAGTGACTTACTAGGGCCAATGACATTTGGCAAAAAGAATGAAGAAGTCTTTCTAGGGCGTGAAATACAATCTAGCCGGGATTATAGCGAGGTAACTGCTAGAATGATTGATGAGGAAATCTCAAGAATTGTACGCGATTCCCAGCGTCTTGCAGATGAAATCCTAAGAAAAGACATAGATATATTACATAACCTTGCTAAGGAATTATTGAAATATGAGACTCTTGATTCAAAAGATTTAGAAAAAATTTTGGAAGGGAAAAAATTGACAAGACCATTAAATGAAAGTTTTAAAAGATCAAGTCCAAGAAGAAGGCAAAAAAGAAAAAGGTCAAATGGTTCTAATATAACAACTGACAACAACTTAAATATTCCGGATAAAAGTCCAGAAAAGCCCGATACAAAATCAAGTCAAAAATCAATCAAAACAGAAATTAAATAATTTTAATAACAATTTTATCGTTAGAATACTATTTTCCATCAACTAAATAAATGGTTAGAAGAGAAAGGTCAAAGAACCTTGA